>ERZ894251.3-NODE-3-length-325812-cov-15.533100_pt1 | contig 325812 bp, 257 predicted proteins | sample MGYA00380301_ERZ894251 | MGnify/ENA primary metagenome ERZ894251 (study PRJEB32331, sample SAMN06328418) | human gut metagenome | biome: human gut microbiome; feature: stool | host: Homo sapiens | collected 2014-02-13 ... | reverse complement strand
ATAAAATCAACCAAAAAAGTAGTACAAACACACTCTTGAGTTCTCAAACCACCACACATCAACAAGCTTCGTTCTCAGGAGGAGAAGTCCGCCGTGCTGAGCAGCAAGAGATAAACATACACGGGATGGGCGAACAACGCAAACCGATGGGCGCAGGGAAGCTAGGAACCGTTGCAATGACGCGGTTCCTTCGGCGTGTCGCAAAAGCCTGTTTTTTGGCTTTCTGATACCAGAATAGACCTCTGAATACCGCTCCACACGGCACTACACTCACTGTATTTCGGCGTGTCGCGGATTGTTTACCGCCCATTCACCGCGTCCGCGTCGCCGCATGCCGGGTACAGCGCGTTCTAATGTTTCAGTATGAACGAACGAAACATCATCGAAACCCAACCGGAGCGCACGGATCTGCCGCTCATCGTGATTCCCGTGATCGTCGAATCAATGATCGAGCCGTTCGCCGCCAACTTCCCCCTGCTGCACGATATCGCCCGCATCCGCATGCACTGCGATTTCACGCTGGACACCGACACCATCCTCGAACGCACCAAGGATGCCGAAGCCGTCATCGTCATCGGCTTCCACATCACCGATGACATATTGGACGCGATGACCGTTCGGGGCCATGTCTCGTGCTTTGCGTTCGGCGGCACCGGCGTCGCCAGCTACATCAATCTTCCCGTCGCGCGCGAGCGTGGCATCCGCGTGTGCAACGTCGTGCATTACGGCGACCATGCCGTGGCCGAGCACGCATTCGCCCTGATCATGGAGCTCGCCCGACAGGTCGGCCGGCTTGACGCGGAGGTGCGCCGCGGCGACTGGGGCGGCATCGACGGCATCGGGCTGCACGGCAAGAAGCTCGGTCTGGTCGGATTCGGCGGCATCGGCCGGACCGTCGCCCGCATCGCCAATGGCTTCGGCATGAAGACACTGGTATGGAACAGCCATGTGCACGGCATCGATGGGTTGGACATCACCCTCATTGACGATATGGATGAGGTGTTCGCGCAGTCGGATATCGTCAGCCTGCATCTGCCGCTGCTCGACGGCACCGCAGGCATCATCACGTCTCGGCAGCTCGACCGGATGCGCCCCGGTTCGATGATCGTCAATACCGCCCGCGCAGAAATCATTGAACCGGGGGCGTTGACCCGCCGGCTTCAACGAGGCGACGTGCGTGCGGCCATCGACGTGTTCGACCATGAGCCGCTGCCGATGGACGACCCGCTGCACTCCTTGGACAATGTCGTATTGACGCCGCATGTGGCATGGCGTGACGACGAGGCCTGCGTCAATCTGACCCGACAGGTGATCGACGCGGTGGCCTCGTATTTCACTGGCGGCGACTATAACGCCGTGCTGTAGCACCAGTCAGCCGTGGCGGCGCTTGCCGCGGCACCGCTACAGTGAGGCGGCTTCGATAAGACGAACCGTATATTCGGACTTGGGATCGCCCAGAATGCTTGCAGTGGAGCCGACCTCCACCACATGACCGTCGTGCAGCACGAGAATACGGTCCGCTATATGCTGCACGACGCCCAGGTCGTGCGAAACCATGATCAGCGCCGTGGACGGCCTGACCTGTCGGATCGCGGCGAACGTCTCCAGGATCTGCAGACGAGCCGGCACATCGATGGCGCTCATCGGCTCATCGGCGAGTATCACGTCCGGCTCGGTGATGATCGCGCGGGCGATGGCGACGCGCTGCGCCTGGCCGCCGGACAGATCCATCGGATATCGGTCGATGAACACGCCGGCATCCAATCCGACCCGTTCCAGCGCCGCGTGCACGTTCTCGCGAATGCCTGCGGGGTCGGGCCTGCTCCCCCGCCGTCGCAGGGACAACGGCTCGGCGACGATATCGCCGACCGTCCATCTGGGGTCCAGTGATCCGTAGGGATCCTGATATATCAGTCCGGAATCGTGGCGCAGCCGCCGCAGACCGGAGCCGCCACGCAGCACCGGCGTGCCGCGGTACTCCACAGTGCCGCCATCGGCGTTCTCCAACCCCAGCATGATGCGGGTCAACGTCGACTTGCCGGAGCCGGAGCCGCCGATCACAGCAAGGCACTCCCCCTCATATACGTCCACGTCCACGCCGAACAGCACCTGATGCGCGGCGGCGCACCGGCCGAACGACTTGCAGATCGACCGCGCGCCCAATACGACGGCGGGCCTGTCGAGTTTCCGCTCGGAACCACTTGTTGACGGTTCCGTCATGGAGGGTGACGCGGCAACTTGGGATATACGGAAATCGCTCACGATGACTGCTCCTTATCCCCGACATCCCCGGCATGCAATGTCAGTTCCCGAGCAGCCCCGACCAGCCGCCGCGTCCGCTCGTCGCGCGGCGAGGCGAGCACGTCGGCGGTGCGCCCTGACTCCACTATCCGCCCTTCGTCAAGCACATAGCAGTGCGTCGTCGCGTGGGCCAGCACGGCGAAATCATGGGTGATGAACAGCAGTGACGCGCCCATGTCATCGACCAGGGAGACCAGCAGGCGCACGATCTGCCGCTGGGTGATCGAATCAAGCGCGGTCGTCGGCTCGTCGGCGATGATGAAACGCGGAGAGGTAATCAGCGCAGTGGCGATGCCGACGCGCTGCTGCTGCCCGCCGGACAACTCGTGGGGGAATTTGCCGAGGACGTCGTCCGGCAGCCCGACCTTGCGGATCATCGCACGGACACGCTCCCGACGCTCGACGGCGGTCAGGTCATAATGGAGCCGCAGCGGTAGTCCGACCTGCTTCTCCACACTCATCACCGGATTGAGGGATGCGGCCGGATTCTGGAACACCATGCCGGCGTAACGGCCACGGATGTCGGCAAGACGCCTGTCATCCGTACCGACCGTCTCCATGCCGCCCATCCCTACCGAGCCGGACACCACGGCATGCGTCGGCAGCAGGCCGAGCATCGCCTTGGAAATCATCGACTTGCCGGAGCCCGATGCCCCCACCAGGCCGACGCGCTGCGCGTCGGCGATATCCAAGTCGACGCCGCGCACGATGGGCGCACCGCCGATGGCAATGTTCAGGTCACGAACCGTAACGCTCATCGCGCACCTCGCAATCGGGGATTCGTCAATGGGTCGGCGGCGTCGCGCAGCGCGTCGCCGAACAGGTTCAACGCGACCACCACGAGCGTGACGATCAGCCCCGGCCACAGCACGGTCAGCGGATACACGTTGATGAACTTCACGGACGTGGCCAGGGAGTGCCCCCAACTGGGCACGCCCGACGGCACACCGATGCCAAGGTACGTCAGACCGCTTTCGGCCAACACCGCGGTGCCTGCCGACAGTGACAGCTGCACCGTCAGCACAGGCGAGATATTCGGCAGGATATGGCGCGCCAGCACGTTCAGTCCCGAAGCGCCGTTCGACAGCGCCGACTCGACATAGGATGAACGCGCGGCGAGCATCGCCTGAGGGCGGGACACGCGCGCCAGATTCAACCCGTATCCGAATCCGCACGCGATCACGATGACGGCCACGGACGGACCGAGCGGCACGGCGAGAATCAGCGCGATCAGCACCGTGGGAATGGATATCAGCGCGTCGACGACGACCACCGATGCCGCCGAAAGCGCCGCATGCCTGGACACCATCAACGCCACGATGGCCAGTCCGAACACCGCAGCGACGGCCACGGTCAGCACGACGATCAGCAGGTTGGTGCGGGAGCCGGCCAGCAACCAGCTGAACACGTCGGCACCGGTGCCGTCGGTTCCCAGCCAGTGGTCGCGCGACGGCTTCGCCCACACATGGTAGCCGTCGGTGCTCCACAGCGAATACGGGGTCCAGACCAGCGACACCGCGGATGATGCCAGCCATAGGCCGAGCACGATCAGCGAGAACTTGCCCGCGGCGTGGCCCCACATCGTACCCAGAACGACACGTGCGGCGCGCACGCCGCGGGCAGTGCGGGCACGGTCTTGCGCCGTCGTCGCACTGTTCCCGGAAGACGGTTTTCCGGCTCCGGCTTGAGTCTTGGCATCGATCGGTCGCGTCATGCGTTCACCTCCGTGACATCGTCAGCCGACTTCAGCCGCGGGTCAAGCACCCGATGCAGCAGGTCGACCAGCAGGCCGATCAGCAGGAAAAAAGCCGCCAGCATGAACAGCTCGCTCTGCACGGCGATGAGATCACGGTTGCCGACATCGGTCACCAGACCGTTGCCGATGCCCGGCAGCGCGAACAGGTTCTCGATGACCATGACGCCGGTGACCATCTCCGCGAACGTCAGTCCGATGACGGAGACCAGTTGCGGCATGGCGAGGCGCAATCCCACGCGCAGCACCGCCTGCCGGCGGGTCATGCCACAGGACATGGCCATGTCGATGTAACCGGAGGATGCCAGTCCGCCCAATGCCGAGCGGGTGTACCGCATCAGCCCGGCCCCCACGATGATGCCCACCGAGCAGGCTGGCAACACCAGCGACATCAGCGCCGAACCGAAATCGGACCACCCGCCTTGGGGGAATCCCTGCGACGGAAACACGCCAATCAGTCCGGTTCCGCGCGAGAACAGCAGGATCAGCAGCAGACCACCCCACAGCGCGGGCACGGCGCCGCCGATGATGGCGACCATGTGAAACATGCCGCGAGCGGCGCGGCTGCGGGCCAGTGTCGCCTCGCATCCCAGCGGAATGCCCAGCCCCATCGCGATAAGCAGCCCGAGGACGATCAGCGGGAACGTCACCGATGCCCGCTCGCCGACCTGGGCGCTGATGGAGCGGCCGGTCAGAATGGAGGTGCCGAAATCACCGTGCAGCAACGCGCCGATCCAGTCGGCGTATTGCGCGATCAGCGGCCGGTCCAGACCGAGTTGCGAGCGCAGCGCGGCGACCCGTTCCGGCGGGGAATTCAGCCCGGCCATCACCGAGGCCACGTCGCCGGGCAGCACGCGCAATGCCGCGAACACGACGATGGAGATGCCGAACAGCGCCGCCGCGAACAGCAGCAGACGGCGTATGACGAATCGCAAGTGGACTCCTTCCGGTGAGAGCGCCGCGCATCCCGTCACAGCCCCCGAGACCCTGACGGCCGGAATCGCCTGTGCCGGGATACGCGGCGATTTCAGCCGTCACTTGGTGTAGGCGACGTTGTACAGCGGCAACAGGGTCTGGTTGAGGTTGATCGGGAAGCCGGTGACGCCCTTCGCGTACGCGGTGGTGACGCGGTAGTTGAACAGCCAGTCGGCGGGGGCGTCTTCGGACACCTTGCGTGCGGCTTCGGCGAGCAGCTTGTCGCGGTCGTCGTCGTTCGTGGCGGCGATGGCCTTGGCGTACAGGGCCTGGACCTCCTTGTTGTCGTAGTTGTAGTAGTAGGTCGGGTCGGCCCACTGGTAGAAGTCGTGGCTTTCGTTGTGGTCAACGAGCGAGATGTCGTAATTCCTGTTCGTATACACGTCCTGCAGCCACGTGGAGAATTCGACCACGTTGACCTTCAGGTCGATGCCGATCTTCTTGAGCTGGCTGCGCAGCTGGTCGCCGATCTCGGTGCCGTATATGTTCGCGTAGGTCAGGCTCAGCTGCAGCGGCTTCGATTCGGAGTATCCCGCCTCGGACATCAGCGACTTCGCCTTGTCAAGGTCGTACGGGTAGATGCCGGTCAGGTCCTCGTAGCCGGGGTCGAGGGAGGGGATCGGGCCGCCGAGGGCGGTGTCCGAACCGCCGCGCGAGGCGATGATCTCCTTATGGTTGATGGCATAGCGAATCGCCTGGCGCACGCGCTTGTCGGAGGTCTTCGCTCCGGTGCCGTTGAACGCGAGCACGAATTTGTCGGTATCGTCGCCGGCCTTGACCACGTAATGGTCGCTGTCCTTGGTGAACGGTTCGGCCAGGTTCTCGCTGATCGGCGCGAGCACCTGCACATCGCCGGACTTGAGCGCGTTCACGGCCGCGTTGTCGTCGGTGAAATACCGCACGACGACCGTGTCGGTCTTCGCCTTGTTGGCGCCCCAGTAGTTGGGGTTCGCCTTGAGCGTTATGGACGAGTTGGTGACGAACTTCTCGACGGTGTACGGGCCGGAGCCGATCGCCTGGGTCTTCGCGTCGTATTTCGCGTCCTTGTCGAACACGAGTCCGGGACGGCCGGTCAGCACCCACAGCAGGTTCGCGTACGGCGCGCTGAGCTTGAGTTCGACGGTGTTCGGGTCGCTCGCTTTGACGGAGACGAAGTTGACCAGCGAATCGGCGTCGTGGTACTGCTTCGTGACGAGCTCGTTGATGGACCATGCCACGTCGTCGGCGTCGAGCTTGTCTCCGTTCGAGAACGTCATGCCGTCGTTGAGATGAAACGTGTATGTGGTGCCGTCGTCGCTGACATCCCATGTCTTCGCGATGGCGGGTACGACCTGATTGTGCTCGTCGCGCGCCACGAGTCCCTCGTAGACGTTGCCGATGAGTACCTGGTCGATGGCCGATCCGGCGGTGTTGCGGATGTCGAGGTTGGTGGGCGCGAGTTTCAACCCGATGGTGACCGTATCGTTCGCCTTGGCGCCCGTCGTGTCGTTTTTGCGTCCGGCGAACGCCGCGATGCATCCCGCGACGACGGCGACGACCGCGATCACGGCGACGATGGCGACGATCCACCATGTAGCCCGCCGGTGCCCGGCGGCGTTCTTGGCGCGGCTCTCCAGCTGCGCGTCCATGCTGGCCGCGGCGCTCTCGTTCGTCGCAGCGGTTTCCTGTGTGTTCAGATCTTCGTTGTCGGTTGCGCCGGCGTCGCCGTGCGCACCATGGTTTTCAGTCATGATTCCTCTTCATTTGTATTGTGATACTGCGGCTGGCCGCCCTTGCGGGTCGTCCGCCACAGGACATTGTAGCGTCAGGTCGAACCTGACTCGCGCGCATGCCGCGCTGGCGTTCTATCATGGGTGGAGGCATCCGTTCATGATGCGCCCACGCATCACGATTCATAAGGGGATTCGCATGCTCGTAGCGGTCGACATCGGCAACACCAACATCGTTCTCGGCTTCCTGGACGGCGACGACATCATCGGCACCTACCGAATCACGACGAAATCGAACCACACGTCCGACGAGTACGGCCTGATGATCACGCAGTTCCTCGCGCTGAGCGGTCTGCGTCCCTCTGATATCGATGACGTGATCATCGCGTCCGTCGTGCCGAAGGTCATGCACTCGTTCCGTGCAAGCATCATCAAGTTCCTGAACATCAATCCCATGGTGGTCGGCCCCGGAATCAAAACCGGCATCAACATTCGCATCGACGACCCGAAGTCGCTGGGTTCGGACTGCCTCGCCGACTGCGTGGGCGCGTATTACACGTACGGCGGTCCGGTGCTGGTCGCCGATTTCGGCACCGCCACGACGTTCAACTACGTCAATGACGAGGGCGTGATCACCTGCGGCCTGATCACCACGGGCATCCGCACGGCCGCGGCGGCCTTGTGGGGCGAGACGGCCCAGCTGCCCGAGGTGGAAATCACCAAGCCTAAATCCATTCTCGCCACAGGCACGAAGACCGCGATGCAGGCCGGACTCTACTACAACTTCCTCGGCGGCATCGAACGCACGATCCGGCAGTTCCGCATGGAGCTGGACGAGCCGTTCACCGTCGTGGCGACCGGCGGCCTGGGCCGCGTGTTCAAGGATGACACGGAGCTGATCGACGTGTATGACCCCGAGCTGATCTTCAAAGGCATGGCGCTGATCCACAGCCGCAACTCGCATCGCTGAATCGCGCGGGCAGGCAGCGGGTTCGCGTGACCGGCTTCGGCATTGGCCACGCCGGCGCAGGTCATTTGATGGTGAAGCCCTGATTGACGCCGTACTCCTTGAGGTCGCGCTGCCATGCGGCGATGCCGCTCATCAGCGTGATCTTCTTGCCAGGTCGGTCCGGCAGTGTAATCGGACCGCCATCGTCATTGGTCAGTCCTGCGTCCTTGCGCGCCTTGGCCCGGTCGTATGCCTGCTTGGCCGCCGACCACGTGTATGCGTCTGCGGTGGCGCTGCGGAAGTGGCTGCGCGCGTACACTTCGAACGGCAGGTACTGGTATCCGACCGACACGGACTCCGCTGCCTCGGACAGCACCTCGTTGAACCGCTGCCCGCCGAAATACTCCACCTCGGCGTGATGCTCACTGGTGACGGTGGTCTTGTTGAGGAATTCGCCGCTGTTCAACGTCGCATTGTCGGCCGGGAAGGCGCCACCATCGACGCGGGTCTTGATGCCGGATTTGTTGTGGCAGACATAATCCACGAAACGGAATGCCGCTTCAGGCTTGCGTGTGGTGTGCAGCACGCCCAGCGCGGAGCCGCCGTTCTCGGCATTGGTGACCGTGCCGTCCTGAGTCGGCATGCGCGTGACGCGCCACAGTCCCGATGTGCCCGGCACGTCGGCCAGCAGCAGCGACGGCATCCAGGCTCCGGCGAACACGGAGGCGACCGACCCGCCACCCAGCGCACGTTTCCAATCCTCGGACCAGACTTTGAGATGGGTGTTGACCAGTCCCTCGTCGATCATGCGCTGCCAGAATTCGGTGAACGTCCTGGTTCCGGCGTCGCCCTTGAGATCGACGGTCACGGTCTTGCCGTCGGATGACGTATGGAAAGGCCGACCGCCCGCGAGCCATATCATCGCATTGTAGAAGCTGGCGTCACCGGCGTCTGCGGCGATGTACACGCCGATGTTTTTCAGCTTTCTCGCGGCCTCGTAATAATCATCCCATGTGGTGATCTTGGTCGCGTCGACACCGGCCTGGCGGAATGCGTCATCGTTGTAGAAGAACGCCATAGGCCCGGAATCCATGGGTAGCGCGTACGTGCGCTGCGCGAGCTGCACCGACGCCCAGGTGCCTGGGGTGAAGAACGAGCTGTAGCTGCCGACACGACCGGTGAGGTCCATCAGCTGGCCGCTCACCGCGTACTGCGGCAGGGCATAGTATTCGAGCTGCACCACGTCGGGCGTGCCGTACCCGTCCTGTATAGCGCTGTTGAGGTGGTCGTAGCCGCTGATGTTGTTCAGCTTCACGCGGACGTCTGGATTAGTCTTCTCGAAATCGGCGATCAGCGTCGTCATGCTGGGTTCCCACGACCAGACGGTGATGACGGTGCGCGTGTCCGGCTGCCCGCAGGAGGCGACCGCCAGCGTCATCGCACAGATCGTGAGCAACGCCGAGATACGCAGGCGCAGCCGCCGCAACCGTGCCGATATCGTCATGTCATCTCCTTAGCGTGCTCGATGTATCGGGAAGAATTCGCTCATCGTAGAGTCTACACGCGCGCTGCAACAGGTGAAGATACGTGAAGGCCCCTCCCTGATGAGGGGAGGGACCTTCACACGAGGAGGGGATGACCGAAGGTCACCGTATTCCGGTCATTACCACGTCAGATTGTTTGACTGCGAAGGTTACTTGGCGGTTAGCCCTGATCCTTCGCGTAGTCCTTCAGAGCCTGTCCCCCAGCGGCGACGCCATCGCTCAGCTTCTGGTTGCCGGTGTAGGACTTGCCAAGGTAGTCGCCGAAGATACCGCGGGCCTTGACCTTCGGGTCGCCAGTCAGGTTGATGGTGACCGTCTCGCCTTCGGTGGAGAACGGCGTCGCACTGGCCAGCCAGGTCATCGAGTCGTAGAAGCCGGCGCCACCGGTGTCGGACGTGATGTAGTAGTTGTCGCCAAGGGTGTGAATCTTCTTGGCGTCCTGATAGAACTCGTCCCAGGTCTTGTTGCCCTGGCCGGTATTCACCAGGTTGACATTGATGCCGGTCTCCTTTTTTGAAGTCCTTGGCCACCTGAGTCAGCGTAGGCCCCAAGCCCACACGGTGATTTCCTTGACGTCGCCTTCCTGCTTCGGAGCGGAGCTGCTGCTTGAGTTGCCGCACGCAGCGACGCTGACCAGCATCGCCGCAGCCCGGTAAGCGCCAGCGCCTTCTTTCCCATAAGGCGTATGTCGCGTGTCACCGCAAACATACGCCTTTCCTAAGCCCTTACAGCCCAGTGTTTCCAACGATTATCGCCTGAGCACGACAACGCCCGTCGGATCGATGGTGGCCCGCCCGTCGTCGACATGCGCGAGCGAGGCCGCGATGGCCTCCCCTTCAACGTCGACGGTCACCGGTTCATGGGTGCGGTTGAATACGAACTCGAAGTGGCTCGCCGCCGCGGCGTCGGCGCGTTCGACACGCAGCACGCGGCCATCACCGACGAGGTCCGACAGCCCCATGGAACCCAGCATCGCCGGCAGGCTCTTCGCAAGCCCCTGACGACCCAAACGGCATCCGACATATACGGTCCGCCCGTCGCCATACCCGTTGGCCACGATGGCCGGCACCTCGTTCATGCCGGTCCAGCGTTCCGCCTTATAGGAGGCCAGTACCGTGGACGTGTCGGCCGTGGACGTGATCACGTCGGCGAAGTCATGCGCCACCGTGCCATTGTCCAGGTCGAGGTGATCCAATGCGCCCGGCATGTCGTTGCCCATCGGGGCGAACTCTTCGACGCGCACGCCAACGACGTCACGAATCGAGCCCGGGTAGCCGCCAAGCCAGATGTGGTCGTTCTCGTCGCTCAATCCGGTGTAGTACGTCACGAACAACTTGCCGCCGTTCGCCACGAACTCCCGAACCCTGCGGCTCGTCTCTTCGGACAGCAAATACACGCACGGCAGCACGGCAATCTCGTAGGAATCCCAATCGGACCGCACCGGAACCACGTCGGCGGTGATGCCGTTGTCGGCAAGCGCGCGGAACCAATCCAACGGCTCGGTCCAATGATTGACCTGCTGGGTCGGGTTCGCGGTGTACTCGGTGGCCCACTGGGACTCGTAGTCGAACACGACGGCGACCTTGGACTTGATCGTCTTGGTGCCCATCAGACCCTCATCGGACAGACGTCCCAGATCGGCGCCCAGCTCGCACACATCACGGAAGATCTGCGAATCCTCGCCCGCATGCGGCACCATCGAGGAGTGCCACTTCTCCGCGCCGGCCTTGGACTGTCGCCACTGGAAATAGCAGATGGCGTCGGCGCCCATGGCGACCTGCGCGAGGGAGTCGCGCACGACCGAGCCCGGCTCCGCACGGTAGTTGATCGGACGCCAATTCACCGCGGAGGTGGAATGCTCCATCTGGAACCACGGTTCCTTGCGTGAAATGCCGTCCATCAACGACGCGGCGTACGCAACATCGTCGAAATGGGCCTCACCCGGCGTGAAGTAGTGGTCGTTGGAGACGAAATCGACCTCCGCACCCCAGTCGTCATAGTCAAGCATCGAGCCGCCGGCGGACACCATGAAATTGGTGGTCAGCGGCAGACCCGGCGTGATGGACTCCAGCACGTCACGTTCGGCGATGTAGAGCTCCTTGAGCGCGTCGGAGCTGAACCGCTTGTAGTCGAGCAGCTTGCCCGGGTTCATGAAGTTGCCGTCACCGATGTAACGAGGCGGGATGATTTCGGAGAAATCGTTCATGTGCTGGGCCCAGAACGCTGTTCCCCAGGCCTCGTTCACCGCGTCGATGGTCTTGTAGCGCTTCTTGCACCACTTCTGGAAGGCGCGCATGGCGTCGTCCGAGTAGTCGAAGCGGTTGTGGCAGCCGTATTCGTTGCTCACGTGCCAGGCCACCACGTATGGGTTGCCCTTGTAGTGCTCGGCCATACGACGGCACAGGTTCAGCGCGTACTCGCGGAACACAGGGCTCGTCGGGCGCCAATGCTCACGGGCGCCCGGCCACACGGTGTCGCCGCGCTCGTCCTTCCACAGCACCTCCGGATGGGCCTGGGTCAGCCACATCGGCGGTGAGGCGGTGGCGGAGGCGAGGTCGACGGCGATGCCCGCCTTGCCGAGCTTATCGATGGCACGGTCCAGCCAGTCGAAATCGTACTTGCCTTCCTCCGGCTCGATCTTCGCCCATGAGAAGATGCCGACTGATACAAGGTTGACGCCGGCCTTCTTCATCAGACGGATATCATCGTCCCAGACCTCCTCCGGCCATTGGTCGGGATTGTAATCACCGCCATACCAGAGACGGGATTCGGCGCCCTTCAGCGGCTGCGGCCAACTGTGCTTTCTGCGTTTACTCATGTTCCGCTCCATTACTTGTTCATTGTCTGACGCCCCGGCCGAACCGTCGCATCGATGAAAAATCAACTGTGACATGCGAGCGGGCTGGTGCCATATCGCGCCAGCCCGCATCGCACACGGTGAGCGTCCCCCATATCATATACATGTTCCGTATGGAGGGCCAGCCGCTAGGCGCACGTCAAGACCGTCAGACGAACGTGACGCATGCTGCAAGCGGACACTGGCCCTCCCGCGAGATCACTCCTTGACGGCGCCGGCGGCGAGGCCGGACTGCCAGTACTTCTGTAGTCACAGGAACGCGATGACCAGCGGGATGATCGTGATCAGCGAGCCCGTGATGACCAGGTTCTGGATGGCTTGGCCGCCCGCAGTGGACGCTTGGTCCTTCCACTGGTTCAGACCGATGGTCAGCGGGAACCAGTCCGAGTCCTTCAACATGATCAACGGCAGGAAGCAGTCGTTCCACGGGGCAATGATCGTGAACAGGGCCGCCAGCGCGATGCCCGGCACCGAGATCGAGCCGATGATCACCGCGGACACGGCCTTGCAGCCCGGGAAGCGGAACTTCGCCAAAGCGTAGCCGCCCACGATCGCCAGCAGGGTCGTGCCGCCCGCGCCCACCACCACGTAGATCAGCGTGTTGACCAGCCAGCGCGCGAAGATGCCGTCGTCATAGGTGAACACCGTCACGATGTTGTCCCACAGCGCGAACGTCTTGCCAAAGCCCAGGCCGAACGCGCCCGTGAAGTCCGATTGGGTCTTCGTCGCGTTGATGAGCATGGAGACGAACGGGAACAGGCAGCAGACCGCGAAGATCGGCACGATGAACACGAGCACGAACACGAACGGCCACATGAACTTCCAACCACGCCAATCCCGCTTGTGCTTATTCACACGAGCCAAAGGCGACACACTCACCGATGTCATACCCCTCTCCTTCGAAGGACTCGAAGCGAAGCACACCGCACAGAAATTGCCACAACGCAACAGCTCATTGAACTTGTTCCGCGAAATGCACCCCCTATAAATGTTTGCGTTACCATAATATCAATATTGTTGGAATTGTCCACTTGAGGGTACGGCAAGTCATCAGGAAATAGTCTATACTGATGGTAACCAAAACATAGAAATGCCAAAAAACAAAGCAGGAGCCATGGATCATTCGCAACCCGCCTCCATGCAGGACGTGGCGAAAGCCGCCAGCGTGTCGCCCCAAACGGTCTCACGAGTCGCCAACGGAAGCAATGCCGTCCGGCCGGAAACACGGCAACGTGTGGAAGCCGCCATGGCCAAGCTGGGTTACCGGCCCAACTATGCGGCCAGGGCGCTTAAGCACGGCAAGTTCAAGGATGTCGGCGTCGTGCTGTTCAACATGCTCACCTATGGCAACGCGCGTATCCTCGGCGGCATCGCCGACGCGGCGAACAGCAATGGCTACGCCATCACGATGCAGTCCTTCGGACGCAATCGGGAACGCACCCTGCATGCCGCCATCGAGCGTATGAAGCAGCTTCCCGTGGACGGCGTCATCGCCGTCATGGAGGAGCACGTGACGGACTTCTCGGAGTTCCGCCCGCCCAAGGAGCTGCCGGTCGTCATCATCTCCGAGGATCCCGCGAACTACTGCCCCACCATCGATGCCGACCAGTACGGCTGCTCAGCCGCCGTCGTGGACTATCTGCTCAGCAAGGGGCACAAGACCGTCTACCACATCGCCGGGCCGTCCTCATCGCGAGCCGCGGAAAGCCGCGCGCAGGGTTGGCACGACACGCTCGACCAACTGGGGCTGCGCATCCCTCCGACCTATATGGGCGACGGGGAGGCGGACAGCGGATATCAGGCCGGACTCGCGCTGGCTCACGACCCCGATTGCACCGCGATCTATGCGGCCAACGACCAGATGGCGTATGGCGCGATGCTCGGATTGCAGGCCGCCGGCAAACGCGTGCCGGAAGACGTCAGCATCGTCGGAGTGGACGATTCGCTGAGCGGGACGATTCCACGGCTGTCGCTGACCACCATGCGCATGAAATTCAACGACATCGGACGCGAGGCGTTCTTCATGACCAAGCGTCTGTGCGAGGGCCTTCGAGTGCCTTCGGGCGTGAAGACCGTGGTTCCCGCGGAGCTGGTGGAACGCGGGTCGGTGCGCGACCTGGAATCCTAGACGACGAATCTCAAGCGATAATGGCTTCGGCCTCGCCGGTGTCGAACGGGCGAGGCCGAAGCCATTATCCGTTCAGCGCTGGCGATTCGTCAGAGGTTCGCCGGCTACATAACGCCTTACGTTCTCCAATGCGATACATCCGGTCGATGCCTTCCGCCGTGCGGGTCGGGTCACGACGCACTCCCAGCGTGTTCGCGCCCATGGCCTTGCATATGCTGGCGAAATGCGAGCCGATGTCCCCGGTTGCCGACCACCAGCACCGTGGAGCCGCGCACGCTCAGCGCACGGCCGACATCGTACCATCGCCGCTCCCCTTGTTGACGGGCATATATCGACATTGTAGGCGCACGGAATATTGCCGCGACGCGGTGATAAAAATGACGATGCGCCGGCCCGTCTTTTCTAGGAGACGGGCCGGCGCATCAGACGGCCGGAGAACCGATGTTACCGGTTGGACTTACGCTTGGCTTCAAGCGTCACGACCGCACCCGCTACCATCGCGAGTGCAGCGAAGACAACGCCCATTGTGGAGGCGCCGGTCTTTGCGATCACGTCGCCGGGCTTGTTGCCGTCACCGGGCTTTTCACCTTCACCAGGCTTCTCACCTTCACCGCCGGGGGTCGTCGGCTTGGTCTTCAGCGCGTCGATCGCCGCAGACAGAGCCGCCTCGGCGGCATTGACATCATCCTGGCTCACCTTGTCGTCGTCATAGACCTTGAGCGCTGCGGCGAGCTTGTCATCAAGCACCTTGAGCGACTCGTCCGTATAGGCGGAACGGTCGATCGCCTGAGCCTTGGTGATCGTGGCGTGCAACTTGTCCTTGTTGACTTCGGTCGGAGGCTTCTCGCCACCCTTCTTGGTGAACGTCAGCTCATACGTGACTGGGGACGCCACACCATCCGGGAAGCGGTATCCGTCGGCGGGCTCGGCGGTGACCGTGACGGTCACGTCCTCATCGCCCACGTTCACTACGGAACCAGCGGCCAACACCTTGCCGTCGACCTTGTACACGACTCCCTCGATGTCGGGGATGGTGTATGTATCGGCATCATCGTCCACTGTCGGCTTCTGCGGGGTGGCGACCTTGTCCTCCTCTACGGCCGTGGGCAGCAACTCGACATTCATTTCCGCCGCGGAGCCGAAGTTCGATCCGGAATAATCGGTCTTGATGACAAACTTGACGTACCGTCCGTTCTTGGGGGTCAGCTTGATGCGCTGCGTGTAGGCGACGTTCTTCAACGTGCCCGAGGCCACAGGGGCTCCAAAATCGTTGGGATCGTCGGAGACATACACCTCGTAATCCTTGGCGGCACCGTTATTGTTGCCGTCGATACGGGCGAGGTAGTCGAAGTAGGCGACGTTCTCACGCGATTTGCCGAGATCGAGAGTCACCCAATGCGGGGCAGACGCGGTGGTCGGGCTGTACTGGGAGTGCCAGCTCGTCGACGAGTCGCCGTCGAGCGCCCTCGCCGCCTCTGCGCCGGAGTTCTGCGACGACTGGGCGTGCACGCTGATCTCATCCTGCGGGACATACACGCGGGAGGCCGGTGCAGTGGCGGAATCGGCCACGACCCAGCCGGCGTCGTCCTTGCCGAGCGCCTTCAGCGCCTGCTTCAGCGTCAGCCCGGCGGTCATGCCGTCGAATTTCGCGGTGGTGGCTTTGTCGCTTTTGCCGTATGTCGTCACGGTGATGGGCTCGTCCTTGGTGCCGTAGCCGAAGACGGCGAAGTCCCCGGTCAGCTCGGTGCCCGCCTTGACGAAGATCACGGAGCCTGGCGCGACGGTCACATCGTGCAGCTGCTCGATCGACGTCATGGGCTTGTCCTTCGTAAATCCATCTCCCGCGGTCTGCGCCGTCGGGTCGATGTAGTAGGCGCGGGCGCCGGTCTGAATCTCGGATTCGGTGTGGAACACCTCAAGACGGCTCAGACGCACCGGACCGCGGGAGGAGTTGACCACCAGACGGATGGCATCGATGTTCTGGGACGTGAAGCGAAGGTCGCGCTGCTGCCCGACCGTCGTCATAGTCACCAGATTCGTCCATGTTCCATTGACTCGTCCCTGCAGGGTGGCGCTTTCGATCTGCTGGCCGGCATTGCGCACGTCCTCGGAGATCTTCACTGCATCCACGGCGACAGTGCTGCCCAGATCGATGGTGTACGTCGGCGTATTACCCACGGCCTTGTCGGAGGAGAGCTTCGAACCGTCGGTCAGCTTCGGGGCCGCTACCGCGGTGTCGTTCGCGGACGCGGCGACGGTCGCGCTCTTGCCCAGGGCAAGATCGGTGCCGTAGCGTCGGGCGAGCTCCTCGCCCAGCCCCTTAAGTCCCGCGGCATCCGCATCGGCGAGCTTGCCGGTATCGGACGGTGGGACGTTCAGCAGATACTGCGAGTTGCGTCCAGTGGACTGCTCGTAGTACTTCACGACTTCGGCTACGGACGCCGGCGATTGGCTGGCATGGTAGAACCATCCGGGCCGGTTCTTGGCGTCGACTTCGGCCGGATACCAGTGCAACTGGTTGGCGGCGCCGCTGCGGATCTCGGACAGCACGCTCGACATGGTGCCAAGCTTACCGTCGGCGGCCATCTGGCCAGGCTTGAGCGACACCTTGTCCACGCCGTCGTTGTATGCCGCCTGCGGGCTCCACTCGGTCTGACGGGCCCAGCCGTCCTCATTGCCCACCCATCGGGCATCGTATGCGGCGTTGGCCTGAATTGCCTGGGGCTGAAGCCGGCGGATCATCTCATAGAACACGCCATAGTCGTAATGCTCAGTGCCTGCGGTGTTGCCTTGGGCACCGTCGAACCAGACCTCGGAGATGTCGCCGTACTCAGTCAGCAGCTCATAGAGCTGGTTGAGCATGTAGGCGCCGTAATCCGTGGCCTTGTACTTGAACGTGGGCAGTTTGCCGGAAGCCACCTTGCTGGCGCGGTCGTCGTTCTCCACCAGCGTGGGGATCGTGCGCTCGACGCGTGCGGAGTTGTTGCCCCAGACGCCCTTCTTCTCCATGTAGGAATCGGCCGGCGAATAGTAGATGCCGACCTTCAGGCCGTACTTCTTCGCCGAGGCGACAATCTTGCGGAACAGGTCCTTCTCCCCCGTGCGCTTGGCGACGGCGGTGTTTGCCCAGTCGTGCTCGGTGTTGTACCGCGAGTCGTACAGCTCGAAGCCGTCATGGTGCTTGACCGTCACCATGATCATCTTGAAGCCACCGTCGGCGAAGGACTTCGCCCACTGGTCGGTGTCGAGGCCGGTCGGGTCGATGCGGGAGGGATCCTCGTTACCGTGACCCCACTCCTGGTTGTAGTACGTGTTGATGCCGTAATGGAGGAATCCGATCTGACCCCAGTCGATGTAGTCGGCCTGCCCTTCGGTCGGACGCAGCTTGGACAGCTTGGTCTTAAGCGCGGCCTCGCACTCGGCGGGCTCCACGTCGAAGGTATTCGCCTCCTTGATGCCCGACGTGTCGCAGCTGACCTGAGAGTAGACCAGCTTGAATTCGTTGGTGGTGAAGTTCGCGGAGGTTTTGGCCAGGCGGATCTCGCTCAGCGAGCCGACGAAGCCGCGGCTGAGCGCGGCGGGATGCACGTCGTTGCCGAAGCCGACCTTGCCCTTGATGCTCGAATCCAGGTAAGCCAGACCGGTGATGTTCTTGGTCTGGGCGTCGCCGCCATCCACGCGCATGACGAGCTTCGCGGTGCCGGCCTCATTGGGCACGTACGCCACCGACACGACGTGCTCCGCACCCGTGGCGGCCGCGGACTCGATCTTGTGGTCGGTCCAATTATCGCCGGACTTAGTGGAGGCGCCGAACACGAGCTTGTTCGACTCGTAGCGCAGGAACAGGTTGCCGCCCGCGCCGAACAGGGTCTGGTTGTCGCCGGTCTGCGTCGGGGTGAAGCGCAGCTCCGCGACCAGCGGCGTGGTAATGGCCTCGTTGTCACCGAGGGTGAAGTCCGTGGGCGTGAAATCGAATCCGGCCGTGCCGCCGGCCAGCGTGACGGCGGAGTTCGAGATGGACGGATTGGCCGAGCGCGACACCAGCGAGCCCAGCATCTGCTCGCCGCTCGCCGCGGTATATGAGGTGCCGCTGAACGTGCCGTTGAAATTGACATGCAGCAGCTGGGATGCGTCAAGAATCTCCCACGGGGCGTCCGAATCGGCGACACGCACGCGGAACACGTCACCGGCAAGACCGCGGCTCGCCGCGCCGGAAGCGGGGTTCACCTCGTAGCCGATCCCGAACTTGTTCTCGACGGAATCGCTGACGGCCGCGAGCTCGCCGGCCGCGGAGGTGGCGGTCTCGCCGGCCACGCCATCCACCTTCAACTGCAACGTCGAGGCAGCGCCGTCGGCTCCCGGCAGATATGTCAGCTGGATGATGTGCTTCACATTGTTGGAAGGCAGCGTCACGGACTTCTTGTAGTCGTTCCATGTATTGCCGGAAGGGTTCGTGGAGAAGCCGTATTCGAGGTTGCTGCCGTTCGCCCGCACGAAGATGTTGCCCATGGCGGAGAACAATGTGGCGAGGTTGCTGGGCGTCTGCTTCGTACGGTATTCCATTTCGGCGCGGAATCCCTTGTTCGCCTTCCCGCTCGCGCTGAAGCTCGCGGTCGAGGTGAAGGTCACGCCGTTGGTGCCGCCAGCGAGGGTGATGCCGCCGCCGTCAAGCTTGGTCGGTATGCTGCCGTGCTTGGTCACGGAGCCCTTCGCCACCTCGTCGCCACCTGTGGTGTAGGTGTCTTCAGCGAACGTGCCGCCGAACGACACATCGAGGTATTCCGTCGGATTCGCCGCCACCGCGACGTTCGGCAATGCCACGAACGCGAGCGCCGAAACCGCTATCAATGCGGTGAGTCTGCGCAGCCACGAACGCGAGCGTCCCCTTGATGCTGTGTGTATCATATTTCAATCCTCTATGATTTGGAACATCCTTGTACTTCTTGCCGGAATCTTTGCCTCGGAGGCACGACATCGTTCCGCCAAGTGTTCAGATTCCCGCAGACAGTCTATCAGATCAGGCTGATTTAAGGTACCCTATGCAGGAGTTCGACATATGACGGTGCCGGAGAGCATTGGACTCTCCGGCACCGGTCATGTTCAGCCTCTACGGCGCTTGATGGTCAGCAGCACCGTCGCAGCGCTGGCGAGCGCCATGACCGCGACCGATATCGCGGTCACGTTCGCGCCGGTCGCCGACAGCGGAGGCTTGGGTTTGTCGTTGGTCTCATACCCATGATCGCTGGTTCTCGCATAGTACGTCGCACACATTATCATCACCTCGTCAATCGCCCGGTAACGCAAGCATACCGCGGAACAACAAAAGTGGTCCCGCCGCCAAGCGGCAGGACCACTTCATGCATTCCACGCGCCCGTGCGTCACGCAGCGGGCGCGGTCGGCTCACCACGGCGTCACGCCTTGGCAACCTCCACACCCAGCTCGGCGCCCTCCTTCACCTCGAAGGAGGTGGCCAGCGTCTCATGGGCGATCAGATCGCGGAACCGCTCGACATCGGCCACATTGGCGGACGGCACGGTCAGCACCAGGGCGATGCGATCGGCGATGTCCAGGTCGGCGGCCTTGCGGGCGTCCTGCACGGCGCGAATCACATCGCGGGCGTAGCCCTCGGCCTCCAGGTCGGCGGTCAGCACGGTATCGAGAATCACGAAACCGCCGGTGGGCAGAGCGGCCGACACGGAAGCGTCGGCCTCGGCGGCGTTCTCCTCCTCCACGCGGTTGATTAACTCGTATTCGCCGGCCTCCAGCGCAACCTCGCCGTTCGGCGTCTCGACGACCGGAGCACCGGTCGCGGCATCGACGTGCCAGGCACCGGTCTTGGACGCCTTGATGGCGAACTGGACCTGCTTGCCGAGGCGCGGGCCGGCGGCGCGGGCGTTGACCTTCAGCTCGTGCACGATCTTCAGCCCCTGCGAACCGGCATCCTCCATCGTGCAGAACTCAATATCCTTTATATTAAGCTCTGACTTGAGAATTTCGTCGTACGCCTTGACGGCGTCCACATCCTCGACCACGACGGTGAGCTTGGCGAGCGGCTGGCGCACACGGATCTGGGCGGCCTTGCGCAACGACAGAGTGCCGGAGACGATCTCGCGCACCTTCTCCATCGCGTCCACCAGTGCCGGGTCGTCGACCAGCACACGGCCAAGCTCGGTCGCCTCACCGGTCTTCTCGTCCGCGACGTACGGCCAATCGGCCAGATGCACGGATTCGCCGCCGGTCAGGCCACGCCACACGGATTCGGACTCCATCGGGGCGAGCGGCGCGAGCACGCGCATGAACACCTCAAGCACGGTGTACAGCGTGTTGAACGCGTTCGCGTCCTCCTTCCAGAAGCGGTCACGGGTGTTGCGGATGTACCAGTTGGTGAGCACATCGATGAAGTCACTTGCCGCATCGCACGCGTCAGAAATCGCGAACTCGTCGAGCGACTTCTCTACATGCTCTACGAGCCTGCGGGTGCGGGCCAGCAGGTAACGGTCCATCTCGGGCAGACCCGCCACCTCGTCCGCGCGCAGCTGACGGGCGTCGAAGCCGGCCCCGCCATTGGCCGCGTTCGCATACAGCGTGAAGAAGTAGTAGGAGCTCCACACCGGCAGCATGACCTGGCGCACGGTGTCGCGGATGCCCTCAGCGGTAACAATGAGGTTGCCGCCGCGCAGGATTGGCGACGACATAAGGAACCAGCGCATGGCGTCGGAACCGTACTTGTCGAACACGCCGTTCACGTCCGGGTAGTTGCGCAGGTGCTTCGACATCTTCTGGCCGTCGGAACCGAGCACGATGCCGTGGCAGATCACGTTCTTGAACGCCGGGCGGTCGAACAGCGCGGTGGCCATCACGTGCAGCAGGTAGAACCAGCCGCGAGTCTGGCCGATGTATTCGACAATGTAATCGGCCGGGAAGTGCTGCTCGAACTTCTCCTTGTTCTCGAACGGGTAGTGGAACTGCGCGAACGACATCGAACCGGATTCGAACCAGCAGTCGAGCACGTCGCTGATACGGTGCATGTGGCTCTTGCCGGTCGGGTCGTCCGGGTTGACGCGCGTGAGGTTGTCGATCCACGGACGGTGCATGTTGACGTTGCCGTCCTTGTCGCGCGGGTAGTCGCCGAAGTCGGCCTTGAGCTCCTCCAACGAACCGTACACGTCGACGCGCGGGTACTTCGGGTCATCGCTCACCCACACCGGGATCGGCGAACCCCAGAAGCGGTTGCGGGAGATCGACCAGTCGCGCGCGTTGGCGAGCCACTTACCGAACTGACCATCCTTGACATTCTCAGGAATCCAGTTGATCTGCTGGTTGAGCTCCAACAGGCGCGGCTTGATCTTCGTCACCGACACGAACCAGGAGCTCACAGGCTTGTAGATCAGCGGCGTGGCGCAACGCCAGCAATGCGGGTAGGAGTGCACATAGCTCTTCTCCTGGAACAGGATCGCGCGATGCTCGGCCGGGATCTCGGCCAGCGGGCCGTCTCCGTTGCGCAGGTTGCGCAGGATCGGCTTGTTCGCGTCGAACACGTACATGCCCTCGTAATCGGGGCACTGCGAGGTGAAGCGACAGCCGGCGTCGAGCACGTCAGTGCTCTTGATGCCGTGCGCGTTCAGCGTGTTCATATCGTCCTCACCATAGGGAGCCTGGTGAACCAGGCCGGTACCCTCGACGGTGTCGACGTAGTCCGCGGTAAAGATTTGGTAGCCTTCGGGCCCCGGCACGTTGCCCTCAGACTCGGCTTTGTCGCCAGCGAAGTACGGGAACACCGGCCAGTAACGCCAACCGGCCATCTCGGAGCCCTTGAGCTCGCGCACGACCTCGTAATCCTCGCCGAGCTCCTTCTCGTACTTGGAGAGCAGGGGCTTGCCGAAGTAGAACTTCTTGCCGGCGTACTTGCCCTGCGTCGGGCGCACCTCGACATAGTCGATGTCAGCGCCGACGACGATCGCGAAGTTGGTGGGCACGGTCCACGGCGTGGTGGTCCAGAAGACCGCGTAGGCGTCCTCCTCGTCGCGCAGCTTCACGGCCACCGACACGGTGGTGTCCTGACGATCCTGATACACGTCGGCGTCCATGCGCAGCTCGTGCGCCGAAAGCGGCGTCTGATCCTTCGGGCAGTACGGCAGCACGCGGTAGCCCTGGTACGCCAGGCCCTTCTCGTACAGCTGCTTGAACGCCCACATCACCGACTCCATGTACGGGATGTTCAGCGTCTTGTACCCGTGCTCGAAGTCGACCCAGCGGGCCTGACGATGCACGTAATCCTGCCATTCGTGCGTGTACTTCAGGACGGAGGCGCGGCAGGCGTCATTGAACTTGTCGATGCCCATCTTCTCGATCTGGTCGACCGAGTCGATGCCGAGCTCCTTCTGCGCCTCCAGCTCGGCGGGCAGACCGTGCGTGTCCCAGCCGAACACGCGGTTGACCTTGCGGCCCTTCATGGTCTGGTAGCGCGGGATCACGTCCTTCGCGTAACCGGTCAGCAGGTGGCCGTAGTGCGGCAGGCCGTTCGCGAACGGCGGGCCGTCGAAGAACACGAACTCGTTCTGGCTATGGTCGCCGGAAGGATTGCGTTCAACGGACTTGTTGAAGGTGTCGTCCTTGTCCCAATACTTCAGGACGGTTTCCTCCATGTTGGGGAAACTCGGGTTCGGCGCGACGCTGGCGGTCTCGCCGCCCTCGTTCGCCTTGGGATACACGTGGGAATTGGTGGTTTCGCTCACCATTGCTCTCCTCGATGTCGCATTGCACTGGTCCTACGGGAGCTGGCTATAGCGAACCATTCACGGGAAGAACAGGGATTGAGACGGCCGTTCGCCACACCGGCGGCATATATGCGCCGGCGATGTCCTCGCGGCCGGAACCCTTGTTCCGCCCGGAACGGCCGTCATGGCCATTCCCGCCTACGAGGACGATGATCGGAGGCATGCCCTCAGGCTGCCGACCGCCACCGCGGTACCACCTCGCTTGTCGCTCGCATCCGGCCATCCTAAGACGGCGAAAACTCGCGACCGCTTGTGTTCGGCTGTGACGGGCCGATCCCGTCGGTTCTACTCAGCTTCGTGCCGTCGACGTTCGATCGACCGTCATGAAGCTTTTCTTCCGAAGACTCCCCGCTGATAACGGATCATCGCCTTGACTTCGGTGCATATCCTATCACGGTGTGTGGCCGACGGAACCGGAGTGGCCGCGAACGCCGTCTGCTCGCGGCCAGGCAATCATGCGAGGCCCGAAATCCGACCATCATGCCGGATGTACGCCGACGCTCAATCGCGCACGATGCTGCCGACGATCCCCGAGACAATGGACATGATGAGAGAGCCGAGCACCGCCCACCAGAACCCGTGCACCAACACGCCAACACCGAACAGACTGATTGCCAACCATGAGGCGAGCCGCATGAACAGCCAGTTGATGACCAGATACAGCAGCCCGAACGTGAGAATCGAAAACGGCAGCGCGATCAGCTGCGTCACCGGCTTGATCGAGGCGTTGATCAGCGCCATGAACAGCGCGAACACTGCGATTCCCAAAATCGGAGGCTGCCCCACCGCGGTCATGCCGGGCAGAAGCACCACCATCACCGCGGCCGCAACCGTCAGCACCAGCCATCGCATCAGAAAATCCTTCATGGCGCCCATCTTATGCCATCCAAGCCGTCACCGATCAGTTGCGATGTGCCGGCTCGGTGCATTCATCATATGTCGGGCACGATCATCGAGAACGATTGCGCTTAAGGGCACAATCGCCGCCTAAAGACCCAGACCACCCTCAGTCGGCTCCGCCGACAGCTCCCGCCAGCAGGAGCCAGCATGCAACTCCAATACGACGTCAGGGCGGAAATCGTCGGTTACGTTCCGCGGATTCTTCGGCTACCATGCAAACAGGAGGACGACGATGACTACAAAGGAAACGGCGGTGGCGACCACGACGGAGCAGGTGGCCGCCCGGCAACGGGCGTTCGCGCAACTGGACGCGACCTTCCGCTCAGGAGTCACCCGACCACTGCGCTGGCGAAAGGCGCAACTCGACGCGATGGCCCGAATGCTGAGGCAGAATGCCACCGTCATCGCCCGTGCGGTACGCGCCGACCTGGGCAAACCCGCCGCGGAGACCGCGCTGATGGAAATCGGGCTGGTGCTCGATGAGATTCGCTTCATCAAGCCACGCCTCGGCAGGTGGGCGGCGCGGCATCCCAAGCCGATGCATTACCTGCTGCAGCCCGCAGTCGGCTGGACAGTCGCCGAGCCGAAAGGCGTGGCGCTCATCATCTCGCCGTGGAACTATCCGGTGCTGCTCAGTTTCGAGCCTATGGCGGACGCGATCGCCGCAGGCAATTGCGTGTGCATGAAACCATCGGAGCTGTCTCCGCACACCAGCGGCGTGATGGCGGACCTCATCGCACGGTACATGGACCCGCAGGCGTTCCGCGTGGTTCAGGGAGGACCGCAGGAGACGACAAAGCTGCTGGAGCAGCCGTTCAATCACATCTTCTACACCGGCGGAGGAAAAGTCGGTTCGATAGTCATGGCCGCCGCCGCGAAGCATCTCACACCGGTCACTTTGGAGCTCGGAGGCAAGTCGCCGGTGTTCGTCGACCGTACCGCGAACCTCGACGTCGCCGCGCGGCGCATCGCCTGGGGGCGGTTCATCAACGCCGGGCAGACCTGCGTGGCACCCGACTATGTGCTCGCAACGTCCGACGTCATCGAGCCGCTGGCCGGAAAGATCGCCGAGGCCGTCACGCGGTTCTTCGGCTCAGACCCGCAACATTCCGACAGTTTCGGACGCATCATCAACGCCCGGCATTTCGACCGGCTGACTACGCTGCTGCCCGATCCGAAGAGCCCCGCCACCGGACGCACGGTATGCGGGGGCAATACCAGACGCGATGGCCTCTACATCGCACCGACCGTGCTATTGGGCGTCAAACCCGATGCGCCGGTGATGCAGGAGGAGATATTCGGCCCGATTCTGCCCATTTTGGAAGTCGCCGACACGAAAGCCGCAGTGGAATTCATCAACGCCCGGCCACGCCCGCTGGCGGCCTACGCGTTCACGGGCACCAAGAGGGTACGGCGGATGTTCGAGCGCGAAGTCAGTTGCGGAGCGCTGGGATTCAACCTGCCGCTTGGCCATCTGATCTCCAGTCAGCTGCCGTTCGGCGGCGTGGGAGCTTCGGGCATGGGCTCATATCACGGCAAGGCCGGGTTCCTGGAGTTCAGTCATGTCAAGACCGTGGTCGGCAAGCCCGCGGTGCCGGATACGCTTTCGCTGGTGTATCCGCCGTATGACGGCTTGAAGAAGATACTGATTTCGGCGGTCAGTCATACGCCGAGAGTGCGGTAGCGGGACACGGCGCACCTCCCGCTGGCGGGAGGTGACGCGCAGCGCCGGTGGGTGGTGACCACCCCCAGTCGGCTCCGCCGACAGCCCTTCGGGCCCTGCAATTATGGACGGGCTAAGCATGACTGTTCCACTGGCTCACTGTCGTTCGCTCTTCGCCTACAAACAGCACCGCTGTTTGCTTGACGGCTCAGCCCGTCAACGGGGGCATAATGTAAAAGCCCCTCGCGATGAGGGGCTTTATCGATGAGTAGGACTTGTTACTTGGCTTCGTTGGTGGTGAGCATGGCCTTGGTGACCTGTTGGTAGAGATCCTCGTAGCCGCCGGGCGTGGAGGCGGGCAGCACGACGGTCTTGGCGTTGTTCGACTCGGACAGCGAGCGCATCACATCAAGGTACTGGTTGAACAGCACGACGTTGTTGACGTCGTTGATGTCCATGCCCACGGCCTGCAGGCTCTTGATCTGGTCGACGATGCCGTTTGCGATCTCACGACGGTAGTTGGCCTGGCCCTCACCCTGAAGTCGGGTCTTCTCGGCGTCCGCAGCGGCCTGCGTCTCGATCTGGATGCGCTGCGCCTCGGCACGCTGGCGGGTGGCCTCCTTCTCACGCTGCGCGGCGTTGATGGAGTCCATCGCGCTCTTGACCTGCGGGCTCGGGTCAATGGCGGTGATCAGCGTCTTGACGACGGTGAAGCCGAAGCGCGCCATCTCGGCGCCGACCGTCTTCTGCACGTCGAAGGCGACGTCGTCCTTGCGGGCGAAGGCGTCATCGAGGCTGAGCGCCGGGATCGCGGAACGCAGCGCGTCCTCCATGTAGCTCCTGAGCTGTCCGGCGGGATCGCGTAGCTCATAGTATGCGGTGGCGACGTTCTCAGGATTGACACGGAACTGTGTCGAAGCGACGACCGTGACGAACACGTTGTCGAGCGTCTTGGTTTCCAGTTGCACGTTCAGCTGGGAGACTCGCATGTTCGTCTTCGTCGAGATGCGGTCGACGAACGGGATCTTGGCGTGGATGCCGGCGAACTGGACCTTATTGTATTTGCCAAACCGTTCGATGATGTATGCCTGCTGTTGCGGCACGATGAAAATCGAGGCGCACAGCACGGCGAGGACGATAACGACGATGACGCCCGATATGATCAGAGCACCCGTCATTCCCACCAGAACACCCATCATTCCTCCTTGCCTGGTGTTGCCACACCCTACTTCGGGCGCGATGTCTATTCCATCCTATCCGAAAACGACGGGTTTTCAGTGAAAGCTCACATAAAATTCAAGAGTTGTTCGCCGTGTGGCCCTTCTTCGTCTCACCGTATGGGACGGCGGCATGCCCGCGTCTACTCCCCGTATGCGCCGGCTATGGCCCGGTCAAGGTCGGCCATCAGGTCTCCCGCGTCCTCAAGACCGATGGACAGACGAATCAGATCGTCGCTCACACCGGCGGCCTTGCGATACGATTCCGGCACCTCGCGGTGGGTGATGTTCGCGGGATCGACGATCAGCGACCTTGCGTCGCCGATATTTGGCACGTATGAGAACAGCTTCACGCCGTCGAGGATGCGACGCACACGGTCCGCGCCGCCTTCCACCTTGAACGAGAGGATCTGGCCGACGCCTCGGGGGAAGTATTTCCCGGCGAGCGCATGATACGGCGAGTCCGGCAACCCTGAATAATTCACCGACACGACATGCGGCGTGTGTTCGAGGTGCCCGGCGATGGCCGTCGCCGTTTCGACCTGGCGGGCGACCCGCTGCGGCAGCGTCTCCAGTCCGATCAGCTGCAGGTATGCGTTGAACGGGCTTTGCACGGCACCGAACGTGCGCAGGTATTTGACGCGGATGCGCCTGATGAACGCTTCGGAGCCAAACGCCCCGGAGAAGCTGCGCCGGTTGCCGTCGATATCGGCGATGACCTGCTCAGGCCGCGTGAATTGCAGGAAACGGCCGTTCGCCCAGTCGAACCGTCCGGCGTCGACGATCACGCCGCCGATGGCGTTGCCATGCCCGGTGATGCCCTTGGTGGTCGAATGCACAACGATGTCGGCGCCGAATTCGATCGGGCGCAGCAGATACGGCGTCGGCACGGTGTTGTCAAGAATCAGCGCCAGCCCGTGCCGGTGCGCCAGATCGGCCAGCGGACGGATATCGGTGATGGCGGTGTTCGGGTTGGCGACCGTCTCGGCGAAGATGGCACGGGTCGCGGGACCGATCAGAGACTCGATCTCATGCAGGTCGTTGATGTCCTTGACGAAATCAGCGTGGATGCCGAACTGCGGCAGGAAGTCGCCGAGCGCATCGACTGACGCCCCATACAGGTTCGTCGGCGCGATGATGCGGCCACCGCCCTCCCCCGCGCACATCAGCGCGTATGACACCGCGGCCATGCCCGACGACACCGCCACCGCGCCGACGCCACCCTCCAGGGCGGCGAGCCGGCGTTCGAGCGCATCGACGGTCGGATTGGCGACTCTGGAATACTCGAACCCGGATATCTCACCGGCGGCCAGATCACGGCCACGAGCGGCGTTCTCCAAATCGAAGGCAGCGGAGGCGTAGATGGGCACGCTGACCGCATTGTCGTTGCGGTTCGCATTATACCCGCCATGAACCGCAAGCGTGCTGAAATCAGTCATTTCCAAATCCCTTTCATCCGCATGACCGCCAAAACAACGAACACCGACCGCCATATTCCTTCAAGACACGACAGTGCGGGCGTCATTGCCATGAACGTCAACGCCCGCACGGCCCGCACCGCATGATAGGCACGGTACGCGACCCTATGCGGCCACTTCCGTCGTCAGCCGGTCGAGCACCTGACCGCTTACGCCGTCGATGTCCAGCGCCTCGAACGCCTTGTCGAAGCCCTGCCCCAGATCCTCGATCAGGTCGGACACGTCCTCGATGCCCACCGACAGACGCACCAGCTCGTCGGTGATGCCCACCTTGAGACGCTCCTCGCGAGGCAGCTCGAAATGCGTCATGCGGCATGGCAGCTCGGCGAGGCTTTCCACCGCGCCCAGACTGACGGCGAGATGGAACACGTGCAGGTTGTCGAGCACGATGGACGGGTCGACCCCCGGCACCACTTCGAAGGACAGCACGCCGCCGAACCCCTTGAGTCCATTCTCGGCGAGCAGACGGTTGCGGTCGCCATACACGCCCGGGTAATGCACGGCCCGAACGAGCGGATGCGCCAGCAGGTATTCCGCCACGGCCTGCGCGTTGCGCTGCTGACACTCCATGCGCAGCGCCAACGTCTGGATGCCACGGCGCACGTCGTTGCATTCGGTCGGGGCGAGCACGCCGCCGAACCGGTTCTGCGCGAAGTAGATTCCATTGCCGACCTCATCGTCCAACACCACCACAAGGCCGGCGTTCACCTCGGAATGGCCTGCCAGGTATTTGGTGGCCGAATGGATGACGATATCCGCGCCCAAATCGAGCGGCTGCTGCAGGTACGGGGTGACGAACGTGTTGTCGACGATGGACAGCGCGCCGTATCGGTGCGCGATGGCCGAGATGCGGTTGACGTTGCTGATCTGCAGCAGCGGGTTGGTCAGCGTCTCGAAGTATACGGCGCTGGCCGCGCGGCCGCCTCTGTCGCGCCCGCTGATCGCGGCGTCGAGCGCCTCGTAGTCGGCGGTGTCGACGCTGTCGAACTCCAGCCCGCGCTCGGCGAAGTACTCGTTGAACAGCGAATACGTGCCGCCGTAGATGTTCTTGCCGACCACGATGCGGTCCCCGGGTTTGAAGATGGACAGCACCGCGTGAATCGCGGCGAGTCCGGACGCGAACGCGAAGCCGCGAGTCCCGTGCTCCAGCTGGGCGATCTGCTTTTCCAGAAAGTCGCGGGTCGGGTTGCCGCTGCGCGCATAATCCCAGCGGGGCATGGCGTTGACCGATTCGACAGCGTATGTGGATGAGTTGTAGATGGGCGGGTTGACGGCTCCGGTGTTGTTGTCGTTGACCGGCAATCCGTGGACCAGCTGAGTGTTGAACCTCGTCATGAGCACCCCCTGCGGTTTTTCTTGGCGGGTTTCCCGATGAACCCCGCGTGACCCCCCTTATGAAGGTAGTCAGCGGCCGGCGGCCTCGCAACCCGGACGGCATACACATTATTTATAGGATGCTCAAAACCTTTGCAAACACTGGATTTTCACGACTTGCACGGCATCTTTGACGACCGGCAAGAGCCATTTGCGACACGCACGGAATGTTCTGGCGGCAACCAAGGCGCGACTAAGTGCAACATGGCTTCGCGCAGAAACCGACGCTACGACCCATCGGCCATCGTGATGTTCGTCACATCCGGGCCCTGTAGGGCATTTGGTCTCACCCCGGCAGCGGAACCGGGCGATATGCTGGAGTGACGCCGGCGGGATCCACGCGCCGGAGGGACCCAAGCAAAGGAGCTCGCCCATGACCACCGTAGCCATCGTCGGATGCACTCACGCGGGAACGTTCGCCGCCACATCCATCCTCAAGCAGCATCCCGACTGGACGGTCCACGTATTCGAACGCAACGACTCGCTGTCGTTCCTTTCCTGCGGCATCGCGCTGTGGGTCGGCGACCACGTGTCCGATCCGAAGCGCATGTTCTATTCGTCGCCGAAGGCCCTCGCCGAAGCCGGCGCCACGATGCACATGCGCCACGACGTGCTCGATGTGGATGTCGCCGGCAAGGTGTTGCGCGCCCGTGACATGAACACCGGGGAAGTCGGCGAATACCGATACGACAAGCTGGTGATCACCACCGGTTCCGCGCCCGTGGTACCGCCGATCGACGGGCTGGACGAGGCGCTCGAATCGGGACGCGTGCTGCTGTGCAAGAACTGGGACCATGCGATGGCGATCAAGGAGCGCGCGGGCAGCGCGAAATCGGCCGTCGTGATCGGCGCGGGGTACATCGGCGCGGAGATCGCCGAGCAGTTCAGCGAAATCGGCGTGAAGACCACGCTGGTGGATGCGCTGGACCGCGTGCTGGCGAACAATTTCGACGCGACCATCACCGATGACGTGGAGCAGGCGTTCGACGAGCATGGCGTGACCCTGGCGCTCGGCCAGAAGGTGACGGCGTTCCGGCCGGCGGCCGGCAGCGACGGGATCGAGGGCTCCGGCGTGACCGTGGTCACCGAGAAGGGCGAGTACACGGCCGATATGGCGATCCTGGGCGCCGGATTCCGCCCGAACACCGCGTTGTTCGCGGATCAGCTGCGTATGCTGAAGAACGGGGCGATCGTCATCGACGACTACATGCGCGCCTCATTGCCGGACAACACGGTGCTCGACGACGTGTTCGCGGCGGGCGACAGCGCCACGGTCCGATACAACCCGACCGGCGCGGACGATTACATCCCGCTCGCCACCAATGCGGTGCGGCAGGGGCTGCTCATCGGCGAGAACATCGTCGCCGCGACGAAGCGGTATCCCGGCACGCAGGCCACCAGCGCAGTGCAGTTGTACGATCTGGCGATGTCCGCCACGGGACTCACCGCCGGCGGCGCGAAACGCCGAGGCATCGCCGCGAAATCGACGACGATCACGCAGGATTACCGCCCCGATTTCATGCTCACCACCACGCCGGTGACGACCACGCTGGTGTGGAGCCCGGTCACCCGGCGCATCCTGGGTGCGCAGTTCCTGTCGAAGCATGACATCTCGCAGGCGGCGAACGTCGTGTCCGTGGCCATTCAAGCGGGGTTCACGATCGATCAGCTCGCCGGCGCCGACCTGTTCTTCCAGCCGAACTTCAGCCAGCCGATCAATTTCGTCGGAGCCGTGGCCATTCAGGCAGTGGCCGAAAGCTGACCCCAATCGTTGACTCGCGCTCAACGCGGACGCGAAAGCCCCGATCATTGGGAAACGGCCATTCCGGTTCTCGTATCCGCGGCTAATGCGAGCGCACGATTCGCATCAGCCGCGTGACCTGTTCGGCGGTGCGGGCCACGTTCGCACGGGCGTCGCGCAGCAGCTCATCGAGGCTCGCGGCACCCGGCGCGGCACCGAAGACCGCATCGATGCCGCGCCCGTGCAGACACTCGATGCCGTCGCCGACGCGGCCGGCGATGGCAATCACCGGTTTGCCGTGCCGCTTCGCCACGGAGGAGACCCCGACCGGCGTCTTGCCGAACATGGTCTGCGCGTCAATCGAACCTTCGCCGGTAAACACGATGTCCGCCCATTGTACGGCGGCATCCAGCCCGGATTGCTCGATCACCAAGTCGATGCCCGGGCGAAAATCGGCGTGCAGCACGGCGAGCAGCGCCATGCCGATGCCGCCCGCCGCCCCGGCTCCGGGATGATCGGCGATGGGCGTGCGGGTACGGTGGTCAGGACGGGAACGGTGGCCAGGAGACGATGATTCAGCCACGGCCGCTTCGACTTTTCCGCCATCGCCATTCCGTTCGGCGGGCACCTGTTCAGCGAGCGCACGTTCGATGACCGACGAGACGTGCCGCAGGGCGCCGTCCAACAGCGTCACGTCTTCGCGACTCGCGCCCTTCTGCGGGCCGAACACCGCGCTGGCGCCCTCGGGGCCGGTCAGCGGATTGGTCACATCGCAGGCGGCGATGACATGCACGTCGCCAAGCCGTCTGTCCAGGCCGCTCAGGTCAACGCGCTCCACTTCGGCGAGCGCCGCCCCGCCCGGCCGCACGTCACGCCCGTCATGGTCAAGCAGCCGCACCCCCAACGCCTGCAGGAGACCGCAGCCCGCGTCGTTGGTGGCGCTGCCGCCGAGCCCGACGATGATCGTCTCGGCGCCGGCGTCGAGCGCGGCCCGGATCAGTTCGCCCGTGCCGTATGACGTCGTGGCCTTCGGGTCGCGTTCGGATGGGCGCAGCAGCGCCAGTCCGCTGGCGGCGGCGGTCTCCACGACCGCGGTGCCGCCGTCGCCGAGCAGCGCGAACCCGGCCTGCACCGGGCGTCCGAGGGGATCGTGCGCGCCGGCCGTCAGCATCGTGCCGCCGGTGGCGTCGGCCAGCGCCCGCGCGGTTCCCTCTCCCCCGTCAGCCATGGGCAGGCATCGTATTTCGGCGTCGGGGTCACCGCGGCGGATGCCTTCGGCCATGGCCCGTGCCGCCTCGGCGGCGGTCAGGCTCTCCTTGAAGGAATCAGGCGCACATAGGTATCGCATCGTCGGATCACGCCTGCTATTCGGTGCGCAGCGCGGTGGCCGGGTCCTGCTTGGCGGCCTTGCGCGCCGGAATCAGGCCGCCGATAAGGGTGAGCACCATGCTGAGCACCACCAGGATCACCGCTCCGGCCACCGGCAGCGCGGCGTTCACGTCGTTGGTGCCGATGAAATGGTGCAGCACCTGGTTGCCCGGTATGAGCAGCAGCAGCGTCACGCCTATGCCGATCAGGCCGGCGCACAGGCCGATGAGTCCGGTCTCCGCGTTGAACACCTGCGACACATTGCGCTTCGAGGCGCCCATCGCGCGCAGGATGCCGATCTCCTTGGTGCGTTCCAGCACCGAGATGTACGTGATGATGCCGATCATGATCGACGACACCACCAGCGACACGGACACGAACGCGATCAGCACATAGGAGATCACGTTGATGATCGTCGTCACCGAGCTCATCATCAGGCCGACGTAATCGGTGTAGACGATCTTGTCGGCCTTGGACACGGTCTTGTTGTAGTCGGTGATGGCCTTGGACACGTGGTCCTTGTCCTCGAAGCTGTCGGTGTAGATGTTGATCGTCGAGGGCACGTCCCGGCTCACCACACCGAACGCGGCGAGGTTGTCGTCATACGTGCCGGTCGAGACGTACTGGTCGTAGATCTTGACCAGCACGTCCTGCGAGGCGGTGGCGATGTACTGGTCGAAGCTGTCGGCGAGCTGCTGCTCGCTCATCGCCGCCATCCGCTGCCCGCCCGCGGCTGACTGCCCGGCCTGCCCGGGCTGAGCCGACTGCGCTGACTGCGACTGCATCACGGCCTTGGCCATGTTCGCCTTGTCGCTCACGCCGAGCGAGGCCACATAGGTCTTGGCATCAGCGGCCTTCGCCGCGTCGTCCGACGGCGAGAACGCCAGGCCGTTGAGCACGTCGCGGGTCTTGTCCTTCTCCTGGTCGGTGACGATGGCGCTGGAGTTCGCATGGTCGATCAGCTCGTCGGTCAGTGCGCGGGTGTAGCCGATTCCGGTGGCCAACGGCGTGGCAGAGGCGTCCTTGATCGGCTTGACCACGCCCACGATCTTCAGCTGCTCCGCCGAGTCGAAGCGCTCTGCGATGGCGTCCGCGTCGTCGCCGATGTACGTGTAGTCGCCGTTCGCGTCCTTCACGTACTGGTCTGCGGCGGGTATCATGGCCAGCTTCTGCCCCATCGCCGTCGCGTAGTCGATCTTGCCGGTGGGTGTCTTGACCGTCTCGCCGTCGTTGAGCTTGTTCATCATGTCGGTGTAATCGCTGGCCTTGAGCAGGCCCAGCTCATACAGCGTGGTGAGCGGTACCTTGTTGTCGTCGTCAAGCACGAGCACGACCTGGTCCTTGCCGGTCGGCCATGCGCCCTTGACCACGCGGTAGTTGTCGGTGATGACCTTGCTGATGAGCTGATCGTCCTTCGCCCCCGGCATGATTTCATGGAACGAGTCGGGCGACGCGCTCGTGTCGGTCTTGCCGGTCAGCACCGTCATCTGCATGCTCGTCATGTCGGACATGCTCGACGACTGGCCCATCGAGCTCATCCGCGCAGCGTTCGATGTCGAATCGGACTTGGCACCGATGGTGACGCCGTTCGCGGTGACCAGCGTGCCGTCGGGATCGTGGCTGAACACGGAGAACTTCACGTCGTACGTGTATTGGATGCCGGTTTCGCCGACATATTGGCGAACCTCGCTGTTGGGGTCGTCCAGATACTTCTTGAAATCGGCGAGGTTGTTCTTCGTGATGCTGCTCGTCAGGCTGGAGGTCTGCTTGATGCTGCGATCGTCCGGGTAGATGCCGTCGTTCTTCGCCGATTTGCCTCCGGTCTCCTTGCCGCCCGCCTGGGCACCCATGATGCTGGTCATGTCGAAGGTCTGCGAGTCGATGGTGATCGGATAGGCGGTCATCGTGTCGCGCTGGATGCTGTCGATGTACGCGTTAACGCCGGTGGAAACCGACAGGATCAGGGCGATGCCGATGATGCCGATAGACCCGGCAAACGAGGTGAGCAGCGTACGGCCCTTCTTGGTCCTCAGATTGTTGAAGCTCAGCGCGATGGACGTGGCGAGCGACATCGAGGCCTTGCCCAGCCTCTTGTGTACGGGCGCCTCGGACGCGCCCTCCTCGACCTCGTACGGGTCGGAATCGCTGCGGATCACGCCGTCGCGCAGCTGGACGGTTCTGGTGGCGTACTGCTCGGCGAGCTCGGGATTATGTGTGACCATGACCACCAGACGGTCCTTCGCCACCTCCTTGAGCAGGTTCATGATCTGCACGGACGTGTCGGAGTCGAGCGCTCCGGTCGGCTCGTCGGCCAGCACGATGTCCGGGTCGTTGACCAGGGCGCGGGCGATGGCGACGCGCTGCATCTGCCCGCCGGACAGCTGGTTCGGCTTCTTGTTGATGTGGTCGCCCAGCCCGACCTGTTCGAGGGCCTTGCGGGCACGCTCTCGCCGTTCGGTACGGGATACGCCGGAGATCGTCAGCGCGAGCTCCACGTTCGACAGAATCGTCTGGTGCGGAATCAGGTTGTAGCTTTGGAACACGAAGCCGATCGTGTGGTTGCGGTACGAATTCCAGTCACGGTCCTTGTACCGTTTGGTGGAGACCCCGTTGATGATCAGGTCGCCGCTGTCGTACCGATCCAGGCCGCCGATGATGTTGAGCAGCGTGGTCTTGCCGGAACCCGACGGGCCCAATATCGCCACGAATTCGCTGTCGCGCAGGTTCAGGCTGACGTCATCCAACGCCTTCTGCACGAAATCGCCGGTCTTGTATTGCTTGGAAATCGACTTGATCTGCAGCACGATGCTCCCCTTATTACCCATGGGTGGTTCGTCGTATGTCTCCATGATTTGCGGTATGACATCACTGTATCCGACCCGTTCCCCCCAGCGCCTCGTGATTCACTGCAAGCATGGGGAATAAAACCGACAACAAACGGCTTTGTGTCGCTTTGGCATGACGGAACCGTGACGGCCCTCGCGCGTCAAGTGTGTGCATCAAGCATGCTTTGCGTTTTTTTAGCGCCCCCTCAGCAGTTTTCCCATACAGTCGAAACCATGACAGGACTCACTACATCTGAAGTCGAAGAACGCCGCGCGCGAGGCGAGGGCGAAACCGGGGCGCGAAGCGTCACCAAATCGACAGGCGCGATACTGCGCGAGAACATCTGCACGCTGTTCAACGCACTGAACTTCGCTATAGCGATACTGCTGTTCGCGGTCGGCGCGTACTCCAACATGCTGTTCATCGCGATCATCATCCTCAACATCGTCATCGGCATCGTGCAGGAATTCAAGGCGAAGAAACTCGTCGACGAGCTGACGATCCTCAACCAGCCGCACGCGGTGGTGCTGCGCGACGGCAAGGAGACGACCATCGAGGCCGGCGACATCGTCAAGGACGATGTCATGGTGCTGGATTCCGGCAAGCAGATCTGCAACGACGCCGTGGTCATCGACGGCCGTCTGGAAGTCAACGAATCGCTGCTGACCGGCGAAAGCGACTCCATCGACAAGACCGCCGGCAGCGAGCTGTATTCCGGCAGCTCGGTGATTTCCGGCCGCGCGTACGCCCGTGTGACGCATGTCGGCGACGAGAACTACACGAATTCGCTGATCAACGAGGTGCGCCAGGAGAAGCGCGTGCACTCCGAGCTGCTGGATTCGATGCGCAAGGTCACCCGGTTCACCAGCTTCCTGATCATCCCGCTGGGCGTGCTGCTGTTCGTCGAGGCGATGTTCCTGCGGCACTCCGGCACGTACGACGCCGTGGTGTCGTCCGCCGCGGCGCTGCTCGGCATGCTGCCGAAGGGACTGGTGCTGCTGATCTCCGTGTCGCTGGCCACCGGCGTGATCCGCCTCGCGAAGGCCAAGATCCTCGTGCAGAACATCTATTCGCTGGAGACGCTGGCGCATGTGGACGTGCTGTGCCTCGACAAGACCGGCACGCTGACGGACGGCAACATGAGCGTGGACCGGATCGTGCCGCTCGGCGAGCGCGGTGCCGCCGAGGATTCCGACGCGCTGCTGCGCGCCTACCTGGACGCCAGCGAGGACAACAACGTGACCATCGCGGCGCTGCGCGCCCATTTCGGTGCCGACGGCTCCACCGCCGATGCCGGGCAGCCCGCGGCGCCCGCCGGCGACGGCCGTTTCGCCGCGCAGGCCATCATCCCGTTCTCGTCGAAGCGCAAATGGGGCGCCATCACGATGCGCGCAGCGGCTGGTGCGGCAGACGCGCCTCGCCACGCGCAGGAGGGCGAGTCGTCCGCGGCGGCGACCGGAACCGTGTTCCTGGGCGCCCCGGAGCGCATCCTTGGCGCGAACCTGCCCGATGAGGCGGCCGCGCTGATGGGTCAGGGACTGCGTCTGATCGCCGTCGGATACCTGCCCGGCGCGTGGACGGACGAGGAGCGTCTGCCGGATGCGCTGCAGCCGATGTTCCTGATCGCGCTGCGCGACAACATCCGCCCGCGGGCCAAGGAGACGCTGGCGTACTTCCGCGACCAGGGCGTCGACGTGAAGGTCATCTCCGGCGACCATCCCGACACCGTCGCCGCCGTCGCCCGGCAGGCCGGCCTGGAGCGTTGGCGTGACGTCATCGACATGACCTCGGTGCCGGCGGACGCCCTGGATTCCACGTTCGACGACGTCGCCGGCCGATACACGGTGTTCTCTCGCGTCACCCCCAAGCAGAAGCGCCAGCTGGTGCAGGCGATGCAGCGGGCCGGACATCAGGTCGCGATGACCGGCGATGGCGTGAATGACCTGCTCGCCCTGCGCGAGGCCGACTGCTCGATCGCCATCGCCTCCGGGTCGGACGCCGCGCGCCAGATCTCGCAGGTCGTGCTGCTCGACTCCGATTTCACCTACCTGCCGCAGGTGGTGCTGGAGGGCCGCAAGGTCGTCAACAACGTGACCCGCACGGCCGCCGTGTTCTTCATCAAGACGATCTACTCGGTGCTGGTGTCGTTCTTCTGCCTGGCTTTGAACGTCCCGTTCCCGTTCATTCCGATCCAGATCACGCTTGTCGACGCCTGCATCGAGGCGTGGCCGTCGTTCCTGACGATATTCGAATCGGACACGCGACGCATCCGCGGCCGGTTCCTGCCCACTGCGCTAGGCAAGGCGGCGCCGTTCGCGATCGCCGTCACCGGCATGATCATCGCATTCAGCCTCATCGCTCCGTTCGGCGAGACGCAGAACCGCACGGTCATGTTCGCGCTGCTGGTCGCCGCGTCGATGGTCGCCGTGATCAAGAGCTGCGTGCCGTTCACGAAGATCCGCGTGTTCGTCTGCGTGACGATGGCGCTGGGCGCCCCGTTCGCGCTGCTCATCCTGCCGCACCTGTTCGAGGTGGTCGCGATGACCGGCCCGATGTGGGCATGGTTCGCGGTGGCGTTCGTGGTGATGACGGCCGTCACCGCCGCGATCATCGCGGCGCAGCGGGCATGGCTGCGGTCCCGGCGCTGACCGGCGAGCGATTCCCCGTGATGCCGGCCGGCGTCCGGCCAATGTTGGTGAGCAGCCCCGCATCCTCGTAATACCGCAGCGTCGACGGCTCCATATGGAACATGTCGGCGACATCACGGATTGTGTATCGTTCCATGCTTGACATCGCAGCTGCGAGGATGACACGCCGGACGTCCTTGCGCTCAAGTCAACTTGAAGCGTGACAATGGAGACATCGGACCGATCGACGACACCTGGAGGCACCCATGTTCGAACCCACCGGCACCTACGCGCCCGCCACGACGCGCTACGACACCATGCTGTACAAGCGCTGCGGCGCCAGCGGCCTGAAGCTCCCGGCCATATCGCTGGGCTTCTGGCACAACTTCGGCGACATCACGCCCTACGACCAGATGAAGGCCCTGGTGCTCACCGCATTCGACCACGGCATCACGCACTTCGACCTGGCCAACAACTACGGCCCCGAACCCGGCGCCGCGGAGAAGAACGCGGGACGGCTGATCCGGCAATACCTCGCCGCCCACCGCGACGAACTGGTCATCAGCACCAAGGCCGGCTACGAGATGTGGTCGGGCCCGTACGGCGATTGGGGCAGCCGCAAATACCTGCTCGCCTCACTCGACCAGAGCCTGGAACGCCTGGGACTCGACTACGTCGACATCTTCTACCATCACCGTCCGGACCCCGAGACCCCTCTGGAGGAAACGATGGGCGCGCTCGCCCAGGCCGTCGCCAGCGGCAAGGTGCTCTATGTGGGCCTGTCGAACTACGACGGGCCACAGCTGGAGCGGGCGGCGACGATCCTCGATGAACTGCACGTGCCGTTCATCATCAACCAGAACAAATACAACATCTTCGACCGCACCGTCGAGCGCAACGGGCTCAAGGACACCGCCAAGCACCTGGGCAAGGGTCTCATCACGTTCTGCCCGCTCGCGCAGGGTCTGCTGACCGACCGGTATCTCAACGGCATCCCCGCGGATTCGCGCGTGGCGCACGATCCGCGCTTCCTGCACGCCGACGACGTGACGCGCGTCCACGGCCAGATCATGGCCCTGAACGAGATCGCCAAGCAGCGCGGGCAGACGCTCGCCGAGATGTCGCTCGCCTGGCTGCTGCACGACGACGCCGTGACCAGCGTGCTCGCCGGCGCATCCAAGCCGCAGCAAATCATCGACAACATCGGGGCGCTGAAGAACACGGACTTCAGCGACGAGGAGCTGAAAGCCATCGACGAGATCTCCATGCAGTGACGAATACCGCTGGAAGTCGCATCCGGAAACGGCTCCCAGCGTACCGGAAGGAAACGTACCGGCATATATTCATGCCAATCACAGCACAGCTTCCAAGATGGTGGAGTGATATGGAGGTTGTCGGCAAGAGCCGGCGAGGTCACTCAAGGTAACCCCACAATTGAAACCCCCTTCTCTCCTCTCCTTCTCACCCGGCCCTTTTGGGCCGGGTTTCCTTTTCTTCGGAGCCTGCGACACCGGAAAGCCGACGACGGCGAATCGTATCGCAATGGTGATGTACAGTAGTGAGTTCGCCACGACCATTACGAGGCGGCTTCATGCCGCCGGGAGGAGACACCGATGCTGCCCGACGGGACACTGCCCGACGATTATGTCGTACTGGATCTGGAAACCACCGGTGTCAGCTGGTATCGGGACACCATCATCGAGTTCGGAGCGGTGAAGGTCGTCGACCGCAAGCCCGTCGACACCTATCAGCAGTTGGTCAATCCGATGCGCAATCTCAATCCGTTCATCACGCAGCTGACCGGCATCACGCCGGACATGCTCGAACCGGCACCGACGCTGGACACCGTGCTGCCCGACTTCCTGCGCTGGTGCGGCGACGACGCGATGATCGGGCACAACATCATGCAGTTCGACATCAAGTTCATCGACCTGGCGGCGCAGCGCATCCTGCACCATGCGGTGCCGAACCGCATCATCGATACGTTGCAGATGAGCCGGAGCATGTACCCGCAGTACAACCGACACCGGCTGGTCGACCTGATCCAGCGTTTCGACATCGCCGACGTCGAGGAGCACCGCGCGCTGTCGGACGCCGAGCAGACACAGATGTGCTTCGAATATATGCGCGACGAGCAGCGTCGCAGAGACTGCTGAGAGCGGAGCGAGCTGACTGATGGCATTGGGCGTTGGCGCGCGGTCTCTGACGCCGCCCGCCAACGCTCAATGCCATCGGCGCAGTTTTCTGCTTCCGTCAGCGTTGATTCAGGGGGATGTAGGCGCGCTCCACCTCGCCGGTGTACACCTGACGCGGACGACCGATCTTCGTGTTCGGGTCGGCGAGCATCTCGCGGTACTGGGCGATCCATCCGGGGATGCGGCCAAGCGCGAACAGCGTGGTGAACATCGCCGGATCGAAACCGATCGCGCGGTATATCAGGCCGGTGTAGAAGTCGACATTCGGATACAAGTGACGTGACACGAAATACTCGTCGTTGAGCGCGATGTCCTCAAGCTCGACCGCGACGTCGAACAGGGCGCGCTCGTCGGCGGGAAGCTTGCGGGTGTCCTCACGCGCGATGATCTTCTCCAGATACAGGCGCGCGATCGCGGCACGCGGATCATACGACTTGTACACGCGATGCCCCAGGCCTGAGATGCGATGCCCCTCGGCCTTCGCGTCCTCCACGAACTGGCGGACGGACTTGCCGGAGTCGCGGATCGCCTTCAACTGACGCAACACGGCCTCGTTCGCGCCGCCATGCAACGGCCCGGACAGCGCGTTGATGCCGGCGGAGATCGCCGCATACAGGTTCGCGTGGGCGGAGCCGGCGATGCGGACCACCGACGTGGAGCAATTCTGCTCATGGTCGGCATGGATGATGAGCAGACGGCCGAGCGCGTGCACGTACAGCGGGTCGGAATCGAACCGCTCGTATGGCACGGCGAAGCACATGCGCAGGAAATCGTCGACGTAGCCGCGGGCGAGGTCCGGGTAGAGCATCGGCTCATCGCGGCGGCGCCGGAAAATGTAGCTGACCACCGTGCGCGCCTTCGCCATGATGATCTTCGCGGCCTCATCCAGCTGGTCGGAGTCGGTGATGTCGGTGGTGTCGGGGTAGAACGCCGCAAGCGCGTTCACCGCCGCAGCGAGCACGCTCATCGGATGGGCGGCACGGGGGAACGAGCCCATGAACGTGCGGAAATCCTCGCCCACCATGGTCTTGTGGTTGATGTCGCTGCAAAACCGGTCGTATTCCGCCTGCGTCGGCAGGTCGCCGTGTCGCAGCAGCCACGCGACCTCAAGGAAATCGGAATGCTCGCACAGCTGCTCGATGGGGTAGCCCCGGTAGCGCAGGATCGACCGATTGCCGTCTATGAACGTGATCTTCGATTCGCACTGCGCCGTGGTCAGGAAGCCGGGATCAAGCGTGACCCAGCCGTCGTTGCGCAGCTTGGAGACCACAATGCCATCCGGGCCGGCCGAAGCCTTGACGACCGGCAGCGTGTACTGATTCGAATCCACATGAAGTTCAGCTGTCGCCATGCACGCTCCTTAATCCCTTGATTGAGTCGTTCGAATTGTCAAGTCGTCGAAATTATCGAATTCGTCGTCCCGGTGCCTTGTATTGGACACACTATATTGCGTGCATGTTTCCACCAAAAACGCCGCTCCAGCACGTGGACATCATCACATGCCAAAGCGGCGACGGCATCGCCCGATACAGGCCGTGGGCGATGGACGACCGGTTGCCGGTCAGTCGCGGGTGGTCAGGATGACCGGACCGTTCTCGGTGATGGCGATCGTGTGCTCGCTGTGGGCACCACGCGACCCGTCCTCGGAACGCAGCGTCCAGCCGTCCTTGGGGTCCTGGTAGATCTCGTCGGTGGTCTTGAGGAACCACGGTTCGATGGCGATGACCAGACCCGGGCGCAGGCGGTAGCCGTGGCCGGCCTTGCCGTCGTTGGCGACGTGTGGGTCGCCGTGCATGATGTGGCCGACGCCATGGCCGCCGAATTCCAAGTTGATCGGGTAGCCGTACGAACGGGCGATGTCGCCGATGGTGGAGGACACGTCGCCCAGACGGTTGCCCGGACGGGCCGCATCAATGCCGGCGGCGAGCGCCTCCTCGGTGCACTTGATGAGCTTGAGGTCGCTCGGGTCGGGGTCGTTGCCGACCACGAAGCTGATGGCGGAGTCGCCGACCCAGCCGTTGACGCTGATGGCCAGATCAAGGCTGACGAGGTCCCCGTCCTTGAGGTTGTAGTCGAACGGGATGCCATGCAGCACTGCGTCGTTGACCGACGTGCAGATGTAGTGTGCGAACGGGCCGGTGCCGAAGTCCGGCGCATAATCCACGTAGCACGATTCGGCGCCCTTGCGGTCGACGATCTTCTTGTGCACGTACTCGTCGATCTCCAGCAGGTTGGTGCCGACCTTCGTCATGGCCTTGAGTTCCTTGAGAATCTCGCCGACGAAACGACCGGCCGGCTTCATCTCCTCGATTTCCTTAGCGGTTTTCAGTTCGATCATGCAACCCAGCCTACTGTGCGGGGGTTACTTACGCCTCGGACGGCCGAACTTGAACGCGCGGACCATCGAGGAAACACCCATGACGATCAGCGCACATCCGCAGAAAATCACCAGGAACAGCATCGACGAGACCGGCGAGACCAGTACGACGAGACCGGCGATAATCGAGATGATCGCGTACAGCACCGCCCAGCCGGAGCTCGGCAGGCGCCATGATTCGGCGAGCGCCATCACGCCTTCCATCATCCAGCCGAGGCCAACCACCATCGTGATGAACACTGCGAGCGCCTGTCCGGACAGGGCCGCGTTCTTCAGCATGAGTACGCCGCCGACCGACAGCATTATGCCGATGAGGATGTCCAGGATGCGCCATCCGGCCGGCAGTCCCAATGTGACGATGGCGCTGACGATGCGGATCACGCCGGAGACCACGAAGTAGATGCCGAGTGCGACGGCCGCGACGCCGAGCGTCTTGCCGGGCCAGATCAGCAGCGCGACGCCGAGCACGATCGCCGCGACGCCAATGATGCCGTACAGGCCGCGGATCGCGTTCTTCGCCTTCTGCGGCAGCATCTCCTCGATCAGCCGGAACGGGCTGAAGTCCTCCCAGCCGCCCTGCCCTTGCTGCTGGCCGGGCTGCTGTTGGCCGAACGGCGGCTGGTAGGCGTAGGGCTGGCCGTACGGGCGGCCTGGCTGGTCGGATGCGGCGCCTGGCTGCGTCTGGTATTGGCCGGATGCGGCGCCGTCCTGCGGCGCTCCCCCGTACGGGTATTGCCGACCCGCAGGCTGGCCTTAAGGCGCGTAGGCTCCGTATTCCGGCTCTCCGGCACGACCGGTCTGTTCGTTCCCGCCGGGCTGTCCGCCGTCACCGCGCCCGTTGTCGCCATGTCCGTCGCTGTGCGGGAAAGGCCCGCCATCGTATGTGCTCATCATGACTCCTTCACCGTTCATGCGGCCTGCCGTCAACCGTGTGCGGGCATCCGAAGCGGGCCACTTCGATATCGTCACCGTCACCACCTTATTCTAGACAAGTTGTCCAATTCATGCCATCAACACAACCCGCCGTTCCGTCCAATACCTTGCGTGTCGTTCGCTATGGGAAAAGATGGGCCGCGGAAGGTCAGAAGGAACGTCACCGAACCCGGATAGTATGAGACCATGACCACAGATTTGACGTCCGGCCTCGATACGGCCGCTTTTTCCTCTGTTATCAAACCATCCGACGATCTGTTCCGTTTCGTCAACGGCCCTTGGATCGACACGTACCGGCTGCCTGACGACAAGGCGCGCTACGGTTCCTTCGACAAGCTCGCGGAAGACGCCGAGAGCCAGATCCGCGACATCCTGGAGGACGAGGACTGCCCCGCAGCCAAGTCGCAGGCGCTGTACCGCTCGTTCATGGACACCGACGCCATCGAGGCGGCCGGTGCCACGCCGATCAGGCCCGCCCTCGACGCCATCGACCACGCCGCCGACAAGGCGGCGCTGACCCGTACCATCGGAGCCCTCAAGCCCATCGACATGGGGCCGGACGTCTTCGACATCGCCGTATTCGGCGACCCCAAGAACCCCGACACGAACGTCGTGCACCTCGAACAGTCCGGCATCGGCCTGCCCGACGAAGCCTACTACCGCGAGGACCACTACGCCCCGATCCGCGAAGCCTACGTCGACATGGTCGCCAAGCAGCTGCGTCTGGCCGGCTACGGCGACGAGGAGACCACCCGCGCACAGGCGGACCGCTTCCTCGATGTCGAGACCCGCATCGCCGCGAACCACTGGGACAACGTCGCCACGCGCGACTCGCAGAAGACCTACAATCCGACCGATTTCGCCACGCTGAGCGACGAATTGGCCCACTTCGACATCGCGGCGTGGGCCGACGCCTGGCAGGGCGCCTACGACGCCACGCCGGCGGCGAAGACCCAGCCGGTGGACCTGACGGCCGCGCTGCAGCACACCATCGTCCACGAGCCCAGCTTCCTCAAGGGCTTCGACGCCTTCTGGAACAACGCTGACCTTGACGACCTCAAGCTGTGGGCCCGCGTGCACGTCATCATCGGCACCGCGAGCCTGCTCAGCCACGACTACGATGCCGCCAACTTCGACTTCTACGGCAAAGTGCTGTCCGGCACCACCCAGCAGCGCGACCGCTGGCGTCGCGGTGTCTCCTTGGTCAACGGCGTTTGCGGCGAGGACGTCGGTCGCGAATACGTCAAGCGTCACTTCCCCGAAAGCTCCAAGCAGCGTATGGGGCAGCTGGTCGGCAACCTGATCGACGCCTACCGCGTGTCGATCACCAACAGCGACTGGCTCGGCGAGGAGACCAAGGCCAAGGCGCTGGAGAAGCTGTCGAAGTTCACGCCGATGATCGGCTACACCGAGCGTTGGCGCGACTACACCGCGTTCGACGTGCATGCCGACGCCGGCCTGGTGGCGAACATGCAGGCCGCGGCGCTCTACGAGTGGGGCTTCCAGCTGTCCAAGGCCGGCAAGCCGGTCGACAAGGGCGAGTGGCTGATGAACCCGCAGACCGTGAACGCCTACTACGAGCCGAGCATGAACGTCATCGTGTTCCCTGCGGCCATTCTGCAGCCTCCTTTCTTCAATCCGGATGCCGAGGACGCCGCGAACTACGGCGGCATCGGCGCGGTGATCGGCCACGAGATCGGCCACGGCTTCGACGACCAGGGCGCACAGTACGACGGTGACGGCGTGCTCAACGACTGGTGGACGACCGACGACAAGGCCAACTTCGAGAAGCGCACAAAGGCGCTCATCGAGCAGTACAATGCCTTCGTGCCTACGCAACTGGACGAGAAGTACGCCGACGAGCCGAACAAGGCGCCGCACGTCAACGGAGCGCTGACCATCGGCGAGAACATCGGCGACCTCGGCGGCGTGAACATCGCGCTGAAGGCCTACGCGTTCGCGCTCGACGAGGCCGCGGGACGCGACAAGGACGGCTCCGCGAAGGCTATCGAGGAGTCACTGTCCGCGGCCCCGGTGATGGACGGATGGACCGGCCTGCAGCGTTTCTTCCTGAGCTACGCCTCGATCTGGCGCTCGAAGAACCGTGACGAGCTCGCCGAGAAATACCTGCAGATCGACCCGCACTCCCCCGCCGAATGCCGCACGAACGGCATCGTGCGCAACGTGGACCTGTTCTACCGTGCGTTTGATGTGACTCCTGACAGCGCCATGTGGCTCGACCCCGATAAGCGCGTACGCATCTGGTAATCCGTTGCCGGCAGGCAGGCTGAACCGCGCCTACCTGCCGGCAGATCATCAGAATTCGGCTTCTCCCGCCGGCCGCATGTCCTCGGTCGTCGACTCATCGAGCGGCGATTCGGCGAATCCCGAACCGAACTCCTGCGCCTGTGAGGTCTCCTGCGTCTGTGAGGTCTGCGGATTATCGGTCGGGGTTTCTTCGCCCAGATTATCGAACGTCACCGGCGTTGGATGCACCGGGTGCGCATCCGCCTGCTGTCCCGCGCCCGCCGTTGCCGTGCCGCCGCCCGGCGATGGCGGCAGGCCGGGATTCGCCGGCGTGCCGTTCCCCTGCGCCGGGGCGTCACGATCCGATTTCTGGAACTTCTTCAGTTCCGACACCCCGTAATTGATGTCGTGGCCGATATTGGTGGCCTCCACAACGATGCGGGAGCGCCTCTCATCGTTCTGGGTCGTCCATTCCTCCGTGCTGAGCACACCGGTCACGATCGCCGCCTCCCCCACGTGCAATGACATGCGAGCGTTGGACGCGAGCGTCCTGAACGCCTTCACGGTAATCCATGTGGTCGGCAGGTTGCGCCATTCACCGGTTCCGCCATCCCGGTACCGCCGCGTGCTGCCCATCCGAAACGAGCATCCCTCGACTCCCCCGCTGCGCCCGAACGGCACCGGCATCGATCCGACGAACCCGGTGATGGTCACCGTCCCCTGTTGTATGGCCATGTCGGCCTCCTTTCCTTCCCTGTACTGACGTTGGACCGCCGATCCCCCCTTCGGCGGTGTACTCACTATCGCAGATTTCCCGCCGGCATCACATGGTTTTCGGACAATGTGGTCGAAGGCTACCCCTTTGGCGTGTTGTGGACAGCATGTGGATAGAAAACCGGTTATCCACAATCACGCCGTCAATGCCCGGCTCATTCATGACCGGCTATGCTGGGTTCGGTATCGCAGACGAACAGCAAGAGGAATACCATGGGCAAACCGCCATGAGTGCGACAGACCCGTGACAGCGCGAGGATGGGGAAAAATGGTATCTGCACATGTTCAGCATCACCCTGGCGGGCGACTGGTGGCCGATCGCGGTTCTGCCCATCCTGTTCGGCCCCGGGGGCATAATGCCGTGGATATTGGGCGGCGCCTTCAATAATCGGCCCTGGATCGTCGCCATCGCTAGTGTTCTCGTCCTGCAATTCATCATCATCAGCGCATTGGGCGCTTCCATCGGACACTTCGCCATGTATCTGACGTTCGGTCCGCATGTGCCGGGACTGACCGATTCGACCACCGGCCGCGCAGCAGAGCAGCTGTATGTCTCCAGCTCACCGCAGACATGGATTCCAGGTCTCATCACCGCCGGTATCGCCCTGATGCTTGCCGTAATCATGGCCGCTGTCACTGGGGCGAGCAGCGCAAGGCAGAACGGCACGGCGATGAATCGTCTGCGCATCATCGCGTACGTCTTATCCTGCCTGGGATTCGTCGCATTGCTCATAGCGATCTGCATAATGCCTGCATCTCTGCGCAACAAGCAGACCAATATCCTGCTGGCGGTATTGGCGTTCCTGACACTGGTCGTTTGGATTCCCGGGATAAAACGCAGAAGTGGGGGCTTTCGCATGAAAGACCCCACTTCGAGCGATCAGGAAAGCTGTCGGACTACTTGCCGAGCAGCGTGTCCAGACGCGACGCCAGCGTCTGCGCAGCGTCGGCGACCGGCACGGCGGCGGAATCGGAGCCGTCACGGTTGCGGATCTCGATTGTTCCGTTATTCACGGTGTCACGGCCGGCGACTGCAATCAGCGGCACGCCGATCAGCTCGGCGTCCTTGAACTTGACGCCCGGGGAGACCTTCTTGCGGTCGTCGTAGATGACCTCGATGCCGCGCTCCTCCAGTTCTGCGACCAGCTTCTCGGCCGCGTCGAACGCCGCCGCATCCTTGCCGGTGGCGACGACGTGCACCTGGGCGGGCGCGATGACGGTCGGCCATGCCAGACCGCGCTCGTCATGATGCGTCTCAGCGATGCAGGCGAGCACGCGGGAGACACCGATGCCGTAGCAGCCCATCCACACGGGCACAGTCTTGCCGTTCTGGTCGAGCACCTTGAGGTCAAGCGCCTTGGAGTACTTGAGGCCAAGCTGGAACACCTGGCCAATCTCCACGCCGCGCTCGAAGCTCAGCGGGCCGGAACCATCCGGGCTCATGTCGCCATGACGCACCTCGACCGCCTCGACGGTGCCGTCGGCCTTGAAATCACGGCCGTACACGGCGTGGAAGCGGTGCTTGCCCGCCTCGTCGCCGCCGATGATCCACTCAGTGCCCTCAGCCACGTGCGCGTCGATGAAGAAGCGCACCGGTTCGGCGACGCCCGCGGCCTCGCCCTGCTTGCCGAAGACCATCGGCCCCATGTAGCCGGCCACCATCTCGGGATGGGCCTTGAGATCGTCCTCGGTGGATTCCTCCAGCTCGGCGGGCGCGAACTGCGCCTCGAGACGCTTCATATCGACCTGACGGTCACCGGGCAGCGCCACGGCGATGACCTCGCGCCACGGCCCCTCATGATCATCGTCCTCGGGGTGCAGCACAGTCACGGCCACGGTCTTCAACGTGTCGGCGGCAGTCCATTCGCGACCGTCCTCACGCGGGTACAGACGGTTGGCGGTGGCGACCAGATCCTCGATGGTCTTGGAATCCGGGGTTTCACGACTTTCCATCGCGGGCACGGCGGAGCTGTCCACGGCCGGCAGCTCTGGGGTGGTCAGCGCCTCGACGTTCCACGCCTTGCCGGAGGGCGCCAGCGCGAACGTGTCCTCGCCAATCGCCATGGGGGCCAGGAACTCCTCGGACGCGGAACCACCCATCGGGCCGGACATCGCGAACACGGGCACGTACTTCAGGTCGAGACGCTGGAAGATGCGCTCGTAGGCGCCGCGCTCGTCGTAGTACGCCTTCTTCATGCCCTCCTCGTCGATGGTGAACGAGTAAGCGTCCTTCATGATGAACTCGCGGCCGCGGATCAGGCCCGCGCGCGGGCGGAACTCGTCGCGGTACTTGGTCTGGATCTGGTAGAGCGTGACCGGCAGGTCCTTGTACGAGGAGTACATATCCTTGACCAGCAGCGTGAACATTTCCTCATGCGTGGGGGCGAGCAGGTAGTCGGCCTCGTGACGGTCCTTCAGACGGAACAGGTTCTCACCGTATTCCTCCCAGCGGTGGGTGGCCTCATACGGCTCGCGCGGCAGCAGCGCCGGGAAGTGGACCTCCTGGGCGCCGATGCCGTCGATCTCCTCGCGGACGATGGCCTCGATCTTGTTGAGGACCTTCAGACCCAGCGGCAGCCAGGTCCAGATACCGGGAGCCGCCTTGCGCACATAGCCGGCGCGCAGCAGCAGTTTCGCCGAATCGGTGTCGGCGTCGGCGGGATCCTCGCGCAGCGTGCGCAGGAACATGGTGGACATTCGAAGTGCTTTGGAACTCATGGGTTCCAAGGTATTCGCGTTCGGGGACATTGCGGGCCCGGTTCAGTTCGGCAAACCCGCAGTATTGAAAAAGGCCACCCACCCGGAGCTCACCGAGCGAGCGGCCTTCGTATTGGCCTCGCGGCCGTGCCGCTCTTATCGCGTCATCCGGCGCAGCCGTTCGAGGGTAATGCCGGCCGCCAGCATGGCCATCGCCAGGACGGTCACCAGCGACATGTCGATACCGGTATGGGCCAGAGAATCGGCCGCGGACGTCTTGCCTCCCCGGCAACTACGCCCGTGTTCGCGCCCGGCTTGGCGGAAGACGAGCCATCACCCGACGTGCCACCCGGCACGGTACCGGGCTTGTTCTGCTCATTGCCGCCCGGCGCGGTGCTGTTCGGTCTGGGCTGCGTGACGATAGCACTGCGGGCGGTTCATCAGAAAGGCCGTCAACCGTTGCGCGCATGGTCCCTGTACGCCTCTTTCTCTTTGCCCGTGTCGCTGATGCTGCTGTGCGACCTGCCGACGCTGCCGAGATACATGTCCGAAGCCGTCAGCGTGGCTGTCTTCACTATGCTCGCGGGAGCCGCCTGTCTTATCGGCCCGGGCAATATGTCGCCGAGCGCATCATCGTCGCCTTCATCAGCGCTTTGAGCCTTACCGTCATCGCGATCGCCGATTTCAGCAATCGCATGGTTGAGAAAAACCTCGTGGCGATTGCCGCATATGTGCTGCTGCCGGCATTGGCCGCCACCGCATGGCTGCGTACATGCCATCAATGGCCGGCAGCGCGACCCGCAACCTGCGCTGGATATTCGGTGCCGCCGCGCGCTACGAGGCAAGCCTCGAATCGGTGCAATCGCTCGGAAAACGCATCTCACAGCTGCGCTAGCGCACCGCTACCCGGCGAAAGTCCCATCAGCACCATCTCAAATGGGACTTTCGCGGGATTGATGCCTTCCTCCGCCCAATAACAGTCCCATATCCGAAAGCAGCTACCACTAGAACAGCTCGGCTTGTTCGAATTCGCCAGCAGGCTCGTCCTCGTGAGGCGTTTGCGGCCGGAACGCAGCCACGCCCTCGTCGCCCAGCCGCGCGCTGGCGGCCTGTGACCTGCCGCGCAAATCGCCGTCGAGCATCACTGCATCCGCCGAAACCGCGAACATGCGCTCGTTGACGCCGGCAAGATACAATCCGCCCATGCGTTCCACACGCGAGAGCGCCACATATCCCATGCCGGGCGCGAACGTGCGGCTCAGATCCATCACCGCCCGGTCGAGGGTCATCCCCTGCGACTTGTGGATGGTGATCGCCCATGCGCATCGCAACGGCACCTGCGCCACGGACGCCATCACCGTGTCGCCGTCCATCATCTCCCACGTGGCCTGCTTCATCGTGACGATGTTGCCGTTCTCGAATTCCACGATGGGCCAACCGCCCTTGTTCTCGTTGGCGAAGCCGCGCACGGTACCGAGCGAACCGTTGACATACTGGTGGTCGGCGTCGTTGCGCAGTGCCATGACGGCGGCACCGGTCTTGAGCACGAGGCACTCCGGCGCCAGCATGTTGCGCTTGAGCCGTTCGACCAGGTGGGCCGGCCCCATCTGCTCGGCATGGAACTCGTGCGGCTCCTCGCCTATCCGCGCGAGCCTGGAATCGTTGAGATTATCGGCCTGCCGGTTGACGGGGAACAGGTGGACCGCCACCTCGCCCGGCTTCGGTGTCACACCGAGCCGCGTGACGAGCGCGTCACGGTCATCCTGATCCACGCATCCGGCGCGGATGTCGGTGAGCACGTGCAGCAGCCGGCCGTCGTCCTGACGATGCTGCTCGGTCAGATAGCAGATGACCGGCGCGAGTTCGCCCCACACCAGCGATTCGGTGACGAATCCTTCCGGATTGAGTCCGGCCTTCGCGTACCGTTCACGGGACGCCACGAAATCCGGGCCGGGCGGCAGCACGTCGCGGTCGCGCCCGGACACGGAGACCGGCGGCAGCTGGAAGAAGTCACCGGACAGCACCACTTGCAATCCACCGAACGGCCGAGGATCATGCCGCACTTCACGGCACACCTGATCGACCATGTCGAACAGCCAAGCGTGCATCATCGACACCTCGTCGATGATGAGCACGTCGGCCGCCTGTATCTTGCGCCGACGACGGGTCTTGATGGTCTTCAGCAGATTTGGCGTCAGCACGTTGGCGAGTCCGACGCCGCTCCACGAGTGGATGGTCTGGCCGTCGATATGCGTGGCGGCGATGCCCGTTGACGCGGTGACGGCCACGTTCGCGCCGTCTGCGCGCGCCTGCCGGATGAACTCGTTCAGCACGTACGTCTTTCCTGCGCCGGGCGCACCCGTCAGGAACACGTTCGCGCCGGCGTTCAGAATCGCGAGCGCCTCAGACTGCCGCATATGCCCTCCTTAAGCTCATGCATCATGCACGATCCGCGCGCCCTGGCGTATGACATCGCTCGCCCGCGGGCTCAGACCAGCCGGCGGACCACCTGCAGCACGCCGTGCTCGGTGTTGGCCGGCGCGATGTACCGCGCCGCGCGTTTCAGATCCGGATGCGCGTTGGCCATGGCGAACGACCATTCGCCGGCATCAAGCATCTGCAAATCGTTGAGATAGTCGCCGAACACCGCCGTCTGCGCGGGCGTGATGCCGAGATGCCGCTGCAGCGCGACGACACCCTGCCGCTTGTCGGTTCCGGGATTCATGATATCGACCCAGTGCGCTCCGGATACCACCACCTGATGGGTGCGTTCCACATCGCCCAGCAGGTCCGCGGCCATGCCTTGCGCGTCGCCGAAATCGAAGATCGCCAGTTTCAGCACGGTTTCGTCCTCGGTCTCCAGCACCTCGTGCAGGTCGTCCACGATGCGCAGCGCCTTGTAGTATTTGGAGCATTCCTCGACGAACGGCCTGTCCTGCCGCTGGATGTACGCCGTGTTCAGACCGCATACCACGAGCCCGATGTCATGCGAGCCCGACGCCACCGCGGCGTCCACCAGATCGATCAGCGTACGCGTGATGTCCCAGCTCACCCCGTGCACGTCGATGACGTTGTCGTCGGCGACCACGACGTTGCCGTTCTCCGCGATATACGACATGGCGCCGTCGACGCGGTCCGCGAACATGGATCGCAGCGTGGCGAGCTGGCGGCCGGAAGCCGGCACGAACTCGACACCCTTGGCGTGCAGCTCGTCGAGCAGCGGCCAGAAGCCATCGGGGATGTTGCTGTCGCCGTCCAGCAGCGTGCCATCCATGTCCGCCACGATCAGGCGGATGTCGTGCGGCTTGTCGCAGATGGCGGTCCAATCGTTCGCGGTCATGGTGTCGTTCCTCTCAGTCGTGTGCGTGACGTTTTCTGTTTTTCGAGACCGGCCGGCTACTTATTCAGCAGGCTGGTGGCGACGATCTGGTCGGCGATGGCCTTCGACTCGGCCTCATTCGGCCCGGGAGCCGGCGCCATGAACGCCTGACGGTAGTAGCGAAGCTCGTCCAGCGACTCGATGATGTCGGCGAGGGCGCGGTGCCCGCCGTTCTTGGCGGGGCGGTTCTCATACACCGCGGGGTACCAGCGGCGCGCGAGCTCCTTCAGCGTGCTCACGTCCACGCTGCGGTAGTGCAGATGGCTCATGAGACCCGGCATGTAATGGTCGAGGAATTTCTTGTCGGAGCCGATGGTGTTGCCCGCGAGCAGCGGCCTGACTCCGTCCGGCGTGAACCGCAGCACGTATTCGGTGACCTTGCGTTCCGCCTCTTCGAGGCTCAGGCCGTGCTCCCATTCGTTGATGAGCCCGGAACGGGTGTGCATGGCGCGCACGAAGTCGTTCATGTGCGCGACGGCGGCGTCGGACGGCTTGATGACGTAGTCCACGCCTTCGTCCAACACGTTGAGGTCGAAATCGGTAGGCACCACTGACACCTCGACGAGCTCGTCGCCACCGAAGATGTCAAGTCCCGTCATCTCGCAATCAATCCAGATCAGGCGCGAATCCTTCGCGCTGTACGTTTCCGCATCATGGCTGTCGACCATCGCAAGCCGCCTTTCCTGCTGTGTTTTCCTAGGGAACGTTACAGGCTATAGCAGACCGGGGACGCACCGTCAGGCCAGCGGGAAAGAGAGCAGCATCGTAGTGCCGGACGGGGACGAGGACTCCACCGCGACCGAGCCCCCCATACCGGTTCGCCACGTCACGGGCGAGCGCGAGGCCGAGCCCGTACCCTTGGTGCGCGGTGCCGTCATCGTCCCGGGCGAAGCGGCGGAACAGTCGTTCGGGATCGCCGCCGATGCCCGGTCCATGGTCGGACACGCGGATCTGCGCCCATTTGCGATGACGCGCACACCCGAGCAACACGGCCCTGCCGTCCGGATCCTTGATGATGCCGGAGTGCGGCTTGAGCACGCCCAGTCGCCCACCACCACGCTGGCCGTCTGGGCGTTGAACCCCCGCAGCAGCGCGCGCAACCGGTCCTGCAGTTCAATGAAGTGGAACGGCTTGGTCAGGTAGTCGTTCGCGCCGCAGTCCAGCCCTTCCACGATGTCGTCCACCTGCGCGAGCGCGGTCAGCATCAGCGCGGGTGTAGTGACGCCGGAGCCGCGCAGGGTGCGAATCAAATCCAGCCCGTCGCCGTCGGGCAGCCGGCGGTCGACGATCAGCGCGTCATGCTCTTGCCCTATCCAATTGGGGCCCCGCTAAAGCGCCGCTAAGAAGACACGCGGGCACGACGGAAGCTTGGTGTCGCGGCACGACATGACCCGCCGCTTCGGGGGAAACGGGACGGATATAATCTTGGACATTCGGGACGCGGCCGCCCACGCGCCATTACGGCAGCGCAAAAATGGCAGCGCAGGAACGGCAGCGGTACATGCATACGGCCAGGAGGACTACATGGCAGAGGAAACGCAATCTATCACGACGCGGCACGATGCCGAGACCGACCCGGCACTGTGGTGGCGGCAGGCCGTGGTCTACCAGGTCTACCCGCGCAGCTTCCAGGACACCACCGGCTCCGGTCTGGGCGACATCAATGGCATCACCGGGCGGATCCCCTATCTGCGGCAGCTGGGCGTCGACGCGATCTGGCTGTCGCCCTTCTACCCGAGCGAACTCGCGGACGGCGGCTACGACGTGGCCGACTACCGTGACGTGGATCCGAAGCTCGGCTCGATGGACGACTTCGACCGGCTGGCCGCCGCCGCGCATGCGGCAGACATCAAAGTGGTGGTGGACATCGTGCCCAACCACAGCTCCCACCTGCACCCCTGGTTCCGTCAGGCGCTGGCGGACGGCCCCGGCTCCCCTGCGCGCGACCGGTACATCTTCCGCGACGGCAAGGGCCCGAACGGCGACGAGCCGCCGACCCGCTGGCAGAACCATTTCGGAGGTCCGGCATGGACGCGCGTGGACGACGGCCAATGGTACCTGCACATGTTCGCCAAGGAGCAGCCCGACTGGAACTGGAAGAACCCGGACGTGCGCGCCGATTTCCTTGAGACGCTGCGTTTCTGGTGCGATCACGGCGTGGACGGGTTCCGCATCGATGTGGCGCACGGGCTCGCCAAGGACCTCGACCGCGACGACCTCGACGACTACGTGGTGATGAGCACGAACGACATGCCCGCGGACGGATCCCACCCAGTGCTCGACCGCGACGAGGTGCACGACATCTACCGTGAGTGGCGCCGCGAGGTGTTCAACCGCTACGATCCCCCGCGCTTCGCGGTCGCCGAGGCATGGGTCCGGCCGGAACGCCAGTACCTGTACGCGTCACCGGATGAACTGGGGCAGGTGTTCAACTTCGAGTTCGCCAAGGCGGATTGGACCTTCGACGCGATGAGCAAAGCCATCGACGAGGGGCTGGCGTGCGCCGAGAGGTCGGGCTCGACGTCCACCTGGGTGATGAGCAACCATGATGTGCCGCGCCACGCCACGCGTTACGCGCTGCCGCAAGTGCCGACCGGCGAATACCATCAGATCGCCAACGACTGGCTGCTGCGTGACGGCACCACCTATATCGAGGATCGCCAGGCCGGCGCATTGCGGGCACGCGCCGCACTGATGCTCGAAATGGCGCTGCCCGGCTCGGCCTACGTGTATCAGGGCGAGGAGCTGGGCCTGTTCGAGGTGGCGGATATTCCATGGGACCGCATCGAGGATCCCTCCGGCCTGCGCACCTCGCGGGCGCAGTCCACCAAGGGCCGTGACGGCTGCCGCGTGCCGCTGCCCTGGGTCGCGTCCGACGTGCCCGAGACGTACACGTCCGACAAGAGGCACGTCCATGCCGGCTCGTTCGGGTTCTCCCCTGCCGTCAGTGACGCCGAACCACACCTCCCGCAGCCCGCGTGGTTCAAGGATTTCGCCATGGACATCCAGGACGCCGACGACGGCTCCATGCTGAACTTCTATCGTCGCGTGCTGCGGCTGCGTCACGAGATGCAGACTCCGGACACCAGTTGCACGTTGCTTCCCGAGAACCGTCCGAGCGGCATGCGCGACGGCGCCGACGGCCAGCCCGGCGGCGTGATCGCCTACCGTCGTGCCAACGGTTGGGCGAATCTGACGAATTTCGGCGCCACACCGGTTTCGCTGCCCAACGGCGAGGTGCTGCTCTCGTCCGCGCCGCTCACCGATGACGGCCGGCTGCCGCAGGATACGTCCGTCTGGATGCGACTGCGGTAGGCCTGCCCGCGCCCGCCACGACGCGGGCGGCGGAGCCGATCCGACGCGGCCGGGCCTATATGCAAGATGGCGGGCTCCCCTCGCAAATCGTGAGGGGAGCCCGCCATCATATTCATATGAGCCGAATCCTATGAACCGATCGGCATCGGCCTATCAGTTGTGGAAGCCGGTGTAGTTCGGCGCTTCGGTGGTCATCACGATGTCGTGCGGATGCGACTCGCGCAGGCCGGCGTCGGTGATGCGGATGAAGCGGCCCTTCTCCTGCAGCTCGGCGATGTTGTGCGCGCCCACATAGAACATGGACTGGTGCAGGCCGCCGATCAGCTGGTACAGCACGGCGTTCAGCGGCCCGCGGTACGGCACCTCGCCCTCGACGCCTTCCGGAACGACCTTGTCGTTGGAGGTGACGTCGGCCTGGAAGTAACGGTCCTTGGAGTAGGACTTCTTGCCGCGCGGGGCCATGGCACCCAGCGAGCCCATGCCGCGGTACAGCTTGTACTGCTTGCCGTGCAGCAGGACCTTCTCGCCCGGAGCCTCCTCGCAGCCGGCCAGCGTGCCGCCGAGCATGACGGTGTTGGCACCGGCGACGAGCGCCTTGGCGATGTCTCCGGAGTAGTGGATGCCACCGTCGGCGATGCACGGCACGCCGGCGGCCTTGCAGGCCTGGGCGGCGTCATAGACGGCGGTGAGCTGCGGGACGCCGACACCGGCGACCACGCGGGTGGTGCAGATGGAGCCGGGGCCGACACCGATCTTGACGGCGTCGACGCCCGCGTCGATCATGGCCTGGGCGCCGGAACGGGTGGCGATGTTGCCGCCGATGACCTGCACGCCGCGGAAGGCGGGGTCGCGCTTGATGCGGCTGATCATGTCGAGCGCCAGACGGGCCTCGCCGTTGGCGGTGTCGACGACGAGCACATCGACGCCGGCCTCCATCAGAGCGGAGGCGCGCTGCCAGGCGTCGCCGAGGAAGCCGATGCCGGCGGCCACGCGCAGACGTCCCTGCTCGTCCTTGGTGGCATCCGGGTACTGCTCGGTCTTGACGAAGTCCTTGACGGTAATCAGGCCGGCGAGCTTGCCGTTGTCGTCGATCAGCGGCAGCTTCTCGACCTTGTGCTGGGCGAGCAGACGGTGGGCGTCATCCTTGGAGATGTTCGCCGGACCAGTGATGAGGTTCTCCTTGGTCATCACGTCCTTGACCTTGAGGTGGTCGTAGTCTTCGGACGGGATGAAGCGCATGTCGCGGTTGGTGATGATGCCGACGAGGCGGTTCTCCTTGTCAACGACCGGCAGGCCGGAGATGTGGAACTTGCCGCACAGCTTGTCGAGGTCGGCGAGCGTGACGTCCGGGTTGACGGTCAGCGGGTCGGTGATCATACCGGACTCGGAGCGCTTGACCACATCGACCTGGGCCGCCTGGTCGTCGATCGACAGGTTGCGGTGCAGCACGCCGATACCGCCGTTGCGGGCCATGGCGATGGCCATCTCGGATTCGGTGACGGTATCCATCGCCGCGGAGATCGTCGGAACCTTCATGGTGATCTCACGGGTCAGATGGGTGGTGGTGTCGACTTCGGAGGGAATCACGTCCGTCTCGTTCGGCAGCAGCAGCACATCGTCATACGCGAGGCCCAGCTTGGAGAAAATCGGGGGGACAGGAGCATAGGATTGCATATTCGCTTCAGAATTTGTAGCCATGTATTCACTATATGAGCGTAATGCGACGAATGCGACACGAACATGGTCTCGAACATCATCATCGGCAGGTCACGGGCGCCGTTTTTTCCCGTCACCGCTTTCGTCAAACGAATGACGTGCCCGTCGCCGCGCGGATGCATACGACTGGTTCTCCGCGGCAATCTCCGGCAGGCGACGCTTCAGATACGGGTACATCGTCGCCACCGTCAGCAACACCACGGCGATGACGAAGCCGATGAGCACATAATGGACCTTGAAGAACAACGTCATGATCGAGCCGACCGCGATCAGAGCCGCCCACCCCCACAGAATCAGCACCGCTCCCTGCACGGTGTGGCCGATGCGCAGCATGCGGTGATGCAGATGCATACGGTCCGGGTGCATCGGCGACTGCCCGTGGCTGAGTCGGCGCACGATCGCCAGACACATGTCCAGCACTGGCAGGAACAGCACCAGAATCGGCAGCAGGATCGGCATGAACACCGGCAGGTACACGCTGGCATGAATCGACGCCGGATCCAGACGGCCGGTCATCACGATTGACGCGCAGGTGATGAGATACCCGAGCAGCATCGAGCCGGAGTCGCCCATGAACAGCTTGGCCGGATGCCAGTTGTGCAGGATGAACCCGATGCAGATGCCGACCATCGCCACGTCGATCAGCGTCGCCATCGAGGCGTAGGACGGCGAATTGCGCGCGATGATGTAGGAGTACGCGGCGAACGCGACGCCGCCGATGGCGACGATGCCCGCCGCGAGGCCGTCCAGGCCGTCGACGAAATTGACCGCGTTGATCGACGCGACGATCAGTATCGCGGTGATCGTCACCGAGATACTGGGGCTGGCGGTGATCAGGGAGCCGAGCGGCAGCGATATGATCTGCAGGCCGCCCCACGCCACGAACACCGAGATCAGCAGCTGCCCGGCCATCTTCAGCATCCAGTCCAGATCCCACAGGTCGTCGGCCATGCCCAGCAGGCATATCAGCACCGCGCCGGCGAGGATCACCCACTCCTGGTTGTTGTTCTCGAACAGTCCGGTCGTGAATGCGATGCGACTGGAGTAGATCATTGCGAACGCGAATCCGATCAGCATGCCCAGTCCGCCCATGCGCGGCGTCGGGATGGTGTGCACGTCGCGCGCACGAACCTCTCCGACCGCGCCGATATGGATGGCGACATGGCGAATCAGCGGCGTGACCAGCCAGGTGACGCCGCCTGCGATGGCGGCGATCAGCAGATATATCCTCATGCGCCCAGACCACCACCGTTCATGTGCACGGCCTTGCGCACGACGGGCTGAGGGATGACACCCTCTCGCAGGATGACGATGCCGTCGCGCTCATGAGGGTCGGCGGCGACCACCGTGCTGGCGACATGGCCTTGCGTCGGCCCGCCGTCAAGATACAGCTGCACATCGTCGCCGAACGCCTGCACGGCCTCTTCGACCGTCTGCGCGCTTTCGTCGCCGGAACGGTTCGCGCTCGACGCGGCAAGAGGACCGAGCTCATTCAATATGCGCAGGGTCAGGGCCGAATTCGGCACGCGGATGCCCTGCGTACGCCTGCCCTGCGGGGTGGCACTGACCGTGGCGAGCGTGCAGTCCTCGCGGGCCACCGCGATCGGCGAGAACGCACCAGGCAGGAACTGCGCGGCCAGCCGGTTCAGCGGCGACGGCAGGTCGAGCCCGAGCCCGTCCAACTGGTCGACGGATGCCAGCAGCACCTGCAGCGCTTTGAAGCGCGGGCGGCTCTTGACCTGATAGATGCGGTCGATTGCGGCCTCGTTGCGCGGGTCGCAGGCCACGCCATACACCGTGTCGGTGGGAATGACCACCAAGCCTCCGCCTGCGATGACCGACGCCGCCTCGGCGAGGGATTCCTCATTCACCTTGCGAACCGCACTCATCAGACCTCCCGTATCGCGTATCACGCCCATCGCGGCGGTCACATGCCGCCGCGCGTATCCGAATACCGCTATCCAAGTATTATGGCACGTCCTGCCACACCGATGGTAGGCCGGTGCATGGCCCGACGCCACGGGTTCGCTCTCCCCCGCGTCGCGCGGGCCGGCCTGGACACGGCTTCCCATTGCACCATTGCGCCACGACTTGGCGCTGGCCGGCGCCGGCGACGACGGGCCTCATGTGACGGTACGGCGGAGAGACACGACCGTATCCGCCCGCGAGCGCGAGGAAATGCTCGCCGGCAAACTCTACAATCCCGCCGACCCCGAGCTCTCCGCTATGCGAGAGCGCGCAGGCGACTTGTGCACCCGGTTCAACGCGCTGCCTCGGGGAGACCACGCCGGCCGAGCCGCGGTACTGGACGAGCTGCTGCCGCCGATGCATCCGATCCGGTTCCAGGACCGCAACGTGCGGCGTGCGGCTGACGGGTCGTATTACGACTACGAGTATGGCAAGCCGATCGTGATCGGGTCGAACTGCTGGTTCGGCGGCAATGTGACGGTGGTCGGCGGCGTGACGATCGGCGAGGGCTGCGTGATCGGCGCCGGCTCGGCCCGGCCACGGCATCAGATCCTGGGTCAGGATCTGACCGCGAACAGGTACCGGGGCCGGCCGGTCCAGTCGTCGCCGGTATAAGCCTGGCCGAACCCGTTGGCCTGTGCGAAGGAGACCAGCCGCGGCCCCTGAGAGATGTCATGCTCCATCACCAGCACGCCGCCGGGGCGCAGCAATCCCGCCGCTCGCATCACGATCCGCTCCGGTATCAGCGTGCCGTCGGCGGAGCCGCCATACAGCGCCGCCTTCGGATCATGGTCGCGCACTTCGGGCTGTTCGGGGATCTGCGCTTCGGGGATGTACGGCGGATTCGTGACCACCATGTCGATGGTGCCGTCAAACTGGGCCAGCGTCGTGCCGCTGGTGGCGTCGCCGAGCTCGAGATGATAATTATCGGCGGCCAGCGGGTCGAGACGTGATATCCTCCGCCAGTTGCGCATCGTCCAGTCATAGGTGCGCGACACCTTCTCGACCGCCCACACCTGCGCGCCGCGCACCTCGGTGACCAGGGACAGTCCGATGGCGCCGCTGCCCGCGCACAAATCCACGATACGCGGGGTGGACAGCCGTTCGCGCGTGAGCCAGTCGATGCCGGCCTGCACCACGGTCTCGGTTTCCGGGCGCGGGATGAACACGCCCGGACCGACTTCCAGATCGAGGTAGCGGAACGGGGCATGGCCTGTGATGTACTGCAACGGTTCACGTGCGGCCCGCCGAGCGATCATGGCGTGGAATCGGGCGAGCGCCGTGGTGACGGCATCGCCCGCAGTGGCGGAGCTGTCGGAGCTCGCGTCGCCGGCATCCGGGGCATCAAAACTCGCATGCTCGTGCGGCAGGCCGTCCAGAGGCTCCCCCATCAACATCGCCTTGTCTATGTCGCGCAGGTCGCGGCCGCACGCCTCGGCGAGCAACAACTTGGCATCATGCTCGGGCGTGTCGATGTCGGCGTCATGCAGCGTCCGCGCCGCGGAGCGTATCACGTCTGTCACGTCATGGATGGATTCGGATGTCATGGTGTCCTTCCGCTCGTTGGTGGCTCATCGTCTCAGGGCGTTCATATCACGGCGTTTCGCACCGGGGCGTCTGCCGGCATATTCGCCGTTGCGTCGCTAAGTGCGCGCCGAAACGAAGTACGCGCGCACATAGCGACGCAAACCACGGATTTTCCGTTCCTAAGTGCGCGCACTTGTCGTTTCGGCGCGCACTTAGCGACGCAGAGACATCAATGGGGGTGCGATTCCCCAGGGAACCATCACTCTGACCCCGCCGATGGCCGGTCACTGCTGGTTGGCGAGCCGCTCGGCCTCGTCGGCTTGGATGTCGGAGTCGATCACGGCCTGCAGGTCGCCGTCGAGCACGGCGTCGAGGTTGTACGCCTTGTAGTTGGTGCGGTGGTCGACGATGCGGTTCTCCGGGAAGTTGTAGGTGCGGATGCGCTCGGAACGGTCGAGCGAACGCACCTGCGAGTGGCGCATATCGGCGGCCTCGGCGGCCTCCTGCTCATGCTTCATGGCGAGCAGGCGCGATTTCAGGACCCGCAACGCGGCGGCGCGGTTCTGGATCTGCGACTTCTCATCCTGCATGCTCACCACGATGCCAGTGGGGATGTGCGTCATGCGCACGGCGGAGTACGTGGTGTTCACGGACTGTCCGCCGGGACCGGAGCTCATGAAGATGTCGATTTTCAGGTCCTTCGGATCGATCTCGATCTCGTCGTCGTCCTCGTCGGCCTCGGGGAACACGATTACACCGGCCGCGGAGGTCTGGATGCGGCCCTGCGATTCGGTGACGGGGATGCGCTGCACGCGGTGCACGCCGCCCTCGTATTTCAGGCTCGCCCACACACCGTCCTCCGGCGCGGGCGTGCCCTTGGCGCGAATGGCGATCTGCACGTCCTTGACGCCGCCGAGCTCGGTGGTGTTCTCGGACTGCACGGTGACGGCCCAGCCGCGCTTCTCAGCGTATCGCAGATACATGCGCAGCAGGTCGCCGGCGAACAGCGCCGCCTCCTCGCCGCCCGTACCGGCCTTGATCTCCATGATGACGTCCCGGGCGTCATCGGGGTCGCGCGGGATCAGCGCGTTCCGCAGCTTCTCCTCGGCCGCCGGCAGCTCGGCTTCGAGCCGCTTGGCCTCATCGGCGAATTCGGGATCCTCCCCCGCCATCTCGCGCGCGGCCTCAAGGTCGTCGCGCACGGCCGTGTATGACTGATACGCGGATACAATCGCGCCGAGTTCGGCATGACGACGACCCAGCTTGCGCATCTTGTCGGGGTTCGTCACCACCTCGGGGCTCGCCATCTGCTGTTCGATGGATTGGTATTCCTCCAACGCGGTCTGTGCCGCGGGGAACTGCTCGACTGCCATGTCTGGCTTGTCCTTCCGGATAGTAACAACGGTCGGCACCGCGTCATCATCGCTGTCGCGACGCCATTACAGATACAAAAACGCCAGTCCCCCGAGCGGGTGCGCCGAAGCGCGCCCAACCCGTGCGGGACTGGCGTCAGATACGCTACTTGGTCTTCTTGCCGTAACGCTTCTCGAAGCGAGCGACGCGGCCACCGGTGTCCAGAATCTTCTGCTTGCCGGTGTAGAAGGGGTGGCACTTCGAGCACACGTCGACCGTCATGTGGTCGCCCTTGTAGGTGGAACGAGTGACGAAGGTGTTGCCGCATGAGCACAGGACTTCAACGGCATGATAATCAGGATGGATACCCTGCTGCATGGTTTTGTCTCCTAGGGGATTCGGGGGACCCGGGTCGCCGCGCCCCGATGGCTGGCGTGAACCGGAACCTACGGAAGTATACGCCGAGGCATGGATTTCAGTGGGGCCGCAGGGGCTTGAACCCTGGACCGGCGGATTATGAGTCCGATGCTCTAACCGACTGAGCTACAGCCCCACGTTGGCGAATAGGCCAACCGTACTATTGTATAGCAGACCATCGGACTTGCGACACCCTCCCAACCGCCCATCGTCTGCCACGGCTATCATGTCGGCAGGGCCGGCAATCGGGCCGGGACACGCGGAAAGGAACGCACATGCGCATTGCGGTACCGCTGCCCGGCACGATGTGGGCGTTCGATGTCATCTCCATCATCCAGATCTTCGACGACGATTCCGTCATGTACGGCTCGTCCGACCGTCCGGTCATCGACTTCATCGCGAATGCAAGCTCCAAGGCACTCGACCACGGCATGTCCATCGCCACCACCGCGCTGCGCGACTACCACGAGAAACCTGATCTGATCATCATCCCCGGTTTCGCCAACCCGCATGAGATCGCCACCGACAGGCGCACCAGGGACGCCAAGGCACGGCTGTTCACAGCCGATCCCGCCGACGCGCTCGCCATCCGCGACTGGCTGGTCGCGTCCCACCGCGAGGGCGTGGAGATCGCGGCCATGTGCACGGGCGTGTTCGCGCTGGCATGGACCGGTCTGCTCGACGGCGTGGAATGCACCACGCACCTGCCGTTCCTCGACGATTTGGCCGCGCAGTTTCCCAAGGCGCTGGTGCAGAAGGACCGTCTGCTGACGCACAACGCGAAGCAGCGCATCTGGACGTCCGCCGGCGGCAGCATCTGTCTCGACCTGTGCATCGCGCTACTCGCCGAACATGCCGGGCAGTCCCTGGCGACGGCGGAGGCGAACATGCTGATGATGCATTACCCCCGTTCGGTGGCCACCCGGCGCAGCGACGGCGCTCCATCCGTCTTGCCGCGACCGTCCCGGCAGAGTGACGAGATCATCGCGCTGACCCGCAGAGTCCGCGAGCATCTCAGTTATGACTGGACGCTGACGACGCTTGCACAGACCTCCCACTCCTCCACGCGCTCGTTCCAGCGCCGGTTCAGCGAGGTCATGGGGGTGCCGCCGAGCACCTGGCTGCTGACGGAGCGTCTGAACGCCGCCAAGGAACTGCTGGAGCTCACCGATCTGCCGATGCAGCAGATCGCACTGAGAACGGGACTGCGCAACGCGGATTCGCTGCGCAAGCATTTCTCCGCCGCGTTCGGCGTCAGTCCGAGTCGGTATCGTCAGGATTTTCTGCGCACCGAATTGCGTCCGATGGAAAACGTGTGAGCCCGCTGGCCGGCGAAACGAACATGAGGAGTCGGATATCGGCCACATGACGCGGATCTCTCTGTGTTCGTTTTGTTCGGTACTGTGCGCATTCCTCACACTTTTCTTATTGAGAATGATTCGCTGAACCATCGGCGGGGCAAAGTGGCGCGTTCTTACCGATATTTGGCGCGAACCGACCGCATCGGCACCCGGTTTTCCCGCGACCGACGCTTAGACTCGGACTTGAAACATTGTTGTTAACGCCATCATGACAGACGCGGATGTGTGTCATGCCGGCGCGATGAAAGGATACGAACATGTGGCCTATCCTCTTGGCCCTGGTCCCCGCATTCGGCTGGGGTCTTCAGGGCATTGTCATGCAGAAGGTCGGCGGCACCACCGCCAACAAGCAGATGGGCATGGTGCTCACCACGCTGCTGTTCGGTATCGTGGTGCTGATCTTCCACCCGATCAACTGGTCGTGGACGCTGATCGCGGCCGCGGCCATCAACGGCATCCCGTGGAGCATCGCGCAGATACTGCAGATCAAGTCCTTCGACTATCTGGGCGTGGCCCGCGCCATGCCGCTGTCCACTGGCATGCAGCTGGTGTTCACCACCCTGCTCGGCGCGCTGTTCTTCCATGAATGGACGCACGGCTGGCAGTTCGGCTTCGGCATCTGCGCGCTCGTCGTCATCATCGTCGGCGTCGCCTGCACCGCCTTCCAGGAGAAGAGCGAGGACAAGGGTCCGTCGAACCTGAAGCGCGGCCTGCTCATCACCCTGATCTCCTCACTACTGTATACCAGCTACGCCGCCGCCGGCAAGTTCTTCTCGGTCTCCAGCTGGGACATGCTGTTCCCGCAGGCCGTGTTCATGGTGCTCGGCACGACAATCATCTCCTTCTGCATGAGCGGCAAGGACGCGATGGACCCCGAAATCGGCGTGTTCGGCAAGAAGAGCTGGATGAACATGAGCACCGGCGCCCTGTTCGCCACCGCGAACCTCACCGTGATGCTGTCCAATGAGATGAACGGTCTGGCGGTCGGCTGGACGCTGTCGCAGATGAACGTCATCGTCGCCACGCTGGGCGGCCTGTTCATTCTCAAGGAGAAGAAGACCAAGAAGGAGATGGCGTTCGTCATCGCCGGCGTGATTCTCATCGCGCTCGGCGGCATCCTGATCGGCATCACGAAGAACGCATGACCGCCGCCCGCGCATCATCAACCATCAACCATCAACCATCAACAAGTCAACAAGGGAGTATCAACCATGATCAATGTCGGTTTCATCGGATGCGGCGCCATGGGCCGCGACCACGTGCGTCGGATCACGGACAAGTGCGGCAACGCGCAGGTCGTCGGCGTATACGACACCGTGCTCGGCAACGCGAAGCAGGCCATCGAAGACAACCGCCTCGACGCGACGATCTACGATTCGGCCGATGCACTGATCGACGATCCGAACGTCGACGCCGTCGTCATCGCCAGCCGCAACGACGTGCATCTCGACCCGCTGCTGCACACTATCGCGATCGGCAAGCCGACGTTCACCGAAAAGCCGATGACCATCAACGGCTCCGACAGCTGGAAGGTCGTCGAAGCCGAGGTGGCCAAGGGCCGCAAAACCATTCAGGTCGGTTTCAACTGGCGCTTCGACCCCGGCTACGACGCGATGAAGACCTTCGTCGGCGACGGACAGATCGGCGCCCTGCTGATGGCCGGCATGCGTCACTACAACGCGCAGGCATCCACGAGCTACTACGGCACCGACAACGTCATCAACGACACGCTCATCCACAACTTCGACATGCTGCATTACATGTTCGACGGCGACATCACCAGCGTTGAGATGAAGTTCGCCCGGATGAACACGCTCAACCCGAACGGGGAGTCCTTGCGCGAACCGCAGCTGGCCATCGTCGAGTTCTCCGACGGAGCCCTCGCCACAGCCGAGGCGAACGTCAACTGCCAGTATGGCTACGACATCCAATGCCGCCTGGTCGGCGAGTCCGGCATCATCTCGCTGCCGGATGTCGCCACGCCGGAGGTGCGCAAGGCCGGTCAGATCAGCCACGCGATCTCGTCCGCCTGGTTCGACCGATTCATCGAGGCATACGACCGCGAGTTCGACCGGTTCTTCGCGAATATCGAGGCCGACCGGCAGCCGGGCGGCAAGGAGGCGACCGCATGGGACGGCTATGTGGCGAACGTGGTTGCCGACGCCGCGCTGGACAGCCTGCACCACGGCGGGCGCATCCCCGTGACGCTCAACGAGCAGCCGGCGCTGTACCGGTAATCCGCCGTTTGTTCAACGGCTCAGGCCGCCCACCACGGACGCAGCGGGTACCAGTTGCCCTTCGGAAGCCTCTCCTTGTCGGGCTTGACGGCGAGGAACTGGTGCACCTGGATGCCGTTGAGCTCGAAGTTCAACTCGCACGCGGCCAGATACAGGCCGTACACCTTCGCCCGCTCGTAGCCGACCTGCTTGACGGCGTCGGCCCAGTTGGCCTTGAGATTGGCGTTCCAATGATGCAGCGTCAGCGCGTAATGCTGCCGCAGGTTCTCCTGGTTGACGACCTCGAAGCCGGCGTCGTGCAGCGCCGACTCGATGAACCCGGGCGAGGCGAGGTCGCCGTCGGGGAAGATGTATCGGTCGAGGAACTCGTCCGTTCCGGGCCGGTTGTTCGGCTTGTCCTTGGAGATCGTGATCTGGTGGTTGAGCAGGCGGCCGGCCGGCTTGAGCAGCTTGAACATCTCATCGAAGTAGTGGCGGTAGTTCTTCGCGCCCACATGTTCCATCATGCCCACCGAGGTGATGCCGTCGAAGTCTCGTTCCGGCACTTCGCGGTAGTCCATCACGCGCAGCTCGGCCAGATCCTCCAGCCCTTCGCGCCTGATCCACTCCTGACCGTACTCGATCTGCTCGTGCGACAGCGATACGCCCAGTGCCTTGATGCCGCGCTTGGCTGCGGCGATGACCAGAGCGCCCCAGCCGCATCCGATGTCGAGCATGCGGTCGCCGGGCTTGAGGTCCAGCTTGTCGAGCACCAGGTCGATTTTGTTGCGCTGCGCGTCATCCAGGCTCATGTCGGGCGTGTCGAACACCGCGCACGTGTACGTCATCGACGGTCCGATGAAGTCGGCGTAGAACTCGTTCGACAGGTCATAATGGAAGCTGACGGTCTCGGAGTCGGCCTTTTCGGTGTGCGGGAACAGACCGGACTTGATGCGTTCGAATTTCGAGGGGCCTTCGGACTGCGGCACCTCCACCTTGTGGTAGCCGTGGCTGAGAACGGCCGCCCCCATGCGCGCCAGTTCGAGCGGAGATGGCTTTCGGATGTACGATGCCAGTCCGACGAGCTTGCGCAGCTGCGGATACGGGTCGGCCACGTCCAGTCCTTCGATGTCGAAGTAGCCCAGGATGTATGCGCGGGCCAAACCGATCTCGTTCAGGTTGCTCGCCAACTGATAGATGGCCTTAGGACTGGTGACCCGGACCTGCAGGTCGGCGTCTTCCGGCCCGAACGTCGATCCGTCGAAGGCTTCGATGCACACCGGCGCGCCCTCTTTGAGGACCGCCTGCGCCATTTCACTTACCAACATGGTTTTTCCACTGCCCATGTTTCGCCTCTTTTCCCAACGACTGCGACTTGCCGGATATGTCAATCACCGTGTCACTGTAGTCCCGCGTCGTCATTTTTCGCGCTGCGAGGAAACAAAAATCGCTCACTATGCATGCATCGGGCAACCACTATGTGACCAGCCACTCTGAAAGCGAACATTTGGCGGATATATATGGACAGCGCGACCGCGCCAGTCGCATTCCGCATGTGAATCGGAACGCGGCCAGCGGGGCCGCGGTTTTCAGGATGATCCCGGACCAGCCGTCATGAGACGGCGTTCATGTACTCCTTCAGGGATTCGCCGATGCCGCCGGACTCGCCAGACGACTTCAACGCGGTGACGTGCCCGTCGGTATCGACGCCAAGCACTCCGGAGATTGGGTTGATGGCATTGTAGACGACGTCATATTCGTTGAGTAGCAGCAGGAACTCGGCGGTGCCACTCGCCTTCGCCTCGTTCAGCAGCGTGGTTGACGTCTCGCGTCGAACGATGCCGCTCTTGTCGACGCCGCCCACCTGCGCGACCTCAATGATGTCGCCGACTTTCGCGTCGCCCTTGATGACTTTGATGACACGCACCCGGGTGACGGTCTCCGGCACGCCCAGCGCGTCCATGTCGATGTCGTCCTCCGTCAGCCCGTATTGCGGGTTCGTTTCAGGCGTTCCGGACGTGAAATCGATCTCGGGATACAGGATGCGCTCGCGCGAGTCGAGCGGGACACCGGTGACCACCAGACCGGCGGCCTTGACGCCCTCTTCGGCGGAAGAGTAGCCGGGATAGTCGGCGGTGATGGACTCGGCGGTCTTCGCCGTGGTCTCCGTCGCGGTCTTCGCCGTATTCTGCGTCGAGTGGCCAGCGGTCGGAGAGCCGACGGAATGCATATGCACGGCGACACCTACCACCAGCGCCGCAACGAGCGCCACGACGGCGAGCGTGCCCTTGATGACGTTTGACTGCTTCATCAGTAACAGCTCCTCACGTAACTCATGTCATATGCCTGAGGCATACGGATATATCTTTCAATCACAGTTCAGCAACGGTATTCATCAGCGGCCAGACCGGTCGGCTGATTGATCCGTCGATTATTTTTTTCATATCAGTCTCCGATGTCCAGCATGCAGTGAATCCGCGCCAACTTCGCCGTTGACAGAGCATTGAGTAAAGAACAGCCGTTTTTAAAAGAAAAAATAAGAGAAACGCTGTAAATTCAACGTTTCTCTCACTTTTCATCAATGCCGCAGACCGGAATCGAACCGTTTTACTTAATCTCAAATATTGATAGAAAGGGGCTTTGAAGACTTCATCACGGTTACGGTGTTCAAAAAGTGTTCAAACGTTTGTTGCATACAAACTGAAATTTGTCATATCCCTATTTCTGAGTAGATTCTTTCGACAAACGGTGACTTATGTTCGATATACTTCTCAATATCAAATGGATAGAGCGCAGCGCCTTCTTCTTTAATTCTACTGTATTCACGCACAGCTTCCGGATGAGAACGCAAATATTCACGGAAAGCAATATGCCTTTTCAGTTCCTCAGAATCTCGCGGGCATACATATAGATGATGCTTCCGCAAATGGGTTTTGCCTTCATATTTAAATGCTTCCCGTCCGGCAATACCAAGGTTTCCTTCATGGTGATAGTCGATTCTTTCTAAGGCAGAGATTACAGCGTCAAGCATGGAGTAATCTTTAATGACGACATCAATATCAATAATCGGTTTCGCTGATAAACCATGCACTGAAGTGCTGCCAACATGTTCTATCGCAAGAGCCAGTTGATCAAGAGCTTCCTGAATTTCACTCTTGATTTCACAAAAATCCCGCGCCCAGTGTTTATCATAAGGTAGCACAACAACATGCTTTGTAATCATTCTCTTTACCTCCACAAATCCCGATTTGTCTGTTTCACAATGTCAATAAGAGGAAGAATGACAGGCTTGCTTTTCAGAATCTCGGTATTTCATCATAAAGTGTTCAAAGGTGTTCAAACATTTTATATAAAAAACAGCTATGACCAAGGTAAGTATTTTCAAAGGCCGGCATCGACATATACTGTGATCTATGATTACTACGTTTACTATTCGCAACGTCGCCAATGAAGACGGTGCCGCGCAGATCAGCGATTTCGGCGCTCACGTGCTCTCCTGGACGCCCGCGGGCGGCCATCCCGCCGTATGGCAGCCCAAGGCCGTCTATCTGGGTAAGCCGATCCGCGGAGGCGTGCCCGTGGTACTGCCATGGTTCGCGCTCGGTTTCGAGCATGGCGAAATCGCCGGTAAGAAGCCGAAGCACGGATTCGCCCGCACCTCTGTCTGGCATGTGGACGAGGACGCGACCGACGACCGACGCATCCGATACACGCTGTCCGACGCCGACGCGACGCCCGAACTGCTCGCCCAGCTGCATTCCGGGGCCTCCCCGCGGTTCCATGCGGTCTACGACATCGAAGTCGGCAAGGAGCTGACCATGACGCTGACCGTCACCAACGACGGTACCGAGCCGCTGCGCTATGAGACCGCGCTGCACACGCACTTCCATGTCGGCGACCTGACCCAGGTGAGCCTACACGGATTGGAGGGCTCCGACTATCTCGACGCCACGGTCGCCGGGTACCCTCCCCGCGTGCAGCCCGATGAGCCGGTGACCTTCGACGGCACCACGGTCGACCGCATCTACTACTCCACTGACACGTTGCGTCTGGATGACCCGGCATGGGATCGCGTCATCGTCATCGAGGCCCATGGCACGAAGCAGACCGTCACATGGAACCCGGGAACCGCGGCCGACACCGAAATCGGCGACATGCAGCCCGGCGAATGGCGCGATTTCGTAGCCATCGAGGCAGCCGCCTGCCGCGAGTATGCCATCGAGCTCGCTCCCGGCGAATCGCACGCGCTCACGCAGCGCATCAGCGTCGAGAACCGCTGAAAAACCGATTCATTCATACGGCCGCCGCATCTGCCGGCGGCCGTCACCATCTCCGACGGCAACCGTTCACAGCAGCTGATACAGCGCAGCGCTGGCGTTGGCTATCGCCGTCCACGACGAGCCGGAAGTCATGATGACGAACGCATAGTCGCCCTTGCCGGAATATACGATGCCCGCATCATGCAGGTACGAGTCGCGGAATCCGACCTTGTCGGCAACGGTTCCGTTGCCGCCGATGCCGGCCGGTATGCCGCTGCGGTACTGCTGCCGTTTCATCAGGCCGATCACCATGTCCCGGTCGTCGTCGTTCCAAATCTCGCCCCGATACAGTTTGGTCAGGATCAGCGCCAGATCGGCCGATGTCGTGCGCACGTCCAGATAATGCAATGTCGTGTTCTTCGCGCCGAGCGCGTTCGCCTGCTGCGTTACTTTGTCGTAGCCGGTGCCGTTATCGCGCATCAGCCATGCCTTGGGACATTCGTTGTCGGAATCAACGATCATCGTGGTCAGGCACTGCTGCAGCGTCATGCCGTTGAGCGGCGAATCCCATGTCATCTCGCCTAATTCCACGGCCGTCACCATCGAATGCGCCACGAACAGCTTGTACGTGCTCGCCGATGCGAACACCTGGGAGGAGTCGATGTCGACGAGTGTGCCGGCATTGCTCAGATCGACCACGGAGACGGAATATCTCGCGCCGGAAAACACACCGGCCAGCGCGGCGGATGCCTGGGCAGTCAGGTCGCGTTCGGGCTGGGCCGGAGCCGGCACGGCCGCCTTGAACATGCTCCGAGACGCCGATTGGGAACGAACCCTGCCGGACCCCGACTTGTCGGAGAAACTTTCGTCGGAGGAGCCGTCATCGGCGACACTGCCGTCGGTGGGGTCGACCGTGGCACCGGACCGGGCCGCACCGGCTGATGAAACGCTGCCGGACGAGCCATCGCCATCGTTCGAGCACCCGCGCACGGACAATAGCACCACCATCGTCACCACGGAGAACATCGCGATCAGCACCGTCAGACGGCGGCGCACATACGTCAGCTCACGGGTGGATATTATTCGGCCGCCAGGCGGGTTCGCCCGCCGACGAGGGCCGACACGACCGCCGGCATGCGTCACGATGCCGCGCAGGATACGTCCCATCCTGCGCCGCGGCGGGCGCATATGCTTTGCCATCGCGCACCTCCCCGACTGCTCACATCGACGCCCCCATTGTAACCCCCCGAACGCAGCTAGTCAGGGGCGAGCATCCACACCTTGGTCACCCGTCATGGCACGGCTAAGACAGGTCATATATACGACAGGTCATATATGACAGCCGGGCGTCGGCAGTATCGACAGGTACGTCGATGCCGCCGACGCCCGGCCGGTCAATGATTGCTCAGCGACCGCGGCGGAACGGCGCCGCGTTGCGCTTGCCGTGCGACTTGCGGAATCCCGCGGCCTTGCGCGTGGCACGGTTCGGCCCGCTCTGGCTCCTGCGGTTCCGCCCGTCACGACGGTTGTCACCGTCGTTGTTGTGCGAGCCGCCCTTGCGGTCCTCGAACGACGTGTCGTGGAAACGCCCGTTGCGACGGTTACTGCGGCGATCGGCCTCGCGACCGTCAAACGGCGTGTTGAAATCGTCGCCGAAGTCGTTGCCACGGCGCTTCTTGTCGCCCTTGCGACCCTCAGCGTCACGGTACTGACGCCGGTCATCAAAACGGCCGTCATCGAAGCCGGAGCGCCCGTATCCGTCGAAACGGTCCCGCTTGGTGGTGTGCTTGCGCTTGCCGTGCGGCTTGCCCTCGCCGATGATCGACATCTGCGATTCGTCCCGATGGTCGAACCGGTATTGGGCGCTCTCGCGGCCCTCCATTTCGGCGCCGTCATGACGATGGCCGTCACGGCGTGCGGACGGACGGGAGAAATCATGCTCGCCGCCACGGGCGCGGGACTTGCGGCCGGAACGTCCCCGCCCGCCGCGCGCCTCACCACCGCGACCGCCCTTGCGATCGGAGCGGCCGGCGCGCTCGGAACGGCGCAAAGCCTCAAGCGCCTTGTCCAGCGACCAGCCCTCGACGACCGGCGCGTGCTCGCCGACCAACTCGGTCAGGTCTTCGGACGCCGGCGTGATTGCCACCGACTTGACTCGGATGCCGGCGCGCTTCATCATCTGGCGAGTGCTGCGGGCCTGATTCGGCAGGACGAGCGTCACCACGTCACCCTGTTCGCCGGCGCGCGCAGTGCGGCCGGAACGATGCAGGAACGATTTGGGGTCGGCCGGCGGATCGGTCTGCACGACCAGCGTCACATCATGGACGTCGATGCCGCGAGCGGCCACGTCGGTGGCAACCAATACGCGTACCAGGCCCTTCTCGAACGCCAACAGGTTGCGGTCACGCTGCTTCTGGCTGAGGTTGCCCTGCAGATCGACCGCGGGAATGCCCTCGTCGATCAGTTTCTTCGCCATCTTCTTGGCCTGGAACTTGGTGCGCGTGAACAGGATGCGCTTGCCGGTGCCGCTGGCCAGCAGACGAATCACCTCATGCTTGTTGCCCTGCGACACTTCGAACACGTGATGGGTCATCGTGTCGACCTGCGAGACGACAGAACTGACCGCATGCACTTTCGCATCCGGCAGGAACCGCTTGACCAGCGCGTCCACGCCGTGGTCGAGCGTCGCCGAGAACAGCATACGCTGACCGCGCGAATCGGTCTGCTCCAGCAGACGCGTGACGGGCGGCAGGAATCCCATGTCGGCCATCTCGTCGGCCTCGTCGAGAATCGTGATCTCCACGGCGTCCAGAGACAGCTTGCCCTGACGCAGCAGATCCTCAAGACGTCCCGGGCAAGCGACGACGATATCGGCGCCCGCACGAAGCCCCGCGACCTGACGGGCGTAGCTCACGCCGCCATACACGGTGACGGTGCTCATGCCGTACGCCTCGGCGAGCGGCTGAATCACCTCGTCGATCTGGTTGACGAGCTCACGGGTCGGCGCGAGCACCAATCCGCGCGGACGCGGCAGGGACGCCTGCTCCCGCGCGGCCTTCTCGTCGGACGCCTTGCGAATCTGCTCGAATTCCTTCATGGCCACTTCGGTGACGCTGTGCTCGCTCAGGCGGGCGACCAGCGGAATGGCGAATGCGAGCGTCTTGCCGGAGCCAGTCTGCCCGCGACCGAGCAGATCGACGCCGTTCAGCGAATCGGCGAGCGTGTCCGCCTGAATCGGGAACGCGGTGACCTTGCCGTCCATGGCGAGCACGTGCACCAGCGGCTTGGGCACGCCGAGCTCGGCGAACGTCGGAGCGGCATCCTGCTCCTTGTCATCTGCGGAAGCATCAAGGGCGGCATCGATATCATCTATATCAACAGTGTCCGTATCGGTATGCATAACGGAACGCGCAGCGGAACCAGCCGCGAAATCATGGTGACGTTTCGGCACAATAGCCTTTCAACAACGAAGCCGATCACTTACGCGGCTTCTGACGGAGTGTCTACCATATCAGCACCCCCTCCCCAGGATGCCGGGCCGGACGCGGCGCGGCGCGGCGGTTTCGCTATTACCATGTTATCGGGCCGCCGATGACGTGCCAATGCGCGCCAATGCCATATCGACTCATTGAGAGAGGTTCAACGATGAAGAAAGGACTGTCCCCGACGACGGGGCGGGTCATGCTGCTGTGCTGCGCGATGCTGTGGGGAGGCAGCTATCCCATAGCCAAGGTCGCGATGGGTGTCGTCACGCCGCAATGGCTGATGGGATTGCGGCTGGTCGGCGCGTCGACGATCATGCTGATCCTGTTTCGCAAGCGAATCGTACCGTATCTGAACAAATCCATCATCATCCCGGGGCTGGTGACCGGGCTCACGTATTGGGGCACGATGATCAGCCAGACGGTCGGCCTGACGATGATCGAACCCGGCCGCAGCGCATTCCTGACCTCGGCGTATTGCGTGCTGGTGCCGTTCGTCTCATGGCTGCTGATGCGGCAGCGCCCTGCGGCGCGCAACATCGTCGCGGCTGCCCTGTGCCTGACCGGCGTCGGCTTCGTGTCGCTCGGGTCCGGGCTGGGCGGGCTCACGATTGGCACCGGCGACCTGTTGACGCTGCTGTGCGCGGTGATCTTTTCGTTCAATCTGGTGTGTCTGGGCAAGTGGAGCCGCGTCATCGACCCGGTGGCGCTGACGTTCGCGCAGTTCGTGACGGCCGGCGTGTGCTTCATAGTCGGCGCGTCGTTCAGCGAACCGGCGCCGAACGCCTCATGGCTTGCGCCGGGCGTCCTCGCATGCCTGGTCTACCTGTTTCTCGGCGCGACGATGCTGGCTCAGATCATGCAGAACGTCGGGCTCAAGGTGACCCCGCCTTCGCAGGCGTCGATCATCATGTGCCTGGAGACCGTGTTCAGCATGGTGTTTTCGGTGCTGTTCTATGGAGAGACTGTCAGTGGTGCTGCGGCGACCGGATTCGCGCTGATTTTCCTGGCGATACTGGTGTCGCAGATCCGGCTCAACGGGCGTCTGCTGGAGCGGGTCGGCCGCAAGGCGCGGTAGTGGTGCCACCACACGGCACCACACCACCACACGGCACCACACCACCACACGGCACCACACCACCGTGCGACACCACGCCACCGTGCGACACGCCCGGAGTGCGTAGCACAATCATCGAATCGTCACTGGCCATGCATTGCCATTGCGCCGTTCTTCGATTCGCACCTTGCGATTGTGCTACGCATTCCGGGCGTGTCGCATGCAATCGTGCGGTCAGCGGCGACGCAGCTTGGCGAGCTGATAGACCTCGTCGGAGGCCGCGGCGACTTCTGGACTGGTCACGCACTTGCCCTCCTCATGGGCGAGCGCCATGATGTCGTCCTGCGTGGCCATGTCGAGATTGCCGGTCGGCTCGTCGGCGAGGACAATCGACGGACCATAGCTCAGCGCCCGCGCGATGGCGACGCGCTGCCGGAGTCGCCGCTCGTACCAGTCGAACCGGAACCACCCGAATCAGAGCTGCTGCCGGGAGCGCCGCCCATGTCGGCGCCGCGACCGAACTGCTCCTCCTGGCTGGCGGTCTGGGTCTCCTGCGAGGAGACGCAGCTGGTTCGACACGGGCACCGACGCCACGGCCCCGCCGGCCACGCCAAGCGCGATACCGCACATCGTCACGATCAGCAGCTCGATTGCGAACTGCGCCGCCACCTTGACCTTCTTCACGCCGATGGCGGTGAGTACGCCGACCTCGTATTTGCGTTCGCGGATGTTGAACAGATTGAGCACGACCGCACCGACCGCCAGTACGACGATGAGCAGCGTGAGGGCGAACTTGGCGAGGCTGTCGAGCGGCACGAGGCTCGATTCGTGGTTCTCCACGTCGGCGGACTGCACGGTGCAGGTGTCGTCCAGTCCGGCCTGCCGGACGTCGGAAGCGAAGGTCTCGTAGTCGTCGGCGCTGCCGAGCACGTAGGTGTAGCCCAGCTGGGTCGTGGTGTTGTTGTCATCGTCGTTCGCGGTGGTGTCGGCGTCCAAGCCAAGCGATTTGAGCGTGGAGACGGATGTGTATATCGCGTTGTCGGCGTCCTGCGAGGTGCCGCCCATCGGGCCCATCGCGCTGGTGTTGCTGGACGTGCTGTTCTTGTAGATGCCGCTGATGGTGAACGTGTAGGTCGTCGACGTGTCGGACGTGTTGGTGACGGTGATCTCGTCGCCGACCTTCAGGTCGTTGAAGTCGGCGAGCGCCTTGGAGATGATGACCTTGCCGTTGTCCGAATCGCCATAGCCGAACACTTCGCCGGACGACATCGTGAACGTGCCGTTCGCCGCGTTGGCGATGGCGGTGTCCGACGAGAAGCCGGTGAGCGTGAAGTCGCCGGAGGTCATCATCATGCCGCCAAGAGAGAACGTCACGACCGTCGAATCTTGTCTGGCTCTTTTCTGAAAACTCTCTGAACGGAGAAATGCGATGTTATGCCGGATACTGTCGCATTCGACGGCTTCCGATTCGTCACAGGTAGGTTTTCATCGCCAGATCAACGGTGAGTACGATGCCGGCGAGCACAGCCGCGATGCGCATGATCCGGGCCGGGATCCTGCGAGTGACGGGCGACGCTATGTATCCGCCGATGAAGCAGCCGATGCACAGCAGGATGGCCACAGGCCAGTCCACGACGCCGCGCACGATGAAGATGACCGACGCGCTGATGTTCGCACCGGTGCCGATCAGCGTCTTGAGCGCATTGATCTGATGGAACGGACCGATCTTGCCTGCGTCGAGCACCGCGAGCGCGCACGTGCCGGCACCGGCACCGAAATATCCGCTGTATACCGCCACGAACGCGACGCCGAGCCATATCCACCATGGGTCCTTGGACATGGGTTGCGTCGATGCGGGAGCCGACGCGGGCGCGCCGTCGCTCCCCTGCCCTTGCGGCGTCGTCAGGGATCTGGCCTGGGCCATGACGTCCGCCGCGGCCTGCCGCGCCTGCATGCGGCCGCGCGGATTGACCGCTATGATCAGCGAGCTGAACAGGATCAGCGGCGGAACGGCGAATTCGAAGATCTTCGGGTCGAGGCTGAGCAGCAGCGCAGCGCCGGCGACGCCTCCCACCGCGCCGATGCTTACGTAGGTGATGGAACGCAGCCGCTGCCCGCGCAGCTCCTTGCGGGCGCCCAGCACGCCGCCGACGCCGGTGCCGATCACGCCGACGGTATTGCTCGCGTTGGCGAGGACCGGCGGAATACCCAGCGCCAGCAGGGCCGGATACGATACCAGCGAAGACGCGCCGACCGCATATCCCACGAATCCGGCACCGATGCCGGCCAGCAGGATCAGCAGCATCGTCATCAGCGAAAAACCGGCAATCACCACCGCATCAACTCCCCGCATATATGGACATCCCGACTCAGGGAGAATACGTCAAAGCGGCACGGCCCGCAGCCGCTCGTCAACATAGCGGACATGAATCACGATGCGCGACACGGTCGCACGATGGCCCGCGCTACAGCGATCCGAGTGCTCAGGCCTCCCTGTCGCCGCCGCGCGGGCGACCGCCGTCACGGCGGCGGTCATTGCTTCGTCGCGATCACCGACGTCGCGGCTGTCGCGGCGAACCCCTTGAGTACGTCTGCCATCACGTCACGGTCCTCGGCGTCGATGCCGCGGACGGCGGCGAGCATGACCGGCAACGACTGCGTCCAATGCGAGGTGAGTTCGCCGAACGTGTCATACCCGCCGGCCTCAAGGACGGCGAACAGGTTCTCGATGAACCGGCGGCGATGCTCGTCATCGAACTTCGCCATCCACCCGTTGATCGTGCGCGCCAGATACCGGGAGCTCGCGGACAGGCCGCCGGCGTGCACGAACTCGCCACGCTCGACCTGCCAGTTCAACGCGAAATGCTGCATGATGCTGGCGCCGTCGCTGGAGACGATCGTATAGCCGTCCTCCACATGCTCGCGCATCTCGAACAGCATGCCGACGATCGACGATTCCGGCACCGACTTGTCGACGAGCGGCGCGACCCGCGCATAACCGGGAGTATCGAAAAAGTCGGCGTCGAAGCCCGGCCCGTCATGGCAGAACACGGCGATAAGGCGCTCCTGCACCGCGGCAGGCGCGTTTGCGGCCGCATACACCGCCAGATTGCCGCCTTTGGAATGGCCGCCGACCATGAGCGGGCCGTCCCGGCGCCCCGCGATGTCGGCCAGATACCGCGCGGCGGACTCCTGCGCGGCGACCGGACGACGGAACGCCATCGCGAAATCCTCCTTCCAGCCGACGATCGTGCTGTCGGTGCCGCGGAACGCGACGTACGATGAGCCGTCGCCGACGTCGAACACGCAGGCGGAGAACTGCTTGGTGGTCTCGGGGTCGAACTCGTCCACGTAGCCGCCGACGCGCAGATCCCGCCAGCGCGGGCTTTCGCACATCGCCCGCAACAGGTCGACATTCATCGACGGCGACCACACCTTGCCGAACATGTCGTCATAGCATTCCGCGCGTAGCAGGTCCCTGACGCCCACCATGGCGAGGTCGACGTCCGTCGCCTCCGCATCGAGTCTCGGCACGTTGACGGGCATCCGCGCGTATGACAGCTGCGCGAGCGCCAGACTGTCGACCTCGTTGAACGGACGGTCGGCGAACGTGTCCTCGTTCGCGCGGATGTCATCGATGATGTTCCCCATGGCGGCCTCCCGTGATGCCATCGACTCTACGCGCTCCCCTTCACACGCGACGCCCCGGCCGCCTGGCACGCGCCGACACGCACTACAATGGTCTGGTCACGTCAACATCACGCATGCATCCCATGCACGCCAAGCGGTTTCAAGCGCGAAGGAGAGCACTATGACGCACATCGACACCACCTGTGTCCAGGGCGGATACCAGCCGGGCAACGGGGAGTCCCGCACTCCCCCGATCATCCAGGCCACGACGTTCAAGTACACGTCGAGCGAGCAGATGAGCCGACTGTTCGACCTGTCCGAATCCGGCTACTTCTACACCCGTCTGCAGAACCCGACCAACGACACGGTCGCCGCCAAGATCTGCGAGCTCGAAGGCGGCGCGGCCGCGATGCTCACCAGCTCCGGCCAGGCGGCGAACTTCTTCGCCCTGTTCAACATCTGCAACGCGGGCGACCATATCGTGGCCTCGTCCGCGATCTACGGCGGCACGTTCAACCTCATCAACGTGACGATGCGCAAGATGGGCATCGAATGCACGTTCGTGAGCCCCGACTGCACGCCCGAGGAGCTGGACGCCGCGTTCCGGCCGAACACCAAGGCCGTGTTCGGCGAATCCATCTCCAACCCGGCGCTCATCGTGCTGGACTTCGACAAGTTCACCGCCGCCGCGCACGACCACGGCGTGCCGATCATCGTCGACAACACGTTCCCCACGCCGGTCAACTGCCGCCCGTTCGACTACGGCGTCGACATCGTCACGCACGCGACCACCAAGTACATGGACGGCCACGGCTCCTGCGTGGGCGGCGCGATCGTCGACTCCGGCCGCTTCGACTGGATGGCCCACGCCGACAAGTTCCCGGGACTGACCACGCCCGACGACTCGTACCACGGCGTCACCTACGCCACCGACTTCGGCCCGGCCGCCTACATCATCAAGGCCACCGCGCAGCTCATGCGCGACTTCGGTTCCACGCCGGCGCCGATCAACTCGTGGATCATGGGCATGCACCTGGAGTCGCTGGCCGTGCGCATGGAACGCCATTGCGCCAACGCACTCGCCGTGGCGAGGTTCCTCGAAGCCGACCCGCGCATCTCATGGGTGAGCTACCCGGGGCTGGAAGGCGACCGCAACCATGCGCTGGCCGCCAAGTACATGCCGAACGGCACGTGCGGCGTGATCTCCTTCGGCGTGCCCGGCGGGCGTGACACGGTTTCCTCGCTGCTCGACCATTTCCGGATGATCTCGATCGCCACGCACGTGGCGGACGCGCGCAGCTGCACGCTCTACCCGGCAGGCACCACCCACCGCCAGCTCACCGAGGAGCAGCTTGAGGAGGCCGGCGTCGGCATCGACCTGGTACGCCTGAGCTGCGGCATCGAAAACGCCGATGACATCATCGCCGACCTCAGGCAGGCCATGGACGCCGTGCTCTGATCAATCATCGATTTCGCTCAGCCGGCTCGCAGAATCATTCTCGGACACGCTCTCCCGGATCCGCTTCGCGAGCCGGCACCAGACAGCGGGGAAGCCCAATCACTTCAGCCGACGTGGCGCTCGAAGCGGTGGAAGCCGGTGATGCGGTCGATCTCGGCCATGGCGTCGGCGGGGATCTGGAAGCCGGATGCCTTGAGGTTGTTCTCCAGCTGGCCGGGCTTGCTCGCCCCGGCGATCACGCAGCTGATTTCAGGATGCTGCAGGATCCATGCCATCGACAGGACCGGCGGGTTCGTGCCAAGCTCGTCGGCGACGCCGCGCAGCCGCTCCACCATGTCCAGGTTCTCATCGGTGAGCAGGTCGTTGATCTGGTGATCCGCCTGCCACGTGGCACGCGACCCGGCCGGCAGCGGCTGAACCACAGTGATCGGGTACAGAATGACGCTTCAGCATGCCGCCGACCACCGTGGCCGACACGGCGCCGGGCAACAGGGCGAGCGCTCCCAGCACCGTGCCGGCGGTGAAGATCGCGATCGCCATGATGAACAGGGTCTTCGTGGCGAACTTGCGCACCATGAACGGCGAGCTGGGGATCGACACCGACAGCAACAGCAGGTAGCCGGTGGTCAGCCATTGCACGACCGATGCGCTGATCGAGAATTCCTCCATCAGTGTGGAGTAGGCGATGTTCAGCGACGCTTCCGACAGGATGCCGAGGAACGTCAGGATGGCCAAAGGCACCACGACGATGACGAGTTTCGTGGCGACCGGCTCTTTGCCGCCGTGGGGCAGGCGTGCGGTTGATGTGCTCACTGTGTCCTTTCCTTGATTTCCGGTACCCGGATGCGGCCGGATGCGTGGCGGATGGGCTGCGGCCGCGGGACCGGGACGGCCGTCGTCCTGCATCAGCGCCAACGCACGTCGCAGCGTGCGCACCGTGATGTCGCATTCCCGCGCGGTGCCGGCCGACTGCTCGTTGGGTTCGTTGAGTAGATGACACCGTTCTCAGCACAGGAGCGGCAGGTGATGCACGATCCGGCACGTCACCCCGTAAAGCCCGGCATACAGGGTACATACACCAGGCAAAACACGCCCGGCAGAATGGTCATACCGGCTCGATACCATATCTGCCATACTTACCCGCCATCAAACATCACAGGAGATCTCATGACCACGCTAGCCATTGATATCGGAGGAACCAAAATCGCCGCAGCCGTATGCGATGAAAACGATGCCATCACACATCGCTGGCGCGTTCCCACACCGATGGACGCCGACGCCATCAACCACCACATCGCCAACATCTACCATGAGGCCGTCGCCGCCGGCCACGACGACATCCAGGCCATCGGCATCTCCGCGGCCGGCAACGTCGGCGCGGACCGCCGCACCCTCACCTTCGCCGCGAACATCCCCGCGTGGATCAACTACGACCTGTCCGAGCACATCGGCGCGCTCATCGACCATGCCGTGCCGGTCGTCGTCGAGAACGACGCCAACTGCGCCGGCTGGGGTGAATACGTGCACGGTGCGGGCCAGGGCAGCTCGAACATGGTCGCGCTGACCGTAGGTACCGGACTGGGCGGAGCAATCGTCATCGACGGGCGGCTGTACCGCGGATCGTTCGGCATGGCCGCGGAGCTCGGACACCTGCCGATGGTGCCGGACGGCGACACCTGCGGATGCGGGCTTCGCGGCTGCGCGGAACGCTACACGTCTGGAAGCGCGCTGGAACGGTTCGCCAAGTCCGCCGTGCGCCGACGCCCGCAGGACGCCGAACGCCTGATGGAGTTGTGCGGCGGCGACGTCGACAAGCTCGAAGGCCCGATGGTCTCGCAGGCCGCACAGGAGGGCGACGTGCTCGGCCTGTACGCCTTCGGCAAAATCGGCGAATGGCTCGGCCGCGCGATGGCCGCCACCGCCGCGGTGCTCGACCCGGACGTCTTCGTGATCGGCGGTGGCGTAGTGGCGGTCGGCGACATCCTGCTGGAGCCGGCGCGATACAACTACCAGCGGTTCCTGGAGGGCAGCGCATACCGTGGCCACGCGAGCATCGTCGCCGCCACCGCCGGGCAGGATGCCGGCCTGATCGGCGCCGCCAACCTGGCACTGCGCTAAGACGCGCGATGAGAGATGCCGATCAGACGCAATCGCGACGCGTGCAACATCCCAACATGGACCGCACGCGGGCTTACGGGTTCTGATACGTGCACAACTCCCGCGAAACGGCATAACGCACACGTTGTCCAACGCCAGACGTGTACAACAGTGCATGACAACGATTTCATCCACTGTTGTACACCGACCGCAATTCCAGAAACGTTGGAATTCCAACAAGACACACATCTACATGCATAGGTCTCCCAAGGCGCCTCGTGCACAACTGCCGCATTCGCCCGATATGCGCACGTTGTACACGAGGTCCCCTTCGAAACGACCTCCGGACCGAATCACATCCCTTTCATCTCCACCTCTCACATGAAGCCGAACGCGATGCCTGCCGTTATGCGAGATTTGCACCGGACACGGATCACAGATCCCGTTTACCTTGACCGACAACGGCCGACATCCTAAGACAATGCGCGTTCGCGGTGGGAAATGCCACGAAATGTCGAAAACGTGGGTTCTTGCCGGTTCGTGGCATGAAATATCCGACTTGTCTCATTGCTTGAAACAAAGGATACCGAATACTAGACAAGTCAGTAATTGGGCCTCCCATGCAGTTCTATTCGCGTCCCGGAAGAATCTTGCACGATACAACGAAAAATTGCCGAATCACCAGCAGCGTTCGAGCATCGCCGTATCCTTCCTCGCCACACCCTCCGGCCCAGCCGCATCACAGCATGTGGTAGTCTTGCTGTTGTTCATATTGGGCGGCATTCCGATATGCCAGGAAAGCCGCGTTGCAAAGGTAGCACCGTTTTGATTTCTCGATGAGCGTCGCCGAGTGGCTTCATGAGCGAAGCCGTGCCTCGGCGTACGCAATCGCAACTCACACCAATCACAGATCCGCAAACCGCATCGGCGAGATTGCGCCGATCCGGTTTCTGCATCCGCGCTTTATGTGAGTTCCCCCCCATTTCATCGAGAACAAGGAACCCAATGATACCTGCACTGACCCTGACGGACATCGTTTTCACTTATCCGGGCACATCGGAGCCGCTGCTTGACGGCATCGACGTCACTTTCGCACGCGGATGGACCGCCGTGCTCGGCGACAACGGCATCGGCAAGACGACGCTGGCCAAGCTCGCGATCGGCCGGCTCTCGCCAGATGCCGGGCGCATATCGCCGACTCCGAACCGCCTGCATACCGGTTACTGCCCGCAGAACACCGACGAAACACCGGAGAATCTGGAGGACTTCGCCTGCGACTGGTCACCGCAAGCCATGGAGATACGCCGTGAACTGGGCATCGGCGACGACTGGCCTTGGCGGCCCGGCACCCTGTCGGGCGGCGAGGCGAAACGCCTGCAGATCGCATGTGCGTTGGCGACCGATCCCGACGTGCTGGTGCTGGACGAGCCGACGAACCACGTAGACCGGCCGACCCGCGAGCGCATCATCGCGGCATTGCGCTCGTATGACGGCATCGGCATCCTCGTCTCGCACGACGTGGCCTTGATTGACGCGGTGGCGAGCAGCTGCGCGTTGTTCGAACGAGATCACGTGCGCGGTCGTAACATCACCGTGGTGCGAGTGCGGCCGGGAAACTACTCCGCGGCATCCATGGATGCGCAACGGGAGCGGGCAGCGGCGGCAGGCATGGCGCGCGACGCCCGGCGCGAATCCACGCGCATCGACGCGGTCAAGGAGCAGCGCCGACGGGCGGCGACGAGCGAGATAGCCGGCGCACCCAAAGCGCATCGGCTCGTGAATCCGAAAGACCATGACGCGCGCAGTCGCATCAAGAAAAGCCATAACCCCAGCCGACTCGGCCCCGCGAGCGCCCGCATCGACGCACAGGTGGCCGCCGCCCGGGAACGGGCCGCAGCCGTCGTCACCGCCACGAAGCGCTATGACGGAGACATCTGGATGGATGCCGAATCAAGCAACCGACGGGAGCTTGTGCGGCTGGAGCCCCAGATCATCCCGTACGCGCCGCAATCGCCGGATGGAGTCGGCGCGGCAGCGATATCGGAGACAGCGGGCCTGGAGATACCGATGCTGACCGTCGGACCGCATGACCGGATCGGCATCAGCGGGCCGAACGGCACCGGCAAGACCACGCTGGTCCGCATGCTGCTGCGCACGATCGCGATGCGGGAGCAGTATTCCGGCGTCCTGCTCCCCCGGCTGACGATCGCACAGAACACGACGGATCAGGATGCCCGGGAGGCGATGCGCCGGCTCACGGCGTTGACGCCCACCGACCGCGGTGACGTATTGTCGGCATTCGCGCAGCTCAACGTCGACCCAAGCCGCCTCCTCGCCGGCGGCAACCCGTCGCCGGGCGAATTGCGCAAGCTGCTGCTGTGCTTGGGATTGCGAGATCACCCGCATCTGATCGTGATGGACGAGCCGACCAACCATCTGGATCTGCATTCGATTCAGGCGCTGGCCCACGCGCTGGCCGGATACCCCGGCGCACTGCTGCTCGTCTCTCACGACGAGGGATTCCTGGAGTGCGCCGCATCCATCCGCTGGACGCTGCATTCGGACGGCCTCGGCGGCGCGCAACTAACGGTCAGTTGACGCCACCATGACCAGCGTCTTGGCCTTGATCCATTTGAGCAGGAAGCCGACGCACGGCAGCGCCACGCCGATGGCCAGCATATAGCCGACGACCATCCATTGGGTGGTGCCGGATGACACGGAGAACTCGTCCATCAGATCGGGCAGCGCGATGTTCATCGACGTTTCCGACAGCATGCCCAGGAACGCGCCGATGTACAGTCCCAGCATCACCTTGTGCGGATGCCTGAATTTCGGGGATTCGGCGGGAATATCATGTGCGGAGCCGTGTTCTGCGGCCGCGTGTTCTTGCAGGGTTGTTTCTTTCGAAGTTGTCTGGATCGCGGACGACATGACCTCTCTTGTACTCTTCCCGTCACCGTCGAGCGAGCGGCGCGCACGGCGGGGCCCTGCGTACACGTCGAGAAGTCCCTAACATCCGGACCTGCGACGGCAACGAAAAACCGCATGACTGGCATCGGGCGAGCCGATTCGACGAATGTCATGCGGTTTTGAAACAGCCGTCACCGTAGCACGATTTGCAAATCCGCATAAGTCGCATCCGCGTGTCGTGTGCGTATCATGCTGGTAGAGGACGCGGCGAATCCTCGCTCGCGCCAGACCGAGCGGCGACAGGAAAGGGAGAACATGCAGCATTTCACCCAGATCATCGACGGCATCGACGGCTCGCGGGCCGAACTCGTCGGCTATGTGATCGACAACAGCCCGGAGATGGACCCGGACCGGCGCCGGCCGGCGATCCTGATCATTCCCGGCGGCGGGTACGCTATCGGATCCGACCGTGAATCCGAACCGGTCGCGCTGCAATTCCTCGCGGCCGGCTATCAGGCGTTCGTACTGAAATACTCCTGCGTGCCAAGCCGGTACCCGGTGGCGTTGCTGGAGATGGCCGAGGCGATGTCGATGATTCGCGGGCATGCCGACGAATGGCATGTGGATGCCGGGCGCGTGGCGGCCATCGGGTTTTCGGCCGGTGGTCATCTCGCCGCGAACCTGACGACGGTTTCCAGCGATGCCGAGCTGCGCGACGCCGGATATGATCCGGCTGCCATGCGCCCGGACGCGCTGCTGTTGTGCTATCCGGTAATCACATCTGGCCGGTTCGCGCACCGCGGTAGTTTCGACAACCTGCTGGGTGATGGCAAAGATGATGCGTCGCTGCTGGAGCTGCTGTCGATCGAGAAGCATGTCGACGCGACCATGCCGCCGGTGTTCATCTGGCACACCATCACCGATCAGGCCGTTCCTGTGGAGAATTCACTGTTGATGATCCAGGCGTGCCGTGACGCCGGCGTCAGTATCGAGGCGCACCTGTTCCCGCAGGGCGGGCATGGACTGTCGCTCGCCACCGTGGACACCGCACGTGCCGACTCGCCGGGCGAGGGTGACCTCAACAACGTCGTGCCGGCCGTGCAGATCTGGCCGCGGCTCGCCTTCGACTGGCTCCGCCGCACGTTCGACGTGAGGTAAAGGCTGCTGTCGGAGGTTCACAGGCCCATTCGCGCATATCCCGCGCCTGTGCCTTGGCTGTGCGCCGTCACCGTGCGTGGGTTATTGCGTCACTGTGTGTGCCCTCGCAGCGTGACGGTACCCTCGCACAGTGACGCCGCGGAACAGCCCATTGGCAGCAACCACGGCGGCAACTTGGCAGTGTCACTCACCGGCAGCTTGACGCCGCGCGTTCCGCGGCTCAGGCTTGGTATGGATCTTCGCGGTGAGATGGCGCACTTCGATCTTCCATACCGTGACGCTGCGCACCTGCTGATCGGTGAACTCGATATCCGGCATGCCCGCCTGCTGTCCCATCAGCAGCCGCAGCCCTTTGCGGCACTCGTCCAGGTCGTCGATCACGCTGGCCACGCCGTTGCCGATCACCGACTTGAACGCCTCGCCCCAGTTGCACGGGGTGCGGCCGGCGATGACCTCACAATCGGTCTCCATCGAGAACGCCACATCCAACGCGTTTCCCGCAGCCCGGATCGCGTCGAGTTTGCGGCCGATCGACGCCGAGTGGATGTACAGGGTCAATCCGACCAGTTCGTCGCCGGTGCCGGCGTCCCCATCCTGCTGCCATTCGTATCCGAAATTCAGCGGCACGATCGTCAGTCCCTCGGCATCCGCATAGCTCACATGCACGATACGGCATGCTGCGACGATTTCCTCGATCTGTTCGCAATCGGTCACCTCGCGATCGGCGCGGCGCATCATGCGATGCCGCCCTGCGACCGTGCGCTCGTCATTGCGTCGCGTCGGACGTGCTTCATCCAGTCCCGTCATCGCCATCGCTCCTTGTGCCGCCCCGGGTTTGATTTGATGATACTCCCGTTCCATGACCCGTAATTGAAGATGGAATCAGCCGCAGTGCGGAGAAAAACTGAGCAGAAAAAGAAAAAGCGACCCCGGCCGGACTTGAACCGGTGACCTCCGCCGTGACAGGGCGGCGCTCTAACCAACTGAGCTACGGGGCCGTTCGTGCCGTCATCGGGCACAAGAGAATATAATACAGGACTACTCGACCACGGGCGTGTCGCGGCCAAGCGCCCGATAAAGACCGGTCGCACACGGCAACCGGTCAATGCCCGGCCGGGCGAGCGCACAGTACGGCCACAAATGCGCCTTGGTAACGGCTATGAACTCCCGGATGAACGCCGTGGGCCAGTAGCAGCCACGCGTATGGCTGCCGACCCCATCCGCCTTCAGCCCTGATGCGCGTATTCGCTGGCTCGGAACACATGGCAATCGCTGGTGACCAACGCGCAACGGTAGGCGAGGCCACGGCGCCCGGGAACCGATTGCACGCCGCTGCGCGCATCCATGATCTCCTTCGAAAAACGAAGATTCTTCATGGTCGTGGTGGAACGGTCCTCCATGAGCACCGCGTCGGCGGGAACATGGCGGCTTTCCGTCAGGTACCGCCGCATCGATTCGGCTTCAGACACCACTTCGTCGCTCCCCTGTCCGCCGGAGGCGACGAACACGCCCGTCTTGCCCCGCTTCTCCCACAATGGCCGCCGCCAGCAGCGCCGCCAACGACGCCAACGTCATGCCGAAATTCATTCCGGCCTTCCCCACCAGTCATCGTCTTCTCGACGATGCGCTGAGACCCGTCACTATACCGCGGAACCTGCGGCCGTACCACTTACGCCGGCGGCCATCCACCACCGTCTCTTCCCCTGGCATGTGCGATGCCCTATAATCGTAGACTTATCCTATTCACACGCCTCGGGCACACTGCCGCAACCTCATGCGTGTACAGTACAGGAAGGATTTCCATATGGAACCGAATTATCTCGTGTTGCTGGGAATCGTCATCGTGATCATAGGGTTCGCCCTCAAGCTCGATGCGATCCTGATCATCATCGTGGATGATCATGGGCAACGCGTTCGCCGCGATCACCGTGATGACCGTGGGCATCGGCGCGCCGTTCGTGCTCGCCTATGGCGCCGACCCGGCGGCGATTGGCATCCTCGCGCTGACCTGCGGCTACTGCGGCACGCTGTGCACGCCGATGGCGGCCAACTTCAACATCGTGCCCGTTGCGATGCTCGACATGAAGGACCGCATGGGCGTAATCAAGAAGCAGGTGCTGCCGGCGATGGTGATGATCGTCGTGCAGATCGTGTACATGCTCATCGCCCAGTGACACCGTATTCCATCCATATATTCCAAGAAAAGGAGCCATTATGAGCAAGATCCTGGTCACCGGATTCGATCCGTTCGGCGGCGAGCCGGTCAATCCCGCATTCGAAGCGGTCAAGCTGCTGCCCGAGTCCATCGCGGGCGTGAGCGTCGTCAAATTGGAGATTCCGACCGTGTTCACGCGCAGCGCCATGGTGGTCGAGGAGGCCATCGAACGCGAGAAGCCCGATTACGTGCTGTGCATCGGTCAGGCCGGAGGCCGTTCGGCCGTGACCGTGGAGAAGGTCGCGATCAATCTGGCCGAAGCCCGCATCCCCGACAACGACGGCGAGCAGCCATTCGACACCCCGCTGCGCGAGGACGGCGACACCGCGTATTTCGCCACGCTGCCGGTCAAGGCCATGGTCAAGCGCATCAACGCGAGCGGCATCCCGGCGCTCATGTCGTACACGGCTGGCACCTACGTGTGCAACAGCATCATGTACAACGTGCTGTACCTGCTCGACCGCAGGTTCCCCGGAGTCAAGGGCGGCTTCATCCACGTGCCGTACGCGACCGCGCAGGGCGTGGGCAAGCCGAACGGCACACCCACCATGGAAATCGCGACAATGGCCAAGGCCATCGAGGCCGCGATCGAAGCCGCAGCGAGCGTCGAGGAGGACGCCACCAACATCATGGGCGAAACCCACTAATCACGCCCACCCGTCGAAAACCACTGACATATCAGCCCGCCGACGAGCCCGCTCATGGGTTCGTCGGCACACTGCAGACGGACCGAATCACTTATCGGGAAGCCGGCCGTCGGGATCGCACACGATCCATTCGCCGCTGGGATCCACGGCGACCGTCGGGTGAGGAAACACCCGGTCGAACAGATCCGCGTCCTCGATGGCCCGTTCCGAGGTCTTGTCCGGGACAGGCCTGGCACCGGCCAGACGTATGCGCGCATTATCGACCTCGAATCGTCCCACGGCCATATGGTCGCCTTCTCGCAATGGCCACTCGAACGAGCCGTGAAATCACGATGCGCAATATCCAAATACCGGCGCTCTCTCCGGGGATGAACGTGCAAACGATGAACGGGCAGATGATGAACGTGGCGACCCCCGCCGCACTCCCATGAGATTTCTCGTGCAGCCATACTGATTCCGCGGGGCCGCGCTTGCTTTCCAACCACTCCGATTCCATACGACCATTACCTATCCTGACGGCCATTATTTCCCCTGATTTGGGCGCCACGCCCCACTCCAGCCCTTCCGATACCATGGTATGCGGTGGTTTGGCATGCCCGCGACCGACATGCGGACGGGCACCGCATGGAACGGCCGGCATGCGCGGACCAAAAGCACAGACCAGAAAACGGCGGAATCCCAACCCCTTTAAGGAGTAACTGCATACCATGGCAGAATTCGTATATCAGATGATCAAGGCTCGCAAGGCGTACGGCGACCGTGTGATCCTCGACGACGTGACCCTGAGCTTCCTGCCGGGCGCGAAGATCGGCGTGGTCGGCCCGAACGGCATGGGCAAGTCGACGCTGCTGAAGATCATGGCCGGACTGGAGACCGTCAGCAATGGCGAGGCCTACATCACACCGGGCTTCACGGTCGGCATCCTTCAGCAGGAGCCGCCGCTGGACGACACCAAGACCGTGGGCGAGAACATCAAGATGGCGTTCGGCCCGATCGCCGAGAAGGTCGCGCGTTTCAACGCCATCGGCGAGGAGATGGCCAACCCGGACGCCGATTTCGACGCGCTGATGGACGAGATGGGCAAGCTGCAGACCGAGATCGACGCGGCCAACGGCTGGGATCTCGACTCACAGCTCGAACAGGCCATGGACGCGCTGCAGTGCCCCGACATGGACACCCCGGTCTCCGTGTGCTCCGGTGGCGAGCGTCGCCGTGTGGCGTTGTGCAAGCTGCTGCTCGAAGCCCCCGACCTGCTGCTGCTCGACGAGCCCACCAACCACCTCGATGCTGAGTCGATTCTGTGGCTGGAGCAGTTCCTGCACCAGTACAAGGGCGCCGTCATCGCCGTCACCCACGACCGTTACTTCATGGACAACGTGGCCGAATGGATCTGCGAGGTCGACCGCGGCCACCTGTACCCGTACAAGGGCAACTACTCCACGTACCTGGAGACGAAGGCGAAGCGTCTGGAGATCCAGGGCGCAAAGGACGCCAAGCTCGCCAAGCGCCTCAAGAACGAGCTCGAATGGGTGCGCAGCTCGCCCAAGGCCCGTCAGGCCAAGAACAAGGCGCGTCTGGAGCGTTACGACCAGATGGAGAACGAGGCGCGCAACAACAAGAAGCTCGACTTCTCCGAGATCCAGATTCCGGCCGGCCCGCGTCTGGGCTCCGTGGTGCTGGAGGCCGAGCACCTGCACAAGGCTTTCGGCGACCGCGTGCTCATCGACGACCTGTCCTTCACGCTGCCGCGCAACGGCATCGTCGGCGTGATAGGTCCGAACGGCGTCGGCAAGTCCACGCTGTTCAAGACCATCGTCGGTCTGGAGCCGCTGACATCCGGCGAGCTGAAGATCGGCGACACCGTGAAGATCAGCTATGTCGACCAGAACCGTGAAGGCCTCGACCCGAACAAGAACCTGTGGGAGGCTGTCTCCGGCGGACTCGACTTCATCGAGGTGGCCGGCGTCGAAGTGCCGACCCGCGCCTATGTGGCGAGCTTCGGATTCAAGGGCTCCGACCAGCAGAAGCTGACCGGCGTACTCTCCGGTGGTGAGCGCAACCGACTGAACCTGGCCCTGACCCTGAAGCAGGGCGGTAACCTGCTGCTGCTCGACGAGCCCACCAACGATCTGGACGTCGAGACGCTGGAATCCCTTGAAAACGCGCTGCTTGGCTTCCCCGGCTGCGCCGTGGTCATCTCCCACGATCGTTGGTTCCTCGACCGCATCGCCACGCACATCCTGGCGTGGGAGGGCGATGACGAGAACCCGGCCAAGTGGTACTGGTTCGAAGGCAACTTCCAGGCCTATCAGGAGAATCGTGTCGCCCGCCTCGGCGAGGACGCGGCACGCCCGCACCGCCTGCACAAGAAGCTGACCCGCGTGTGACACTTGATTAAGTCATGAAGAAGCCCCCGCAAGGGGGCTTCTCGCGTTTTCGGCCCCCTTGCCAAATATCCTCCTGCTGGCGGGAAGTGGCGCGCAGCGCCGGGGAGCGAGACCATGGCGCATAACATATACGAGGAGGCCCCTCACGGTTGGTGAGGGGCCTCCTGTGGCTATTGATCGGTCAGAACCGATCAGCGTCAGCGGACGCTGCGGCGACGAACCGTGACGACCGCACCGCCGGCCAGCGCGAACAGAGCCGCGATGGTGGCGAGCACCGCCGTGTCGGCGCCGGTGGCGCTGAGCTTGCCGTCGTTCGGCTTCGTGGTCGGCTTCGTGGTCGGCTTCTCCGTACCCGGTTTGGTAGGCTCGGTCGGGCCAGTCGGGCCGGGCACCTCAGAGTCCTCGGTGACGGTGACGGTCACAGAGGCGGACTTGCCGTTCGCCGTGGTCGCGGTCACCTTCGCCACGCCCTTCGCGACGGCGGTCACCTTGCCGGTCTTGTCGACCGTCACGACCTTGTCATCGCTGGAGGCCCACGTCACCGCCTGGTCCGCGTCATCCGGCGCGACCTTCGCGGTCAGCTGCACGGTGGTGCCCTTCTTCAGCGACAGCGCGCCATCGGCAACACCATCGCCAGAAACGGTCACACCCGTAGCCTCCGGAGTCTCCGTCACCTCGGGGTTGTCCTTCGGCTGCTCGGGCTCGGTGAGCTCGACCGGAGTGGCCTTGGCCGTCGCAGCCAGCTCGGCGACAGCCGCCCAGGTGACGCCTGCGCTGGTTTCGGAGAGGCCCCATGCGTCGTTGATCTGGAACTTGACGTACACGTCACCGGACGGAATGGTATTCGGCAGCGCGATGGTCTGCAGTTCCTTGGTGTACGGGAACTCAGCCGTGGCGACGGGTTCACCCCAGTTGGCGACATCGGCGACGCTGTTGGCGGTGCTGGCCGCCACCACGTACACTGCGACGTTCTTGGCCGGGCCGTTCAGCTTGTCCTGACGGTACAGGTGGGTGATGGCCGCAATCTTGTTGCCCTCGCCGGGCGACGCCTTGAACGCCAGCCAGTGCGGAAGATTGGCGCTGGGGTTGGAGTACTTGCTGTGCCAGAACGTGTTTGTGTTCTTGTCGAAGGCGTTGCCCACGGGAGCATGCTCGCCGGTGGTCTCCTGAGAGCTCGCCGCGTAGTCGCTTGCTTCCACGTCCTTGGTCAGGCTGCCGGTCAGCGCCACGCTGGTGGTGCCGAGCTCTTCACCGGTCTTGGTGTTGGTGAGCTTGAACTGCACGGTGGCGTCGCCCGTCCCAGTGGTGTTGACCACGTTGAAGTAGGCGATGGCGGCCTTGCCGGCCGGAATCGACTTGAGGCTGACGCTTCCGGGCTTGATCTCCCAGCCTTCCGGCACGACCGGGGTGACGGTGACGTCACCGGTGTTCGCGTCGGATGCGGCCTTCACCTTGACGGTGATCTTGGACGGGGAGGCCGGGTTCACGGTCTTGGAGTCCACGGTGGCGGACATGCCCATGTGGCCGGTGAGCGTGAACAGCGCGTTGTCGCTGACCAGATCGGCCGGGAACTGAGCGACGGTGCCAGCGGCGGGACGATTGGTTTCCAGATCGATGTTCTGCTCGTTGCCGGTGGCGATGGCGAGACGCTGCTGCGTCAGCGCCGGGGAGATGGTGTACTTGCCATCCTTGTCGGCGCGGATCTGCCACTTCTGCGTGTTACGCTCATTGGCGGTGTTGCGCTGGTCCTGACCGACGGACACGTCGGCGCAGTTGCGCAGTTCCGGCCTCGCGCCGACCTGGGTGACGACATCGAGATGCTTGCTTCCGGTGAAGAGCGCAAGACACTGTCCGGACACTGTATCCTTCATCTGGTAGTAGCCGTCAGGCGTGGTGATGAGCTCCCACGGACCTTTGGAAATCGAAGCGAGCTGGGGGATGTCGTAGATGCCGGCATCGACCGGGGTGTAGTCGTACTCGCGGATGTCCAGCGGGTAGCCGATCTTGTCGATGTCCGCCTTCATATCGTTCCACGTCGCCCACGGGCGGGAATCGGACCACGTCATCTGCGAGATGAAGCGCATGCCGTCGAAGATCTCCTTCTCGACCTCGTTCTCGGTCTGGAAGTATGCGCTGTCAGGCCAGATGGATACCTTCGCACCGGTCAGTTTGTCGTAGTTCTTGTCGATCTGTCGTCCGCCGTCAAAGGTTCCGACGTTCCAGTTCTTGTTGTTGTACAGTCTTGCGGCGTTGACCTTGTACACTTGTGCCGAACGGGACCAGTACAGGGTCTGGGTCGCGTTCATCAACGTGTATCCGTCCTGGACGAGCTCCTGCGGCTGGCGGCCGGCGCCATACCAGTATTCGATGACGATGTCCTTGTTCAGGGAGACGTTCTTGGTGTTGACGATGCCGTCGTTCCAGATGCGCAGCTGCTTGCCCTTGGCCTTGACGTATTTATCTATGTCGTTGATGAAGCCGGTGAACGCATCATTCGGTGTCGCGCCGGCTCCGTACTGCTTTTCGGCGAACGTCTTCAACTTGCTGTAGTTGTCGAAGCTGCTACCGATCATGTACTCGTCGGCGCCCATGTGCCAGTATTTCGTGGTGAATACGCCGTCGTATTCGTCGATCAGCGTCTTGTAGAACTTCACGGCCTCCGGGTTGGAGATGTCGAGCTTGTTGGGATCCTTCCGGCCCGAGTTGTCGGCAAGCTGGTACTCCGGGTAGTTCTCCAGCCAGATGTTCATGTGGCCCGGGGAGTTAATCTCCGGAATCACGTCGATGCCGTAGTTATTCGCCTTCTTGACGAACTTCTTGACGTCGTCGCGCGTGTAGTACGACCATGTGGCGGCCTTCTTGGTGTTGTTCTCTTCCGGCTTGAGCTTCATCTCCAGCAGCACGTAGTTGAGGCGCAGGTCGGCCATGTCCGACAGGAAACGGTCGATCCAGTCAGTGGAGATGTTGATCTGGCAGGCGCACAGCGTCGCGCCGCGCTCCTTGTACTTCGGCTTCGTGGCGACCGTGCCGGCGGGCAGGGTCAGCTGCCCCTGACGCAGCATCTGTGAGACGGAACGGGTACCGTAGAACACACCGATGTCGGTCGCACCGACGATCTCCAGGCCCTTCGAGCCGATGGACAGCTTGAATCCCTCATCACCCAGTTCGGCCTTCTTCGATGCATCCAACGTGAGCGAGATGTCTTTGCCCGTCGCTGAACCGGTCGCGGCCTTGATGTCCACGTCGGTGAACTTGGTCAGCTCGGATGCCAGGCTCTGCGCACGCGCGGCCAGTGCATCGCTCGACACGACGCGGGTGCCTTCGCCCAGCGTCCATGCGCCGGTGCCGTCGGTCCAGCCGTCCATGCTCGGGACGGTGGCCGGGCGGGTGAGATTCACGGGAGCCGTGGCACTGTACCCGGCTGCACTATCGTCGGCGGCGCTGGCCGTCATCGCGGTGCACATGCCACCGACCATCAGGCCGGCTACAATGGCCGCAACGGTGCGCACACCGAAACGTCTATTGGAGCTTTTCTCCATTGAAACTTCCTTTATTCTCTTGTTGCGGTTATGACAGGAGAGCTTCATCGTCTCCAATGGATGCCGAGCCGGCAAAGCAAGACAAAGCCGTCACAACATCATCACCGATTAAACGTACACTGTGTTAACAAAATTAGCAAGATGCATGAATGTCGCCTTGCGTTCCAGCCTCTTCCACGCCCGGAACCCATATTCCACGTCACATCGCGTTCATCATCGGCTTACGCTCGTTACAAAATCGGCCGACCGAATTTACCTGGTCACGCTACACTGCTGTGAGTACCGAAACCGGCTGGGAGCCGAGCGAAAGCATGAACATATAAACGGACCGTATATATACCGCATGATATACGTCCCGGCACGTCACTGGAAGGGAGCGGCAATGACGCACGAAGACGGCACGACACCGTTGAATCATTTGGTAAAGGTATTGAGACTGGGCGACCCTTCCGAATACCGCGGACACACCTACATCAGCGGGGAGAGCCTGTACTTCCCCACCGGACGCGTGTACGGCGGGCAGGTGATCGCGCAGTCGCTGATCGCCGCGTCGAAGACGGTCTCGCCCAGCCGGCTCCCCCATTCGGTGCACGGGTATTTCATCGCGGCGGGCGATATACGCCAGGATTTGCTGTTCGACGTGGAGACCCTGCGGGACGGCCGGTCGTTCTCGGCGCGCCGGGTCAACGTGACGCAGTCCGAAGGGCCGATCCTGACCGCCATCGCAAGCTTTCAGGAACAGGGGCAGTCCGGAGTGGAGTTCTCCGATACGATGCCGCAGGACGTGCCGGCACCCGAAACGCTTACCAGTGCCAAGGAGCTGATGGAACCATATGCCGACAAATCGCCGTTCGCCAAGTTCTATGCGAAGAAGTCGCCGTTCGACATCCGCCACGTCACGCCGACCATCATGCTCGGCGCCGACAAGGACAGCGCGGCGCACGACTCAGGCAAGCAGCTGGTGTGGATGAAGGCCGACGGCGTGGTGGACGTGCCGCAGGTAATGCATCGGGCGATGCTGGCGCTCGGCTGCGATCAGGTGATGATGGAACCGGTGCTGCGCAGGGCGGGGCTGAGCATCTCGACGCCTGGCATCTCGTACGCGTCGATCGACCATTCGATGTGGTGGTATCGCGACGTGGACATCAACCAGTGGCACCTGTACGTGCAGGATACGCCGACCGCCGCGCACGGGCGCGGACTGGGCGTGGCCAAGGTGTACACGCAGGACGGCGAGCTCGTCGCCGCGATGGCGCAGGAGGCCATGATCCGCGTGCCACAGCAGTGAGGCCACGGACGATGAGTGCGGCGGGTATTGAGGCTGGGGCTGAGACTGGTTCGGTGCCGGGAATTGCGGCTGCGGCCGGTATCCCGGTTGCGGCTGGTACTGAGGCTGGACCGTCGTTGGTGTGCCATTTTGAACTGCCGGACCGGTCTGGGCAGCCGGGCCAGACACCGGTACGGCATTCTCGACCTTGGTTCCACATTTCGCGCAGAATTTAGCGCCTGCTTCAAGTGCACTGCCCACAGTGCATGCAGAACTTCATGCTTTTCCCTCTCGGATACGGCCCATCACAGAATGTGCGTTCCGATCAGCGGAACCGCGGATTCCATGCTCTCTCCATGGCGATCCTATTCCTGCACCTGCGAAACCCCCGTTTATCGCGGACGGGGGTGTTCACCTATTGAAGGGGCACGGAGATTGCCGGTGATCAGAGTGCGGGATCCGTGGTCCTGATTGGCACCGGACCACCCTCAGCCGCTACGCGGCACCTCCCGCCAGCGGGAAGGGGCTTAGTGGCGGGTTTTGGCGGTGGCGGAGGCGATGCCGCGGCGGCGTTTGGCGGCCTTCATCTTGGGGTTCTCCGGGCCCTCCATGGGCGGCAGCTGGCACAGCCATTCGCCGACGATACCGATCACCATGTCCGCCAGGCATATCACAGCGGCGACGGCGCATTGCGTCACGGCCGTCGCATAGTAATCCGCCTCGATATGATCGAGTACCAGCAGAATCTGCCCGACATACCAGCCGGCCAGCGCAGCGCCGGTCAGCCCCAGCGCCTTCGACAGCATAAGCGTGTACACGGCCTTGGTCGGGTCGAGCGGCTTGAGTCGGGCCCGCTTCTGCGGATCGGTGGTGGCGTACTGATGCACCTGCAGCGCCATCACCAGCACGACAATGCCCAGCAACAGGAGCACCACGGACACGAACCATGGCGCCCCCAACAACGAAAGCCCCGAGGACTCACTGACCTGCACAAGCAGACAGCCCGCGATCAGACCGAGCAGCAGCGCGACGACATACTGCCACCATGGGGTGCGACGTATCTTCATTCCGTACTCCCTACGATCCAAGTGTCGGACAGCAGTCCCACACGGTCGGCGTCGGGTGCCATGGCCAGCAGATACGACACCGGGTCGCCGCCGAGCCGCGCCTGCGGGTCCATGTCCATCCACGGTGCGAGCACCGAAGCATGGGTGCGGGCTGACGGCCACGGCACCCGGCAGTCCGGCTCATCGCAGACCGTTCCCGGCATATCCACCAGATCGAGGTCGACATCCCCGTTCAACGACTCCTCGACGGAACCGAGCGTGGCAATCAGCGCCTTCGCGTCCATCCGGCACGTCATTTGCATGACAGCCGACATGGCATCCGACCCATGCAGATGGCTCACATGATACAGCGGTGAGATGCCCTCGACCTGATCACCGGGAATGCCCTCCAATGCGACAATCGCCGTGCGGAACAGGGTTTCGGCCTCGTTACTGCGGCTGTCCATCGAGATGACGGCCGTATGTATGGCCGGTTGAACGGTAGCGGTATCGCCGTCGCCCGGTTTCCGCGCCGAACCGTCGACGGTTCCATCGAATTGCGGTATGTCGGCTGCGCTGCCGGACGGCTGCACCGGGGCATCGTCGGCCATGCCGGTCATCCAACTGTCGTCGATGCGATGTACGTCCTCGCGGTCACCGGCCTCGTGCAGCAAATCGGCAATCTCTCCCCCGTGCGGGCCCGCGAGCCGGGCGGCCGGATCAAGAGCCAGCCACGGTGCCAAAACGAACGCCCGCTGCCACGCACGCGGATGCGGCAAAGTCACATTCGGGTCCTCGCTGACGAGGCCATCGACATCGATGATGTCAAGATCCAGTGTGCGCGACGCCCAATGTTGTTCCCGCGTGCGTCCATGAGCAACTTCGATATGCTGCAGGCGGCCAAGCAGACTCGCCGCGTCCAGCTCGGTCGTGACCTCGATGACAGCGTTGAGAAAATCCGGGGTACCATCCGGCATGCCCCATGCGGCGGTGCGGTACAACGGCGATATCCCAGTCACCTGTGTGCCTTCAAGGCCGTCGATATCCGCGATCGCGGACCGCATCGACGCCGCGACGTCGCCCTTGTTGCCACCGAGTGCGATCACGGCGTGGTGCATGGGCGTGACACGGCCTTCATCAGCTCGACCAGTTTTGCCGTCCGTATTCCGTCCGCTCCGCCATCGCTCGATGGTGACGCTCACGTCGGCGAACGGCACGGTGATCGGAGCTTTGGGCTTATGCACGGTGACGGTTACGCCTTGGACTGCGGGATGGTCGGCTATCACGGCGTCAGCGATGAGAGCCGCCAGCCGCTCAATCAAGTCGACATGCTCGCCTTCGATGACGGATACGATCCGTTTGGCGACGCGCCCGTAATCAACCGTGTCATGCAGGTCATCGCTGGAACCGGCACGTGACAGGTCGAGATGCAGCACGGCATCGACGATGAAGGGCTGCGCGCGCTGGTGCTCGTAGTCCAGCACGCCGTGCGTGCCCATGCCTTGAACGCCGGTGAGGCGAATCGTGTCCACGGTTGCGTCCTTTCGTTTAGGTTGGTGGTGGGTGACCACCCCAGTCAGCTTCGCCGACGGCCCTCCGGCTGAGGGAGAAGGGTTAGTTTTGGTATTGTCGCCAGAGGGAGCCGATTGTCAGGGCGGCGCGGCTGCGGCGCACGTCATGCACGCGGACCGCCCAGGCGCCGTGTTCCGCGCACAGGGCCGACAATGCGGCGGTGGCATTGTCACGGTCGTCCATCGTCGGCTCGCCGATGCCGGCATCGTTCAACGCCGCCGAAACGAACCGCTTTCGGGAGGCTCCGATCAGCACCGGATATCCCGACCGCTTGAACAGATCCAGTCCGACGAGCAGCGGCAGATTATGCTCGATGCCGGGCTTGGAGAATCCCAGACCAGGGTCGATGATGACCCGCTCCGGGGCGACACCGGCCTTGAGCACCGCATCAACCTGAGACATCAGCTCGTCATACACGTCCTTGAGCACGTCGTGTTCGTAGTGCGAGGTGTCGGCGTCCGGCTCGGCGCCGCCTTTCGACCCGGCCAGCCAGCCACGCCAATGCTGTACGATGTACAGGCAGTCATGGTCGGCCACCACGTGCGGCAGATCTCGGTCCAGTCGTCCGCCGGACACGTCGTTGATGATCTGCGCGCCCTCATCCAGCGCGGCCTGCGCCACGGCAGAGCGTGTGGTGTCGATGGAGACGACCGCTCCGTGGGCGATCAGCGCCTTCGCGGCACCGGTCACACGGTCGAGCTCGTCCTTCTCGCTGACGCGCTTGGCGCCGGGGCGCGTCGATTCCGCGCCGATGTCGATGATGTCGGCTCCCGCATGCAGCATGTCGTCGCCGTGGTCGCGGGCCTTGCCCGGATCCAGCCACAGGCCACCATCCGAAAGCGAGTCCTCGGTGATGTTGAGCACACCCATCAGCAGTGTGCAGTCGGTATCATGCAACCGCTGCAGTTCAGTCATGAATTCTCCTATCCGTCAATCGCCGAAACGGCGGCGATGCCGACCAGTCATGGCGATGAGCCGGATCAGTGCTTGGCCATGATCAGACTCATCGCCTCGGCACGGGTGGCCGGGGTGCGCATCACGCCGCGGACCGCCGATGTGATGGTTCGCGACGCGGGCTTGTTCACGCCCCGCATCGCCATGCACATGTGCTCGCATTCGGTCACGACGATGACGCCCTTGGCGTCCGCGTATTCCATCAGCGCGTCCGCGACCTGCTGGGTGATGCGTTCCTGCACCTGCGGGCGACGCGCGTACAGCTCCACCAGTCGGGCGAGCTTGCTCAATCCGACGACCTGCCCGTTGGACGGGATGTAGCCGACATGCGCGACGCCGTGGAACGGAAGCAGATGATGCTCGCACACCGAGAACAGCTCGATGTCGCGCACCAGCACCATTTCATCGGTCTCGACCGGGAAACGCTTGGACAGCACCTCCTGCGGGCTGCGTCCGAGCCCTGAGAAAATCTCCTCGCAGGCACGTGCGATACGGTCAGGTGTCTCCAGCAGACCCTCGCGATCGGGATTCTCGCCGATCGAAGTCAGGAACAGCCGTACGGCCTTGCGCACGCCCTCTTCGTCAATCGCCATATATCCTCCAGCTTCCCTCACCACTTATATAGTCGTCATGCCCGCCGAACCGGGGCAGGCACACCGTTTGCCGTCAAACGGCAAACACCCGTGCGCCCGGCGAGCCCCTTTGCGGGACCGTCGGGCGCACGGGCACGAAATCACCGCTCCCCCGGCTTCATGCCGACGGAACGTTTGAGCGACTCCGGAATCTCCACCGGAGGCTTGTCGGAATCGGGACGGCGCTGGTCGGACAGCCACACCGGACGTTCCGGAGCCTTCCTGATGTTCGCGAATATCGCGGCCAGTTCCTTCTCATTCAGCGTCTCCTTGACGAGCAGCTGGCGAACCAGCTCATCGAGCACATCGCGGTTGTCGTTGATGATGTTCCATGCCTCGGTGTGCGCGGTCTCGACAAGGCCGAGCACCTCCTCGTCGATGACCTCGGCGGTGCGTTCGGAGTACTTGTGCGGCGCAAGACCATCGAAATCGGCGCTCTGGTCGTCGGTGTCGGCCCACTTAATGGCGCCGAGCTTCGAGGAGAAGCCGTATTCCACGACCATGGTGCGGGCGATCTTCGTCGCCTTCTCGATGTCGTTCGACGCGCCCGTGGTCGGATCGTGGAACACGACCTCCTCCGCGGTGCGTCCGCCCATCGCGTACGCCATCTGGTCGAGCAGCTCGTTGCGCGACTGCGAGTAACGGTCGGTGGTCGGCATGACCGCGGTGTAGCCGAGCGCACGGCCACGCGGCAGAATCGTCACCTTGGTCACCGGATCGGTGTTGTGCAGTGCGGCGGCGACCAGTGCATGGCCGCCCTCGTGGTATGCGGTGTTGCGCAGCTCATTGAGGGCCATGCCCTTCGACTGACGCTTCGGGCCGGCTTGGACGCGGTCGATGGCCTCGTCGATGGCACGGTTGTCGATCAGCTGGGCGCCGGCACGGGCGCACAGCAGCGCGGCCTCGTTGAGCACGTTGGCCAGATCGGCGCCGGTGAAGCCCGGCGTGCGCACGGCGACCATGTGCAGATCGACGTCCGGCACGAACGGCTTGCCTTTGGCATGCACCTTGAGGATGGCCTCGCGGCCTTCGAGGTCCGGCGCCTCCACCGACACCTGACGGTCGAAGCGGCCGGGGCGCAGCAATGCCGGGTCGAGCACGTCGGGGCGATTGGTCGCGGCGATGATGATCAGGTTGGTGTCGCTGTCGAAGCCATCCATCTCGACGAGCAGCTGGTTCAGCGTCTGCTCGCGCTCGTCGTGACCACCACTCATGCCGGAACCACGCTTGCGTCCGACGGCGTCGATCTCGTCGATGAAGATGATGGCCGGGGCGTTTTTCTTCGCCTCATCGAACAGGTCACGGACGCGGGAGGCGCCAAGGCCGACGAACATCTCGACGAAGTCGGAGCCCGCCATCGCATAGAACGGCACACCCGCCTCGCCTGCGATCGCACGGGCGAGCAGCGTCTTGCCGGTTCCGGGAGGACCGTACAGCAGCACGCCGCGCGGGATGCGGGCGCCCAGGGCCTTGTACTTCGACGGATCCTTGAGGAAGTCCTTGATCTCCTCGACCTCCTGCACGGCGGAGTCCTCGCCAGCCACGTCGGAGAACTTGGTGGACGGCGTCTGGCCTTCGAGCAGCTTGCCGTTGTTCTTCTTGCCGCCCATGCCGAACATGCCGGACGCGCCGCCCATGCGGCTCATCAGGAACCAGAACACGGCGATCATGATGATGAACGGCAATATCGAGCTGATCAGGTAGCTGACCATGCTGGTCTGCTGCATGTTAGAGGTCCACCCCTTGGAGGGGTCGGCCTTCTCGACCGCCTGCACGACCTGCGCGCCCTGCGCGAACGTATAGTAGAACTGCACCTTCTTGCCGTAGTTGTGCGGCTTGTTCGTGTCCGGATCGGTCTTCGTGAAGTTGCTCTTCAGCTCAAGCTGCACCAGCTGCTTGTTGTCGATGATCTTGGCGTACGCGACGTTCTCGGTCTTGAGCAGGGCGAAGCCGTCCTTGGTGTCGATGGTCTGCGTGCCGGCGCCGGCGAACAGCTGGAAGCCGGCGACCGCCATGACCACCAGCAGCACGCCCCACAGCCACGGGGACTTCCAGAACGGCTGCGGGCCGCCTGAGTTGTTTCCCTTCTGGTTGCCGTTGGGGTCGTTGGGCGAATTGCGTTTGAACGGATTGCCGTTGCCGCGGTTGCCATTGCCACTCGGCGGCATCTGCTGAGGGCCTTGAGGATAGCTCATACCTGATTATTCTCCTTGATACACTTCGGGCTTCAACACGGCGATGGAGTCAAGATTGCGGAATCGCTCGTCATAGTCCAGGCCGAACCCGACCACGAACTCATCGGGAATCTCATAGCCGCGATACCGCACGTCGACGTCCACTTCGCGGCGCGACGGCTTCTCCAGCAGCGCGAATATCTCCACCGACGCCGCGCCGCGGCGCTTGAGTTCCTCGACGAGCCATGCCAAGGTACGCCCTGAATCAACGATATCCTCGACGATAAGAATGTGCCGACCGCGGACATCGCAGGACAGGTCCTGCCGTATGGCGATCGTCCCGCTCGATTCGGTGCCCGACCCGTAGCTCGAAAGACTCATGAAATCCATCTGCACGGGAATGCTCAGCGCCTGCGAGAACGCGGCGATGGTGTTCACGGCACCCTTGAGCACCGCGACCAGCAGCAGGTCACGCCCCTGATAGTCCTTGCTTACCTGCGCCGCCACCTCGTGTATCTTGCTTGCGATCTGAGCCTTGGTGATCAGCTCATGGTCGATCTCGTCTTGAACATCAGCGATTTGCATGGAGACCATCTTGGCACACGCGAATGACGTGTTTCCGACGAAATGCTGAATGACCGCTGGGAAGTGCCACGGCACCCTGACCGTGCCACTGCGAGATCAGCCGGTCGACGGCGTCGACGTGACGGAACCCGGCCTCGATGCCGACCGCCGCGAGCGCGTGCGCGATCACGCGCAATCTGATCGCCCGCGGCTCCCGCGCCAACGCTTTCGCGTCGATCCGCAACAGCTCGCAGTCTCCGTCGACGCTCCCGCACGAATCCCCGGCGAACGTCACCGCGTGCGCCGCAACCGATTCCGCGATACCGTCGAGATACGACTTCTCGATGGATGCGAGTTCGGCACCGTCACAGAACCTGCTCACGATATCGCCGCCGGCGAACGCGTTCAGATAGGGAATCAGCGTGTGGCGGACACGCGAGCGCAGCGGGAAATCGTCCGGCAACGGTTCGTCCGCAGCCATATGGTCGCCGTTGGTCGGGTCATCCCACCATGTGATCCCGAGGTCCTCGCAGATGCCGGTCGTGTCCGCGCGGGTCAGACGCAGGAACGGGCGGGCGAACCGCACGCCGTCACGCTCGACGATCCGCGGCATCCCCGCGAGCGAATCCAGTCCGGAGGACCGCAACACATCCATCAGCACGGTTTCGGCCTGGTCGTCGCCGGTGTGGGCGAGCAGCACGCATGCGGCCGATTCCCGTCGGGCCGTATCGGCCAGCGCACGGTATCGCGCGTCGCGGGCCGCGGCCTCAACGCCGTGACCGTCCCCCGACACTTCGACCGGCACCACCGTGACCGGGTCGAGCCCCAGCCCGCAGCATCGCCGTGCCGCCGACTGAGCCACCTCATCCGAATGCTCCTGCAGCCGATGATCGACCACGACGGCCCCGCATCTGATGCCCCACGACGCACACACGATGCCGGCCACCGCCGCCAACGCCATCGAATCGCGACCGCCCGAGCAGGCCACCAGCACCAGCGGGGCATCGGGCGCGGGGGTATGGTCGCCGTGCTCGGCGAAGCGCGGATCCTGCCTGGGTAGCCCCAGATCGACCAGCATGGATCGCATCCGGCCGATCGCGGCACGCATCACAGCGGTATATGGCATGGGTCGAAACCTTTACAGCTTGGCCAGTTTGGCGGCCATCACGTTGATCGCCTCGATGGCCGACCACTGGTTCTCCGGGTCGTTGACGATCACGGCGAACGACAGCACGCCGCCCTTGACGCGGGACACGTTGCCGGCGAGCGAGGTCACGGCGTCGAGGCTGCCGGTCTTCACGCGGAACAGGCCGTTGTCCGGGCCGGTGACGATACGGTTCCTCGCCGTGCCGACCAGGCCGGGGATGGACAGTCCCTCCGCCGCCGCGGTGGCGATGCCGGCGGTGAGATTGCGCTCCTGCATCTCGATCAGCGTGGTCACGCTGACCTTCGATCCTGGCGTCAGACCGGAGCAGTCGGCCATCTGCAGGCCGGACGTGTCGATGCCCTGCTCGGCGAGCGTGTCGGCGACGGCCTGCGTGTCGGTCTTGATGCTGTTGCCGGCCTGACGCTTGAGCGCCGTCAGACGGCCGAATAGCTGGGCTAGCGTATTGTCGGAATGCCTCAGCATGAACGCCATGACCTCGTTAAGCGGCGCCGAGCTGACCGAGGCCAGCGCTGAAGTGCCGCTTGGCGCCGCGCCCGCGGTCGGCCCGGACATCACGGTGATGCCGTTGTCGGCGAGCCGCTTCGCGAAGGTCGTCGCCGCGTCCAGCGCAGGCTGCTGGGACAGCACCGGGTATTGGCTGGAATCGTCGGGATTGGCCGGCTTGACCATGTCGGTCCAGGTGCGTCCGCCGTCGACGGCCATCGTGGAGATCGCCGTATAGTACCGGTGCTCCGCGTTGTTTTCCGTGACGCCAGCCGGCGTACGATCCTGCCCGAACAGCGAATCGTCGTACAGCAGGTCGACCTGCGTGATGCCGCGCTGCTTCAACGCCTCGGCGGTGCGCTGCGCCAGCGTGCCCAGCCCGGCATGGCCGTTGATGTGCGAGGGATCGCTCTCCCCGTCCGACAGCAGCATGTCGCCCTCACCCTGCAGCACCACGGTCTTGCGGTTGTCGTCGCCCTGGATGAGATAGGTCTTGGTGTCGAGCGTGGAGCCCATGTCCAGCGTGGTCGCCGCCGCGAACGCGGTCAGTGTCTTCAGGGTCGATGCGGGCTGGCGGGGAATCATGGCGTCATGCTCGGCTACGATGTTGCCCTTGCCGTCCGCGATGGCCAGCGAGAAGGATTTGCCCACGCCCTCGCTGGCGGAGAACTCGTCGAGGATGGTCTTCGCGGCCTGGGCGTCGACGGGCATGGACGCGTCGACGCCGGCGGCGACCGTGCCGCCCGTGAGCGCGTCCTGCGGGTCGGGAATCGCGACGCTGTCCACTCCCCGCAACGTCAGGATGCCGGGTGCCACGTCATAGATGTCAGCCACGAAATACCCCGCCATCACCGCAACGGCGACGACGGCGGACACCGCGACGGTGACGGTACGCCGCGTCATCGGCAGATGCCGAATCATATGATGTCGGGCCGCAGCCTTTGATGCCACGAGCGAACTCCTTAGACAGACGTTACATCATCGCCGCAAGGGCGCCGCCCGAACCGGCTCAGCGCTGCAGCGACGCGAACGAATCCAACGTCTGGACGACACGGATCGCGCGCGCATCCAACAGCTTACCGCCAAGCCATGAACCGATGACCATGGCCGCCACGCCATTGGCGAGACCGACCGGCGCCATGACCCATAGCCAACCGCCCATATCGGCCACAACGAGCACGATCGCGACGAGAATCGTCGGCAGCATCGGAATCAGACAGCCGAAAAGCTGCACGAACGGGAACAATCCCTGGGCGACGGCACGGCCCTGCGGTGTGGAGAACGGCTTGTCCATCGACGGCACCGGATACATCAGCGAGCAGTTGGTGATCTCCGCGACGCCGATGCTGCTGAACGAGACACCCAACGCCAGACAGATGAACGTCACGCCCAGGAGCAGGCCGTCAGCCGTGCGCCAATCGCCGGTCAACACGAAGCAGGCCAGACCGAGCACCACCATATATATCACGTTGATGGACGCGAACACCCGCATGCGGGACCGACGGTTGTCCCAGCCGCGCACGCCGGCCAGCACCTCCATCGTGAAACCGCGGCCGTCGTATGCCAGGCCGTTGCCCTCGGTCATCTGCATCATCCATCCGCCCCAGATCAGACCCTGCCAGATCACGATCGTGATGCCACGCGACTGGAGCGCGAACAACGCCACGAACAGGACGGGCATCACGAACAGCAGGATCTGACGCGGGTCGCGGCGCAGATACGTCAGCAGACGGGCGGACATCGCGCCGGACGTGCTGTCCGGCATCCAGCCGAACGCGCCGATGCCGCGGACCTTCGCGGCACGCTCGGGCGCACCCGCGGTCACGCGGTCATGACGCAGGCACCAGACACAGCCGACGAAGCACACCACCCACGTGACGGCCAGGATCGCCAGACGCGCCACGAACAGGAGCGGGTTACCGGTCAATAGGTCGTACGGCAACTGGAACGCGGCTCCGAACGGGGTCCAGCTCAGAGCGTCGGCCACGCTCAGATCCGTCAATGACGGAAAATCATACAGACTGCCGGAATCGGCGGGGTTGACGATGATGTTCGGCAGCTGGCACAGCACAATGAACACGATCATCGCGATGAGGTAGAACGCGTTCTTGCCACGTTTCGAGCGCACCAGCGTCGTCGATGCCGAAATGACCAGCTTGGCCAGCGACATCATCGTGATGATGGCCAGCGGGGCGGCGATGAGCTGCATGACGACCATGCCCACACTCATCCACCGGTATGCGAGGGACCACAGCATCAGTGCCAGCGTGCCACAGATCGCAGGCAGACCGCTCAGGCCACCGAGCAGCATGCCGAGCTGCAGTTTCCGGTCGGGAATGCCGTACAGCGCGAACCGGTGCGGAGCCATGGTCGAGCCGTCGCCGACGAGCATCAACTGAATGAACAGGATGATGAAGCCGGCGAACGTCGACCCGTACATCACCGCGACGTGCAGCACCCCGTACATCCACCCCGCAGGGATGTGATGACCCGCCATATCGAATACGGGGCCGCCGAGGAACCACGCGAGAGCGCCGACTCCCACAAGGGCGCCGATGCCGAATACGATGCCGAGCACATAGCCGATGGTCTGCCACGTCGACTTGCGCAGGGTGGCAAGGGTGAGCGCCCAGCGCAGACGCACCATGGTCAAAACGACTTCCATCATGACTCCTCGGGCGATGGGAACGGGGCGGTGGGCGCAGACGAGTCGGCAGGGGCGACGCCGTTCGCCGCGTATCCGCCGTCGAGCCACGACAGCTTGGCCGCGGCATGCCGGCCGCCGACCAGCTGCAGGAACCGCTCCTCAAGGTCCTCGCCGGCCGACACCTGCTCTATCGTGCCCGCCGCGCGGACCTGTCCGGCGTTGATGACGGCGACGTGCGTGCACATCTTCTCCACCAGCGACATCACGTGCGAGGAGATGATGACCGTGCCGCCGGTGGACGCGTACTCGGCGAGGATGTCCTTGAGGTTCGCGCTGGACACCGGGTCGACCGACTCGAACGGCTCATCAAGCACCAGGATGCGCGGGCTGTGAATCATCGCGGACGCCAGGCAGATCTTCTTGGTCATGCCCGCGGAATAATCGGACACCATCGTGTCCGCGGCGGAAACCAGATCGAAGGCGTTCAGCAGGTCGCCGGCGCGACTGTGCGCCACATCGCGCTTCATGCCGCGCAGCATGCCCGAATAGATCAGCAGCTGCATTCCGGTGAGCCGGTCGAATATCTGGTCGGGCTGCGGCATGACGCCGATCTCACGTTTGGCGGCGTTGACGTCCTGCCACACGTCCTGCCCGAGGATCATCGCGGTACCGGCGTCGGGGACCAGCAGGCCGGTCACCATGTTGAGCGTGGTCGTCTTGCCCGCGCCGTTCGGGCCGACGAGGCCGAAAAACGAGCCGACCGGGATGTCGAGGGACAGTCCGTTGACCGCAATCTTGCGGTCGAAGCGCTTGTACAGGCCGCGAATGGAGACCGCCGCGCGCGGGTCGGGCGGCGGCAGTGTCGCAACCGCGGGACGGGAGGGGACGGATGACGATGCCGTACGCGCGGGAAAACCGCCAATCTGCGGCTGATTGTCTATACTCATGACTCAAGCATAGACCATGCAGCTGTATAGACCAATCATCCCGCAGATCGATGACGGGCCGGCGGCAGCCAGCATCGGCCCGGCCGGCGGAGTCAGACATCGCTGCCGAACGCCGGTCGAAGCACGGCCCAAACCCGCTCAGCCCTTATGCACGATTGGCTTCCACTGAGCCTTGGAGAAGATGGCCTGGAACGAAATCGGCATGTAACTGAGCATGTAGATGGGGAAACTCAGCACATAGGCGAACAGCTCCTTGTTGGTGGCGCCGATGTGGTCGCGTTCCGCGACGATCGTCAATGCGGCCAGCGCCATCATCGTCACGACCGCCAGCACGATGTCAAAGGCCCATCCCGCAATCGCACTGAGCTGGCTCTGCCACGTCACGAATCCGAACGCCACGAACAGCAGGCCCAGTACGATGCGGATGACGCCCAGCACCGTGAACGGGCATAGCAGCAGGGTGAAATCGACGGACGAAAAATCACGCTCACGCACGGCCCGCTTGATCAGCGCCATGCCGTAATACCGGAACACCTGCAGGAATCCCTTGCTCCAGCGCAGTCGCTGACGCCAGCTCTGCTGGAACGTGACCGGCTGCTCGTCGTACAGCATGGCGGTGCCGCAGTATCCGATGCGGTCGCCGTGCAGGATGGAGTCCATCGTGAATTCCAGATCCTCGGTCAGCAGATGGAATTTCCATCCCCTGTTGCGCCGCATCACCTCGCGAGAAAACATGAATCCGGTGCCGCCCACATGACAGCTGGAGCCGAGGATCATGCGCGAATTGTTCAGGAATCGCGACTCGCGGATGAACCACAGGGCCGAACCGGACGACACCCAGTTGTCGGCCAGATTGACCGAATTGCGGTAGCTGGTCAGGATGCGGAAACCGGACTGGAAGGCCTTGTTCATCTCCTCGACGTAATGACGGTCGAGCCGGTTGTCGGCGTCGAACACGAAATAGGCATCGTAGTCGTCGGCCACACCCGAGTCAATCATGGTGCTCAGCAGGTACGACAGCGCGTATCCCTTGCCGATCAGCTCCGTGTCGTGGCGTTCGACGACATGGCATCCCATCTCGCGGACGACTTCGGCGGTGCGATCGGTACAGTTGTCGGCCACCAGCCAGATATCGATCAGCTTGCTCGGATAGGTCTGGTTGTGCAGCGAGTCGATGAGGTTGCCGATGACGTTCTCCTCGTTGCGCGCGGAGATCAACACGGCGTAGCGCTTGTCCATCGGCGCGTCCGGGAAGTGCACCGGCTTGGAGAACAGAGACATGATGACGCAGATGGCCTGGTAGATGATGCCGACGCCGCCCACCACCATCATAAGCACGTCGATTACGGTCAGCAATGCCATTAGCGCCACCTGCTTCGCGGATTGTCGGTAGACCCGTCGCCACGGCGTGGGCGGGCGGTCTTTGCGGGACGGTCGGCTGCCGGCTTCGCGGCGGTGCCGGATGATTCGCTGTCGGACGGTCTATCGGAGGAGGTCTTCGCGGCGCCGGGCTCTGCAGAGCCGTCGCTGCTACCATCATCGCCATGCGCCTGTGCGGTACCGTCACCGACTCCGCGCAATTTCACGGCGTTGCCCGACTTCGCCCCCTCGCGCACGCTGCGCGACAGCACGTCCTTCGGTATGGCAATCGTTTCGGAATCCTCGGTCTCGTTGGCCTCGTCAAGGTCATATATCTGGTCGCGCAGCGCACGTAGCTCGTCGCTGATCGGCACATGGGCGCTCGATCCTTTGGCGGCGCGCGGCATATGGTCGCTCATCGGCTTGATCACGCGCTCACTGAACGCCTCGGCGCCCTCCACGACCTTGGACTTCTTCCCCGGCATCGGATCGCTCATCAGCGGCGACTCCACCAGCGCATAGCGCTTCGTGTACACCTTGAAGATGGCCTGCATGCTCGCCGTGACCGGCAGTGCGAGGAACGCGCCCAGAGCGCCGAACAACGCGCCCATCACCAGTACGGCGAGGAACGCGACGCATGGGTTGAGGTCCATCGTGCGCTGCGAGACCTTCGGCGAGAGAATCAGGTTCTCGATCTGCTGGTACACGATGATGAACACCAGCACACCGACCCCGTACCACAGGCCATTCGACCCCCAGGCGAACAGCACCGGCAGCGCGCCGCCGATATACGTGCCGACCGTCGGCACGAACTGCGACACGATGCCGCAGAACAACGCCAGCGGCAGCCAATATGGCACGTGGATAATCTCCAGGAAAACGGCCGTGCAGGTGGCGTTGATGGCGGCCAGGATGGAGCGGGAGAACAGGAAGCCGGAAATCTGCTCCTGCACCACCGTCCAGCCGAGCAGGAAACGGCGCTGCGTGTTCGGTCCAAGCCACTGGCACAGGCTGCGGCGCATCTTCGGGCCCGCGGCCGAAATATAGTACGTCACCATCAACACGGTCAGCAGATTCAACAGGAAGCTGAACACGCCCATCGTGGTGGTCAACGCCTGACCGGCGAAATCGGTGATCCACGACGTCTGCACGTTCTTGAATATCTCCATGCCGAGGTTCTCTATCTTCGGCATGTCGAACGACGTGTACTGCTTCACCGCGTCCACGATCTCCGTGTATATCGACGGGAGCCCCTTCACCATGGAGATCAGCTGCTGCACGAACATGTTGCCGAACAGCGTGAGCAAAGCCATGACGATCACGGCGAGGCCGATCAGGCTCACCGCCGACGCGAGGCCACGCTTCCAGCCGTGTCGCACCATCGAGACCACCAGCGGCTCGACCGCCAGCGCGATGAATATCGAGATGACGACATCCAGCACGATGGTCGATATCTTGCCCCACGATGTCCACACGAAAATCGCGGCGAACACCGCGATGACCGTGTACAACAGCGCGCGCCCCCACCAATCCGGCGGTCGACGCGAATCCCCTTTGGCGGGGAACACCGACGCCAAATCCAGTTTCTGATCATCCGTTTCACTCATGAGACCCTATTGTAGCCAGCGGGAGTGTACGCACAGGTGCTTATCCTGTAAGTATGCTCAACGTTTCGATTATCATCCCCGCGTGGAATGAGGAGGAGCGCATCGCCGACTGCCTGATGAACGCCACGCGCCAGACCGTCGCACCACATGAAGTGATCGTCGTCAACAACCGTTCCACGGACCGCACCTGCGACATCGTCGAACGGTTCCAGCGCGACCATCCCGAAGCTCCGGTCATCCTGCTGCAGCAGAACGAGGATCAAGGACTGATCCCGACCCGCAACTTCGGTCTGAACGCCGCAACCGGCGACGTGCTGGGACGCATCGACGCCGACTGCATGCTCAAACCCGACTGGGTGGAGGTCGTGTCCGGCATCTTCACCGAGGATCCGGACGCCATGGGCGCGACCGGACCGGTGGTGTATTACGACATGCCCGCGAAGGGTGCCGGGCTCGCCGGCGACGACCACATCCGCCGGCACACGTACCGGGCGGACAACGATCAGGTGCTGCTGTTCGGTTCGAACATGGCGATTCGCGCCTCAGCATGGCACGCCATCTCGGGCGAGGTCTGCCGCGACCCGGAGGACGTGATGCACGAGGACATCGACGTGTCGCTGCATCTGCTCAACCATGGTTTCAAGACGGTGTACTCGCAGTGCATGATCTGCGGCATCTCCGCACGGCGCATGGACACGTCCTTCGCGTCGTTCCACCGGTACATGCAACGGTTCAAGAACACATTCGCCGCACATCCCGACCATTGGCGCGAGCACCACACCGAGCGGCGCCTGTATGCGCTCTACCCGTGGCTGCACATGCTGTACCCGATTTATCAGCAGCATTTGGCCGCGAAGGACATCAACCCGGCCGAAAAGATCTGGTTCGACGAGCAGATCAAGCTCGTCAAGAGCCATTTCGACAATCCCGAGCAGGTGGACGCCGTCGAATGACGTCGGCTGACGCCAGCTAACAGATGATGGTGGGGTTCCGACACGGTATGTGCCGGAACCCCACCATCATCTGTTAGCCGCATCCGTTGCGGATTATCGCGGCTTTCTCCCGCTCACGGGGCCGGCCGGCGGATGGACGCGCCGCCGCGGACCGGTCCCGTGTCGCTCTATCACATCAGCGAGGTGTAGATCTTCAGGATGTCCTCTTCGGTGGCCTTGCGCGGGTTGCCCGGCGTGCACACGTCGTTGAAGGCGTCGTGGGCGAGCGGTGCCAAGTCGGCCTCGGTGGCACCCACCTCGGAAATCGTGGTCGGGTTCTTGAGATCCACGGTCAGCTGGTGGACGGCCTGCACGGCCTCCTCGCGCACCTTCTCAAGGTCGCCGGTGTAGGCGTCCTCGATACCGAACGCGTCGGCGATGTCACGGTACTTTTCGCCGGTGAAGTCCTTGTTGTATTCCATGACCGGGGCCAGCAGGATGCCGTTGGCCACGCCGTGGGCCACGCCGAGACGGCCGCCCAGCGGGTGGGCCATGCCGTGCACGAGACCCAGGCCGACGTTGGAGTAGGCCATGCCGGTGATGTAGGAGGCGTAGGCCATCTGCTCGCCGGCCGGCACGTCGCCGTCGGCGGACTTGGCCAGGTTCTTGGCAATCATGCGGATGGTCTGCATGCTCAGGCAGTCAGACAGGCTCCATGCGCCCGGGGTGATGTAGCCCTCGATGGCGTGGGTCAGGGCGTCCAGGCCGGTGGCGACCTTCAGGCCGCGCGGCATCGTGTCGGTCAGGTCGGGGTCGACGAATGCGACGATCGGGATGTCGTGGGGGTCGACAGCCACGAACTTGCGCTTGTTGGCGGTATCGGTGACCACGTAGTTGATGGTGGTCTCAGAGGCGGTGCCGGCGGTGGTGGGCACGCCGAAGATCGGGACGGACGGGTTCTTGGTGTCGGCCACGCCCTCAAGGGACAGTACGTCGGCGAACTCCGGGTTGGCGGTGATGATGCCGATGCCCTTGCAGGTATCCTGCGGGGAGCCGCCGCCCAGGCCGATCAGGAAGTCGGCGCCGGATTCGGCGAACTTCTTGACGCCGTCCTGGATGCATTCGACCGGCGGGTTCGGCTTGACGTTGTCGAACACCTCATACGGCAGGCCGGCCTCGTCCAGCACATCGGTGACCTTCTTGACAGTTCCGGTCTTCAGCAGGATCGGATCGGTTACGATGAACGCCTTGGTGAAGCCATGGGACTTCGCGACCGCCGGAATCTCCTTGATGGCTCCACGGCCAAAATACGCGGTCTGATTGAAGATCATGCGATATACCATGCTGGCTCTCCTTTGAATGACGCGCGGGCGTTGCGCTCGGCGTATCTGCTATGACGATTCCTATCGTACCTCGAAAACTGGAAACATGCTGGGAAGGTAACGCAAACACAGCAGAGAACAGTTGCGGTATAGCGCTGTAGCATACAATCGCCCCCGCGGCCTTACCCCTACGAAAAATCCCATTTGTCACCGCGTAAGTTTCTTCATCGCAAGTCCCACAAAGCAGTACATGCCGTACCACATTATGAGCTGCCCCGCATCCCGCCGCCCTCATTCATCCCGCCAAAGTCCCATCCGCACGGGCTGAAACGGGACTTCGCTCGGACTAGACACTCGGACGACACCCCCATCCGGCCAAAATCCGTTTGGCGCGGCGCGGATGCGACCATACACGGATGACGTGGCCAGAATGCTCATGCTGGGGACGATGCAAAGAGGCGATTTCATGCCTGCGCATCAATCAGACGCCCGGCTGCGCTCCGCTCAGGAATGATGCACGGCACTCGTCACCTTGATGGCGGTCCATGCGCCGCGTACGGCCAGCAATGCAAGCCATGCGGCGAACAGCAGCGAGCCGACACGCGGCGAAATCAGCCCGGCGATCAACGTGCCCAACGGCGCCGTCTGACATTTCCGCCCGCGCCACGCTTGCTCTTGCCTTCTTCAATCATGCTCACGGGTTTACTCTAGCGCGGGTAACGCCTCCAACCAGCACCGGGTGCAAATTACGGGTTGAAATCGCCGTTCTGGGCAATTCCCCGTGCCAAATCGCCGTTTTAAGGTCCAAAAACGGCGATTTGGCACGGGGAATCACGGATTGCGGCGATTTCAACCCGTAATTTCGGGAAGAGTGGGGAAAAAAGAGACCGGGAGGAGGGAGGGCGCTGGGGGCATGCAGGACCGAGACGCATGCTGGCCCTAGCTCACGCAATCAGGTAAGACCCATGACCCGCCCGACTTCTCGACCAGATGCAAGAAACCCGCCATCCCAATGTTTCCAAAGGGTGACGGGTTTTCCGTGGTGGCTCCGAGCGGCATCGATCCGCTGACCTAGCGATTTTCAGTCGCTCGCTCTACCAACTGAGCTACAGAGCCAGTGAACATAAAAACCCGGCGAAAACCGGGTCTTCACATTCCAGCGACCCCGGCCGGACTTGAACCGGTGACCTCCGCCGTGACAGGGCGGCGCTCTAACCAACTGAGCTACGGGGCCATATGCTTGTTTGCAAGCAACGAGTAGATATATTACAGAGTTCTGGGCGATATGCAACTTCGGCGTGTCGCAGCGCCCGCAGAGCCTCCCAGGCAGGCCCGAACACCACCGAGGATGAACCTGAATCCCAGTATTTCCAGCACTTCCCGCACCTACCCTATCAGCGCCGCCAACGGCATGATCGCAAGACTGGTGAAGGCGGAGTCGCCGTAATCCTTGTAGACACAATCGCCGTTGATGCAGTACGACCCGTTCCAGGTTTCCGGATGATTCACCATGTATACCCCCACCGCGATCGCAAAAATGATGGTGATGATAACGATCACGATGGCAATCGCACTGATGACGATGCCCGCTATGGCGAACGCCTTGCCGCGCTCCTGCGTGCGGTTGATCTGCCGCAGGGCGATGATCGAGAGAATCAGTCCGGCCGGGCAGAACACGAACGACAGGACGAACCCGACAATCGACATCGTGTTCCATCGATCGTTCGGCGCATAGTACGCCGGCACGCCATAGGGGTTCGCGCCATACGGAGGATACGGAGGATATTGCGCAGCGCCATAGGGAGCCCCGTACTGTGGCTGCTGGGCGCCATACCCCGGTGCTCCATAGCTGCCGGTCTAGCTGTGCTGAGGCTGGCCATACCCTGGCTGGCCCGAGTACCCGGCCTGACCATAATCCGGCCGGCCATATCCGGTCTGACCATACTCACCCTGACCATACGGCGGCACCTGACCATCCGCGGCACCGGCACCCGGAGCCCACGAACCATCGCCCGCCTGCTCATACCCGGCCTGCGTCGGCACCTGCCCGTCATTACCGTCAGTCGGCATGGCACTTGGCGTATTCGATGACATCTCAGGACTCCTTCGGTCGCTATCGTTCCCGCCGCCGCTCACCGCCCGGCGCTACGCCCAGTATATCCTGTCAACGCTTTCATCTCAACGCCAAGGCATCACAGCGCCATCCCCGAACCGGCGCAATACGATCGGACAGACCAGGGCCGACCGCACCGCCCCATCCGCAGACGAAGCGACGCGAACCGGCCCCGTATTCGGTCGAGTCATCATTCAGACGGCGGTACGTCCGGCCATAAGCCGACCGTCAACGCCCAGCAGCCCGACCGGCCACCCAGTCACCCGGCCACCCGTTCAGCCGACCTGCTTCCAGGTGGCGACGTCGATGTGGTGCTCGGGGTTGGCCTGCCACGCATCCCACGCGGACTTGACGATGTCCTCCACGTCGTACTTGGCGTGCCAGCCCAGCTCCTCGTTGATGCGCTTCGGAGAGCCGATCAGGTGTGGCGGGTCGCCTGCGCGACGGGCCATCACGGCCTCGGTGAACGGCAGGCCCGTGACCTTCTTGACCTCGTCGACGATCTGGCGCACGGAGGTGCCCTCGCCGGTACCCACATTGAAGGCGTCGTACTTGCGCTCGTCGCGGTCAAGGTACTTCAGCGCGGCGATGTGAGCGTCGGCCAGGTCGGAGACGTGAATGTAGTCGCGCACGCAGGTGCCGTCCGGGGTCGGGTAGTCGTCGCCGAAGATGGCCGGCGCCTTGCCCTTCTTCAGGCGGTCGAACAGCATCGGGATGAGATTGAGGATCGCGGGGTCCTCCAGCTCCACCGGACCGCATCCGGCCACGTTGAAGTAGCGCAGCGCGCAGAAGCGGATGCCGAACGGCTGCTCGCAGGCGCGGGCCATCCACTCGCCGAACAGCTTGGTCTGGCCGTAGGGGTTGATCGGCAGCATCGGGACGACGTCCTCGGGCACCACGTCGACCGGCGGCACGCCGTAGGTGGCGGCGGAGGACGAGAAGACGAGCTTCTTGGCGTTCTTGGACTGGGTCATGCCGGTGAGCACGTTGAGCATGCCGTTGATGTTCTGCTGGTAGTACCACAGCGGCTTCTCGACGGATTCGCCGACCTGCTTGCGCGCGGCGAAGTGGATGACGGAATCGACGTCTTCGGCGTCGAGGATCTCGGCGAGGCGGTCGCCGGCGCCCGGCGCGGCGATATCCATGCCATACAACCGCGCGCCTTCGATGCGGGCGGGCTTTCCGTAGCTCAGATCGTCGACGACGACAACGCGTTCGCCGGCTTGATGGAGCGCATGGACGACGTGGGCACCGATGTATCCGCACCCACCGGTAACGAGAACTGTCATATCTGTCCTTTCGTGACCGTGAGCATAACCATCGGCATCCGCGACGACTGACCATAACCAATGGTTAACGATAGTTGAATGTTTGATTATGCTCGCTTTTGTTATTTTTCTGAACAGTTTTATCGTAGCACATGAACATAAGAGAACAAAATATGTTCATTGAAACATTACCGACATTCCAGACCATGCACAGATGACAGGCGAGACGGCCCATCGAAGCACGGCGGCCACGAAGGAGGTCAACGGCCCCGGGATAATATGGCACATACCACGACCGACCAGAAACGAGGAAACCGTGCCAGAGCAGATCGAACAGCCGACTTTCACCCCGCGTCCGGTACTGTCGTTCGTGCGGCGATCCGGCCGTCTGGACGCGCGGCTGCAACGCGCGTGGGACAACTACGCCGACACGTATCTGCTGGACATCAACGCCGGCGAGGGGTCGCTGGACGTGCGCGACGACTTCACGCTCGACCGCGACACCATCGCCGTGACCTGGGGCAACGCCAATCCACTGATCGTCGAAATCGGCACCGGACAAGGCGAGAACATCGTCGCCGCCGCGGCCGCGCACCCCGACGTCAACTTCCTCGCGCTGGAGGTGTACGACCCCGGCGTCGCGCACACGCTGCTGCTCGCCGGCAAGCAGCGGCTCGGCAACCTTCGCATCGCGCAGGTGAACGCGCCCGAACTACTCGCCGCGACCGCCCCCGGCTCCATCGCCGAGGTCTGGACGTTCTTCCCCGACCCTTGGCCGAAGATGAAGCACCACAAGCGCCGCATCGTGCAGCCGCAGCTCGCGCAGTCCATCCACGGCGCGCTAGCCGACGGCGGGGCGTGGCGCATCGCGACCGACATCGAAGACTACGCCCTGCACGTGCACGAGGTGATGGACGGGCGCACGGACTTCCGCAACGCCGGCACGATCGCCGTCAGCCTGCCCACCGGGCACGTCGGCAAGGGCAACGCCGAGCTCGCCGACGACATGCCGCACGCCGATTTCACCGAATCGGAGCGATTCGACGACCGGGTGCTCACCAATTTCGAAAAGAAGGGACTCGCCGCGGGCCGGGTCATCCACGACCTCACCTATATCGCGGTGTGACGCCGATTACGGCGTGTCGCGGATTTGCATTATCGCCGCAGCTCACGTAATGTATATCGAGTTGTCAGCCCCCATCGTCTAACGGTTAGGACACCAGACTTTCAATCTGACAACGAGAGTTCGACTCTCTCTGGGGGTACCCACCGGCTCCGGGTTCCACGAGGTATCGTGGCTCGGAGCCTTTTGTTTCCAACGGTTTCAGGCCGTCAGCTTGGCCTTCAGCTGCTCGAACAGGAAATCGTGCGGTGGTCGCTGCCACCAAAGATGCACCTAAGTTCCCCTCTCCCAGCATCTGACGCATGAGCGTGTCGTCCAGCAGGGACGTCACGGGCACGCCGAAGTAGTCGGCCAGCGCCGCGATGTCGGGGATACTCCACGTGTTCTTGTTCTTCATCTTCGCGCTGACTCCGCCCCTGGTCATCTTCAGAGGCTCCGTGAGCGCCGTCTGGGACAGGCCGTGCGCGGTGAGGGACGTGGAGCCGAAGACAAATTGTCCCGGAATCTTGGACAGAAAGTCACCCAATAGACAAGTGATAAACAATTCTCCCCTCATCCCCTTCGGGGATGCTCCCCTCAACGCCGAATCAGCCTCCACGAAGCCGGTCGCTGATCCGAAGCCCGAACCCGTTCCGGCGACCATGGCCGATCGCAAGACCGTCCACTCGCTGCCGATCGACAGGCCGTACGGCGAGATCGTCGCGACGATGGACTGGGCGTACCGATCTACAGGGCGGCGCTGCTGCGCACCTCGTTGTGTCAGGAACACATCGAAGGCGTCATCTCGCAGGAGGCGTGCCCGGTATGCGCATACGACAAACGCAACCACGCCACCCACGGCGTCGCCGGACGGCGCAAGGCGAGTCGGCGCGCAGGCAGAGGCGGTGCGGCCATGAGCGGGGACGGGCAGCATCTTGAGGCGTGGAAGAAGGCCGACGAATGCCGCGACTTCCCGCAACCATGGTCCGACTACCTGTGGTCGCTGGAGTTCGAGCACCGTCCCGGCGACGCGAAGGCGTTCATCAGGCGCTTTGCGGCTGTTTGCTTATCTTGGTCGAAAATATCCTACCCAAAAAGCGCTCTTCTCTTACTCCCTCAACAACCCAACGGAGAAACCCCACCCACGAGAACAGCAATAGCGCCCAATTTTCTCACCTTCTATTTCCTTCAAATAAGAACGGCGGGCTCCTTTGACAAGGAGCCCGCCATAATCCTTTTATCAGCCGCCACCAACGCGGTATGCGGTGCAGATATCGGGATCATTTACTTCGGAAATCATGAACGCTTCATCCTGCATGATTCACCCCAGCTCGACCCTACTGCTTGTCGGCTTCCTCGGAGGCGAGGCGCGCTTCGAGCTGCTCGACGATATGGGCGTGCATGTTCTCGTCGATCTTGACGGTCAGGAGGAAGACGACGAGGCTGGCGACGATACCGGCGAGCGGCAGGTAGTAGGCGAAGGTCTTGAACGTGCGGATGTTCGCGGCGGTCATGTCGGCGGCTTTGGCGTTGCCGACCATCCCGGCGGCGACGGCCACGAAGCCCACGATGCCGTTGGACAGGGCGCCAGCGATCTTGTCGAGCATCGGGCGCACGGAGAGGGTGACGGCCTCGTTGCGCTTGCCGGTCTTGAGCTGGCCGTATTCGATGGAGTCGGTCATGCTCAGGATGGCGGTCATCTGGATGGTCTGCGCGGGAAGGTAGAAGAGGACGAGCGCGACGATGACGACGGGCAGGTTCATGGGCGCGATGATGAACAGCGTGTAGCCGGCGATCATGAACGCCATGCCGGCGGTGTACAGCCAGCGGCGCGGGATGCAGCGGTTGAGCACCGGGTAGAGGGGCGTGGTGACCAGTCCGGTGATGACCGGGATGACGCCGGCGACGGGGAAGCTTTTCGGGGCACCGAGCACGTATGTGAACTGATAGAAGAGCACGCCGGTGGTGGCGACGTTGGCCACGGAGTACAGCAGGTAGCTCAGGGCCACCCACAGGAGCTGGTCGTTCTGGGCGATGGCCTTGAACGCCTCGATGGGGTTGCCGTTGGACTCGGCCTTGGCGCGCAGCTCGCCTTGGTTCTCTCGGGTGCCGAACGCGACGCTCCACGCGGTGAGCAAGCCGAGCACGGCGATGATGATGGCGAACGCGGCCCAGCCGGTGCGGCCCTCCTCCCATTGGCCGGTGAACTTCCAGGTGAACCAGCTGACGATGGGCGCGACGATGACGGTGACGCCGTTGTAGCCGATGGATCCGGTGAACGCGCCGAGCGCGGTGTACGTGCTGCGCTCGTGCGAGTCGGAGGAGATCGCGGGGATCATGCCCCAGTAGGAGATGTCGCGCAGCGAGTAGATCACGTCGAGCAGGATGAACACGATGACGAACAGGACCATGAACACGCCGGTGTTCACGTCCACGAGGCCGAACAGGCCGGTGAACACCATGATCAGCAGGATGCCGGGCACGATGCCGCCGATGAACTGCCACGGGCGGAACCGGCCCCAGCGGGTGTTCGTGTTGTCCACGAGGTTGCCGAGCAGCGGGTCGAGGAAGATCTCCGCGATGCGGATGACCACCACCAGTCCGGTGATCACCATGATGAGGCGTTTGGCAAGTGCCTTGTCCACGTCGATGAACAGCGCGGTGGTCACGAACGTGATGAAGAACGTGCTCATCGTGTTGTAGAACGCGGCCTGGCCTAGGTTACCGAGTGCGTATGCGATCTTCTGACCCGTGTTCCGCGTGGGCTGCAGCCTTCCGGTCGTTTCCGTGTGCTGTGTGGTGGATCCGCTCATGGTGTGGTGGCCTCCTTGCGACCTGTAAAGAATCCGTGCGCGCGAACCGCTCCGATCCCGCAAAGCGCGAGTATAGAACTATCTTGAAAAATAAAAAAACTTTACCGCGTGTCGCAAATCATGCCAATGTTCTGCAACCGGCACTTCGTGTGGATGAGTAGTGTTTGAAGCCTGCTTGATGTGCTTGAATCTTAAGAAATCCACGTATTCTGCATGTTACAGGCCTTGTGCCGCGAAATGCTGGAAAGAATTTGCGCAATCAAGTAACAATATTTATCCTTGTTGTACAAGGAACCCGATTCAACGAGGTTCCCTCACTGCGGCGGCAACGACGCGACGCAATCCGATGCGAAAGCGAGGACATCATGAACACAACCGACGATCAGCGGAAGAACGGCGATCCGATCGTCTCCCCGTCCATACCGACGACGGCATGGCTCGCCGACCCGCGCGTGTACGCGGTTCACCGGCTCGACGCCCATTCCGATCATGCGTGCTGGTCTCGCTCCCCAGTCGACGGCGAGAGCACAGATCTCAGGCAGAGCCTTGACGGCGAATGGCGGGTCCGCGTCGAGACGGCGCCGACGAGCCGTTTCCCCGATGGGACGAGCGACGGGCCGGACTGGAGCAGCGACATGTCGCCTCTGTTCGCCGCGCCCGGATTCGACGATTCGTCGTTCTCACGCGTGCAGGTGCCCTCGCATCTGGAGACTGCGGGGCTGCTTGCCCCGCAGTACGTGAACGTGCAGTACCCATGGGACGGACATGAGGACCCGAAGGCTCCGGCCATCCCCGAGCATGGCCATGTGGCGGTCTACCGGCGCGAGTTCGACGCGGATGGCGAAGTCGCCCAGGCCGTGCGCGAAGGGCGGCCGGTGACGCTTACCTTCCAGGGCGCGGCCACAGCCATCTACGTGTGGCTCAACGGCTCGTTCGTTGGCTACGCCGAGGACTCCTTCACGCCCAGCGAGTTCGACGTGACGGACGCGATCAAGGTGGATGGCAACGTGCTGGCGGTCGCCTGCTACGAGTATTCGAGCGCGAGCTGGTTGGAGGATCAGGACTTCTGGCGTCTGCACGGCCTGTTCCGCTCCGTCGAACTCAACGCGAGGCCCGCCGCCCACGTCGCCGACCTCCATGCCGACGCCGACTGGGATCTCGCCACATCAAGGGGTTCGCTCTCGCTGGATGTGCTGATCGACGGTGCCGCGAACGCCGCAACGGCCGACTTCGCACTGTGGGACAAGAACGGCACCATCGTCTGGCGCACCGCCACGAAAGCGGACGGAACGCTGCACGCCGAGGCCGAGATCGATGACGCGGCGCCATGGAGCGCCGAACGCCCCGACCTGTACGAGCTGTCCGTCACCCTGCTCGACGCGGACGGCAAGGTCCTGGAGACCGCTCGCACTCGCATCGGCTTCCGGCATGTGGCCATCGAGGACGGCATCCTCAAGCTCAACGGCAAGCGCCTCGTGTTCCGCGGCGTCAACCGCCACGAGTTCGACTGCCGGCGCGGCCGGGCCATCACTGAAGAGGACATGCTGTGGGACATCCGCTTCATGAAGCGCCACAACATCAACGCGGTGCGCACCTCGCACTATCCGAACCAGTCACGCTGGTACGAGCTGTGCGACGAATACGGCATCTACCTGATCGACGAGACCAATCTGGAGACCCATGGCAGCTGGAACAGCCCCGGCGACATCCCCGTGGGAACCTCCGTCCCCGGTGACGACGAGGCCTGGCTGGGCGCGTGCATCGACCGGCTGGACAGCATGATCCTGCGCGACCGCAACCATCCCAGCGTGCTCGTCTGGTCGCTGGGCAACGAATCCTACGCGGGCGAAGTCCTCAAGGCCATGAGCGCGCACGCGCACCAGCTTGATCCGGGTCGTCCCGTCCACTACGAAGGTGTCAACTGGAACCATGCCTACGACGGGATCAGCGACTTCGAAAGCCGTATGTACGCCAAGCCGGCCGAGATCCAAGACTGGCTCGAACACGGCGACGAACGGGGCGAGGCGAGCAAGCCGTTCGTCAGCTGTGAGTACATGCATGCCATGGGCAACTCGTGCGGCGGTCTGAGCGAGTTCATCGACCTCGAACGGTACGAGCGCTACTCCGGCGGGTTCATCTGGGATTACATCGACCAGGGGCTCGTCCAGCGTCTGCCCGACGGAAGCGAACGCCTCAGCGTCGGCGGAGAATGGGGCGACCGTCCAACCGACTACGAATTCGTGGGCAACGGCATCGTGTTCGCCGACCGCACGCCCAGCCCCAAGGCGCAGGAGGTCAAGCAGCTGTATTCGCCGGTCAAGCTCGCCCCCGACGGGCACGGCGTGACCATCGAGAACCGCAACCTGTTCGCCGGCACCGACGGCTACGTGTTCGCCGCACGGCTCCTCGAAGACGGGCATGAGATCTGGCATGCCGACTACCGTTTCGACGTGGCCGCAGGAGATACCCAACACCATGACATCGCCTTCCCGGACATCGACGCGGACGGGGATACGCGCGAAGTCACCTACGAGGTCGATCTCCTGCTCGCCGAAGCCACCGCATGGGCGCCGGCCGGCTACGAGCTCGCGTTCGGCCAACTCACCGGCACGCTCAACCCCGAACAGGACATCACCGAGACCAGCCATGACGACGGCCGCGCAACTCGCACGCTCAGCCGATGGAACGCCGGCATCCGCCGCGACGACGAGGAAATTCTCCTGTCACGCACTCAGGGAGGCATCGTCTCTTGGAAGCGCGACGACCGGGAAATGGTCATCCGTCGCCCCGAACTCGTCACGTTCCGCCCATTGACCGACAACGATCGCGGCAACCATTCCGGTTTCGACCGTGCCGCATGGTTCGCGGCCGGCCGATACGCCATCGTAACCGAAACGAAAATCCATGAAAGCGATGACGGTCTCGTAGCGGAATACCAGTACGAGCTTGCCGATCCGAACCACACGCCCGTGTCCGTCACTTACCATGTCAACTCCGATATGCGTATGCAACTGACCGTCGAATACCCCGGGAACGCCACTGACATGGCCAGTCTGCCCGCGTTCGGCATCGAATGGGAGCTGCCCGGCGAATACAATCGTCTGCGCTACTACGGCCCCGGCCCCGAGGAGACCTACCGCGACCGTAAGCAGGGCGGCAAGCTCGGCATCTGGGACGCCACCGCGAAGGCGAGCATGGCGCCGTATCTCATGGTGCAGGAAACTGGCAGCCACGAGGACGTCCGCTGGCTCGAAGCCACCGACATCCAAGGCCACGGATTGCGCGTCACCCAACGCGGCGACCGTCACTTCACGGCCAGCCTGCTGCCCTGGAACACCTACACGATCGAGGCCGCGCGCCGCCACGAGGACCTGCCCGAACCGCGCCACAACTACCTGCGCCTGCTCGCGGCCCAGATGGGCGTCGGCGGAGACGACTCCTGGGGAGCCCCCGTCCACACGGCCTACCAGCTGCCCGCCGGCAGGCCGCTCACCCTCGACGTGAACCTCGAACTCATCTGACCGGCAACGGGCGGCGGCATGCACCACCATGCCGCCGCCGGCCCCGCCTACGACGCGGCGATCGAGGCCACGGGCGCTGCGGCCGCGGACGGCACCGGCGAGGAGGCGTTCGAGCGCGCCGGCCACGCGGTCCACGGCACCACCCGCCAGGTCCTCTCGCTCATCACCAACCCGATGGACGTGATCTGCCGCAACATCCGCACCGTGCGCGAGAAGATGGCAACCCGCCCCGACATCCTCGGCTGCCACCTCGAAGGCCCGTTCCTCGCCCTCAAGCGCAAGGGCGCGCACGATCCGAACTGCCTCAAGGCCCCGGTGTCCGAACTCGTGGACCGCATGCTCGACACCTCGGGCGCCGACCTCGCCGCCGGCAAGCTCGGCTGCATCCGCCAGATCACCATCTCGACCCCACCGACTGGACCGCCCAACACGTCTGGTGCGCCGGCCGCCAGGTGGAGTAAACTCCTTCCAGCAAAATCGACGCCGGTGCCGCCCATCTTCGAGACGACGTCTTACGCCTGAGGAACGAAGCTTGCGCGCGGCACCAGTTCGGTCGTCAGCAGGATGTGACGATGCACCCGCCGCTCATGCTTCAACCCATCGATCAGGGTGGAGAACGCCATGCGGGCCAACTCCCTTTGATCGATCGCATACGAACTCAGCGGCGGCGACGTGTACCGGGCGATCGACTGGTTGTTCACACTCACCACGGCCAACTCGTCGGGAACCTCCACGCGCAGTGCGTTCAACGCCTGCAACGCCCCCACCGCAAGCACGTCGGCGGCCACGATCAAACCATCGGGCATGCTGCCGGCCTCACGATGGTCAGCCACCAACTGCTCCGCGAGACGATAGCCGTTCTCCACGGTGAACGTGCCGGACGAATACACCAATCCGTCCGTTTCCAATCCCAGATGCGCGGCCCACTGACGGAACGACAGCTCGCGAATGTCCTCGGGATAGTCATGCATGCCCATGATGCTGCCCACGCCGCCGAGAAACGCGATACGACTGCGGCCCGCCGCGATCATCGCGTCCAAGGCGTCCAGCATCGTCTGCGACAGATCGGGACGCACGGAGTCGAACAGGCGCGGCGCCGGATTCGTGTCGATGCACACGCCATGCGGGAGCACCATATGCAGGGCGCGCAGGTCCGCTTCGGGAAACACCGTGGCTCCCACGGTGATGAACCCATCAAACTCCGTTGCGCGTTCCGTCAACTCGCGTATGGACCGGATGAACGTGAGCTGGTCCAATTCCAACGACTCCGCACGCTCCGCAAGAACCTTCCGCAGATCGGCGAAGTACGCGTCCTGCAATTCCTCCCCGGACGGAGGCGCATCCAACACCGCGATCGCGGGACGGAACACGTTGCGATACCCCATCTCCTCGCACACGCGCAACACACGCCGACGCGTCTCCTCCTTGATGGAGAACGACGGGTCGTTCAACAAGCGTGACACCGTGCTCTGCGACACCCCGGCCCGTCCCGCGACTTCCTTGAGCGTGGCCATGACATCCTCCCCGCAAACTTAAGTAAAGGGTTTTACTACAGCATAACCCGGGAAGGCGGGGTTAGCGGCATTGGCGGCGTGGAAGTTTACCCATGACTGGTAGACTGCACATGTTCCGGCAACAGGGGCAATGCATAGGGGGGGGGGTGGCGGGCATGTGCAGCAACATTCCCGTCACCTTACGATTCTTATAGCGTGTCAGGTAAAAGAATTATGATTCTCAATCCACCTTCCGGCCGCGCCTGCAGACTCAAATGGCCATGATGCATAGCGACAATCTCTTGCACTATGGATAAACCCAATCCGTGATGAGGTGATGCAGATCCCACATGCGTATTTATCCTATTATCCTCCCCTCTGTTAAAAGGTGACAGGAAATCATCTATCCTCGTATCGGAAAGATCCATGCCGGTATTGGATATGTCTATCGCAATGCAGGACTCGCCTTCGTATTGCCTGTCGTTGGCTAAGTTTATCCATACATGTGGTTGAGCCGCACGATTATGCTGAATGGCATTCGTAATAAGGTTTGCAATCATCTGTCTAATTAGCAGACCATCGGCTAGGATATATGCATTCTCCAGATTGGTATGTACTTGAACTCTATCTCCGATAAGTCCCATATTTTCCTGAAGAACATTGCGAATGATCTCAGCTACATTAACTCGGCTAAGGTCAGCTCGGTTTAATTGCTGAACTTTCGACAATTCGAGCAGATGATTGACGATTTCAACCCCAGCATGATTTGAAGCCAAAGCCTTTTCGACGAAAGGCCTGCAACGCTCATCGAAAAGCTGGTTGTGCAGCGGAATCTCCAATGCGGCCGAAGTGGCCGCAAGTGGATTTTTTAACTCATGTGACGCATCGGCGATAAATTCCTTTTCCCGACTGATTGCGCTGTTGAGATCCTTTAACATGAGGTTGTATGCGGATGCAATAGTGTACGCCTCGTCGTTTTCATATGGAATAACGATAGGTTGCCTTTCCAATCCAGCGTCGGACGCGATAATCTGAGAGGCCACACTATTGATTCTTCGTTGTGTCCTAGTGGCGACAATCCAAGTTATTCCTCCAGATAATATGCCGAAAACAATGATGGGGGCTATGCTTACCGCCAATATCAGATCCCGGGATTTTATGTCTCCTTGTTCCATAGTTAGCGTTAAAGCATCCTTACCGGAGTCATACCCGGCAGAAACGTAATCCTTATCGGATTCAGGAGGAATGGCTTGCGAATTCAAACTATGTTGTTCATCGGCATCTTCTGCCTGAGTAAAAGATTTATTTACGGTCACTGTTTCCAGTTGCCGGTTCACGACATAATATGTCATGGCGGTCACCACTCCGGTAAGCATGAAGAACACGATGACGATCGTGGTGACCAATCTTCTTCTTGTAGACCACTGAAACGGTAAATGCAGTTTCGGATGGCTGGAATGGCTCCCATTCGACGAAGGATATTCAGGCTTTTTCATGATATGCGATATCCTTGTCCGGGAACGGTTTCAATGAAATCAGTGATTCCGATTTTCGTGCGAATCGCATAGATTGTGGTCTTGACGATTCCTCTCGTATGAGCGTGATCATCCTGCCAAATCTCACGATATAGACATTCCGCACTAATCACCGCACCTCGCGCCTCAATCAGCGTCCTCAATACGGCAAGTTCTCGTTTCCCAAACTTTAGTTCTGCACCGCGAACCGTGATGGATCCCGTTCTGAAGTCCGCAGAAAAGTCATCCCGGTTGTAGACCATGTCATTCACCATGCTCAAACGCCGACGCACCGCATTAACTCTGGCCAGCAGTTCGGCGTATTCAAATGGTTTCGTCAAATAGTCATCTGCCCCGAGATCAAGCCCGCGGACTATGTCCTCGGTCTGAGATGCCGCGGTCAACATGAGAATGTGTATGGGATCACGCCGTTCGCTTAACCTCTTAGCGATTTCGTCACCATGCAGTCCGGGAAGATCGCGATCAAGTATCAGCATGTTCCACTCCCCGGAATTCAGTTCCTCCAGGGCATCCCGGCCATCGTAAACAGCTTTTGCCTCCATGCCTTCCATGGAGAGTCCCATCCGTACCACATCAGCGAGATTGGCGTTGTCTTCGACAATCAGAACCTTCATCCGTCCAGCTCCCTTCGCGAAACAATGCGCACACCATAGCATTCGCGTCCAACCTGGTCAGGAATCGGTCAGGTTCAGTCAGCGGCAGGTCAAAACCCGCCTTGCCAGCCGTGCACGTCGTAGCTTTGACTCCGGCTGGACGGACTTCCCCTTCGCGGCCTCTTTCACAAGAGAAAGGAGCGTAAGACATTTAGCGGCCACATCGAGGTAGGGGGCTTGATCGGACTGGCCATGCTGATCGGCTCCTCGTTGGTCTGCATGACGCACGGGCGGACGGCATGCCGTGGCGGTGCGGATGGCGCATCGTCCGACGGGCCGGCGCACGGTGTCTGTGTCGCCGACGTTGCCGACGTTGCTGATGTTGCCGGGGGGTAATAGTGGTGATGGCGTTGCCGGCGCGGGTTCGGGCGAATCCGGCGTCTGGCACAAGACCGTCATCTGCTGGCTCGTCCTGGTCGCATACCTGTACATCCAATGTGAGAACTATGCGTTCGCCGCTCTGCCGCTCCTCGTGTTCGCCGCCTCGAAGGTGAGGCGCGAGCGCTGATTCCTCGCGGGCCGACGCATCGACGCGGCCCGAGATGGATCAAAATCCAGAATAACCGACATTCGCCGCTGTTCCGTCTTTCGCCCAAGGCGTATATCTACCCGTATCTTGAGGTGCATCATGTATTGTCGCGGCTAACTAACCGGCGAAACGCGGCATGTTTCGCATTTTGGGCGAAAAGCCCAAGTCCCACAGGAGGTATTGATGACGTTCGTTGCACGGTCGGTGCGCTATGTGCTCAGAAAACGAGTGCGAACCATAGTGCTCCTTATAGTATTGACCATCATAACAGCGAGCATGCTATCCACGATCGCGGTTTCTCGGGCAGCTCAACAGGCCGCCGGACGAATCGAGAAGGAAGCGGTCGGCGGGTTCGTGCTGGCCAGCAACCTGCAGGGCAGCATGCTCACGCCTCGCGGAGGTGGCATGGTGCGTCCCGCTGACGTACGCAGGATCGCCCAACTGCCCGGAGTCGATTCGTATATGGTCCGTCAGAACGCCACCGCCGATCTCGTGGGGGCGAATGTGGCGAAGGTCCCCGGCGGCGATGATTACGATGCGACCAAGGAGCAGCAGTTCGGCAACGCCGCCAACGTCATAGGCACGAATGATTCGTCGAAACTCAACGTGTTCACGTCGCGCACGCTCGGCATGGCCGAAGGACGGCATCTGAAGGCCTCCGACAAGTACACGTCGATGATCCATGAGGATCTCGCCAAAGCCAACGGGCTCAAAGTCGGAGACACGCTCACGCTCAAGGCCAACGCTTATGACGCCGACAACGAATCACATTCGACGGCGACCGTCAAGACCACCATCGTGGGTATATTCAAGGGCGACAGCGCCAGAAAGGTATCCAGCCGAGCGGAACTGACCGCCAACACCATCTACACCGATCTGGATACCACACGCGATCTGTACCAGTACAAGGACGGCAAGGAAATATACCAGGACGCCACCTTCGTGCTGTCCAAGGGCGTTGACGTGGAGAAGACCATGGACGCCGCAAAGAAACTCCCGGTGGATTGGAACAACTATCAGATCACGCGCAACGACCAGTATTCGTCGAGCATGCTGCATGCCGCCCGCGGCGTGCGCTCCATGATGCGCGGCGCCCTGATCGGCGTGACCGTCTCGGCCGTGCTCGTGCTCAGTCTCATGCTGCTGCTGTGGATGAACGACCGCCGTCAGGAGATGGGCATACTGGTGTCCCTTGGCGTCGGCAAGCCCTCCCTGGTCGCCCAATACCTCACCGAGATGGTGCTGATCGGTCTGCCGTCCCTCGCCCTCGGCTGGCTGTGCGCGCAGGGAATGGCCCAATGGCTCGGCACCACGGCGCTCCATTCCGTGAACGCCTCCGCGGCGAAGGAGCTGAGCAGCATGGGGCAGGTCGGCGGCGATCTTGAATCCAGCATGTCGGTGCGCACCCTGGATTCGCTCACGGTGTCGGTCGACGGGACCGCCATGCTGTACGTGGCGCTCGGACTGTTGGCGGTGATGCTGGTGTGCGTCGCGGTGGCGTGCATGCCGATGCTGCGCAAATCGCCGCGAGACCTGTCGGAGATTCGATGATGAGCATGAATGTGTGGAAGCGTGCCACGTTGGCGATCGTGCGCAAGCCGGTACGCAGCGGCATCATCGGTCTGCTGATGCTGATGGTCTTCACGAGCCTGGTGGCGCAGGTCGGAGTCTCGACGGCCCTGCGTACCATGTCCGACGGCATCGGCGCGGGCATGGGCATAGGGTTTACCGTCAGCGCCGGCGAGAATCCCATCAGCGCCGAGGAGGCGAGCCGGTTCTCGCGTATCCCCGGTGTGACGAAGACCGCCTATGCGACGAAGACCTTGGCGCAGGTGGATGGCGCGCGTCCGGTCGTGCCCCGGCAGGGCCCCCGATTGGACTCCGATCTGGCCATGCAGGTCAGCGTGCTGGGCACCACCGATTCCTCATTGTCCGAGGAATTCCAGAGCGGCCTGTACCGCCTGGAGCAGGGCCGCCATATCTCGGGCGACGGCGACAATGTGCTGGTCCACCGCGACTTCGCGCTGCAGAACGGCCTATCGGTCGGCTCGACATTCCGTCTCCGGCAGGAGGGGCGCAACGCCACGGTGCGTGTGGCCGGAATCTTCTCCGGCAACGTGCAGGCCCAAAGCCCCCTGCCCTCGGACACTTCCGAGAACCTCATCTATTCGGGTAGGCGAGTGACCTCCGCTCTGACCGGAAACGACCAGATCGGCATGATCCGATGCCTGTCGGATAATCCGCAGGACCTGTCCGCGGCGGTCAGTCAGGCCAAGACCATGGCCGGCGGCAAGTACGACGTCACCGACGATTCGGCCCGGCTCTCCGGCGTCCTGCAATCCGTGCAGACGGTGCGTGATCTGGTGCGCATGGTGCTGCTGTCCGTCTGCCTCGCGGACGTACTGGTGCTGGCGATGGCGCTGGTCTTCTGGATTCGCTCACGCATCCATGAGATAGGCACGCTTCTGGCCCTCGGCATCGGCAAGATGCGGATCGTCGCACAGCTCGCCATCGAAACCGGACTCATGGCGGTGGTCGCCGCCCTGTGTTCGCTGGGCACCGGCGCCATGCTGTCGGGATACGTGTCTTCCCGACTGTTGCGCGATTCGGGCGTCGCGCCGTTGGAATCGTTGCACGTGGAGGCCTTGCCGCCTGAGCAGACGCTGCTCATCCTGCTGCTCGGATGCGCGGTCATCGCCGTGGCCCTTGCCGTGTCATGCGCCGCCGTGCTGTCCAAATCCCCGAAATCCATTCTTTCCTCTATGCGTTAGGAGTCACCAATTATGTCTAACTGTCTGCAACTGGACCATGTCGATTACGCCTACGGCGCGGCGAAGATCCTCGTTCTTTCGGATGTCAGCGCGGATTTCGAATCCGGGAAGATGTATGCGATCACCGGCCCGTCCGGCGCCGGCAAGAGCACGCTGCTGTCGCTGCTGGCCGGCCTGGACGCCCCCTCCCGGGGAGTGGTCCGCTTCGAAGGGGAGGACATCGCCGCATCGGGCTATGCGAAGCACCGTCGGGAGCACGTGTCCCTGGTGTTCCAGGACCATAACCTGATCGACTACCTCACCCCCGAAGAGAACCTGCGGCTGGTCAGCACCAAGGCCGATATGAAGATCCTCGAGGAACTGGGTTTGAGCCGTGAGGAATCCAAGCGCAACATCATGCACCTGTCGGGCGGCCAGCGTCAACGGGTGGCGGTCGGCCGCGCGCTGGTCGCCCCGGGCCGCGCGATCCTCGCGGACGAGCCGACGGGCAGCCTCGACCCGAAGATGACTGACGAGGTGATTCATCTGCTGCAGCACGCCGCCCATCAGCTCGGCAAATGCGTGATCGTGGTGACGCATTCCAAGCGCGTCGCCGACTCCGCCGATGTCGTGCTGCGTCTCAGGAGCAAGAAACTGACCCGGGCGTGACCCACCTGGGCCGGGGCGGCACCCATACACCGCTTCGGCATTTCGGCACCCCGGCGACCCACTCGCGTTGCCGGGGTGCCGTATTCGTTCTGCACCATAATGTGTGTGATAATGGCACCGTGCCAGTGATGAATGGTGAAGTGCCCGGCGAGGGCGAGTTCGACGATATCACTTGGCGGATTCTAGCGATGCTCGCCATGATGGCGCTGTTCATGGCGTTGCGCCCCCCCCCGGCTGGATGATCTGAACGACTTCCGAATACACCGGTTCCGGCGATATCCCGGACCCCCGAATCCAAGCAACCACCCAAGCTCGTCGAATACTTCGGCAAGGCGCTCCCCTATGCCATGACCGGCCTGCTGGTGGTATACGCGCTACGCAACACGCCGATCCTGACCGGTTCGCACGGCATTCCGGAACTCATCGCCTGTGCCGTCATCACATTGCTGCATCTGTGGAAGCGCAACATACTGCTTTCGACCGCCGGCGGCACCGCGGTGTACATGCTGCTGATACAGCTGGTGTTCTAGGAGCATGCCTGGCGGCGAGTCCCGTCAAGGATGGATGAGGAACCCGCCGCCCAACCTGCCGCAGAACCGTCACTCGAACGGATACTTCAGCCCCCACTTCGCCCGCAGCTCGTCCATGAGCTCGACGATGCGCAGCGAATCGGCGTGCGGCATCTCGGCGCACTCCTCGCGCCCGTCGAGAATCGCGTTCGCCGCGGCGGCGACCTGATACTCGTAACCGGTCAGCTGCGCCGGCACATCGTAATGCTCCGCCACGGCATGGTCGGCGCCGTACACGTCGATCGCTTCGATGTTGTTGATGTTGCGGCACACCACGTACCCCTTGTCGCCCCAAATGCAGCCCGCACGGTCGGAGCAGGCGAGCATCGACGACGTGGACACCGCCATCACGCCATTGGCGTAATACAGCGTGGTCGAGTTCTGCGCGTCCACGCCGGTCGGGGCGTATGGCGTCATCGACGTCTCGACGCGCTCGACCGGCACCTCGCCGCGGCCGCCCATCACCATGTCGATGAAATTGAGCGGGTACACGCCGACGTCGAGCAGCGCCCCTCCAGCCATCGCGGGATCGCTCATACGCGCCTTGCCCGACACCGGATAGCACAGGTTCGCCGAAATCGACCGCAGCTCGCCGATCGCGCCGGAGGCCACGATCCGGTCGACGATGGCCCGCGACGGCATGTAGCGCGTCCAGATAGCCTCCGTGCACAGCAGACCGCTGCCGTCGGCCGCATCGAGCAGCGCACGGGCCTGCGCGGCGTTCGCGGTGAACGACTTTTCGACCAAGATGTTCTTGCCGGCCTTCAGGCAGGCGATGCCCTGCTCGGCGTGCAGGCTGTGCGGCGTAGCGATATACACCAGATCCACGTCCGGGTCGGCCAGCAGCTCGTCATACGAGCCATACGACACCGGGAACCCGTATTCGGCCGCGAACGCCGCGGCCCTGCCCCCGTCACGCGCGGCGACCGCATACGGCGCTACCAGACCGGCATACCGCGGGTCCGCCGCCATCGCCACCAGTGTTCGCGCCATCGAATGCGCGATACGCCCGGCGCCCAGAATCGCCACGTTGACGCGCAACCCCTGCGCTTCGGCCTCGGCACGTCTGCCGTTCAGTCTGCTCATCATTCCTCCTCGAACGTTCCGATACATGTTCCGATGGAATACGCGGGTATCCCTGCGAAACCGGCTGTCAATGCACCAGAATAATCCGGCGAACGGTATCCGCCCCGGCTCGCCGCGGCGCAATCCGGTGAATATGACGCGACGCGCCCGGCATTCATGCCAAGGCGCGTCGCGTTTCATCGCATCTCGTCGCGTGCCGCCGCGCTCCGGCGGCCGGCCGCATCCCGTCACCCGATCTGCCGTTCCACCCAATCGACGATGTACGGCGCGACCTCCTGAATCTGGCCGATGGCCACCTGGAACTCGCGGGGCCCGCCATACCAAGGATCCACCAGGTCGATGGAGTCCTCGCGGCCGGCCGCCGGCTTGGGCAGGTTCGGGTCGAAACTGCGGTACATGTGCACTTCGGCGCGCTTGGAGGACGGCAGCTGCCGCAGCAGTGCGCGCATATGCGAGGCCGTCATCGGCAGGAACAGGTCGGTTTCCTCGATCTCCTCGCGCGTGACGCGATGGGCGAAATGATGCGTGGGGATCTCATACCCGTCGGCTCGCAGCACGCGCACGGCGCGCGGGTCGATAGGATGGCCATACTCCTCGTCGCTCACGCCGCTGGACAGGACGCGCACGCGGTCCTCCCCTATCCCACGTGACTCGAATTCGGCGCGAAGGATGATCTCCGCCATGGGCGAACGGCAGATGTTGCCCGTGCACACGGTCATCACGGTGTATGGGTGCTGCTGTGTCATGATGGCTCCTGATGGTTTCCGATGGGCGCCTGTGCGTAAGGCGCCCGGTGAACTTGCGCGCGCGGCGATTCAGCCGATCTTGCGATAGGTGACGAAGCGGTACCGCTTGATTCCGCTGTCGTCCTTCTGCGTTCTCTTCCAATGGCCGGGGTCGGCGACCTCCCACAGGCCGGCGTCGACCAGAGCGTCCATATCGGGCGCATACGTGTCTGCGTCCACTGAGGTCTGGATCTTCGTCACGAACGCCTTGCTGGCGAAAGGCAGCGCCTCCTGGAAGACCTGCGCTCCACCGATCACCCAGATCTCGCTGCGGTCAAGCCCGTCGTCGGGAATGGCCTCCTGCCGCGCGATGTCGAGCGCCGCATCCAGATCGGTGACGACCGTGGCGCCCAGCGCCAGATACTGGGGATTGTGCGATACCACGATGTTGTCACGATTGGGCAGCGGACGGTACTTCACGTTCAGTGACTCCCATGTCCTGCGTCCCATGATCACCGGGTGAGAGACGGTGAGCTCCTTGAAACGTTTCATATCCTCCGGCAGATGCCAAGGCATGCCGCCGTCGAACCCGATGGCACCGGGACGGCCGTCTTTGTCGTCAGCTTCGGCCCAGATCAGGTTCACTGAAAACGTCTTGGGAAAGTCATCACCCCAATCATCGGCTTTCTCCTGCCCGGCGAACCCGGGCTCCGGTTCGTGATAGCCGTTGCGGCTACTATCATGCTCCATTTCATTCACTCCTTGAATCGGACTGGGACAATAGTGTAACGGTCGGTTCAGACCGCAACCGGCGCCTTGATGGTGGGATGGTGCCGGTAGCCGACGATCGTAAAATCCTCGTACTGGTAGTCGAACAGCGAATCGGCCTTGCGGATCTCGATCTTCGGATACGGGTACGGCTCGCGCGACAGCTGCTCCAGCACCTGGTCGACGTGGTTGTCGTAGACGTGGCAGTCGCCGCCGGTCCAGACGAATTCGCCCGGTTCCAAGCCGGTCTGCTGCGCGATCATCATCGTCAGCAGCGAATACGAAGCGATGTTGAACGGCACCCCGATGAACATGTCGCACGAACGCTGGTACAGCTGGCAGCTGAGCCGCCCGTCGGCCACGTAGAACTGGAACAGGGCGTGGCAGGGCGGCAGCGCCATGTTCTCGACCTCGGCCGGGTTCCATGCGCTGACCACCATGCGACGGGAGTCGGGGTGGTTGCGGATCAGGTCGAGGACGTTGCCGATCTGGTCGATGGTGCGATTCGGGTCTTCGGGGGTCGGCGCGGGCCAGCTGCGCCACTGCACACCGTACACGGGACCGAGGTCGCCGTTCTCGTCCGCCCAGTCATCCCAGATGTGCACGTTGTGCTCCTGCAGCCAGCGCACGTTGCTGCTGCCCTTGAGGAACCACAGCAGCTCGTATGCCAGTCCCTTGAAGAACACGGTCTTGGTGGTGAGCAGCGGGAATCCTTCTGACAGGTCGAAACGCATCTGCTGCCCGAACAGGGATATCGTTCCCGTGCCGGTGCGATCGGACTTGAGCGTGCCTTCGAGCATGATCCGGCGCACCAAATCCTCGTACGGCGTGGGGACGTCACTGTGAGGACGGGCGGGGATACGGGTGCGGATATCTGCGAGTTGTTCCGGTGTCAAAGCCATGCCACCCAGTGTAACGACAGCGGCTAACAGCCCGACGCGAGTGGCGGAGACGACGGACGGCAGCGTGCGATGGATGCGGTAGCGTCACGCTGTGCGGGTACCGTCACTGTGCGCGCCCTCGCACACAGTGACGGTACCACAAACCCCAGTGTTTCCAGCGGTTTCCAAGAAACCGTCACGCCACGAACCCGCACAGCGTGACGGTACCCGCACAGCGTGACGCCGAAACATGGCATGCACAGGCGATTTCGGAGATGAAACGCCGGACGAGACGGGGTAGACGCCCCAAACCAGACCCAGATCAGACCAAAGTACCCATCGAGCAGACGTGCTCGGGCCGGAGGGGCGTCCAGCCGAACGCGTATCACGACCCATGGCGAACGATTGTGGTCTACATTAGAGGTATGTGTGACGCGGCAGGCGCGTCATGACGACTACACGAGGAGATACGCATGGGCAAGCGACTTTGGGTCGAGCGCAACAAGGATGGTTCATGGGATGCGTTCAGCGATGACGGCGCTCACATCAAGTTCGGCAAGGGCCGCGGAGTGTTCACTCCCGGAGACCTGATGAAGATCGCGCTGGCGGGCTGCGCCGCGCTGTCCAGCCAGTTCGCCATCGAGCACACACTCGGTGACGGCAAGGGCGCGAGGATCGTCGTGGACGGCACATATGACGCCGACAGCGACGCCTACATCAACTTCAACGAGCAGGTCGTGGTGGATGCCACTGACGCGAAGCTGAGCGAAGAGGATGCGGACAAGCTCAAGGAGCGTGTCACGCGCCACATCGAAAAGGGCTGCACCGTCAAGCACACCTATGTGCAGGAGACGCCGGTGCGCATGGACGTGACGGTTCGCCGCTGAGGCATCGCGGAGCTCCTCCCCTGTCATATAACGGCACGGGGGAGTTCATGCTACCGCGTCCGCGGCACGAGCGCCGGCACAACAACATCATGGCCCCGCCGGGCATCGAGTCCGGCGGGGCCACTGCATGCATCAGAGCCGAATCAGGCCTTGTGCTCGGGGTCGATGGCCGAATCGATCTGCTCGACGACCTCCGGCTGCGCGGTCGGCACCGGCAACTCCTCGACACCGCCGATGGACTCCAAGGGCTTCGGCTCGACATCGGCCGGCGAGCTCGGAACCGTGTCAAGACGGGATTCCGCGGCTTCGACGTACTTGCGGGGTACGACATACACCGGGCCGACGGCGTGCTGGATCAGTCCCTGGCTGGTGGAGCCCAGCAGCAGGCCGGTGAACCCGCCGCGGCCGCGGGAGCCGACGACGACCACGTCATGGTCATAGCTGGCCTTGGTCAGCGCCTGCACGGCGTTGCCCGGCACCACGGTGCGGGTGATCTTCAGATCGGGGTAGGACTCCTCGATCGGCTTGATGCGCACCTCAAGATCCTCCATGAAGGATTCCATCACGGCCTTGTCGCCGTCCGATCCCTGCACCTTCGGCGCGGCGGAGATCACGTCGAGTTCGGCACCCCACATGTTGGCGAACGAGGCGGCGATGTCCAGCGCCTTCAGACCCCACTTCGACTCGTCGGAGCCGACCGCCACCTTGGTGATCGTGTTGTTCAGGTGCATCAGGTTGCCGTCGTCGTCGGTATAGGGCACGACGACGATCGGGCAGTACGCGTACGCGGGCAGCGACGAGCTGGTGGTGCCGAGCAGGCGCTCGGCCAGTCCGCCCTTGCCGCGATTGCCGATGACGATGAGATTGTAGTTGCGCGACAGCTCGACGAACACGGACGCCGGGTCACCGGTGACGATCAGCGTCGCCGCCTCGACGCCCTGCTCGTCGGCGATGGCCTTGGCCTTGGAAAGAATCTCCTGTGCGTCGCTGTGCGCCGCGTTGTCATCACCCATCGCGGTGTACGTGGCGTCGAACGACACTGCGGCGTAGCTGGGCAGCGAATACGCGCATACGATCTGCAGCGTCAATCCCGCATGCTTGGCAAAATTGGCGGCCCACCACGTGGCCTTGTAACTGGCATGAGAACCGTCCACCCCAACCAGAATCGCCTTTTCGTTGATCATGGCAACCTCCTTAAGGTAACACCGATGCAGCGGCGCATCGGGTCATAGTTCCTAGAATACCGCGTACGCGTCAGGATGCGGGATGAACATCAGTCATTTTGCCGATTGAGAACAATGCCACATTCCTGGCGTCGGTGTGTCATAACGCGCGGCAGCGCAGCGGCAGCGGGCACGGCATCGTCGCCGCATCCCCTGTCGAAAAAGCACGACAGCGCCCCAATGGAGGCGCTGTGCAGTGCGAAATATCGTTCGAAGACTCGTCGACCCGAAGCAACCGGCTTAGATGATTCGGTAATACTCGAAGGAAGCGTATACGGGCACGATGGACACGCTCTTGCCGGGGCGCGGCGCGTGAATCATCAGACCGTTGCCGACGTAGATGCCCACATGGCCGGATCTCCACATCAGGTCGCCCGGCTGGGGATCGCTGACCTTCGTGCCGTGAGCCTGAGCCCACGCACGCTGCTGATAGTCGATACGCGGCAGGCTGATGCCGAACTTGGAGTACACGTACTGCGTGAAGCCCGAGCAGTCGAATCCCGACGGCGTGGTGCCGCCGTACACATAGGGCACGCCCTGGAACTGGGAGGCGTAAGCGACCACGCCGGCGCCATTGGCGCTGACCGGGGCATTGACCGCACCGTCATTGGAGACGGACGACGAGCTGGTGCTGCTGGTCGCGGCCGATGCGCGGGAACGGCTGACCTCCGCCGCCTGCAGACGGGCGGCTTCGGCGGCGGCCTTCTCGGCGGCCTTGCGCTCCTCTTCGGCCTTCTTGGCCTCTTCCTCGGCCTTTTTCTCGGCCGTGGACTTGGTTTCGGGCACGTTCAGGGATTCCACACCGCCCCAGCTTTCGCTGTCATCGGAGCTGACCGATACGGTCTCCTTGAGCAGATCCTTACGCGCGGTGTTCATCTTCGGGAACGAGCGAGAAGAGGTAATCGCCTTCCTGCTCGCATTATCGGAACCGGCCAAGGCGACAGGCACCGATACCGTGAACAACGCCACCGCAGCTGCTGCGGCGGTGATAGTCGAAATAATCTTCTTGCAAATCATCATCGAGGCATGATTGTAGCACACAGGCATGCACCTTCGCCTGAAAACATTCTCTATAGGAAATCACGCCATATCGGCGACATCACGGGAAAACCGGCAATCTTCACACGACCGGCGCGACACTCCCGGGAGAATAATAGAGATGAATCTCACTGGCGGGGACCGAAGACCCGCCGAAAATCAGTAGTGGATGTACTGGAAGTCGTTCACGTTGGAAAGGGTGCGGGACACCGGCTTGCCGTTCAGCGAAGCGCCGCACTCCGAGACGGTGACCGTGCCGTCAGCGTTGATGCTCTCCACGATGGCGACATGGCCATACACGGAACTCGCGCCTTCCTGACCCGCGCGGAACACCATGACGTCGCCCTTGTGGCGAGGCGTGTTGTCCACCCAGTAGCCGTGCGCACGAGCGGAGTTCGCCCAGTCCTGACCATTGCCGAAATATGATCCGACGGGCAGGCCGAGCTGATGGCGACGCAGGTACGCCCACCACGTGCACTGGCTGAACGCATAGGCGAGACCGCTGTCGCCCGTAGCATGGTTCGGGTTGAATCCTTCGGGCAGCTTGCCGGCATCCTGGTCGACCAGCACCGCGACCTGCGGGTTGTCCGCCAGGGAGCGGGACAGCTGGCTCACGTCAATGGCGGAGTTCTTGTCGTTCAGCTCCCAGTTGCCGTTATTGGTGGTCTGCACGGATTTGGCGTCGGCGATCGTATTGCTCGTCTTCGCGTCGGCCGCGCCGCTCGTGGCCGCGGCTGCGGTCTGGTCGGAGGCGATGGGGCCGAGCTCGGTGCGGGATTCGGAACGCGAGACCGTCGAACCGGTCACGCGGGCCAGCTGAGTGGTCGTCGTGGCGGGATCATCGGCCAGCAGACGAGAGTTGGACGACTGCTGGATATTGGAAAAGGCCAAGGCGGTGGCCGCAGTGCCGACCAGAGCCGCAAGGGATGCGGATGACATCATGTACGACTTGCGCTGCGCGGCCTTCGCGGTCTCGCGGATGGCCCGGCGGGTCATCGGGGCGACCTCGTTCAGCTTGGCTGCAAGAACGGGGTCGATGGCGAGCGCCACGGCATCGCCGTTGGCCGCCCGCACGGCACGCACGGCCCTGGCCGTGTGGGAACCCCGGGAGGAGCGAAATAACGCCGAAGGGCTGGTGCGCTGAACGGAACCCTTATTGGCCTTATGCGCAGCATGCCTCATACTTTTTGCTCCTTTAATACCATCGCGATGCGGCCTTCCGAAGACGCCGCACGTTCATCACGGTTGACCAGCTTACCGCGGGGTGCGGCCATCGGCAACCCGACCGCATCCGACACATGAACGCCGACCCCCATCAATCCGCATCATTGGCTAGTGTTGAGCATATGGACAATATCGTGAACATCCCGTCCTCAATGAAGCCCGAAGACGGACGATTCGGCTCCGGCCCCAGCAAGATCCGCCCCGAGCAGGTGGACGCGCTCGAACGCGGCGGCAAGACGCTCCTCGGCACCTCACACCGGCAGACGCCGGTGAAATCCCTGGTCGCCTCCATCCGTGAAGGACTCGGCTCGTTCTTCTCCCTGCCCGACGGATATGAGATCGCGCTCGGCAACGGCGGCGCGAGCGCCTTCTGGGACATCGCCTGCGCGTCGCTCATCGCCGGCAAGGCCGCATTCGGCACATACGGCTCATTCAGCACGAAGTTCGCCAAGTCGGCGCAGAGCGCGCCCTTCCTCGACGACCCCGTCATCTTCGCGGGAGAACCGGGCACCTATCGACTCCCCGAGCGCACCGACGGCGTGGACACCTACGCGTGGGCGCACAACGAGACCTCCACCGGCGTGTCGGCACCGGTGCAGCGCGTGGAAGGCAGCGACGAGCAGAACGCGATCGTCGTGGTCGATGGCACCAGCGCTGCCGGCGCGTTGCCGGTGGATGTCAGCCAGACCGACGCGTACTACTTCTCCCCGCAGAAGGCGTTCGGCTCCGACGGCGGCCTGTGGATCGCGGTGCTGTCGCCGCGCGCCATCGCACGTGCGCAGCAGGTCGAGGGCGAAGCCAAGCTCGAAGGCTCCCGCCGTTGGGTTCCGCCGTTCCTCTCGCTGACCTCCGCGCTCGACAACGCACGCAAGGATCAGACCCTGAACACACCGTCGGTCGCCACGCTAATCATGCTGGAGAACCAGGTGCGCTGGCTCAACGAGAATGGCGGCATGGCCTGGTCCACGGCACGTTGCGCGCAGTCCGCCGCGCTGCTGTACGAGTGGGCGGAGCGCAGCGAATACGCCCGGCCGTTCGTCGCCGACCCGGGCTCGCGCTCCAATGCGGTCGTCACCGTCGACCTGGATGACGCGGTCAGCGCCAAACAGGTCATCGCCGCGCTGCGCGAGAACGGCATCGTAGACACGTCCGGATACCGCAAGCTCGGGCGCAACCAGCTGCGCATCGGCGTGTTCCCCTCGGTGGAGCCGTCGGACGTGGCCGCGCTCACCGCGTGCATCGATTACGTCGTCGAGCACCTGTGACGGACGCGGCAGCAAGAGCCGCCCGATCATCAAGGACTGAACGCTCGGGCGGGTGCCGGCGTATGTACCGCCACCCGCCCGATTCATCCCATGCGCTAAGGTATATAGGTATGAAATTCGCAGCCATCATCAATCCTGAAGTACGCAAGCCGGCACCGAAACCGGTGCGCGTCGACCTGCGCAAGACGTTCCTCATCGGCTGCGTGCTGTGGTCGGTCGCGCTGATCGTCAGCGCGATACTGCTCGCGTGCGGGCTGGATGTGCTGCAATTGCTCATCATGTGCGCGGCCGGACTGGTCATCGGCGTCATGATGCTGGTATGGGAGCATTTCGACCGCTGGGATTACCGGCGTCTCGGCAACTGAGCCGTATCAGTCCCCCACCGGCAGCGACAGCGTGAACGTGCTGCCCTGCCCGGGAGCGCTCCACACCGTCACATCGCCGTGATGGGCGAGCGCCGCATGCTTGACGATCGCCAATCCCAGACCGATGCCGTCGGTTGTGCGCTCGTTCTGGTTGGAACCGCGGTAGAACCGTTCGAAGATACGGGGCAGATCGGCCTTCGGTACGCCCTCGCCATGATCGATGACACGCACCACGGCGTTCTTCCCGTCCGAAGACAGGGCGACGGAGACGCCGACCGCCCCGCCTGGGTGTGAATACACGATCGCATTCTCCACCATCTTGCGCACGGCCATGCGAATCTGATCGGCCTCCCCGTGAATCATCACGGGGCTCTTGCCGCCGACCCGCACCTGCACCCCGGCATCCCGCGCAGCGCCGGCAAGATCATCCACGGCCCCGGAAACCTGCGAGAACAGGTCGCAACGGTTCGCCTCCGAAGCCGTCACCGGCTCCTGAGCCTTAATCAGCATCAGCAGGTCAGAGATCATGCGGTCGAGCCGCACACAGGAATGCCGCACCTGCCGCGCGTGGTTCGACAGCTGCTCGTGGTTCACGTCCGCGCTCTCCAACGAATCGGCCAGCCGCTCCAGCGCGCGGGTCGGTTGCAGCAGCTGTTCGGAGACGTTCGATATGAACGAGTCTCGAATCTGAGCGAACCGGATCGACTCGCTGACATCGTTGATCAGCACGAGCACCAGATGGTCGCCGATGCGTCCCACCGTCACCTTCAGCCAGTTCGGCCGAGACGAGGCCTCTGCGGTCAGGCCGTCATCGGCAGCCGCGGCACCGAATCCGTTCATCGTCATGAACTGCTCCGGCGTCTGAGTCTTCAGGTCGAACGAGCACCGGGAACCGTCCTTCATCACCTTGTGCACCGCGTCAAGCAACGTAGGTTCGATCAGCGTGTCATCACGCACCAAGCCGAGTCTATAGGCCGCAGGATTGGCACGGACCACCTCGTCCTGATCGTCCACCACGACCGACGCCAGCGAGAGCATCGACAGCACCAGCTGGGTGGAGTCATCCAGATCATCGGCCGGCTCGTCATCCTCCTGACGGCGGCGCGCGCCGCGACGCCGAGACTGCAACGACGGCAAGCGGTCATTGCTGCGCAGCGCGTTCATGATGACGGGCTGCAGCCGGTCCGCGATGAAAAAGCCGATTCCCGCCAATGCGGCCAGCGCCAATAGCGCGAAAACTACAAAAATCCATACCGACGGCTGAAACTGAGGCATGGTTCCATTGTCTCACACCGAGAGGCGACATGCGGCGAACGTGAATTCCGGGTGAACTAGCCAATGAATTTTGAGACAATTTCAAGAACCTGACCGCCACGCACTAGGCAAACACAGCTTATGCGGCTTACACTTGATAGAGGTTCCATCAAGAGCAACTACATAGCATGAAAGGCTACAACAATGCGCGTTATTTTTGACGAGGAGCTCAAGGCCGTTGCCGATGACCTCGATCGCATGGTGCAAGACGTGCGCAAGGCCATCAACGGGGCCGGAGACGCCTTGCTGAAGCAGGATGTCGAAGCTGCCCAGAGCGTCATCGACGGCGACATCGAGATCGATGCCCTCGAATCCAGCGTCATCGACCAGTGCATCCGTCTGCTCGCCAAGCAGAACCCGGTGGCGACCGACCTGCGAGTCGTCGTATCGACGCTGCGGCTCGCCGCGACCTTCGAGCGCATGGGCGATTTGGCGAAGCACATCGCCGAAGCTGCACGCCGCATCTACCCCGAACCGGCGCTGCCGGCCGAGGCCACTGAGCTGTTCACCGAGATGCAGCAGTTCCTGTCGATGACCGCCGACCGCATCGTCGTCATGCTGCAGGACCGCGACGCCAAAACCGCCGAGGAGATCATCCTCGACGACGACAAGCTCGACGCGCTGCACCACAAGACCTTCGACCTGGCTCTGTCCGACAAGTGGACCGGCAGCCGTCAGCAGCTGATCGACGTCGTGCTGCTCGGCCGCTTCATGGAGCGTCTCGGCGACCACGCCGTGTCGGCCTCCCGCCGCGTCGTGTACATCGTGTCCGGCTTCGATCCGAGCAAGGAGCCGTCGCGCGACGAGGACGGCGCCGTCGAGTGACGACGACCGCGGCGATGCCGTCACCGGCATTCCGCCATAACTGAACTTCTCTCCACGGAGAGTCCCATGAACGGCGAGACGGCCACGGCTGCTCGCCGTTTTTGTATGCCCCGACGGGCGGTGCGCGGCTTTGGAACCCGGATCATAGACTCCATCGCGACGTCACCGTGCGTGAGTTGCGTCACCGCGCGCGCCCTCGCAGCGTGACACCCCGCACGAGTCACGCTTCGCTGCGCTCCCAGTCAGCGGAAGCGGGAATGGTGCGAATCGGCGAGAAGACGGCCACGACCATGCCCGCCGTGGCCAGCGCGCACATCACGGCGGCGATCAGCGTGAACCCGCCCGGCACGAACCGCAGCATGCCGCCGACCACGACCGGTGCCACGGCGCCGAATACGCCGAGCAGCGTTTCGCATACCGAGGAGACGCCCCTCCGGCCTACATCACACACGTCGGCTCGTGGCCGGATACGCAAAAGGGCCGCTCCCATGAGGGAACGGCCCTATGCATCAGGCTAATGCCGGGTCAGAGAATCACTTCTGGCCCTGAGCGGCGACGGCGGCGGCACCGGCGGCGGCGGCCTCCGGGTCCAGGTACTCGCCACGCGGCTTGACCGGCTTGAAGTTCTCGTCCAGCTCGTAGAGCAGCGGGATGGCGGTCGGGATGTTGACCTTGGCGATCTCGTCCTCGGACAGGTTGTCGAGCATCTTGACGATGGCACGCAGCGAGTTGCCGTGGGCGGCGATCAGCACGGTCTTGCCGGCGCGCAGCTCAGGCTCGATGGCGGACTCGAAGTAGGGCTTGACACGCTCGACGACGTTGGCCAGGCACTCGGCTTCCGGAACCGGGTCACCGGCGTAACGCGGGTCGTGGTTCTGCGCGTACTGGTCGTTCGGGTCGATCTCGGGCGGCGGGGTCGCGTAGGAGCGACGCCACAGCATGAACTTCTCGTCACCGTACTCCTGACGAATCTCGGTCTTGTTCTTGCCCTGCAGAGCGCCGTAGTGACGCTCGTTGAGACGCCAGTCACGCTGAACCGGAATCCACAGGCGATCGGCGGCATCCAGTGCGATGTTGGCGGTGTTGATGGCACGACGCAGCAGGGAGGTGAAGACGATGTCCGGCAGGACGTTCTTCTCCTTGAGCAGCTCGCCACCACGCTTGGCTTCGGCTTCGCCCTGCTCGGTCAGCGGGACGTCCACCCAGCCGGTGAACTGATTGGTCTTGTTCCATGCGCTCTGTCCGTGACGGAGCAGTACTAGTTTGTAAGTCATAACTCGCAGTCTACCGCTCAGCCCGGCCAAATTCGAGCCTTTGTCCACCGTTTCGCCGAGCGCTTGCGCAGGAATACTCACACCATCAGCGAAATCAGCAGGATGACGGCGAAGAACGGGGGCTGGAAGCAGGCGTCCGACAGCGCTTTGCGGAATTCCTTACGGCCCGTGCTGGTCACCATGCGCCACGGCACGCCGATGCCGGACAGCATGAGGATGCCGCCCCACGGCGTCCACAGCAGCATCACCACCCACACGCCGATCGCCCATGCGACGATGCAGCAGGCGCCCAGCATCACGCGGGCGCCACGCTCCCCCATGCGCACTGCGAGCGTGCGCTTGCCATGCCGGCGATCCTCGTTGATGTCACGCAGGTTGTTCACCATCAGTATCTGGCATGACAACAGCCCCGCGACGACCGCGCACAACACGCCGAGCACGCTGACCGAACCGCTCAGCGCATACTGCGTGCCAAGCACGGCGGCCAAACCGAAGAACAGGAACACCGAGAGTTCGCCGAATCCCGCATATCCGTACGGATGCTTGCCTCCGGTGTAGAACCAGCCGGCCAGCAGGCAAAGCACGCCGACCAGCAGCAGCCACCACGCCTGTGACAGGACGACGGCGGCGAGGCCGCACACGCAGGCCAGCAGAGCGCTCACCACGGCGGCGACGAGCACATGCTTCGCCGGAACCAGGCCGGACGCGGTCAGCCGCATGGGCTTCTTGGTCTTCTTCTCACTGCCGCCGCGGCCCTCATCGACACCGCGGATGCCATCGGAATAGTCATTGGCGTAGTTCACCGCGATCTGCAGTAACACGCCCACGCACACGCACAGCAGCGTGACGAGCCAGAACCGAGACATCATCGCCTGCGCATCGGCGGTGACCGCCGCGCATTGCGACGTGTCGGACCGGGTCTTCGTGCAGTTGAGATCGCCCACGATCACCGGATACGCGCAGCATGCGCCCGCCACCACGGAGGACAGGGAGGTCGTCAAGGTTTTCGGGCGTGCGCCGGATATCCACAGTTTCACAGTCATGCAGTCCAGTGTACGTGCCTTTCACGGATTCCGTGGATATGTCGTCATGATCATCCGCCGACATCAGCACGCCCCACTGGCGGGGGCTGTCGGCACAGCATCGATACATAACAGGCGGGGCTCCACGCACACACGCGTGGAGCCCCGCCATATCATTTCAATCGGTCATCGACCGCAGTCCGCACGCAAGGCCGACAGCGACCCGCCGCACGTTTACTGCAATGCCAGCGGCTTGACCAGCGGGAATGTGATGGTCTCGCGGATCGTGGCACCGGTCAGGGCGATGAGCAGTCGGTCGATGCCCATGCCCATGCCGCCCGCCGGGGGCATGCCCACGCCGAGGGCCTCCAAGAAGTCCTCGTCGATGTCGCAGGCCTCCTCGTCGCCGGCCAGCGCGTCCTTGGCCTGGGCCACGAAACGCTCGCGCTGCACGATCGGGTCGTTGAGCTCGGAGTAGCCGGTGGCCAGCTCGAAGCCGCGCACGTAGAGGTCCCACTTCTCCACCACGCCGGCCTTGTTGCGGTGGCCCTTGACCAGCGGGGAGGTCTCGACCGGGAAGTCGCGCACGAAGGTCGGCTCGTATAGCTTGTCCTCGTAGAAGTGCTCCCACAGGTGCTCGACGAGCTTGCCGTGGTTCTCAACATCGTCACGCTCCACGCCGAGCTTGTCGGCGATCTCGCCCAGATGCTCCACGGAAGTGCCGGGGTTGTCCGGCCCGCCGTTCGGCACGATCTCTTCGCCGAGCGCCTCGGAGAGCGAATCATACATGCTGATGGTCTTCCAGTCGCCGCCGAAATCGTATTCGGTGCCGTCGAGCAGCGTGACCTTATGGGAGCCGAACACGTCCATCGCGGTCTTCTGCACGAGCTCCTTGACCAGCTGGCCGATGGTGTCGTAGGTGCCGTACGCCTGGTAGGCCTCGACCATCGTGAACTCGGGGGCGTGCGTGGCGTCGACGCCCTCGTTGCGGAAGTCGCGGTTGATCTCGAACACGCGGTCGATGCCGCCCACGAGGCAGCGCTTGAGGAACAGTTCCGGCGCGATGCGCAGATAAAGGTCCAGGTCGAAGGCGTTCATGTGCGTGGTGAACGGACGGGCGGCGGCACCGCCGTGGATAGTCTGCAGCATCGGCGTCTCGACCTCGATGAAGTCGTGGTCATCGAACGTGCGGCGCAGCGAGGCGACGGCCTTGGACCGGTTGCGCACCATGTTGCGCACCTTCTCATCGGCGATCATGCCGATGTACGGCTTGCGCGTGCGCGTGTCGTCGTTCAGGTCCTTGTGCAGGGCGGGCAGCGGCTGCAGCGCCTTGGACGCGATGGCCCATTCGGTGGCGAACACCGACAGCTCGCCGGTCTTGGACGCGATCACGCGGCCGCGCAGGTACAGGTGGTCGCCGAGGTCCACGAGCTGCTTGAACTGCTTGAGCGAGTCAGCGCCGATCTCCTTCTTGGAGATCATGCCCTGGATCTTCGTGCCGTCGCCGGCCGACAGCTGCACGAAGCACAGGCCGCCGCCGTTGCGCAGAAACAGGACGCGCCCGGCGATGCCGACCACGTCCTCGGTCTCCTGACCGGCTTCAAGCTTGCCGTCATACTTGGCGCGCACGGCCTCGATGGTGTCGGTCACGTCGAGGTGCACCGGGTAGGGCTGCATGCCGGCCTCAAGCATCATCGCGCGCTTGGCGACGCGCATCTGCACCTGCTCGGGGTGCGCGAGCGGGCCGAACTCCTTGTTGGAGGGATCGACGGCCTCGTCCAAAGTTGCGCCGGCGCCGATGCGGTCGCGGATGGCTGCGTCCTGTCGCAGCAGCATCTCGGCACGCTCGACCGTGGTCATGACGGGAACAGCGGGTGCCGTCTCGTCGTCGTTCAGGGATTCGGGGGTTTCTTGCGTCTGACTCATAATGTCACAGTGTAATGAGATGGCGATACACGCCGAGAGTCCGTTGATATTCCGCGGTTTTCGGGATGCCACGCCACGCCGGTTTGGCTTGTCCGGGATTTCGTTGTATTATAGCCTGCGTTGCCAAAACGGGCTGTAGCGCAGCTTGGTAGCGCGCTTCGTTCGGGACGAAGAGGCCGCGGGTTCAAATCCCGCCAGCCCGACAACATGAAGGCCAGATCGCATCAGCGGTCTGGCCTTCTTCTTACCGGTGGCTTGGCAGCTCCCGCAGTCTCACCTGCGGGACCACCACAACCATCAGCGACAATCACAACAAACGACACCCACGCGCGGGCACGCCCGCGAGATGTGATGAAGAGGGAACCATGAAGAAAAGCCTGCTTGCCTTGGCTTCCGGCGCGTTCATCCTCGGCGCGGCCGAATTCGTGATGATGGGCATCCTGCCCCAGACCGCCGAGGCGATGCACGTCGATATCCCGACCGCCGGCCATTTCATTTCCGCCTATGCGATCGGCGTGTGCATCGGCACGCTGATTCTGGTGTTCGGGCGCAAGATCCCGCCGAAGCAGCTGATCATCATGTTCATGGTGATCGCCTTCGTCGGCAACGCCCTGTCGGCGTTCTCCGTCAATGCGCCCATGCTGCTGGCTGCCCGTTTCATCTCGGGACTGCCCCACGGCGCGTTCTTCGGCACCGCCACGCTGATCGCCAAGACCGTGGCCGACAAGGGCAAGGAGGCGCAGGCCGTCTCCGCCATGGTCACCGGTCAGACCGTCGCCAACATGATCGGCGTGCCGGCCGGCACGCTGATGTCGGAGTTCCTGTCATGGAGGCTTGCGTTCATCGTGCTCAGCGTCTGGGCCGCGATGACCGTGTTCCTCGCGCTTTCCTGGGTCCCCGCCATCGCGCCGGTGAAGGACGTCGGTCTGGCCGGCCAGTTCAGGTTCCTCCGAAAGCCTGGACCGTGGCTGATTCTGGGCGCGGTGTTCACCGGCAACGCCGGCGTGTTCTGCTGGTGGAGCTACGTGTCGCCGTGGCTGCAGAAGACCGGCGGATACGACAGCGACATGGTGCCGTTCCTGATGATGCTCGCCGGATTCGGCATGGTGGTCGGCGGCATCATCGGCGGGCGTATCACCGACAACTGGCGTCACGCGGGAACCGCAGCCCTCGGGCAGGCGATCTCCGGCGTCGGCCTGCTGCTGGTGTTCCTGGTGCCCGGCAACCATGTGAGCGCCGCCATCTTCACGTTCTGGATCGCGTTCGGCCTGTTCTTCATCTCCGCCCCACAGCAGCTGCTGATGACCGAATCCGGCAAGGGCGGCGGCGAGCTGCTGGCCGGCGCGGCCGTGCAGGTGGCGTTCAACTTCGGCAACGCGGTCGGCTCGATGGTCGGCGGCGGCATGCTGAACTTGTCAGGCATGAACTACCACTTCACCGCATTGGGCGGCGTGCCGCTGGCGGTCATCGCGGTGGCGCTGCTGACCATATACTCCATGCGTCACGAGACGCACACCGACGCGCTGGAGCGTATGCGCGAGATCACGGTGTGAGTTTCGCGGAATATAGGCTCTCAAAACTCGCAGATACAAGTGGAATTTCGCTGAATCACCGGTATATCTGCGAGTTTTGAGAGCGGGGGTTTGTTATATAGCTCACATCACACGCCGAAAACGTCATCACCAAGGCTTCCTAGACTGGTAGAAACCGGTTTCATGGCAAGGAGATGACATGGACGATGATGCACTGATGGCGAAGCTGATGGCCGCGTTCGACGATGACGCGGCACCGGACCAAGCCGGGGACGAGCCCCGACCTTCCGAGCAGCCTTTTGACACGCAACGGTTCCTCGCCGGGCTCGACGCGATCTTCGACGCGCACGCCGCCGCCAAGGCAGGGCCGTACCTGGAGCAGGCCATGATCGACGCGGAGAACGCCGGCGATGACGCCGGGCTGCTCACCGTGCTGAACGAGACGATGGGGTTCTACCGCTCGCAAGGCCGACACAAGGAGAACCAGTGGATCGTGCAACGGGCGCTGGAGCTCGCGACCCGTATGGGCATCACGGGCACCGAGGCATGGACGACCACCCTGATCAATGCGGCCACCGCCATGCGGGCGGCCGGTCAGTACGATCAGTCCGAGGATCTGTACAAGCAGGCGCAGGCGTCCAGCGAGCGCACGCTCGCCCCCAGCGACCGGCGACTCGCCGCCCTGCACAACAACCTGTCGATGCTGTACAGCGAGACCGGGAAAACGCATCAGGCCGAGGTGGAGCTGGGCGAGGCCCTGCGCATACTGGAATCGTCGAGCCCGGATGCCGAAACCGACCTCGACGTGGCCTCGACGCACACGAATCTGGCGTTGACGCTGCTCGCCGAAGACAAGCTGTCCGCCGCGAGCTGGCATGCGGCGAAGGCGTTGGAGATCTACCGCAACGGTCATCTTGAGCACAGCGCCCATTACGCTTCGGCGCTGGCCGGCTACGCGCAGGTGCGTTTCCACCAGCATGATTACGGGCAGGCGGTGAACCTGTACTGCCAGGCCCTGCAGGTCATCGAGGAATGCTACGGCAAGGACACTGATTATTACCGCATCACCGAGAGCAACCTGCGGCAGGCCGAACACGAGGCCTCCGAGCATGCCCCCGCGAATGTTTCACAGGATGTTTCACAGGATGCGAGCGCAGGTGGGAATGGTTCCGGCACGCCCGGCACAGCACTCGCCGGCACCCCATCCGCCGCCGTTCCGTCCGCTACCGCCTCACCCACCGGCACCTCACCCATATGCGGCCTCAAGCTGGCACGCGAATGCTGGAACGCCTATGGCAAACCGCTCATCGCCGACAAATACCCGGAATATCAGGGGCGCATCGCGGCGGGACTGGTGGGCCACGGATCGGAATGCTACGGGTTCGATGACGATCTCTCGCGAGACCATGATTTCGGCCCACGCTTCTGTCTATGGCTCACCGACGAGGATTATGCGGCGATCGGCGAGCGCCTTCAGGCCGATTACGAGGCGCTCCCCCAATCGTTCATGGGATATGGCCCGCGCAAGTCCACCGCCAGGGCGCAGGGTGCAGGCAGGCGCGACGGAGTGTTCCGCATCGGCGATTTCTTCGAGTCGATCACCGGATACCGTCAGGCGCCAAGCACCAACAACCCGCACGAGTGGCTGATGCTGGATGAGGCGACGCTTGCCGCCGCCACCAACGGCGAGGTGTTCGCCGACCCGTTGGGCAAGTTCCTCGACACCCGGCAGGGGTTCAAGACCATGCCGGAGGACGTGCGGCTGGCGCTGATATCCAAGCGTCTGGGCATGATGGCGCAGGCCGGGCAATACAATGTGCCGCGCATGCTCGCGCGCGGCGACGGTGCGGCCGCCTGGCTGTCGATCGGCGAGTTCGTGCAGGCGGCGGCATCACTGGTGTTCCTGCTCAACAATCCGATCACCGTGGGATACCTGCCGTATTACAAGTGGCGGTTCGCCGCGCTTCGGCGGCTGTCGTCCCTCATGGCGACGAGGCTCGCCGATGTGTGCGGGCAGCTGGAGACGCTGCTGCGGCTGAGCTCCGCCGCCTGCTATGGCGGTGCCGGTTTCGGCGAGGGCGGCAAGGGGTCGGCACCGGTCGCCGAGAAGATATCCCAGACCATCGAGCACGTCTGCGCCGAGGTCGTGGCCGAGCTGCGCCGAGAAGGACTGACCGGCAGCGACGAGACGTTCCTGGAGTGGCAACGGCCATATGTCGAGGAGCACATCGCCAGCGACGCGGCTTGTCTGCATTCCCTGTGACAGGGCGTGACCGGCACGGGAGATGACGGCGGCAACGACGATAACGGACAACGGGAAAGAGACGGCGGATGAGCGACCAGCTGATCGAGCGGATAGTGCGTCATGAATGGGATCAGTTCCAGCGCACGAACAACGAGGGCGGGCGGGCCGCCTGCCAAGGCAATTGGCCGGTGTTCCGGCAGATGCGCACGAGCCAGTTCATGACATGGACCGATCCGCTGCTGGACAGTTATCTGGCCGATCTGGTCGAGGCCGAGCGCGTCGGGCGCAATCTGGTCACGGAGAAGTACGGTCGCATGATGGAGTCCACGGCACCGCAGGATTTCCATGACAACATCGAACCGTACATACCCCGGTTGAGCGACGAACGTATCGCGACGCAGGAGCATGTCATCGCAACGCAGGTGGCGTGGGCCGAGGACTTCCGCGCCCGCTACCCGAAACTCGGCCGGGCCATGCGCGTGCTGCGCACCGCGGAGGACACCGCACAATCCACGTCGTTCGAAACATATCTGCGCGGGGAGCTCGGCACCTACTCGGAACGCACGATGGCCCTGTACCGGCGTTTCGTCGACGATCTGCTCCGGAAGGGTCGGAACCTGACCGAGGAGACGATCGCCCACACCGTCGCCCTCGCTGGTTTCGCCGATCTCGCCGAAGCGGAGGCCGCACAGGGCTGACGCGGGAATCGGTGCCTTGCCGGCAGGGCCGCCGGCAAGGCACCGGTCGATATGTCACTCGTCATGGGGCGTTCGTGCGTTGCGCGCTATCTTTGCCAGAGACCAGATGATGGCGATCAGGATCAGTGCCCCGCCGACCACCGCGCACCCGATGGCGAACATCACGCGGGGATCCATATCGAACCATGCGAGCACGCCATTGGGGAACCTCACTCCGAACAGGATCGCCACCGCGCCGACCAGCAGCATGAACACACCCAATGTCAGTGTGGCGGCGCTCGGCCCTGTCTTGCGGATGACCGGACGCACCGGCACGTCCCGCGGCACTTGCACGTAATTGGAGCCCGCGCCCGGCTGGGCCCAGGGACCGGCCGGAGCGGCGTATGCAGGACCCGCATCCGGGCGGTTCGGTCCGTATCCGTCATGCTCTCGCGGGGGCTGCGTGCTGTACAGCGGAATCTGCTGAGGTGCCGGACCGGGCTGCTCTGTATCACCCGCGGCGAAGGCCGTGGCGGCATCAGGCTGTTGCGTGGCGCCCGCGCCTGTGGATGGCGCGGCGGCAAGAGGCTGCCCTTTGTCAGGAACATCGCCGGCCGTTGTGGCTCCGGCCGGAACATCGCCGGTTCGCCGATCGGAAGCGGCGGCGGGACTCCCGAATGCGTCGGCGGCAGGCTCGGTCTCGGTCTGGCCGTCATCCACGGGGGCCGCCGATTCGTCCGAAACCGCCCCGGCCGCAAGTGGTTCGGCAGACAACTTCTCGGTCGACGCGGAGTCAACCGGCAACGACTTGGTCTCGGTCTGCGGCACCGCGACCTTTTCTACCGGCATCGCCTCTGTCTCGGCAACCGGCAGCGTCTGTGCCGGCTCGACCGGCAACGCCTGCGTCGGCTCGACCGGCAACGCCTGCGTGACGGCAGAAGCCTGTTCGGACACGCCGCCGACCAGTGTCGGCAAAGCCTCGGTCTGCTCGAAATCCGCAGGCATCGCCTCGGCATTCGGAAGATGCTGTGTCATATCGTGATCGTCATTCATGATGTGCTCCTTGTATCATTCGTCCGCAGTGCTCACAGGGCGTCATCGGATGAGCATCCGCCGCTGTCATCGACATAACGGACGGCCACTTTCCCCTCGATGGTGTACGGCACGTTGATGATCAGTTCGGGCCCGCCTTCGGGAATGGTGCTGTAATCGAGGTTGGATGCGCCGCCGTCGCACGCCGGCTTCTCACCGGAACGGCCCGAGAACGTGTTGTCCAGGCGCAGGAAATCGTATCCCCACTGGTTTCTGGTGATCGTATACCGGCCTCCGATAGAACCGACGAGCCGATACCCGTCGCTGCGCTTGCCGAACGCAAAGCTGCATCCTTGCGGCAAAGTCAGAATCACCCGGGCCCGATAGGCCGAGATGCGCAGGTCCCCGACCGGACACGTCGATTGCCTGACCTTTCCGTCGACATCCGTCACCTTGTGGGGGCTGATGCCGGGCACGCCATCTCGCGTCAGATCTATGCTGACGCGGTCGTCGCCGTAATTCGTGCCGACGAACCGCACGCCCTGTTGCAATCGGGCGATCTGCTGATCGGTGGCGCCATATTTCGTGACTCCGTGAACATTGACCAGCGTGCCGCCTTCGGACTGCATGGCATCCACCGTATAGCTGTAAGCGACGTTGACGCCCAGTACGCAGACCGCGACGAACGCGGCGGTCCAGGCGAGCGGAATCAGGCCTCCGGAGCGGCGTCCCATCAGTCCAAGCACCGTTATGACAGCACCCAGAGCCAGGCAGACGCCACCAATCCACAGCGTGAGCACACGGGTCATCGATTCGATGGATGAGTTGTCGTTTGCCAGCATCAGAACCGCACTGGAGACGAGCATCAGCCCGATCATGCCGATGACGATGGCGAAACCGGCCGGCTTGCGGCGCTCGTATTTCGGCGGAAGAGGCCCCGCCGATGGGCGATACGGAGACGACTGGTACGGCATGGAAGGACGTGCGGACCGATCGGCGGTATGGGGCTGGCCGAAGCCGTATCCCGGAGCGGGCTGCTGGAACGGCTGACGCACCGACGCTCCGGAGGACTCCGCTGCACTTCCCGCGGCTTCCGGCGCGGCGGGCCCTGATGAGCCAGCCGCGCCGGCATCGGCCGCCTGCTCTCCCGTGTCCGCACCGTCACAGGCGTATGACGAGTATGACGAGGCCGGCCATCCGCGCCGATATGAGCCGTTCTCAGAATCGCCGGTACCGCTGACGCCGCTGCCCGACCCGTATCCGCCATGCCGCCGGTTGGCGTTCTGCACCAGGGCCCACAGCACCAGCGCCGCGCACAGGGCCGCCGCGAGACCTGCACCGGGGACGGCGACCGCCAGCATCATCATGATTATCACGCCAAGCATGTTCCAATCCCAGCGCCCGTCGATCAGCTCCTCGCCGAGGATACGGCCATCCCGCGCATCGGGCAGCAGCGCCCATGCGATGGCGTACAGCGCCAAACCGAATCCGCATAGCACCACGCTCGCCAGCACCAGTGCCCGCACCAGAGTCGGGCTCCATCCCACGCGCTGCGCGATGGCGCTGCACACGCCGGCGATCCACCGGTCGTCGCCGCGCTCCATCGCGCTGCCGCGGATCCACGAGAAGAACCGGTCGCTCTGCCGCTTCGGCTTCGGCTGGGGTCCGGGCGCAGGAGAGCCGTACGGATTCGAACCGTACGAATCCGAACCATTCGTGCCGGGGCCGGCGGCGCCACCCGCGTCATAGGCATACGTTGTATCGTTCATGCTTCCATTACAGCAGCAACCGGCCGCCGCACGCATCGGGGGACACCCTGATTGTTCCCTGAACCGGGGCGTTATGCCCCATGTCGTCTTCCCCGGAGGCGCACAATGGAACCATGACCCAGCCGAACAACCCGTACCGGCAGCCGCACGCGCCCCGTCGGACGCAATGGCAGGCCCGGCGCGCCCAGCCGCCGTCCGCCGCGCCGAGCCTGCCATTGATGCGCCCGCGGAACGGGCGCGTCCTCGTCGGCGTGTGCCGTGGCGTGAGCCTACATCTGGGAGCGCCCGTATGGCTGGTGCGACTCGCGTTCGCCGCGGCCGCTCTCGCGTTCGGGGCCGGCGTCATCGCATACGTGTTCCTGTGGATGTTCATGCCGGTCGGCGATCCCGTCGCCGCCGCGCAGGCCATGTCGGATGCGGCCTCGACAGGTTTCGCCGAGCCGCTCTCCCGCGGCAATGCGGCATACGCCGGCACCGCGGGTGACAGTGGCCGCAGCGACGCCGACGACTCCTCGGAGGGACTGGCGGCGGCTCTGCGCCGCGCCCCGAAACCTTCACTGGTGGCATTGGCCGGCCTGGTGTTCATCGCCATAAGCGTGCTGCTGTCGTTTGCCGGCGGACGGGAGCTGATCGTGCCGCTGGCCGTCGCCGTCGGCGGCCTCGGACTGGCATGGTCGCGGTTCGACGCGGACGAGGGCAAACTGCCATCGATGCTTGGCGGCATCGTGCTTCTGTTCGTCGGCTATGCGATCTTCGTGTTCACCAGCACGGTTCCGGGGTGGGGCGCGTCCCCTCGCCGCATCATCATCGGCGGGTTCGTACTGCTGGCCGGCACGGCTCTGGCGATCGTGCCTTGGGTGAGCACGCTCATCCGCTCCCTATCCACCGAGCGCGCACTCAAGGAGCGTGAAGAGGAACGTGCCGACATGACCGCGCACCTGCACGATGGCGTGCTGCAGACGCTCGCCCTGATCCAGCTGCACAGCGACGACCCGCAGACCGTGTTCTCGCTCGCCCGGCAGCAGGAGCGCGAACTGCGCGAATGGCTGTATCAGGAACGCACCACATCGGACCGTTCGGTCAGCGCCGGGCTGAAGGCCATCGCCGCGCAGACGGAAGACGAGCACGGCAAACCGATCGAAGTGGTGACCGTGGGCGACGCGAGGCCCAGTGCCCAGACCGACGCGCTGCTCGATGCCACGCAGCAGGCGCTCATCAACGCCGTGACGCATGGCGGCGAGCCCATCTCCGTGTATTGCGAGGCCGGCGCCGACAAGGTTGAGGTCTTCGTGCGCGATCATGGCGATGGGTTCGACATGAACGCGATTCCCGAGGGCCGGCTCGGCATCCGCGAGTCGATCATCGGGCGGATCCGACGACGGGGCGGTACGGTGGAGATCGTATCGAGGCCGCATTGGGGCACCGAGGTGCGCATGCACATGCCGGTCGCAGGCGGACGGCAACCGAACCAACGGGGCGATGCCACGAACGCCGGCGGGCAGCATGGACGACCGCCATCCGGCGCGGCATCATACACACGCACGCAGAGGGAAACATGATTCGACAGGTGAAGCATATGGGTCAGGCAGACAGCACAAGCATCGGACCGACATCAGGAGCGGATGTGAGGCAAGGGGCGGCCGGTGAGTTCGGCAGCGTGGAGTGCAACGACGTGGAGTCCGGCAGAGCCACTGATACGGATACCACTCCCCGCGAAGCTGCGGCGACGCCGATTCGCGTGGCCGTCGTCGACGACCATGAGATGTTCCGCGCCGGTGTCATCGCCACGCTGCAGCCGTACTTCCACATCGTCGGGCAGGCCGCCGACGTGGAAGGCTCGATCGCGATGATCGCCGACATCAGACCGGACGTGGTGCTGCTCGACGTGCACGTACCCGGCGGCGAGGGAGGAGGAGGCGCGGAGATCCTCGCCAAATCGCAGCCGCTCTCCCCCGCTTCCGCGTTCCTGGCGCTGTCGGTGTCAGATTCGCCGCAGGACGTCGGCTCGGTGATTCGTGCCGGCGCACGCGGATACGTTACCAAAACCATCACCGGCGACGATCTGATCTCATCCATCAAGCAGGTGCACGAAGGGTATGCGGTGTTCTCGCCGAAACTGGCCGGATTCGTGCTGTCCGCCTTCCAGGGGGCGCCGATGGACGGGGCCGGCGGCGCGCGGGGCCGCGACGAGGAGCTGGATCTGCTGTCAGGCCGCGAGCAGGAGGTCATGCGCCTGATCGCCCGCGGATACACATACAAGGAGGTCGCCGCCGAATTGTTCATCTCCATCAAGACCGTGGAGACCCACATGTCAAACGTGCTGCGCAAATTGCAGCTGTCCAACCGCACTGAACTGACCCGCTGGGCAGCCGACCGCCGCATCGTATGAGGCAAGGCACGACCGGCGCGGCGACATTCCCATGCCGACGGTGAAACGGACGCCACCCACGTAGAGCGTTCTTCATACACTGGTAACGAACAAAACCCTATCCTCGTCGGAAGGAAACAGCATGACCGCTGAAGCAAACGTCGGTGTCGTCGGACTGGCCGCAATGGGAGCGAGCCTCGCCCGCAATCTCGCCCGTCACGGCAACAAGGTGGCGGTGTTCAACCGTCACTATTCGCGTACCGAGAAACTCATCACCGAGCATGGCAGCGAGGGCGAGTTCTTCCCCGCGAAGACGATGGAGGAATTCGTGGCATCGCTGAAGAAGCCGCGCACCGCGATCATCATGGTCAAGGCGGGCGAGCCGACCGACGCGATGATCGACCAGCTGGCCGATCTGATGGAGCCGGGCGACATCATCGTCGACGCCGGCAACGCGCACTTCCCCGATACGATCCGCCGCGAGAAGGCGATCAGCGCCCGCGGACTGCACTTCGTCGGCTGCGGCGTGTCCGGCGGCGAGGAAGGCGCCCTGCTCGGCCCCTCGATGATGCCCGGCGGCAGCGAGGAGTCCTGGAAGACGCTCAAGCCGATCTTCGAGTCCATCGCGGCGAAGGCCGAGGGTGAGCCGTGCGTGACGCATATCGGCGAGAACGGCGCTGGCCATTTCGTGAAGATGGTGCACAACGGCATCGAATACTCCGACATGCAGCTCATCTCCGAGAGCTACGACCTGATGCGTCGCGCGCTCGGTATGACGCCGGCCGAGATCGGCGATGTGTTCGAGGAGTGGAACAAGACCGAGCTGGAGTCCTACCTGATCGAGATCACCGCCGACGTGCTGCATCAAGTCGACAAGAAGACCGGCAAGCCGCTGGTCGACGTGATCGTGGATCACGCGGGCATGAAGGGCACCGGCACGTGGACCGTGCAGTCGGCGCTTGATCTGGCCGTGCCGGTGACCGGTATCGCCGAGGCCGTGTTCGCGCGAGGACTGTCCGGGCAGGCCGAGCTTCGCGCCGAAGCCCAGAAGCAGGACTTCGAGGGACCGTCCGGCGTGGTGCCGATGGCCGAGGAAGACAAGGTCGCGTTCATCAATGACATCCGCGAGGCGCTGTACGCTTCGAAGATCGTCGCGTACGCCCAGGGCTTCAACGAGATCACCGAAGCCGCCAAGGTGTATGACTGGAAGATCGATCTGGCTGCGGTGGCGCGCATCTGGCGCGGTGGCTGCATCATCCGCGCAAAGTTCCTGAACCGCATCTCCGACGCGTTCGAGAACGGCGAAGCCAACGTGTCTCTGCTGTTCGCCCCGTACTTCAAGGACGCGATCGAGACCGCCGAGCGCTCGTGGCGACGCGTGGTCTCCCGTGCGATTACATTCGGCATCCCGGTGCCGGTGTTCGCCTCCTCGCTGGAGTACTTCGACGGCCTGCGCTCCCCGCGCCTGCCCGCCGCCCTGATCCAGGGCCAGCGCGACTACTTCGGCGCCCACACCTACCAGCGCACCGACATGCCCGGCGCCTTCCACACGTTGTGGGCTGAGCCTGGCCGTGAGGAAATCATTGCGTGATTTCCGGTGACAGCCGCGAGGAGACACCGAGCCTCGCGAAGCGAGACCCCAATCGTAGGGGCCGAAGGCGAGCCTGGTCATAAGCAAACACCGAGCCTCGCCACAAGCCCCTCTCTACCGCTCGCAGATCGAACGCGAACCATACGAATGATGGCGCAGGCTCCCCTAGGGGCGTCTGCGCCATCGTGTTTCATCGGCACACCATTCATATCGTGTGGTTCCCATTTTTCACACAAACGTTTTTCGCGCACAGTAATCGCAACCAGCCGCATCCCAACATCACCAATCAACGCCCAGTCACCGCCGGCGGTGCATATCCTCCTGTACAACGCGCGCATTGTAGGCAAACGCAGCAGTTGTACATACACCGTCCCGAGAGACCTCGCACGCCATTCCTCATTTCGTTGGAATTCCAACGTTTTCAGGAACTCCGTCGGTGTACAACAGTGGGCGCAATCGTTTTCAACGGCTGTTGTACAGATTCCGCCCCGTACAACGCGCGCATTATGACATTTCGCGGGAGTTGTACACGCATCGGCGTCGCAACCCTGCGCGCTTCTTGCGCTGCATCCCATTCGCATGCCGGACCGCACCGGGCACGCAATGAGCCCTCGGGCGGAGTGAACGAAATTCGCAATACGACCGGATTGTCCAGTACGATCGTCGAACCGCATCGCCATGATTGACAGACCGGCCTCAATCCCATGCCATGATGAACACCAATCAGATCTGATTTCACGACGGGAGACGCGGCACGAAACGGCAAAACCATGCATCTTTGCCGTTTCGTACCACGGAATCCTCGAATTGTCTCGTTATCCGAAATAACAAGCTTCAGATACCGAACTATCCGATAGCCGAGACAAACCTCACAGCTTGCTGGCGGCGTCCTGGTCGATGTACCAGACGAGTTCCTCGCCGTCGGCGAAGGAGCTCGGGGCCTGCGGATTGCGCGGCTGAGCGAAGGCGGCGGCGACCGCATAGGCCTTGCGCTCCCCGGACGCGAACACCCACGTGTGCCGCGAACGGGCGATCATGGGAACGGTGAGCGTCACGCGCAGCGGCGGCGGCTTCGGCGAATCGCGCACGCCGGCGACCAGCACATGCGGGTCGTCGATCAGCACTTCAGACCGGCCGGGGAACAGCGACGCGAAATGCGCATCCGGACCGACGCCGAACAACGCGATGTCCAGCGTGGGCTCCTCCCCCAGCTGCTCGATCAGCTCCTTTTGGTAGGCGGCGGCCGCATCGGCCAGCACCGCATCGTTCTCCTCGTCGGTGGCTGCGGCGATCCGTGCGGCATCGCGCGTGTCAGCGGGCATCTCGTGGATGTTCTCCTCCGGCATCAGCCCGCGCTCCACCAGGATGTTCAGGAACCGCCGCGCCTGCTTGGCGTTGCGGTCGTCGCTGTCCTCGGGCACGAACCGCTCGTCGCCCCACCAGATGTGCACGCGCGAGGCGTCCAGATCATCGGCCAGCGGGTCGGTGCCGATCGCGCGCAGCACGCGATTGCCGTCGGTCCCGCCGGTCAGCGCTATATCCACGCGGCTGCGCCCCGGTTCGGCGAGCAGGTTCCTGATCGTGGTCAGCACGCGCACGGCCACAGCTTGCGCCAGAACATCGGGGTTCGGGCATGTTACGGTTTTTCTTTGCGACATCAGTTACAGCTCCTTTGTCGTTCTGATTCGGTCTTCACGCGCCCGGGCATGGGCGCGTGACGGTTCCGTGACGCTCACGCATCGTCGTTCATTCGTTGATTCACCGATTGCCGTCGGGCCGGCGCCTTGCGGTCGAGACGCCGGCCCGACAGTGCTTATTCGGCAGGATGAATCAGATTCCATCCCTGGGTGATGACTTCAGCATACACTTCATCCGGGTCGAGCTGACGCAGCTCTTCGCTCAGGCATTCCTCAAGCGTCCTCGTGGGCACGCTGATGGATTGCGGCGACTGGCCAGGCGTGCTGATGACGGCGATGCCCTCCTTCGCGTCTGGCCGCTCCAGACTGAGCGTCCCGTCCGCGCGCGTCAGGTATACGCCGGTCACGGCGGTCGCGCCGGGCACCTCCTCCATGATGACGGGCACGTTGAGCTTCAGCCGCAGCCAGGCCGCCAGCAAATCCATGGGCAGGAAGCCCTTCGGACCGGAGACCTTCACCGTGCTGATCGGCAGGTGCGGCGGCTGGTCGAGCATGGTGGCGAGCATCGCACGCCACACCGTCAGGCGCGTCCATGCCATGTCCACGTTCTTCGGCGACCAGTTGCGGCGCAGATCCTCGATGGTGCGGTAGGGGTTCGACGAGTGCATGGCGTCGGTGATGCGACTCCTCGCCATCGCGCCGAGCAGGTCCTTGGACGGGTTGGCCGGCGCCTCGTTCGGCCACCACGCCACGACCGGCGCGTCGGGCACGAGCAGTGGGATGACCAACGTGTCGGGATGATGGACCAGCCCACCACGCGGGTGCAGCACGATGATCTCACCCGCACCGGCGTCCGCGCCGAAGCGCACCTGGGCGTCCAGATTGGAATTGTCGTACGCCGCATCCGCGTCCTCGGCGGGCTTGGGCGCACCCTCGACGGGCTTGCGCGCGCCATCTCCACGCCGCGGGGAGATGGCGATGACACGGCACGGGTGCTCGCGGCTGGCGGCGTTGGCCAGTTCCAGCGCCTGCTCCAGCTCGTCCTCGGTGGTGGAGATCAGCAGCGTCAGCACGCGGCCGGTCGCCGACTCGCCGCGCTCCTCGTGCAACTCGTCGATCTTCTGCGATATCTCGCGGGTGCGGGTGTTCGGCATTTCGATAATCATGGCATCCTCCAGTGGCGTCCGTCGCGTGCGAGCATTTCATCGGCCTCCGTCGGCCCCCACGTGCCGGCACGATACGGCTGCGGCTGACCGAGCGTGGACCAGAATTCCTCGATCGGGTCGAGGATCTTCCACGACAGGTTGACCTCTTCGGTGGTCGGGAACAGCGGCGGGTCGCCGAGCAGCACGTCGAGAATCAGTCGCTCGTATGCCTCCGGCGAGCTCTCCGTGAACGAGCGGCCGTAGCTGAAGTCCATCGAGACGTCACGCACCTCCATCGCCGTGCCGCCAGGCACCTTGGAGCCGAAACGGATCGTCACGCCCTCGTCGGGCTGTACGCGGATCACGATCGCGTTCTTGCCGAGCTCGCGTGTCGCGGTCGATTCGAACGGCAGGTGCGGCGCGCGCTTGAACACGACGGCGATCTCGGTGACACGCTTGCCGAGACGCTTGCCGGTACGAAGATAGAACGGCACACCGGCCCAGCGGCGGGTGTCGATGTCAAGCCGGATCGCCGCATAGGTCTCGGTGGTAGACGCCGGGTCAATGCCCTTCTCCTCCAGGTATCCGACGACGTCATGCGAGCCCTGCCAGCCGGCGGCGTACTGTCCGCGAGCGGTGTGTGCGGCGAGGTCCTTCGGCAGACGCACCGCGGAGAGGATCTTCGTCTTCTCGGCGGTCAGGTCGGAGGCGGTGAACGAGACCGGCTCCTCCATGGCGGTCAGGGCCAGCAGCTGCAGCAGATGATTCTGGATGATGTCGCGCGCTGCGCCGATGCCGTCATAGTATCCGGCGCGGCCGGCCACGCCGATGTCCTCGGCCATCGTGATCTGCACGTGGTCGACGTAGTTGGCGTTCCAGATCGGCTCGTACATCGCGTTGGCGAAACGCAGCGCCAGCATGTTCTGCACGGTTTCCTTGCCGAGATAATGGTCGATGCGGAACACGCTCGACGGGTCGAACACCTCGGAGACCACACGGTCGAGCTCCTTGGCGCTGGCCAGATCGTGGCCGAACGGCTTCTCGATGATCACGCGTCGCCATGCGCCCTCGGACGAGCGGGCCAGTCCGCAGTCGGCGAGCTGACGCGCCACCACGGGGAACGCCCGCGGCGGCACCGACATGTAGAAGGCATGGTTGCCGCGCGTGCCCCGGTCGCGGTCCAGTTCAGCGACCGTGTCGCTCAACCGCGCGAACGCCGCGGAGTCATCGAACGTCCCCTGCACGAAACGGATGCCCTTTGCGAGCTGCTTCCACGTCGATTCGCGGAACGGGGTGCGGCAATGCTGCTGCACGTGCTCGCGGACGAAATCCCTGAAATGGTCTTCGGTCCAGTCGCGGCGTGCGAAGCCGGTCAGTCCGAAGCTCGGCGGCAACAGGCCGCGGTTGGCGAGGTCATAGATCGCGGGCAGCAGTTTCTTGCGCGACAAATCGCCGGTCACGCCGAAGATCACGATGCTGCACGGGCCTGCGATGCGCGGCAGGCGCAAATCGCGCGGATCGCGCAGTGGATTGGTCCACGCGGTTGGCGTGGCGGAAACGGAATCAGTCATACGCACCATAGTAGTGATGCGCGTGCATCTCATGGCCCATTCCTCTCAGAAAGAACCATGCATTGCATCATATCGCGGGATTTTGGCGCGGCGAGAACCGCTCCGGGACCACCCCCAGTCGCTACGCGACAGTCCCCGCCAGCGGGGGCGAGACAGCACAGTCGCTACGCGACAGCCCTCCGGGCCCTGCAATCAAGGACGGCCTTGCAGCCGCATCTCTCTGATGCGCCTGCCGGCTCATACTCGCCTATAGACAGCCCACCGGGCTGTCTACTGTACGGCTCGTCCCGCCAGCGGGGGCGAAAGCTGGCGTCAGAGCGTGGGCTGGTCCGTCTCCCCGCTCTGCTCGCCGGTCTCGCCCTCATCCTCCCGCAGTCCGGATTCGAGTCTCCGGTTGCGTTCGCGGAGCCTGTCGTTCTCCGCGGTCAGCTCGTGGATGTACCGGATCTGCTGCGCTATGAGCATATCGCGCAGGTCCTTGGCCGCCGATCCGCCGAAATTCTCGCGGATCGTGGCCGCGCGAATCGGCGCCGGCGGAATCAGCGGATTGCCGGTACGCGGGAACTTGTCAGCGGATATCGGCTCGGCGTCGTCATCAGCCGGTTCCATCATCTTCCAACGCGCGATGCACCGTTCGATGCGCTTGTATCCGATAAGCGACGGGTCAAGCCCGACGTCGCGGAATATACCCGTCGGCGAGTCCCCCGCACGATACCGCTGCATGCAGTATTCGCGGAACTGGCCGGTGTATCGGATGCGGTTCCGTCCGACGCTGTTCACGGCAGGCAGTGAACGCAGGTAGTCAATCTCGTCGTCGTCAAACTCTCTGTCTTTCATGATGGTGCCCTCCAGCACTCTTCTCATCGATAGAGATGAACATGAAACGGAGGTTCGCCAGGATTCACTGCACTGTCTTCCCCGCAGTATCCTCCGAATCGGGACGCCCGCCCTGCCTCGTGAAAGGCAGGCGGATGGCCGAGTCAGCCGCCGATATGCGATTCGCGGCGTGCACGGGTCATCATCGGCGACGTGCCTGGCAGCCGTGTCTCGCCCAAAGCAGTCGCGACGGATGTCACCGCGGCGTAGGTCTCCGACTTCACAGGGACTTCCGAGGGTTCGGGGGTGTTCGGCGCGTCGGGGGTGGAGGTTTTCAGCACGGGCTTGGCATCGGCCATGGAATCGATCATGTGACCATCGACTTCGCCGGTCAGGATGACGTCGACGCCATTGGCGATGTCAAGCGTTGCGGCCAGAGCGATGTTGGCGGCCGGAGCGGCGGATCCGGCCTTGGCGGCGGTCAGCGGGGCCTCATCACCCACGCGCATGACTGGGGATTGCGCCTTGTGCACCGCGTTTGCGGCGGCGGCATCGCCTGTATATTTGCTGGATGATATTGATAATCGTTGCCTGAACCTGACGACGAAACGTCGATTTTCCCGAAACATGATATATCCTTCACTTCTTGCTTCGGGAGGGTTCATCCTACGCAAAAAGCGCAAAACAAGCCCCCCCCCCCGTGATTTCGAAGTGTAGCGCCAGCGGGAAGATATTTGGGGGACTATGTTTCTAAGGGGTTATGACGGGGAGTTACGGGGGTGTCTTTGGCGGCGCGATATGGTCATGCAGGAGACCATGTGTGTGCGAGCACGTCGGTATGGCCGGTCACCCCATACAGGTGCCCGGCCATACCGCAGCCGGTCACCGGCGACGGGAGCGCGCCGTCGTGATGGAGAATCCCGCGGCAAGCATGATGCATGCCGTCACTGCGAGCAGCAGCGTCTGGGCGCCCGTCTTCGAGAGGGTTTCCGTGCCCGCCGTGCCGGGTTTGGAGGTATCGGCGTTGCCGCCGGCGCCGGGTTTGACGCCACCGGGACGCTCGGGCTGTCCGCCGCTGCCAGGCTGTTCGGGATCCTCGCCACCTCCTGGTTCCTCACCGCCGCCGGGCTGCTTGCGCTCCAGCCCGTCGCGAGCCTGAGTCAGGGCCTTTACGGCCTTGTCCAGATCGCCCTGCGTGGTGGATCGCCGTCCGCACTCCTCCTGCGCGGCGGCCAACGCCTCGGCGAACGCCTTCCACGATTCGGCAGTGTAATCGCCTTCTCTGAGAGCCTGAGCCGACGCGATGGCGTCGGACAACGGGCCACGGTCCAGACGCGCGTCGGACAGCGCGGCGATGGCATCATTCAGCCGTGCCGCAAGGGCGTCCACGTCGGACTGGGAGATGTGCGCCATGTCGGTGGCTACGGCGGCGGCAAGAGCCTCGCGCATCGTCGCCCACGCAGCCCTGTCGTACTGCGATTCGACCAGACCGTTCGCCGCCCGCTTCGCCGCATCCAACGCGGCCGCATCGATGTGCACGATTGACTCGTTGAACGCGGTCGTCGCCTGGCGCAGCGCGTCCGCCGCGGCGTCCACCTTATCGGCGTCTCCGGCGGCTGCACCGTGTGCGGCCTTGGCGTCGTCGATGGCCTGGCGCAGAGCGTCCGCGGCGCTTTGCGGATGCTGCCCCTCGTATTCGCCGACGCTGCCCGCCGTCTGCGCGTCCTCCAGCGTCTTGACCGCCGCATCCAGCACGACCTGATAGCGCTCCTGCGCGTCAAGCTGCGCGAGCGCCGTGTCGGCCGACCGCCGCAACGCAGCCGCGGCGTCATCGAGATCCTGTTGCGTCACCGTACCGTAGGCGTCGGAGACCTGCTTGGCGCTTGCCCTCGCCTCGGCCAATGCGGCCGACGACGCGGGCAGGCCATGCGCGTCCAGAGACGCGATCAGCGCCGCGGCGTCATCGATCGCCACATACAGCGCGTTGCGGTCGAGCGACACGTAGCCGGTGCGGTAGAACTCGGACACCGCGTCTTCGACGGTCGTCGTCCACCGGCCGGCCTCGCGCGAGGTCAGTCCGGCGTCCAGCGCCGCCCGCGCCCGCTCCAGCACGACTTCGAGCTTGGTCTTCGCCGCCCGGGTGACGTTGCCGGCGTATTCGCCGACGGTGAGCTTGCCGAGCGCAGTCTCGACGGACGAGAGGTAGCTTTCCAGAGACGCCCCTGCATCCGCCTGATACAGGTACAACTCGTTGATGGCGACGGGGTTCTCGTTGAGCACGGTGATGCGTACCGCGTCGGTGTAGACGGGCCGTGCAAGGCGGGCCACGATCTCCGGCTTCATCTGCGCATTGCCGGAATAGTCGGTCAGCGTCTTCCACTGGTCGGCTGCACCATCGCCCGCACCGCCGCCGTCCTGCGGCACCACGCGGTATTCGGCCTTGAACCGCACCGGCTCGCTGTTACCGGAGGCCAGCAGGCCGAGCATGTTGATGTCCGCGGCCTTCGCGAGCGTGAATGTCAGGGTCTTGTCAGCCGTGGCCGTCAAGGTGGCCGCGCTGTCGCGGTCTCCGTCCGTCAGCTTGGCGAGGTCGGCGGCCGTGAGCGTCGAGCCGTCCGAGGCCGTCGTCTTGGCGTCGCGAGCCACGTTGCCGGGCGTCGCGTAGACCTCGATCTCGGACACCAGCGGCCATGCGGGCGAGCCGCTGGAGGGGATGCGGGCGTCGGCGATGTCCATGCGGATGCGTGTGATGCTCATGCCGACCGGCACGTCCATCACGATGCCCTGCTGTTTGCTCAGGTCGGCTTCGGTTCGTTCGGCGACCGTATGTTCGTCGCCGTTCGCGTCGATCACCTTCAACGTGAACTGCATGCTGCGGTCGGGCTGGCCTTCCTCGAACTTGAGCCGTATGCTGTCGACCTCACGGGCCTTGGCATAGTCGAGCTGGAACCATGCCGGCGTGGCGCCGTCGCGGGACACCCATGCGGTCGCCTTGCCGTCCACCAGCGCGCCTGCGTTCTCGGGCGCGTCCTTGGTGGGCGACGACGTGATGGCGGCCGAGGTGGCGATGTTCACGCCTTCGATGGTGTCGCCGGCCTCCTGCAGCAGTTCGAGTTCGGCGAGCGCCGGCCATGCGGTGCCGCCGACCGACCCCGTGAACTCCACGGTGACGTGTTCGACCTCCTCGCCAAGATTCGCCGCATACACCTGATCGAGGGCGCCCTGGTTCTGCGTCTCGTCGATCAGTGTCCGCTCGGTACCGTCAGCGAGCCCCGCGACGACCCTGAACTGGAACAGGCGGCCGGCCGTCTCGAACACGAGCCGCACGCGGTCCACACGCTGCGCCGACGCCAGGTCGATCCGATACCAGTTCGGGTCTGACCCGTTGCCGACCCACAGCGTACCGTCGTCGCCGTCGTTGCCGTTCGACGCGGGCCGCTCGCTGGGGCCGGCGCTTGCGGCGCCGCCAAGCGCCAGATTCGTGTACTCGGGCTGCGGCTGCGCGGCTCCCCAGACGGACAGCTCGTAGATGCCGGTCAGGTCCCGCCCGTTCGTCGAATGCAACTTCCAACGCACCTTGGAGCCGAGTATGTCGGCGGCGACCTCGTTCTTGGAGCTGACGGCATCGGCTTCGCTGCGGCCTATCTCGACCCATCCCGAGCCGTTCCAGACATCGATCTCGTAGCGCAGCGGGAAGTCGGCCGCGATCTGCTGCAGGGTGATGCCGGCGCCGGTGATCGAATACGTGCCGTCGAGGTCGACCACCAGCGTGGCGTCGGTCTTGCCCGTCTGCGTCCAGCCGGTGTCGGTGTTGCCGTCGGTCACGTCAGGGACGACGGTGCCGGTGTCCTCGTCGGTCACGTCATGTCCCAGCGCCAGGTTCGTGCGTTCGACCGCGGTGCCACCGTCGGTGACGTCGTCCATCGCGGTGACCGAATACTGGTCGAGGATGATCTTGCCGAGCGCTTTCTGGTCGACGTCATCCGCGGCTTCGGTCGCGAAACCATACCCGTCCTCGTCGCTTTTGCGGTTCGCCCACTGCCAGCCGTAGTCGAACCAGTCCGGGTCGGTGAAGTCGGTGCCGTGCTCCAGTTTGTTCAGCCGGTTGTCCATGTACGTCTTCCACCGCCGATAGTAGTAGTCGCCGGTCAGCCCGGCCCACTGGCGGTTGGAATAGTCGATGAGCGAGCCGTTCTTGTTCAGACCCCACGTGGTGACGAGCGCACGCGCGTTGAGCTCGAACAGGTCGGCGGTCCAATCGTCCGCGCCGTCGAGCATCGTGCGGGCATCGTCGATCCATGCGCCCACGAGGAAGTCGTCCGAGCTGGAAAGCAGCTTGTCCTGCGCCTTGATGATGTCCAGCATCCGGGACGACAGTGTCCGGAACGTCTCCAGATCGCCCGACTTGTACGCCTGCCCGGCGAGCGGCTGGTATTCCTGGAAGCTGTTGGCCAGCACCTGCCGCATCACGTCGACGTAATCGTAGCGGAAGCCGGCCGAGTCCTTGTACGAGTCATACGCCTGCTCGAACAGGGCCGCGGCCTTCTCGAACTGCCGCTTGTCGTAATCTATGTCGCTGTGGCCCCACGTGGACGCCGAGCCGATGATGTTGTCGGACGGGCGGGCGTTGATGATGGATTCGCTCGCACCCTGATAGTATTCGCCGTCCGTGTGCTTGTAGGCGGTGTCAAGCAGGATGTCCCACGCCTTCTCGATCGTCCCGTCGGCTCCGCCGTACCGGCGCTCGGCATACTCCTGCGTCCAGGAGCGATAGTCGACCGGATCCTGCTCCCAAGTCATGTCGAACAGCAGCTCGTAGACGATCGGCGAATTGTCGATGGCTTCGGGCGTGATGCCGATGCCGCGCATGTAACCGCTGGAGTTGTAGGCTTTCGTGATGTCCTGGGAGATCACCTCCGGCACTCCGTCAAGGCCCATGCGTCCGCCGAAGTTGTGCAACATGTTCCACACCCACGGCACGCCCTGGTTCTCCATCGGGCTGGCCTGCGAGCGCAGGTCGCTCTGCAGGTCGAGCACGAGCGTCTGGCCCTTGTCCGCGAGCCCGGAGAGCTTCGTTTCGTCGATGCCCCACTGCCACTGCTGCATCACCCACACGGCCGCCGGGTCATGGTCGAGCATCTTGCGCTGCACGGTGCGGTAGATGTCGACGATGTCGAAGCCGTCTGGAATCGTGCCGCCCTCATGGAACGGATCGACCGCGTAGTAGTTCGACACCTTGCCGAACACGCTTTCCTGAGCTTTGTAGAACGTGTCGCCGACCTTCTGGAAGTAGTCCTCCTTGCCGGCCGCCTTGTCGGCGTCGGTCAGATACGTCTTGATCATGTACGGGCGGTCGAAACCGGACCATGTGCCGGACGACGCGGCCACCGACGTCGGGTTCTTCTCCTGGAAGTCGGCCGGCACCTGACCGCCGAAGCCCTGGATGACCGGCGTGATGCCGTACGCCTGCATGCGGTCGTGTATCCTGCGGCCGAGCTCGACGCGCTGCTCGAACCATGCGGCGGGCAGGGGGCCTCCGACCGAGTACAGGTTCTGCATGTAGAACCATGCGTAGTATCCCGGCCCGGACAGGTATTCGCGCACCTCGTCGTCGCTGTAGCCGTATTGGGTGAGCGTCTCGCGCAGCACCTCCTCCTGTCCGACGATGTCGAGCATGAGGTTCACGCCGTTCATCGCCGCCCAGTCGAGGAACGGCTCGTAATCATCCCAGTTCCAGAACGCCATCGTGTACGAGTAGGTGCAGAAGTTGAGCGCGTACCGGTACTCGTAGTTCGTGTATTTGAGGATTTTCCGGCCGACTGCAGGCAGGCTCTCCGGCATGGACAGCTGGGAGCCGAACAGCGGGTTGTAGTCGACCTTGCACCAGTGGCGCAGATAATAATTGAGGCCGGACGCGAGCGAGACGCCGTTGTTGCCGCGGATGGAGATCCGGCCGTCGCCGGCGTCTGAGATTTCGAACACGTCCTTGCCGTCGGCCTTGCCGCGCAGCTGGAAGTCGAACTTGTCGACCCACCGCTCGCCGATCACGCGGCCGACGAGGTTTCTGACCTCGGTGACGGTCTTCTCGGCGGCATAGTCGGAGTCGGTCTCTACGCGGGCCCACTCCCGGCCCCACGAGCTTGAGTCGAAGTCGGTGACGGAGATGGCCTTGGGGCTGGCCTGCTCGTCGGAGACCTTGGTGCCGTGGAAAGCGACTTCGGCGAGGTTGACCTGCTGGGCGGCGGAGTTGTAGCTGACGCTGATGCGCGCGTATGCGGCTTCGGTGGCATCGATGGGATGCGTGTCGGCGGCACCGGTCGCGGGGGCGTCATCACTCTTGTAGGCCACCTTGCCGTAGTCGGCGCCGTCCTTGGACAGATAGACCTCGTAGTGGTAGTACGAGCCGGCGAGGTTGGTGATGTCGATCTGCGAGATGCTGTATGTGCCGTGCAGGTCGAAGTCGAGGAAGCGGCGGTAGTCCTGCATCGACGAGTCTGCGGGTGACTGCCAGTAGGTCGCCGGATCGCCGTCGACTGCGGCGGCCGCAGCATGGCCGTCCGCGGCGGCACCGCTCGCCGTGACGCCGGCGATCGCCGGTTCCACAGCGCGCGCGAGACGTCCGGATGTGATCAGGCCGCACATGAGTGTCGCCATGGCGACGAGCAGGGCCGTCGCGCGACGCCGCCATGATCGGTGGCAGGTCGGAGGATGTTCGGGCGAGTGCCCACGACGATGACGAGCGGATGAAACCATCATTGGTTGCCCTTGTCTTCTCTTGATTTTCAGTAAGAACCGCACCGGCGAACATTGCCGGATTCTGTTAACAATATATACAAAGAATGGGACATGGCGCGCCCGCATCACGCCGCGCCGCTTTCAACCGCCCCTGTACCACACAATGCGATTTTTGGCGGTTTTTGTGCTGGTGTGGTACAGCGCCGATTCAGGACAATTCGGGCGAATTCCTCAGATCATTGGAAAATGGCGGTTCCTGAATTCTTGTTCGTTGCCATACCAGCTCAAAAACGCGTCGAAATCGCATTGTGTGGCAAACGCTGTGCCACACAATGCGATTTTGACCACAAATTGACGTGGTGTGGCACAATCCCCAGATGCCGGACCGCGGATATGCCGGCAATAGACAAAAAGGGTTCCAGGCGATGCACCCGGAACCCCGATATGCGGACAGGGCGAGATTCGAACTCGCGGTGGATTGCACCACAACGGTTTTCAAGACCGTCTCTTTAGGCCGCTCAGACACCTGTCCTTATGTGCGCCACGAAGCGCACAAGATTCAATTATACATCCGGCGCGGATGTTCTCCGCCACCGGATACGGTCGACGCCGAAGCGATCAGGCTTCCCACTTGGTCGGCTCGATGACTTCCTTGCCGCCCATGTAGGGGCGCATGGCCTGCGGAATCTCGATGGAGCCATCCTTCTGCTGATGGTTCTCCAGGATCGCGACGAGCCAGCGCGTGGTGGCCAGCGTGCCGTTGAGCGTGGAGACCGCGCGGGTGGAACCGTCCTCGTTGCGCTCGCGGATGTTCAGGCGGCGGGCCTGGTACTCGGTGCAGTTCGAGGTGGAGGTGAGCTCGCGGTAGCGGCCCTGGGTCGGGATCCACGCCTCGGTGTCGAACTTGCGGGCTGCGGAGGAGCCGAGATCGCCGGCGGCGGTGTCGATGACGCGGTACGGCACCTCGACCTTGGCGAGCATCTCCTCCTCCATGCTCAGCAGGTGCTGGTGCTCCTTGTAGGAGTCCTCCTGCTTGGTGTAGACGAACATCTCCACCTTGTCGAACTGGTGCACGCGGATGATGCCGGACGTATCCTTGCCTGCGGCGCCGGCCTCGCGGCGGTAGCAGGAGCTCCAGCCGCAGTAGCGCAGCGGGCCGTTGGACAGGTCGAGGATCTCGTTCTCGTGCATGCCGGCGAGCGCCACCTCGGAGGTGCCGACCAGGTACTGCTCGTCAGGCTCGCGAAGACGGTAGATCTCGTCGGCGTGGGAGTTGAGGAAGCCGGTGCCGGCCATGACCTCGGGACGCACCAGCGTCGGGGTGATGGCGAGCACGAAGCCGTGCTTCTCGGCCTGATCGACGGCCATGGTCAGCATGGCGATCTGCATGCGGGCGACCGCGCCGCGCAGGAAGTAGAAGCGGGAGCCGCCGACCTTGACGCCGCGGCGCATGTCGATGCCGGCCACGCCGGTGCCGAGGGTCAGGTGGTCTTTCGGCTCGAAGCCTTCGGCCGCGAAGTCGCGGGGCTGGCCGACCTTCTTGACGACAACGTAATCGTCCTCGCCGCCTTCCGGGGCCTCGGGTTCGACGACGTTCGACAGCTTCCACATGGCGGTGGTGTATTCCCCGGCGGCGGCGTCCGCGGCGGCCTTGTACTCGGCGACCTTGGCGGACAGCTCCTTGGTCTGCGCGATCAGCGCGGCCTTCTCGTCGGCGGGCGCGGCGGCAACCTTCTTGCCGATCTCCTTCTGCTGGGCGCGGGCCTCCTCGAACTCCTTGAGCGCGGAGCGACGGGTCTCGTCGGAGCGCAGCACCTCGTCGACCAGTTCGACGGATTCGCCGCGCTTGCGCTGGGATTCCTTGACAATGTCAGCATGTTCGCGAATGAATTGAATATCAAGCATGTGCCTAACACTACCGCCGTAAGCCGACACGGACAATACCCCTCGACCGGCGCGGCCGTTGCATCGCCGCATCCGACTACGGAGCCGGAGAACAGAGTTCCGAGCGGATTCACACGACGTTCATTGCGGCTCCATGTGCCGTCTCTTCGGGCTTCCTACGCTGGCGTTGCACATCGGTTCCCGTGCGACGACCGTTCGCGCCCTGCGACGCGTCGCGCGGGAATCTTTAGCAAGAAGGAGTATTCATGCGTATTTCAACACGCATTCAAAGCCTGCTGGTCTCGGCAGCGCTGCTGGTGCCGCTGGTGGCGACGCCAGTCACCGCAGCCTACGCGCAGCCGACCGAGGAAAAGACCGCGGCGTCCTGGTCGGGCGTCGTCATCAACGAGGCGTATCTGTCCGGCGGCAGCAAGGGCGCCGCATACAAGAACAAATTCATCGAACTGTACAACACCACCGACAATGACGTGACGCTCGACGGCACCTCGCTGCAGTACCGTCCGGCGAGCGGCACGGGCGCGAGCAACGCCGCCGCCGACCTGACCGGCGTCATCAAGGCCAAGGGCCACTATCTGATCAAGGCGGGCTCGAACGGCTCCGACGGTGCCGAGCTGCCGCAAGCGGACGCCACCGCCACCAACCTCAACGCCAGCGGCACCAAAGGCACGCTGTTCCTCGCCGCCACGACAAGCAAGCTCAGCCCGGCCGTCGGCGACACCACGGCGAACGCCGACATCATCGACGCGCTCGGCTACGGCGACACCAACACGTTCGAGAAGGTGGCTGCCACCGCGCCGAAGAGCAACGCCGACGTGAAGTCGCTGAACCGCACGAACGGCGTGGACACAAACGACAACAGCGCCGACTTCACGCTGAGCGCCGACATCACCCCCGAAGGCACCGGCGAAGAATCCCAGCCGACACCGAAACCAGACCCGACGCCCGGCGACTGCCCGACCGGCGAGGCCGAAATCGCGCAGATCCAGGGCACCACCGACACCAGCCCGTGTGTTGGCAAGACCGTGACCACCACAGGCGTGGTGACCGCGGCCTACCCGGACGGCGGATTCAACGGCTACACCATCCAGACGCCGGCAACCGGAGGCGCGGTCGACCTCGCCGAGCACAAGGCGTCCGACGGCCTGTTCGTATACGATTCGAAGAACGTCAAGGATCTTCAGATCGGCGACTATGTCAAGGTCAACGGCACGATCAGCGAATACTACGGCCTGACCGAGCTCAACGCGAGCTCCGTCACGAAGCTCTCCGACAAGGTCGAGGCCCCGAAGGCCTCCACCGTGGCGTTCCCGAAGACCGACACCGAGCGCGAAAGCCTGGAAAGCATGCTGATCGCGCCGCAGGGCGACTACACCGTTTCGGACGTGTACAACACGAACAAGTACGGCGAGATCGGACTCGCGGCATCGAACAAGCCGTTCCTCAACCCCACCGTCAAGGGCCTCAAGGGCGACGCCGAAACCGGTGCCGCATACCAGGCCGAACTCGACCGCATCGAAGCCGAGGGCGTGTACCTGGACGACGGCTCCAGCCGCAACTTCCTCGACACGAAGTACCCGGACAACGCCGACACGCCGCTGCCGTACCTGTCGAACGACCAGCCGGTGCGCGTGGGCGAGAAGGTCACGTTCACCAAGCCCGTCGTGCTCGACTACCGCAACAGCGCGTGGCGCTTCCAGCCGACCGAACGCCTGACCGGAGACAACGCCGACGCGCAGCCGGTGACGTTCACCAGCACCCGCACCGACACGCCCGATCTGGCCGCGGTCGGAGGCGATATCAGGCTCGCCACGTTCAACGTGCTCAACTACTTCTCCACCACCGCCGACAAGACCGGCTGCTCCACGAGCAACGCCTACACCGACCGCGACGGCAACCCGGTCACCGCGAAGAACTGCGACGTGCGCGGCGCATGGGACAAGGCCAACATGGAACGCCAGCGGGCGAAGATCGTCAAGGCCATCAACAACCTCGGCGCCGACGTGGTCTCGCTGGAGGAGATCGAGAACTCTGCCAAGGCCGCCAGCTCCGTGCCGGCATCATTCAAGGGCGAGCGCCGCGACTACGCGCTCGCCACGCTGGTCGACGCGCTCAACGAGCAGGCCGGCGAAGGCACCTGGGCCTACGTGCCCAGCCCGCAGACCGTCCCCGACCTCGACGTGGAGGACGTGATCCGCACCGCGTTCATCTACAAGCCCACCAAGGTCGCGACCGTCGGCGCAACCCGAATCCTCACCGACTCCGACGCGTTCAACGGCAAGAACGGCTACGAGCACGGCCGCCAGCCCGACGCCCAGGCGTTCAAGGCCAAGGGCGCCGCCGACTCCGACGCGTTCCTCGTCGTCGCCAACCACTTCAAGTCCAAGGGCTCGGCGAGCAACGCGCTCAACCAGGATCCCGGCGACGGCTCCGGCAACGCCGACTACACCCGTCAGGCGCAAGCCGACGCGCTGCTCGCGTTCACCGATGAGGTGAAGAGCGATCTCAAGCTGGAGAAGGTCTTCCTCGTCGGCGACTTCAACGCCTACTACGCCGAAAAACCGATCCAGAAGATCGTGGCGGCCGGATACACCGACCTGAGCGAGCAGGTGAGCGAAAAGACCGGCAAGTACACCTACGCCTACACCGTCAAGGACGAATCCGGCAACACGAACGGAGGGGTCGGCTCGCTCGACCACATCTTCGCCAACGAGGCCGCGATGCGGTCCGTGACCGGCGCGGACATCTGGAACATCAACTCCGTCGAATCCGTGGCGCTGGAATACTCGCGCTACAACTACAATGCGAAGAACCTGTACCAGGCCGATCAGTTCCGCGCCTCCGACCATGATCCGGTGATCATCGGAATCTCGGCCTCCGGCACGACCGGCGGCACGGCCACGCTGAATCTGCTGAACTTCAACGATTTCCATGGCCGCATCGACAAGAACCTGACGGTGCCGTTCGCCGCTACCATCGAGCAGCTGCGCGCCGAGCACCCGGATTCGTCGCTGCTGCTGGCGGCCGGCGACAGCATCGGCGCCTCGCTGTTCAATTCGTCGGCGCAGAAGGACCAGCCGACCATCGACGTGCTCAACGCGCTGGGGCTCAAGGCCTCCGCGGTCGGCAACCACGAGTTCGACCAGGGGTACGACGACCTGACCGGCCGCGTGATCGGCACCGACGGCAAGCGCAACGCGCAGTGGGATTATCTCGGCGCGAACGTGTACAAGAAGGGCACCGGTACGCCGGCGCTTCAGGAATACAGCATCCAGAACGTCAATGGCGTGCGGGTCGGTGTGATCGGCGTGGTCACGCAGGAGACCTCCACGCTCGTCTCCCCCGGCGGCATCAAAGGCATCGAGTTCGGCGACCCGGTCGAGGCCGTGAACCGCGTGGCCCGTCAGCTCACCGACGGCGACGAGTCGAACGGCGAGGCCGACGTGATCGTGGCCGAATACCACGAGGGCGCCGCCTCCAACGAGGATGACGCCACCGCCAAGCCGACCATCGACGAGCAGAAGGCCGCCAGCCCGGTGTTCAAGAAGATCGTCGACGACACCGACCCGGCGGTCGACGTGATCTTCACCGCGCACACGCACATGAAGTACTCGTACACCGATCCGGCCCACAACGGACGCCCGGTCATCCAGACCGGCAGCTACGCCGCGAACATCGGCCAGGTCGTGCTCGACTACGACAAGGCCACCGGCACCGTCACCTACCGCAAGTCCGGCAACGTGGCGGTCGACACCAGCAAGAGCGACGACGAGCTCGCGGCCGCCGGCGACGACACCGTCAGGAACGTGAAGAGCATCGTCGACGCCGCCGTGGCCAAGGGCCAGGAGGAAGGCGACAAGCCAGTCGTCTCCATCGCCGCCGACATCACCACCGCCTTCAAGGACGGCGCGCGCGACGACCGTGCCTCCGAATCCACGATGGGCAACCTCGTCGCCGACTCGCTGCTCGACTCACTGTCGTCCGAGGACCGCGGCGGCGCCGAAATCGGCGTGGTGAACCCCGGCGGCCTGCGCGCCGAATTCTGCAAGACCGGCGACAACGAGAAGTGCACGATCGCCGCCGACGGCACCATCACCTATGCCCAGGCCAACGCCGTGCTGCCGTTCCTCAACAACCTGTGGACCACCACGCTCACCGGAGCCCAGTTCAAGGAAGCCCTCGAACAGCAGTGGCAGACCGACGCCGACGGCAACGTGCCTTCCCGCCCGTACCTGCAGCTCGGCCTGTCGCACAACGTCTCCTACACCTATGATCCGAACGCGGCGCAGGGCAATCACATCACTTCGGTGACCGTGAACGGCAAGCCGCTCGACCTCAAGCGCGAGTACCGCATCGGCTCCTTCTCGTTCCTGCTGCAGGGCGGCGACAACTTCCGCGCCTTCGCCGCCGGCAAGGACACGAAGGACACCGGTCTGGTCGACCGTGACGCATGGATCGACTACATCTCCAAGAACTCGCCGCTCAAGCCGCGCTACGACCGTCGCGCGGTGGCCGTCACCGGCATCCCGGCCGATGGCAAGGTCACGGCCGGTACCTCGTTCGATCTGCAGTTCTCGAAGCTCACGCTCACCTCGCTGGGCGTGCCCGCCGAGACCAAGCTGGTCGCCACGATCGACGGCACCGAGGTCGGCTCCGCGGCCGTCAAGGACGGCGACACCGCCACATTGCAGGTCGCGGTTCCCGCCGGGCTGCCGGCTGGCGCGGCGACGCTCACCGTCAAGGCCGTGACCAACGGCACAACCGTGACGCTGCCGCTGACCGTCGCCGCCGGCACCTCGACCGAACCTCAGCCCGGCAAGCCCGGCAAGCCCGAGCAGCCTGGTCAGACGAAGCCCGGTACGGGCGATGAACGGCACGACGGCGCGAACAACGCAGCCGGCAATGGCGGCAACGCCGGCGCCGTCGAGCAGCTGTCGCAGACCGGCGCACCCGTGGTGGCGGTGGTCGTCGCCATGATGGCGTTGCTGGCCGCCGGTCTCACCGCGGTCCGCACGTCGAAGCGAGCCGATCGCATACGCTGACCGGCCAGCTGAACTGGCCACAGTCCTCCGCGTGGTGGGACGCGCCCCAACGGGTGCCTCCCGCCACGCGGATTTTTTATGCGCGCAGCGAGACCGGGGGTGGTCGCCAACACACCAAGCCACCGTCAGACTCGCTACGCGAGCCAGCTCCCACCAGCAGGAGCAAGACGACGCACCTCCCAATGACAACACAAGACCGAGGCCGGTCGCCGTGGCATCCGCTTCGTTCCTCTCCCCACGCATGCCCCCGCCCGTGAATATCGTGTGGGAATCGTCGAATTTCGGCAGGGCGAAACCATTACAAGCCACTTGAACGTTCACAATGGGAGGTATGCCGCTAGCCGCCATCATCACCATAGCCGTCATCGCCGGCGTCATCGTCCTCATCGTCGCCGTGACGTTCGCCCTTCGCGCCCGCCGCCACAAGCGCCTGTCGCAGCAGCTCGTCAAACGCAACGACGATCAGGTGCATTACGTCTTCGTCGTGAACCCGTCCAAGCCGCAGGCCGCCCAGCGGCGCGCGCACATCGAACAGTTCTGCCGTGACAAGGGACTGACCGACGTGGAATTCATCGACACGCAGCTCGACAAGGACGGCCGCGCATGCGCCAAGGAGGCGCTCGCCAACGGCGCCGACGTAGTGGTCGCGGTCGGCGGCGACGGCACTGTCCGCACGGTCGCGAGCGCCATGTCCGGCACCGGCCATGCCATGGGCATCATCCCGATCGGCACCGGCAACCTGTTCGCCCGCAACATGGGTATTCCGATCGACGACATCGACGCGGCGCTCACCGTCGCCACATCGCACGGGTCGCGGCACGTGGACGTCGGCCGTCTCTCGCTGCTGGACGATCCGAAGGCCGATCACGGCCACGCATTCCTGATCATCGCCGGGGTCGGTTTCGATGCCGCCATGATCGACGACACCGACCCGCAGCTGAAGAAGAACATCAGCTGGCTGGCGTATTTCGTCGGCGGCGTGAAGAACCTGTTCACCCCGAAATACCGGGGCGACGTGACCATCACCAGCACGGACGGCAGCATGCACACCCGTCATGGCGTGGCATTCCGCACGTTCATGGCCGGCAACTGCGGGCAGATCCCCGTGTTCTCGCTGATGCCCAACGCCTCATACGACGATGGCATCCTCGATTTCGAGATCATCGACACATCGGGCGGCATTTTCGGCTGGGCGAACCTGTTCGGCGATGTGGTGCACCAGACCATCACCGGCAAGCCCGGATCGAACCCACTGTCGACGAATTCGACGATGGACCAGATTCAGGGAGTGAGCGCGGAGATCACGCTGGAGAAGCCGGTGCTAGCCCAGGTCGACGGCGACATGCTCGGCCGCACGCGGCATCTGCGATTCACCGTCGACCGCGAGGCGCTGTGCGTGCGCGTGCCGGAGGTCGCGCCCGACATGTCAGCGACGGGAATCATCCCGCCGATTCGCGATTGATACGAAACCGACGCTCTCAAAACTTGCAGATAGAGGCCGTTTTTCATGGAAAATGGCCTCTATCTGCAAGTTCTGAGAGCGCTACTCATGCTTACGCGCATCCGCGACGACCCGTGCGACGTGCAACGCCAGGTATGCGACCTCATCTTCGGTGAGGTTGGAGCCCAGACGCAGCGAGGCGACGGTGCCGATGGTCTGCGCGCACTGCATGGCCTTGGGATATGACTGCCGGATCGATGCGATGATCGGCTCGGGTTCCTTGTCGAGCTGCTTGCCCTGATGGATGCGTACGAACAGGTAGCGCAAATGGGTGATGAACCGGCCGACGTTGACGCTGTGCTGATCAAGCGAGACGCCGTAGGTCTGCTCGATGATGGTCAGCATCTGCTGGATGACGCCGGTCATCTTGTATGTGTCGGACAGGTCGCCGTTCGCGAAGCCGGCGTTGACCAGATGCAACGCCAATGCCACGGCCTCGCTGCCGGGCAGGACACCGTTCAGGTGACGGTTGAGTTCATTGACCAGCCGCGAGGCCTGCGCGTACTCGGACGCGTACAGCGACTGGACTTCCGCCTGCAGCGGATATGCGATGTTGACGTGGCGCTGCGCCCTCTGCACCGCACCGGTGATGTGGTCGGCGAGCGCCATGACAAGCGTGGGCTGCGATTCGGCCTGTTCCGCGAGCCCGGTCGCCGTCATGGCGTCCGTCACCAGTCGAATGATCTCCGGAGGTATCTCGGACAGCAGTTCCGCGATATGGTCCGGGTCTCGGCCGTCGGCCGGAACGAACACGCGCACGATTTTCGCGTCGTCGACGCGCTGGCCGGGTTTGGCCTGGAATCCCAGGCCGCGCCCGGTGACGATGACCTCGCGGGCACCGTCCTTGGCGAGTACGACGTTGTTGTTGAACACGCGAAGAATTTTCACGGCATTCCTTCCGACCGCTCGGCCGTTGCGCCGATTGGCTCTTGATGCGGTCAGCGCTGGATGTCCAGCACTTCCTGGCCCGCCTGCACGTCCACGCCCGTCTTCGGGGTGACGCCGGCAAGCGCCGCGGTGTTCAGCACCGTCATCAGTGTCGTGGTGCTGTATCCCGCCTCCTTGACCTTATCAAAGTCGACGGTCACCAGCGTGTCGCCCGCGTTCACGCGCTGGTTGGCGCTGACGGCAACGTGGAAGCCCTCGCCGTTCATCTTCACCGTGTCGATGCCGACGTGCACCAGCACTTCGATGCCGTCGTCGGTCTTCAGGCCGAAGGCGTGACCGGTCTCGGCCACGGTCTGCAGCACGCCGGAGACCGGCGCGACCACGGTGGAATCAGTGGGCTGGATGCCCACACCCTCGCCGAGCGCGCGGGAGGCGAACACCGGGTCGCCGGCGTCGTCGAGCGACACGACATGGCCTGCGACGGGGGCGCCGACCGTGGTGGTGCGAACGGCGGTGGCAGTAGCGGTCGCGGTGGCGGTCGCCACCGGTGCAGCGTCCGCCGGCGCCGTCTCGACGGCGGTCCCGTCAGACTCGCTGGCGGCGTTCATCTCGGCCTTCTGCTCGGGAGTACGGTAATCGAGCATGATGATCAGCACCATCGAGACGATGAACGACACGGCGATGGAGACGGCGTACACCCACATCTGGCTGAACACCGGGATGGTGAGCAGGGAGGTGAACGCGAACGCGTTGGTGGTCACGCCGCGCACCGATTCGCCGGCTGCAGTGACGGACGGGAACAGCCAGCCGAGCACCGCGATGACGACGCCACCGGCGAAGCAGCCGACCAGCATGCGCTTGTAGATCAGCTTGTAGCGCAGGTGGATGCCGTACAGGCTCGGCTCGGACACGCCACCGAGCAGGCCGGCGGCGAGGGCGCCGAGCGAGGTCTGGCGCATGTCCTTGTTCTTGTCGCGGATGGAGATGAACAGCACGCCGGCGGTCGCGCCGAAGCAGGCGAAGTTCCACACGCCCATCGGGCCCTGGATGAAGTCGTAGCCAAGGGACTGGATGTTCATCAGCATCAGGGCGTTGAGCGGCCAGTGCAGGCCGAGCGGCACAAGGAACGGGTAGAGCATCGGGATCAGGATCGCGAAGATGAACGGGGCGTGGCCGTTGAGCCAGGCCAAGCCGACGCCGAGCCAGTTGCCGGCGAGGATGCCGAGCGGGCCGATGAGGAAGGCGGTGAGGGCGCCGACGATGATCATCGAGAAGAACGGCACGAACACGATCTGCACGCTGTCAGGGATAATCTTCTTGAGCCCGTGGTAGACGAGCGCGAGCACGGCAGCCATCAGCAGCGGCACGAACACGTTGCCGCTGTAGTCGTTGAGCAGCATCGGAATGCCAAACACCTTGGTCGAGCAGGAGGTGGTGCCCAGCGTGGCGCTCTTGACGCAGGTGGTCACGCCCTTCCACTTTTCGGAGTCCATCAGGTCGGCGAACTGCGGGGTCATCAGAGCGGCCATAATGGAGCCACCGAGCCACGGGTCGACCTTGAGCTTCTTCGAGGCGTTGTAGGCAATCATGATCGGCAGGAAGTAGAACACGCCCTTCCAGATGGCCTTGATGAACACCAGGCTGGTGTTGGCTTCCTCGCCCGGCACGATACCGATGGAGATGCACAGGTTGATCAGGGCGATGATGATCGACGCGCCGAGCAGCACGCCCAGGATCGGGCGGAACGAGTCGGACAGGTACTCGAAGAACGAGTCCATCCACGCGACTTTGCCGCGCACCTTGGCGCGCTCGGCGGCTTTGACGTCGGCATCGGACTGCGCCTTGTCGCCGGCGACCGCGCCCTTGCCAGCGCCGACGCCCGCCATCTCGGGCAGGTGCATGATGTTCTCGTACATTGTGGCGACCGCGCCGCCGATGACGACCTGGTAACGGTCGCCGGACTGCGGCACCGCTCCCAGCACGCCCTTCATGGTCTCCAGCCGGTGCTGGTCTACTTTGCCCGCGTCGACGAGTTCGAAACGCAGGCGAGTCGCGCAGTGCGTCAGGCTCTTGACGTTGCCCGCGCCACCGATCGCTTCGATGATCTGCGATGCAGTTGATGCTGCCATCTCACATCCCTTTCCGTGAATCTTCCATTGATCCGTCTCCGGTGCCGGGTCGCAAAACAAAAAAAGACCTGAGATATGGATAGTCCTATCCGTATCTCAGGTCTTGCGTCTTGTCGACTTGCAACCCTGCATCGAGTCGATTGGTATGTTAACTTCAGATGAACTGCGACACGCCGATAAATCACAAAGATGGCATCGCAACCATTCGGACGATGAGCTGGTGGCCGATGCGGCCCGCCTTTCATCTATATAAACATCCATATAAGCATCATCGCCGGCTCACGCGACGCATGTTTCGCGGGCACCCGTCACTGTGCGCGGGCCGCGTCACGCTGTGCGACCCCGCACCAAGTGACGCTATGACGAAAACCCTTGCAATCACTGGGCTTTGGGGATATCGTCACTGTGCGAGGGGTCGCGCAGCGTGACGCGGCCCGCGCACAGTGACGCAAAACCCGCGCAGCGTGACGACCGGTCGGAACATAGAGCACCGACCGGCCGTATGGCGTGGAACCATTTTCGGATCTCGCCGCGCGAGACATCACCCGCAATTGACGGGGCGGGCGGCGCGCTCGCGGCTCAGCCCGCACGTACGCCGCCTTACGGACGCATCACGGCGCCCATCCGCGAAGACCCGCTACCGCTACAGCGTGAACTTCCGGGAAGCGGCGGCTCCGGTCGTGGCGAAATCGGAGCCCTTGGACTGCAGCGAGGCCACGGCCGTCACCTTGTGCGAGCCGGGCGCAAGCGCCTTCGGCAGACGAACCGTCCAGGCACCGGCGTTCCCGACGATCGCGACGTAGCTCTTGCCATCCACCGTCACCGTGACCTTCGCGCCGGCGGCGGCATCGACCATACCGGATATCTGGCCGGCGGCGAGCTTGGCGAACTTCGGCTGTCCGACGTTGATGGACAGGTTGAAGCCGTGCTTGAACATCGCCTCGGCGTTGTACTTGCTGTCAACGATGGCGAAGCCACCGGCGACCGCATCGTCATCGGCCGCGTCATCGCAGGAGCTCATGTTGCCGTACGAATCCACGCCGATCGAGTAGTGGCCGGACACGATGGCACCGCCCGAGTCACCGCTCAGCAGGAAGGCGCTGAAGTGGAAGTCGTACACGTCGAGCAGCTCGCCGTTGTCGTTCACGCTTTCGGTGACCTTGTCGGCGGTGACGACGCCGCATGTCCAACCGCTGGTCGAACCGGACTTGCAGGCGGGCATACCGATGGTGACGCAGACGCGTCCCAGACCTGCAACGGGATGCCATCATCCTGCGTGAAATTACCCACACCCTTGGTGGTCAGGTCTGGGCCGGTGGTGTCTGCGCCTCACGTGGACAGCTCGGCCGGGTTCTTGTACTTGCTCGTGGACAGGCGGTCGAGTATACCGGCATCGTTGTTGTCGCCGACATGGCCGTATGCGGTCGCGCCGACGGTGTCGCGCAAATCGGAGACGTTCTCCTTGCGGCTGCGTACGTGGTGGATGCCGGGCACTACCACGAACGCAGCCGATGGCACTGTCACTTTCGACCAGCTGCCGTTCGACGCTGCCGGCACGTACGAGTACACGCTCGTGCAGGTCGCCGGCAACGCCGATGGCGTCACGTATGACAGCACCGAGTACGCGGCGACCATCACCGTGACCGCGACGGCCGACAACACGCTGACCGCCGCCGTCTCGTATGCGAAGGATGGCGAGACCGTTGACGCGGCCACGTTCGCCAACATGCACAAGGCGCCGACGAAGCCTGGCGAGCCGACGCAGCCGGCTGAGCTCGTTAGTTAAGCCCGGTACCAAGCCGACCAAGCCCAGCAAGCCGAAGGTCACGATCTTCAAGCCGCAGGTTCAGGTCGCGCCTTCCGCCGATGCGGTGAAGACGCTCGCGAAGACCGGTTCCACGACCGGTGCCATCGTGATTGCCGCCCTCTTCGCGGCAAAGGCCAATCCATCAACCTCTCGCCGGTTCCAAGCGCCTTTGATTCCCCATGCCGTTGGCATATCGGCGTCGATGGCCAACACAGACCGCCTCTGCCGTGCCATTTCCACTCGTCCCTTCCTCCCGCGTCTCCATCCCCTATGTTCCGCCCTTCGCCATCCTGTCCTCCGGGGCTATCCGTCGTACTCTGTCACTCCACTAATCAATCCTCTAGGGTCAATCGTGCTTCCTCGCATCCTTGTCGCCGTGCCCCTTTTCCGCCATGTCCCTTTCCTCCGCGTCTCTTTTCGCTGCATTCTTTTCCGCCTTCCCCCTCCCCGCCGTCATCCTCTTATCTGGTACACCGGTACATTACGGGTTCAAATAGCCGTTATTCACAATTGCATGTGCGAAATGGTCGTTTTTGGGCTTTGAAACGACCATTTCGCACGGGGATACCAGATAACGGCTATTTGAACCCGTAATGTACCGGTGTACCTAATGACAGAGCGGATAGAGCTGGGCGCACATGGCATGCGCAGGCAGCACGCCCGGCAACATCACCAACATTCTCGAACAAAAAATCACAATTTCTCACAAAAACGTAACCCAAATGACACCGGTCGTGGCAAAATAGAAGCATGGTAGCAAACAATGCGGGCAAGCCCGCCACCCCAGCTGATCTGATCAATGTCGACGAAGTCATCGGCAAGTACTATGACCTCGTCCCCGACCCGGCGGTTCCGGAGCAGCGTGTCATCTTCGGCACGTCCGGCCACCGTGGTTCGTCCCTGAAGACCTCGTTCAACGAGGCCCACATCGTCGCCATCACACAGGCCATCGCCGAGTACCGCAAGAAGGCCGGCGTCACCGGCCCGCTGTACCTCGGACGCGACACCCACGCCCTGTCCGGTCCGGCCGAGAAGACCGCCATAGAGGTGCTCGTCGCCAACGGCGTGCACGTGCGCGTCGACTCCCGCGGCGATTTCGTCCCCACGCCAGTCGTCTCCCAGGCGATCCTGACGCACAACCGCGCGGCCGACGGCACCCAGCGCTTCGAAGGCGAGGGCCTGGCCGACGGCATCGTGGTCACCCCGAGCCACAACCCGCCCACCGATGGCGGCTTCAAGTACGATCCGGTCACCGGCGGCCCGGCACCGGCCGAGACCACCAACGCCATCGCCGCCCGCGCCAACGAACTGCTCGGCGACTTCAAGTCCATCAAGCGAGTGCCCTACGAGGAGGCCATCAAGTCCGAGTACGTCGAGGGCTTCGACTTCCGCGAGCACTACGTCGCCGACCTGGGCAACGTCATCGACTTCGACGTGATCCGCGACTCCGGCGTGCGCCTGGGCATCGATCCGCTTGGCGGCGCCTCCGTGAACTATTGGCCGCTCATCAACGAGAAGTACGGCCTGAACATCGGCGTGGTGCGCCCCGAGGTCGACCCGACCTGGCGCTTCATGACCATCGACCACGACGGCAAGATCCGCATGGATCCGAGCTCCCCGTACGCGATGAAGGGCCTCGTGGACCAGCTCAACGCCGGTGCCTGGGACAAGTACGACCTGGTGGGCGGCACCGACCCGGACGCCGACCGCCACGGCATCGTCTGCCCGAACTGGGGCGTGATGAACCCGAACCATTACATCGCCGTGTGCGTCGAGTACCTGTTCGGCGGCAACCGTCCGGGCTGGCCGGAAGGCACCGGCATCGGCAAGACCCTGGTCTCCTCCTCCCTGATCGACCGCGTGGCCTCGTCCATCAACGCGAAGCTCGTCGAGGTTCCGGTCGGCTTCAAGTGGTTCGTGGATCCGCTGTTCAGCGGCGAGGTCGCGTTCGGCGGCGAGGAGAGCTCCGGCATGAGCTTCCTGCGCCGCGACGGCCGCGTGTGGACCACCGACAAGGATGGTCTGATCCCCGACCTGCTGGCCGCCGAGATCACCGCCAAGACCGGCAAGAACCCCGCGCAGCTGCATCAGGATCATGTGGCTCGCTTCGGCGAGAGCTGGTACAAGCGCGTCGACACCCCGACTACGCTGGAGCAGAAGGCCAAGTTCGCCAAGCTCACCGGCGATGACGTGGCCGCCACGCAGCTGGCCGGCGAGGACATCACCGCCAAGCTGACCGAGGCGCCGGGCAATCACGCCAAGATCGGCGGCCTGAAGGTCACCACCAAGGATAACTGGTTCGCGGCCCGCCCGTCCGGCACCGAGAACATCTACAAGGTGTACGCCGAATCCTTCGTCTCCCCCGAGGCGCTCGACAAGGTGCTCGACGAGGCCAAGCTCGTCGTCGACAAGGCATTGGGCGAATGAGATCCACGCAACGCATGGCCGGGCTGGCGGCCCGTTAGCCACCAAACGACCGACCCCGAGGCCCTTTGCGGATCAGCTTCCGCGAAGGGCCTTCGCATTACACCCATGGGCCGTCTGGATGAACGCCGTGACCGGGCCCACCTCGGGTGTGGATAACCATGTGGATAAGTCCGATTCACGCTTCGCTCCGCCCACCGCATCTGATATGATGACGGTATCATAGCCGCATAGGACAGGACTACGGCTCCGACTTCGGCGCGCGTGCGTACAGTGGTGCGCCCACTCGCGTCGACCGGTCCCATCGTCGCCAAGGAAGGGGACGAAAGACGGATACACCTCGGTTTGGGCGCACCACCATCCGCATAAATAAGGACATCACCATGACCAGCACCAGCAGCACCGACGTTCCATCCGCGATTTCCGCGAACGCCCTCATCATCGGATTCGGCAAGGGAGGCAAGACATTGGCCGCAAAGCTCGCTTCAACGGGCCGAACTGTCGTCGTGGCCGAAGCGAGCGCCGACATGTACGGCGGCACCTGCACCAATATCGGATGCCTGCCGTCCAAATCACTGATCCTCTCCGCCGATCGGGCGCGGCGAGAGGGCGCGAACCGTACCGCCGAAACCCGCGAAGCGGCATTCGAAGCCGCCATCAGGGAGAAGCGGCGCGTCACCGCGATGTTGCGCGACAGAAACTACCATAAGCTGGCCGACCAGGGCAACATCACCGTGATCACCGGCCGCGCGCGCTTCACCGGCGCCCACAGTGCGGAAATCACCACCGCCGACGGACCGGTCGCCGTGGCCGCGGACATGATGTTCATCAACACCGGTGCCACGCCGCACATTCCGGACATTCCCGGCATTCGCACCACTCCGGGCGTATACACCAGCACCGGTCTGATGGACGTCGACGAGCTTCCGCAACGGCTGGTGATCATCGGCGCCGGATTCATCGGACTTGAGTTCGCTTCGATGTTCGCCGATTTCGGCACGGCGGTCACCGTGCTGCAGCACAGCGACGAGTTCCTGCCACGCGAGGACGAGGATGTGACGGCCGCGATCCGTGCACAGCTGGAATCGCAGGGGGTCAGGTTCCTGTTCGGCGCGGACACCAAGGCGATCACATCGGCGGATGACGGCATCAGGCTGTCCGTCTCGATGAGGGGCACGTCGGACGTCGGCTCCGAAGCGCGTCTGTGCCTGTCCACCGACGCGGTGTTGGTGGCCACCGGACGCACGCCGAACGTCGAGGGCCTGAATCTCGAGGCGGCGGGCGTGGAACTCACCGAACGCGGCGCCGTGAAGGTTGACGACCTGCTGCGTACCACCGCCGACGGCATCTGGGCTTTGGGCGACGTGAACGGCGGCCCGCAGCACACGTACATCTCGCTGGACGACTACCGCGTAGTATGGTCTCAGCTGAACGGTTCCGCGCGCCCGTACACGCTGAGCGACCGTCGCAACGTGCCGTCAAGCACGTTCCTGCACACGCCGTATTCGCGTGTGGGCCTGAATGAGCGCGAGGCGAAGGCGGCGGGACTGGATTACGTGGTCAAGCGACTGCCGGTGGCCACGGTGCCCAAGGCCCAGGTGATGCGTCGACCGGAGGGCATGATGAAGGCGCTCGTCGAGAACGGCACCGACCGCATTCTCGGCGCGATGCTGCTCGCCGCCGAATCGCACGAGGTGATCAACATCGTCAAGCTGGCGATGGATATGGGCGCGCCGGCCAGTACACTGCGCGACATGATGTTCACGCATCCGACCATGGCCGAAGCGCTGAACGACCTGTTCGCGTAACGGTCGCGGATCGCGCTTGTCCGCGATACATTTGCACAGCGTCCAACAAATCGGGGCTCCCCTCCTTGGATTGGAGGGGAGCCCCTTGGGTTATCGGCTAGTCAGCCTGCCGTCACGCCTCGCGGCGGCGACGGGCGTAGGCCATGGCGCCCAGGCCAGCACACGTGGCGAGCGCGATGATGATCGCGAACACCTGCACGTCGGCGCCGGTCTTGGAGATGTCGTCACCCTTATGAGTGCCGCTCTGGGTTCCGTCGCCCTTGTTGCCACCGGGTGCCTGCGACTTGAGAGTCAGGCCCTTGATGGCGGCTTCAAGCGCGTCGGCCATCGCGTCGACCTTGCTCTGCTGGTCGATGGTCAGTCCGCGCTTCACGGCCTTCTTGGCCGCCTCGAACTTCGCCACCGAGTCGGCGGTGTAGCCGCTCAGGTCCGAGGGGACCTTGGCGAGCAGGTCATCGATCTTGCCGTAGTCCGCGGACTTGTAGGCAAGCTTGGCCTCGGCGGCTTCGAACGCCTCCTTGGCTTCGGTGAACTCGGCAATCCCGACTTCGCCTTCACCGGCGGCGGCCAGCTTCTTCAGCGCCTTGTAGGCGTCGGAGTAGGCCTTGTAGCTGGCGTCGGTGTAGTAGCCCTTGTCGTTGTCCTTGAGCTTGATGCCGTCCACGTAGTCCTTGACGCCGGTGGCGCGGGCATCCAGCTTGGCGACCGCAGCGTCGATGGCGGCGACGCGCTCGGCGAGCTCCTTGACGGTGCCGGACTTGTACAGCGTGTCGAGACCCTTGACGACCGGGTCGGAGGTGGTGTCGTCCTTCGCGGCGAGCAGCTTGGAGAGCACCCCGTAGCTGGCCGTGGTGTACTTGGACGAGTCAACCTTGCCGGCTTCGGCGACCTTCGCCTTGAGTTCGACGGTGGAGACCAGGGCCTCCTTCGCCGCCTTCATGGCGTCGATGTTCTGCTGGTTGAGGCCGGCATCCCCCTTGACCTTGTCGCTCTTCGCCTTGGCGATGGCGTCGGTCAGGGCCTTGTAGCTGTCGGTGGTGTACTCGCTGCCGTTAACCTTTTCCATGTCGGCGATGGTCTCGTCGAGCACGGTGGTGTCGGGCGGCGTCGTGGTGCGCACCAGCGCGTTCTCGGCGGCGGTCAGCGCGGTCAGCGCGGCGGCCACCGAATCGGTGGTGCCGTTGACCAGCTTCGCCTTTGCTGCCTTGAGCGCGTCGGAGTACGCCTTCCACGAGTCGGCGGTGTAGTTCGCCTCCACGTAGTTGCTCTCGTGCGCGATCTGGGCCTTGAGGGCGGCGACGTTCACCAGCGCGGTCTTGGCGGTGGTGTAGTCGGCGGTCTTGGTCTTGAACGCGGCCGGCTTGGTTCCGTCAGCGGCGATCAGGGCGTCGAGCGCCTCCTTAGCGGCCTTGAAAGCCGCGTAGGAGTTCGTGGTGTAGTCGGCCTCGTCGATCGTGGCGAAGCTGTCGACGGCGATCGTCGCGAGCTCACGCTGGTAGGTGGAGTCCTTCAGCGCGGCGAGAGCGTCATCGACGGCCTTCTTGAGGCTTGCGGCGTCTGCTGTGGACAGGTTGTTCGTGTCCTTCAGCGCTTCCTTGACCTCGTCGAGCGCGTCGGTGTACGCGGTGAACGTCACTGTCGTGTAGAAGTGGCCGTCGTTGGTGACGGCTTCGTCCACGAGCTTGCGCAGCGCGGCGACCGCGGCGGCGTCGGCCTTGGTCTGCGCGGCGTCGATGGCGCTTTGCACGGCGCTGGCTGCGGCGTCGATCGAAGCCTTGCCGACCAGCGGGCTGCCGTACACAGCCTGGGCGGTGGCCTTGGCCTCGTCATACGCGGTCTTGGCGTTCGCGGTCCAGGCGGAAGTGTCGACGGTCGCGTCGATCTTCGCCTTGAGCGCCGCCTTGGCCGTGGTGATGTCGGCGTCGGTGTCGGCCGAGTCGAGCGTGATGAACTCGGAGATCTCGGGGATGGCGTCGCCCCACGCGATCTTGACGCTGAGCAGCTGCTTGCCGTCCGGCACCTTGAACTCGTTGATCGCCTGTTCCAGCGTTCCGAACGTCACCTCGGAGGTGGAGCGGGCGGCTGTACGAGCCGTCACACCGGAAGTGGTTCCGGTCGCCGCGTCGTACACCGTACCGGTGACGGTCGCGCCACTGGCGGCACCCGACTGCACGATGCGGAACGACTTGATGTCGCTCGGGTCATCGATCTTGTAGGTCAGGGAGCCATTGGCCGCACTCGGCTTGTACGTGGTGGTCAGGTCGCCGTCGATCATGTTGCTCGGCGCGTGGCCGCGCTCCTCGACCTTGGTGGCGGAGAACGCCGCGTTCGCCTCGGTGGAGACGTAGGCGCCCTGATTCACCATGAACTCGTTGAACGCGAGTGCACGCTGCGGGTAGTCGGCGGTGGTCAGCAGACGCAGGTAGCGCATGCCGGTGCCGTTGGCGATGTCGTCCTTGCCGTAGTAGAAGACGTTCGGGTAGTTGGAATCGGTCTTCTTGTTCGTGTCGCTTATGTCGCCGAACGCGGTCGTGGTGTCGGTGTCGGACACACCGTCGCCAATCTCGAACGCGTCAACCCAGGTCTTGCCATCGACGGACATCTGCACCTTGGTGTCGCGGATGTAGTCGTACTGCGTGTCCTGCGTGTAGATGCGCAGCGAGGTGATGTCGATCGGCTGACCGAGATCGAACACCGCGGTGTTGCCCTGTCGCGGCTGGCCGGCGAACTTGATGACCGTGGTCATATCGCCGTCGAACGCGTTGCCGCTTTCGCGGGTGTCGGTTCCCCAATCGGTGCGCTTCTGGATGTCGGACGAGACCAGCTTGCCGAACTTGCCGACCGTGGAAAAGCCGACCTTGAGCTTGTCGACCGAGAAGGCCGCTCCGTCGGTGTCATTGATCACGCGCACGTAGCGGGCGGTCTTGCCCGTGAGGTTGCCCGGCTCGACAGTGGTCCAGACGAGTCCGTTGTCGGAGATCTGCAGGCTGGGGTTCGCGTTGCCGGTGTTCAGCTCGACGTCGGTCAGATCACGGATCGCCAGCAGATCGAGTCCGGCGTACTGGCCGCCGTCAAGCATCGTGTGCGATTTGTCGAACAGCTCCGCCGTATTGGCGCCCAGCGTGGCGGTGTACCCGTGCTGCGTCTTGTTCGTGTACACCGACTTGAGCGGATCGGCGGTCTCGGGCGGGGTCACGGTGATCTCGGCCACGCGCCACCACACGTTCTTGGCGGCGGTGTTGCGGATGCGTACGTAGCGCCCGGTCACGTTGCCGCTCACCGTGGAGGTGACGTCGTCGCTCAGGTCGCCGAGCTTGGTCCAGGTGGCCTTGTCATCGCTGACCTCGACGACGCCCTGGCTCGGACGGTCGTCGGGGCTGGAGGCATGACCGGTAATCGTGACCTCGCCGATCGGCTTGCTGGAGCCCAGATCGACGATCACGGCCGCGCCGGCCGCGATCTTGTCGCCGTTCGGGTCCTTGAGGTAGGTGATCGTGGACGGGTTGCCGTCGATCATCTGCTCCTTGGTGCTGCTGTAGGTGGCGTTGAGGTTCTCCAGCTGCACGCCGGTCGCCGTGTACGGAGCGAGAGTCTCCTTCTCGACCTTGTTGACGTCGATGCCCTTGATGCCGAGCCACAGGTCATCGCCGTTGTCGGCGGTGGCGATCAGTCGCACGCCGGTGACGCCGGTGATGTTCAGACCGGTGACTTTGATCGGCTCCTCGGAGCCCTTCGGGCGCTCGAACGTCGCATCCGGCACGTCGGTCCAGTTCTCGCCATCCGTGGTGGTCTGCAGCTTGGAGTGGTAGAAGTGGTTCTTGCCGCCGTTGAACGCGAAGCGGATGCTCTTGAGCGTGGTGGCCTTGCTGAACTTCACGCCGACGTAGTTGCCCTTGTGCAGGTAGTTCGGGTTCTGGAACACCGTGACCGTGCTGTCTTTGCCATCGAAGATGTCTTCGATCGAGCCGGAGGTCGGCGTGGTGAACACGTCGCTGATGTACGTCTTGGTCACGACGTTCGGGTCGGCCTCCTGCTGCACCTTGTTGGACAGGTAGGAGTCCATCGCCTTGATGAACGGCACGATGTGCTGCACGCCGACCTCGGCGTACTCGGTGTGGTTCACGTAGTAGAAGCCGTGCTTCTTGGACGCGGCGAACGCGGACTGCGCGTCGGAGTACTCCTTGAGCGTCGAGGACGTGTCGCCGTTCAGCGCGGCCTCGATGCCCGCGATGTAGGCGAGCGCGGCCTTGGTGGTGTCATCCCAGCAGTCGATCCACGGGGCGATCTGCTCGTTGGCGTCCTGCCCGGTGTAGTCCTTGCCGATGTCGCCGAGCATCTTCGCATCGCCCTTGGCGCGGTAGGTCTTGGCTGCCTTCTGCAGCGTGACGAACGCGGCCTTGATGTCGGTCAGATCGTGGGCGGTGATGGTGCCGTCAGCCAGCTTCGCCTTGGCGGCGGTCAGTGCGGGAGCCAGGTCCACGGACTCCTGCAGCGCGGTGACGCGCGAATCCATGTTCTGGTTGATGGTGTGCTTGGACAGCTCACGCAGCGCGTTCGACGCGGCGGTCGGCACGGCGGAGTTGTGGTCGACGAACGAGAACGAATCCTGCCATGCCTGGTCGGCCTCGCTCTTGCTCCGCCAGATGTTCCACGAGTAGGTGGCGTTGCCGAAGATGCCGACCTTGCTCGGCTCGGACTGCTGCATCGGGTTGAGCACGATGCCCTGGATCTTCGACGGGTCGACGCCCGGATGCAGGAACGTGTCGTAGCCGCCCATGATCAGGTGGCTCTTCGAGTTGTCGGAGCACGGCCAGTTGATCCACATGTAGGGGCCGCGGCCGACGTTCGAGGTGAACGTGTCGGTGAAGTTCTGCGAGACCTCGCCCCAGACGCGTCCGCCGGTCATGACGATCTGCACTTCCTTGGGGAAGTTGGCGAAGTAGCTCATGCCGTTGCCCATGTATTCCTGCGTGACGAACGGCAGCGTGGTCTTGAGGTCCGGGTAGGTCTTCTTCATTTCCTTGAGCCACGCGACCATATCGGTGAGCAGCTTGGTGTAATTGTTACCGCCCACGTTCGCCGCGTCATCGGCCAGGATGGCGATCTGGCGCACGCCGACCCCGATGGTCTGCGCGAACTTGTCCTGCAGCACCTTCAGATCGGCCTGATAGTTCGCCTCAGAGTTGAACCGAATCGCGTTGTTCATGAACGGGTGCAGAGCGAACACGAAACGCGTCTTGGAGGCGTTGCCGGCATCGGCGAGCGGCTTGATCTTGGTGTCGAGCTCGTCCTGCGTGTACAGCGTACGCCACTGCGAGTTGTGCTTCGGATCGTCCTTGGGGGCGTAGAAGTACGAGTTGAGCTTGTAGTAGCCGCCCCACTTCATCAGGTTGATGCGGTCCTGAGTGCTCCACGGGTTGCCGTAGTAGCCTTCGATGAAACCGCGGCTGACCACGTCGGCGTAGTCGGTGACGGTGAAGTTGCGGATCGTCAGGCTATCGATCTGGCCGAGCACCTGGTACAGGGTGGTCAGGCCGTAGAAGCTGGCGTCGGTGTCTTTGCCGAGCACGGAGATCGTGCCGTTGTCGGACTTGAGGAAGTATGAGTCGGTCTTGTCGAAGATGGCGGAATCCGGGCTGTACTTGCTTTCGATGGCAGTCTCGGCCTTGCCATCGGAACCGTTCACGCCCACATAGACGTTGGTCTTGCCGCTGACTGCGGCGTCGGATTCGGTGACGTTCAGGTTCTTGAGCGCCGCCACTTCGTCCAGTCGGTCCTGGGTGGCTTCATCGATGTCATCGTCATAGATGACGTTGATGTCGCGAAGAATGTACTGTCCGCTGTCATAACGGATCGAATGCGGCTTGGGGTACAGCGTGTATTCGGTCGCCGCCGTATCGCCGCCTGCCGCGTACGCCGTCTGCACGCCGATGGCCACTGCCGGGCTCAACGACAGAGCCGCGGCAAGCAGGCCTCCTAATGCCTTACTGCGCATACTGGGGTTCCTTTCCTTGTCCGGCACTGGGGACGCGCCGGCTGAATCTCTCATCATTGAATTATTCGTCACCATGCTGCTTTGCATCATCGTGACGACGGGGACTCGTGTGAGTTCATCATTGGTCAGTATTCAGTATATATAATTAACAAAATATCGCGACGTTTTCGGTCGTGTCGCAGCCCACCGGCGATTCATGGCCGCGACACGGCGTGCGTTACTGTTGTTGTCATGACCATCACCGTATCGACAGACGGAAGCGCCCTGGGCAATCCGAACGGCCCAATGGGCTGGGCCTGGGCCGACCACGAACTCAACATGGCACATTCCGGCGGCCATGAGCACGGCGGCGACTGCGATGCCGGCGGCGCCACGAACGGCACGAATCAGATCGGCGAATTGTGCGCAGTGCTGGAGGCGCTGCGCGCACATCCCGGCGCGGAGCCGCTGGTCATCGAGACCGACTCGCAGTACGCCATCAACTGTTCCACCAAGTGGGTGCACGGGTGGAAGAAGAACGGCTGGAAGAACTCGCAGAAGAAGCCTGTGAAGAATGCGGCGCTCATCAGGGCGATCGACGCCGAGCTGTCGCGCCGCGCCGGCTCGGTGAAGTTCGTGTGGGTCAAGGGGCACGCGGGCAACGCCGGCAACGAGAAGGTGGACGACCTGGCCCGCACGTATGCCGGCGACTGCCGCAGCGGCGTGCAGGAGGGATATCTGCCGAAGGAGGGATGGCAGTCGCTGCTGGCTTCGGAGTATGCCAAGGGAACCGACGTGCCGGAGGATGCGCAGATGCTGCTGGACGGCAAGATTTCCACGCAGGAGTACCATCTCGGGCGAGGCGGGGAATCGGGTGAAGCGGGAGCCGAGCACGAATCGGACGGCGACAACGTCGCAAAGCGAATCCGCAAGCCATCGTTGGCGGAGCTGCTTGCCGAACCCGAAGGCGTGCCCGGCTACGGCGAGATCCAGTCGGACACATCATCCACCACTGCGATGTCAGTTCCTACTGTTCCCATAACGACCGAATCGGACGCGACCGTCGCACTGTCATCGAATTCGGCACAGGCCGAGGACACACAGTCCGGCAGCTCCACACGCTCTGTGGCCGAACCTGCGGCGCCGCGGCTCTCACCGACCGCCCTCACCGCGTCGGGCACGCTGCGCTTTACTCCCCCGCCATCCACCAGCCCGACATATGACGGACGGCCGCGCATCATCCACGGACTGGTTCGCGTGGACGGATATGTGAACGGCGACGGCACCATCACCCTCGACAATGCCGCGTTCTATACGGACAAGCAGGGATAGCAGCCGAATGGCGACGGTTCTCCTCCCAAAACCCGGACGAACGGCGGTGACGTTCCACGAACCGGATACTATAGAGGTGGACTTCAATCCCAAAGTTTGAAGCATGTTTCCCTCCAAGGGGAATGCACGGACATTTCAAGGAGTACATGATGGACAAGGCACAGCAGGATGCACTGAAGAAGGCGGCCGGCATCGAAGCCGCCAAGCTGATCGAGAACGGCATGATCGCCGGTCTCGGAACCGGTTCGACCGTGCGTTTCCTGGTCGATGAGCTCGGCCGCCGCGTCAAGGAGGAGGGCCTGCAGTTCACCGGCGTGACGACCTCCCGTCGCACGCAGGAGCAGGCCGAAGGTTACGGCATCAAGATCGTGGACATCGATGATGTGGATCATATCGACATCACCATCGACGGCGCCGACGAGGTGGACAAGAACTTCAACGGCATCAAGGGCGGCGGCGCCGCACTGCTGTGGGAGAAGATCGTGGCCACGAACTCCAACAAAATCGTGTGGATCGTGGACGAGTCCAAGGTCGTCGACACCATCGGCAAGTTCCCGCTGCCGGTCGAGGTGATTCCGTTCGGCGCCGGCCACGTCATCAAGCAGTTCGAGGCCAAGAACTACAAGCCGGTGCTGCGCCTCGACGCCGACGGCAAGGAAGTGCGCACCGACGAGAACAACTTCGTCGTGGACCTGCATCTTGAGCGCATCGACCACCCGCAGGATCTCGCCGAGGACCTGATCAACACGGTCGGCGTCGTCGAGCACGGCCTGTTCCTCAACATGGTCGACAAGGTCATCGTCGGCGACCCCAACGGCCCACGCGTAATGACCAACGGCAACAAGTGACCTAACGCGGCGAATCGCCGCCTCAATCCCGGCGCCGGCAGCCCCCCCCCATCGGAGTCTGCCGGCGCTGTCATATCCAGTTCGCTTCCGCCAGCGGGGACGAGAATGTAAAAGCCCCGCGGCCGACAGGGTCGCGGGGCTTTGTGTGCGCTCTTGCAAGCGAACGACTACTTGCGCTGGTGGCGAGTCTTACGCAGCATCTTGCGGTGCTTCTTCTTGCTCATCCGCTTGCGGCGCTTCTTGATGACCGAACCCATCGTCAGCCTCCCTTAGTACGTTAAAGATTGCAACTTGCCCAATAGTACACGTATTGAGGGACTTACGCATCCGCGCGTTCCATTTCCGCCATGAATCCGCAAATCACCCCGAATTATCACGAAATCACAGCGGGAACGGCTCATAGAACCGCAGCACGGATTCCTTGGAGCCAGTCACCTCGAACACGGCGGTATCGTTCTGCCACAACGCCGTCGCGGTCTTGCCATCCTCACTGTCGGCCCTCACCGTGTAGCTGCCGGTACTCTTGCCCGACACCTTGACGTCCCCGGACTTCAGCTCCTTGCCGGTCAGGTTCTTCGCCAGCTCGTCGTACTGCTTCTTCACGGTGTCAGAGTCCGACCATTGCGCGACGATGACGGTCACGTCCTTCGCCGACTTGCCCGTGGAGTACGTGAGCGTGTACTCCTCCAGCGGCGACGCGGACTTCCAGGTCTCGCTGGCGCCCGCCTTGGTGCGCGCGTAGTTGAGCACGCTGTCCGGCATCGCCTTGAGCAGTTCGGATGCGTCATCCGGCAGCGCGGTGGCCTTGATGCTCGGCTTGGTAGGCTCGGCGGCGGTCTGCTGCTGCACCTTCGTCACTTCGTCCGTCTTGTTCAATGCCCAACCGGGCCATACGAACGCGGACAGCAGCGCAAGCACGACGACCAGCGCGGCGACGATCATCACGACGATCAGCTTGCCGCGCGATGCGGAACTACCGTGCGGATAGGAAGGGGATTGAGTCTTTGCCATGCTGTGATTCTCTCACGCGCATACGACGCAACGGCATCGTTTCGCCGGCGACGTCGGCGTGCCGCTTTGTGCTAAGGTCTGCGGTATGGTGAAGTCGGCGACGCGATATGTATGCAGCGAATGTGGTTGGGATGGTCTCAAATGGGTGGGCCGCTGCCCGCAGTGCGGGCAGTGGGGCACCGTGGAGGAATTCCACGAGGCCCGTCCCGCCGCATCGTCGTCGCGCACCGCGGCGCCGGGCCGCACCTCACGCACGCAGGCGGCCGCGTCCATCGTCAGCGCGGCGACGCCCATCACCCAGATAGACACGTCCACGGCGTCACGGCTGTCCACGGGTTTCGGCGAGTTCGACCGTGTGCTCGGCGGCGGCATCGTGCCCGGCTCGGTCGTGCTGATCGCGGGCGAACCCGGCATCGGCAAGTCGACACTGCTGCTGGAGACCGCCGGCAACATCGCCGCAGGCCAGCCCAACGGCTCGGTGCTGTACGTCTCCGGCGAGGAATCGCAGGCGCAGGTGCGGCTGCGGGCGTCGCGGGTCAATGCGATGGAGCAGAACCTGCTGCTGGCGTCCACCACCGATCTCGCCACCGTGCTGGGGCTGATCGAGCGGACGCGGCCGACACTGGCGATCGTGGATTCGGCGCAGACCATCGTCTCGCAAGACGTTGATGGCATCTCCGGCGGCTCCACGCAGGTGCGCGAGGTGGCGAGCGCGCTGATCGACACGGCGAAGACGCTGAACATCCCCGTGCTCCTGGTCGGGCATGTCACCAAGGACGGGTCCATCGCCGGCCCGCGCACGTTGGAGCATCTGGTGGATGTGGTATGCCAGTTCGAGGGCGATCCGGAAACGGCGCTGCGTATGCTGCGGGCGGTGAAGAACCGGTTCGGGCCTACGGATGAGGTCGGGTGTTTCGATATGAGTGGCGAGGGCATCGAGGAGGTCAGCGATCCCTCGGGACTGTTCCTGTCGTCCGCCGACGAACGTGTGGAGGGCACGTGCGTGACGTTCACGCTGGACGGCCATCGCAGCCTGCCCATTGAGATTCAGGCGCTGGTGACCAGTTCCGTGCTGCCGACACCGCGACGGGCGGTGGTGGGGGTCGAGACGAACCGCATCGCTATGCTCACCGCCGTGCTGTACCGACATGGCAAGGTGAACCTGCTGGCGAACGACCTGTATGTATCGACGATCGCGGGAGGACTGGCGAAGGAACCAGCCTGTGATCTGGCGATTGTGGCGGCGCTGGCCAGTGCGGCCAGGTCGAAGCCAATCGCGCGAGACACGTGCGCCATCGGCGAGATCTCCCTGACCGGGCAGATTAGGCCGGTGCCGCGGCTGGAGCACCGGCTGCGCGAGGCCGCGCGGCTCGGGTTCGCCACGGCGGTGGTGCCACCGATGCGCAAGCGTGTCACCATCGAGGGGCTGCGCATCGTAGAGGTGACGCATCTGCGCGACGCGCTGGAGTCTCTGGGCGTCGTCTGACAGTGACGGTGACGGTGGCGACACGGCACGCGCAAGATACGCGAGGCACGATAGCGGCGCGATTCAGCGCATGCGAGCCTATGCCGATACCGTTCGGACGCAGGTGGAGAGACCGGCGTCTGTCGGGCGCTCCTGCCGCGCTCAACGCGCGGAGGTCAGTTCCCTGGTCTCCTGGACATTGCGCGTCAATTCGTCCTTGAGCGCATCGGCACTGTCGAATTTCACCTGCGGGCGCAGGAATCCCGCGAATTCGACGCGCACATCGTGACCATACAGGTCCAGCCATTCGTCGGTGACCGCGTACGCCTCGACCACCCGCTCATTGAGACCGGTCTCTTCGTTGAAGGTCGGCTTCGTGCCGATGGAGATCGCTGCCGGCCACCGGTAGGGTGATTCGGCGGCGAGCCTGGCCTTGGATGAGCCAGAATCATACACGCGCGGAATCACCGAGGCATTGCCGCTGCCGCTGTTGTCGTCGGAGGCGTTCTCGTCGGAGCCGGCGGTCGCTCCCGCCGCGCCCAAATCGATCAGCCAGCCGGCATACACGCCATCCACCGGAATATAACCGTCAATCATGCTCCCCAGGTTCGCCGTCGGGAAACCGATTGTGCGGCCGCGCTCCTCGCCGTGCACCACCGTTCCCTCGATGGCGTGCGCATGGCCGAGGATCTCGTCGGCGGCCTTGATACGACCATGTGCGAGCAGGTATCGCACGTTCGTCGAGCTCCACACGCGCACTTCGCGCCCCTGATGCTTCTTGCTCCACGCGCGCAGCTGCGCCTTGGTCATGCCTTCGGTCGGATCCACAGGCTCCCCAGGCTCGCTCGGCATCTGCGGGGTGACGTCGGCCGGCACACGCACATGACCTGGGCCGCGGTCGTCGACGATCTCAAGCTCGAACACGCCGGTGGCCTGCGCGAGGACTCCGATGGCCTTCACATCGCCAGCGCGGTTGGCGCCCATCGCCGCATCCGTTCCCAGCACCAGCGTGCGCATGCCCAGTTTGCCGACCATCTGGCCGAGGAAGAACCGATATGATTTCGTGGCGAACGCCAGCGTATAGCGCACGATCAGCACATGGTCCACGCCAAGGTTCTCCAGCGTCCGCAGCCGCTGGTCGACGCTGGTCAGCGCCATGGAGTCGCGGAAGCCGTCGCCCGGTTCCTGCCCGTCATGGGCGGCCGCGTACGCGTGCACGACACCGGGACGCGGGTCGAACATCACCACCACGGAAAACGCCTTGTCGGCCTTGGCGAGTTCCACCGCTCGGCGGATGACCGCCTGATGGCCGCGGTGCATGCCGTCGAACACGCCGACCGTGACCACGGATTTCCTGTTGGCACTCAGCGTCGGCCATTCGACCAGCCCGGAGGCGTCCGGGGCAAGAATCGTGATTTTCATGGGTGATGGTGTTCCTTCACGTGTTGCGCCGTATATGCGGCTTGTGGGCATGGTTCCGGCCTTCCATGATACCCGCCACCAATGCGGCTGCGCCACCGAATGATGAACTGATTTGCATCATGCCGTCCCGATGCCGTCACTGTGTGCGGGCGCCGTCACTGTGTGCGTGGACGCACAGCGTGACGCATACCCCAAAACCATTGGAAAATAAGGATTTCTGGCATTGCGTCACTGTGTGCGTGGACGCACAGCGTGACGCACCTCGCACACAGTGACGCATTACGCGCCAAATACGGTGGCCGGCTTGGCCTCGCCACGCTTGGCGCGCTCGACGAGCGCCACCACTTCCCCGCTCTGCGGCAGATACGCGGCGGCCGTACCGTGGATGTCATAGGGGATACGCCGGCCGTACCGCAGGTTGACGGCGTCCTGATCGGTGATGGCGAGCAGCGGCATGGTGCCTCGCGCGGCATCCAGCATCGTCAGCGCCTTGCCTGCGAGCTCGTCGCCAATCACATCGAGCACGGCGCGGTTGCGGGACTGGTGGTTGCCGTTGCGGTCGGTGTACTCGCGTGTCTCCACGTGCGCGGTGATGACATTCGGCGAGGAGACGTCGAAACCGCCCACCCGCGTGCGCCGCAGCCGTATCAGGTGCCCGCCGACTCCCAGCGCCGCGCCTAGGTCGCGCCCGAGCGCGCGGATATATGTGCCCGCCGAGCAGCTGACGCGCACATCGACGTCGATCACCGGCGTCGCCTCCGCGTCATCCCGTTCCGTCGTTGCCCGCCCGTCCGCCGCCGAGACGAGCGGAAGTCCTAGCTGCCGCGTCGGGGCATAGCCGAACCGCACATCCAGCACACCGAACGCGCTGACGGTGATCCGACGCGCCTTGAGCTGCACGTCCTTGCCGTCGCGGGCCAGATCATAGGCACGTTGACCGTTGATTTTGATTGCGGAGAACGTGTTTGGCACCTGCTCGATGCTGCCGGTGAGCTGCAATGCGATGATGTCATCGATACGGTCGCGCCACAGCTGCTGGCAATCCGGCAAAAACGCTTCCTGATGCGGATGATACGCGGAGCCGTCATCCGCGACCTTTGCGGCTGCCACGGCCGAACCCTTGGCCGCGTTCGCAGGCCCATTCTCGCCAGCCGACTGAGGCCCACCGGCGACCGGCAATGCCAGCAGCTCTTGCCAACGCTCGGGCGAGGTAGCCGACAGCAGTTCGCCATCGGCATCGTCGGTGGTGGTGGACTGGCCGAGGCGAATCGTCGCCTCATAGGTCTTGTCGTGTTCGACGATATGGTTCAGCAACCGCGTGGCGTTGCCGAATCCGACGACCAGCACGCCGGTGGCCATCGGGTCGAGGGTGCCGGCGTGCCCCACCTTTTTCATATGCAATGCGCCGCGCGCAGCCGCGACGATGTCATGACTGGTGACGCCACGCGGCTTGTCCACGACCAGCAATCCCGACGTAGGAGTCGCCGGCGCGGCGGAGCCAGCCGCAGGCGCGGCTTCCGCAGCCACGATCGGAGCCTGCTCGCCGCCCGAGGCTTCGGGTACGGTCCCCATCAGTGAATCCTCTCCCGTCTCGCAGAACCGCTGATATGCGGCTCAGCGGTCGCCCGTTGCCTCGTCCGCCGCGTTCTCGGCGTCATCTTCCAGGGTCTCGACGCCGATGCCGTTGCCTTCGACGTCGTCATCGTCGAGGTCGTCCGCGTACTCGTCGTACTCGTCGTCATCGTCAAACTCGTCGTCATCGCGCTCTTCAGGATGCTTGTACGGGTCGGCGTCGCCCGCGTACTGCGCGGTCTCGCGCGCCTTGGCGATCTCCTCGTCACGCTTGTGCGCGACAGCCAGGATATCCTCGATCTCATGCGCCTCGCTCGGCACCTCGTCATAGATGAACTGCAGCTGCGGGGTCAGTCGCAGACCGGCTTTGGAGCCGACCAGCGAACGCAGCCGCCCTTTCGCCTGATCGAGCGCCTGCTTGGCGCGCTTGCGCTCCCCCTGCTCGCGCCCATCATGCCCAAGCTGGGTCCAGTACACCTTGGCGATCTGCAAGTCATTGGTGACGCGCACATCGGTGATGGTCACGCTCGCAAGCCGCTTGTCGTGCAGCTGAGCTTCCATCGACGACGCGATCACCCGTTGGATCAGCGCCGCGACTCGTGCGGCGCGCGGGTTCGTTCCTGCCATAAAAATCCTTTTCCTCGATTGCGCGGCGAACCGCTGACAATATCACTCGTATCATATTCGCACATCCCCTACTCGAAGGCTCACAGCGAATCGTTCTCAATAAGAAACATGCGAGGATTGCGCACATTAGCGCACAATCGAACAAAACCGAAAAGCCCGGAGTTCCGGCCATCAGCAGCGAATACTGTTCATTGGCGAAAAACGGGGGGGGTCGCACGAACCGTAATGAAAATGGTTCGCTGCGCCCGTCCGCGAAAAAGCGGCGGACACCCGAAAGCGCCCGCCGCCCATGTATATATGCGCCTTACTTGCGCTCGACTTCCTGCATCTCGAAGGTCTCGATGATGTCGCCGAGCTCGATGTCGTTGAAAGTGCCGAGGTTGATACCGGCCTCGTAACCTTCCTTGACCGACTGCACGTCGTCCTTGAAACGACGCAGCGAGGAGATCTCCAGATCGTTGACCGTGGCGACGCCGTTGCGCAGGATACGGCACTTCGTACCGCGCTTGACCTCGCCGTCCTGCACCATGACGCCGGCGATGTTGCCGAACTTGGAGGAGCGGAAGATCTCGCGGATCTCGGAGTGGGAGGTGACGACCTCCTCGTATTCCGGCTTGAGCATGCCCTTGAGGGCGGCCTCGATGTCTTCGATCGCCTTGTAGATGATCGAGTAGTACTTGATCTCGACGCCTTCACGGTCGGCCAGATCCGCCACCTGACGGTTCGGGCGCACGTTGAAGCCGATGATGACGGCCTTGTCAACGGTCGCGAGGTTGACGTCGTTCTGGGTGATCGCGCCGACGCCGCGGTGGATGACCTGGATGCCGACCTCGTCGGACACCTCGATCTTCATCAGGGAGTCTTCCAGCGCCTCGACGGAACCGGAGGAGTCGCCCTTGATGACGATGTTGAGCATGTCCACCTCGGACTTGGCGAACTGCTCCTTGAGGCTTTCGAGCGAGACGATCTTGCGGCGCTTCGCGAGCTGCGCGGCGCGTTCGGTGGCCTGGCGCTTCTCGGCGATCTGGCGGGCGGTGCGGTCGTCGGATGCGACCAGGAAGAGGTCGCCGGCGGTCGGCACGGATGTCAGACCCAGCACCTGCACGGGCGTGGACGGAGTGGCTTCCTTCATGTGGTTGCCGTTCTCGTCGAGCATGGCGCGCACGCGACCGTACGAGGTGCCGGCGACGATGGCGTCGCCGATGCGCAGGGTGCCCTGCTGCACGAGCACGGTCGCCACAGCGCCGCGGCCCTTGTCGAGTCGGGCTTCGACGGTGGCGCCTCGGGCGTCCATATCCGGGTTCGCACGCAGGTCGAGGTCGGCGTCGGCCGTGAGCAGCACGGCTTCGAGCAGCTTGTCGACATTGGTGCCCTGCTTGGCGGAAATGTCGACGAACATGGTGTCGCCGCCGTACTCCTCCGGCACGAGGCCGAACTCGGTGAGCTGGCCACGGACCTTCTCCGGGTTCGCGCCCGGCTTATCGATCTTGTTGACGGCCACGACGATCGGCACCTTGGCCGCCTGCGCGTGGTTGATGGCCTCGACGGTCTGCGGCATCACGCCGTCATCGGCGGCGACCACGAGAATCGCGACGTCGGTGAGCTCGGCACCGCGGGCACGCATGGCGGTGAACGCCTCGTGCCCAGGGGTGTCGAGGAACGTGATCTTGCGCTTCTCGCCTTCCAGATCGACGGTCACCTGATAGGCGCCGATGCGCTGGGTGATGCCGCCGGCCTCGCGGGCGATGACGTTGGTCTTGCGGATGGTGTCGAGCAGTCGGGTCTTACCGTGATCGACATGGCCCATGACGGTGACGACCGGCGGACGCGGCTTCAGATCCTCGTCTTCCTGCAGCTCCTCGCTGTCAAGGTCGATGTCGAACTGCTGCAGCAGCTCCTTGTCCTCCTCCTCGGCGGAGACGATCTGGATGTTCCAGCCGATCTCCTCGCCCAGGATCTGGAAGGTGGATTCGTCCAATGACTGGGTGGCCGTGGCCATCTCGCCGAGATGGAACAGCACGGTGACCAAGGCCGCCGGGTTGACGTTGATCTTCTCCGCCAGATCGGCGAGCGAGGCGCCCTGACGCAGGCGAACGGTCTGGCCGTTGCCGGTGGGGATGCGCACGCCGCCGATGACGGGCGCCTTCATCTCCTGGAATTCCTGACGCTTCGCGAGACGGTTCTTGCGGGCCTTGGACGACTTGCCGCCCTGACGGCCGAATGCGCCGGCCGCGCCGCCGCGACCGCGACCGCCGCCGCGCGACGGACCGGTTCCGGACGTGTTGGAGTTGTTCTGGAAGCCGCCGCCCTGACCAGCGCCGGTGCCAGCGCCGGCACCGAAGCGGTTGCCGCCCGCGGGACGGGCGCCGCCGGTCTGACCCGGACGGTTATGCCCCCACTGCCCCGGCTTGGCGCCCTGCGCTCCCTGACCGGGACGACCGCCACGGAATCCTCCGCGACCGCCCTGACCTGCGCCGGGACGACCGCCACGGCCGCCGCGATTGTCGTTGTGGTTGCCGTTTACGGTCGGACGGGCCATCGGGTGCGGACGGGGGATGTCGCGCGGGGTGGGCGCGTGCATGCCCTGCTTGCGGCTGAACGGGTTGTTGCCGGGACGAGGCCCCGGAGTCGACGGACGGGCGCCGCCGTTGGCGGAAGGTGCGCTGCCTGCGCCCGGCTGCTGGCCCTGGCGCGGCTGACCCTGATGGGAGCCTCCTCGGGAATCCTGCGGACGGCCGCCGGCGTTGCCGCCGTGACCGGGTTGGTGGGAACGCGGGCCGGGGAAGGCGCCGCGCTGCCCTGAAGGCGCGTGCGGATTGTGACGCTGCGCGGGTGAGGGACGGTTCTCGCCGCCTTCACGGTTCGGTCGAGCGTCACGCATGTCGCCGCGGGATTCGTTGCGATTGTCGCGCGGCGTCGTGCCGCGATTCGATGACGGCACATGTGCAGCAGGCGCCGCAGAGCGCGGTTCCGCCGGACGCGGTGCCGCGGCGGGCTTCTTGCCCAGACCGGGCTTGGCTACAGGTGCGGGCTTGACTGCGGGAGCACGATGCTCCGACGGTGCGGGAGCCGGTGTCTTGCGTTCCGCTGCGGACGCTCCCGGCTTCGCCTCGCCCTTCTGGAAGGCGTTCTTCAACTTGCGCGCCACCGGCGCCTCAACCGTCGAAGAAGCTGATTTTACGAATTCACCCATGTCCTTGAGTTTGTCAAGGACGGTTTTGCTGTCGACGCCAAAATCCTTGGCAAGCTCGTACACGCGTTTTTTCGCCACATTACTCCTAATTCTGGGCCGCGCGTAGACTCGCGCGGCTATTTTCCGATGACGGATTCTGCCCGTTTCATCGTGCAACCATGGTCGTGTTACCTCATATCTCGATCCCGTGGCATGACGGCATAACGCATCCACACCCGGTGTGCCGTGTCCAGCATACTAGGGACGTTGGATGTGCCGTCGGCCGCGCGTCACCGCCGTGTCGCGGATCACTTGCCTTCGGCAGCGACCTTCTTCGCGTGCGCTTCGGTGGATTCGATGCCGATCTTCCATCCGGTCAGCTTCGCCGCGAGACGCGCGTTCTGGCCTTCCTTGCCGATGGCCAGCGACAGCTGGTCATCATGGATGAAGGCGATGGCGGTCTTGTTCTTCTCGCTGATGACCTGCACGCCGGTGGCGACGGCGGGAGACAGCGCAGAGGCGACGAACTTCGCCGGATCGGCGGACCAGTCGACGATGTCGATCTTCTCCGGTCCGAGGTTCTCCATGACGGCGCGCACGCGGGCGCCGCCGGGGCCGATCAGGGCACCCTTGGGGTTGACGCCATCGGTGTTGGCGCGGACGGCGATCTTGGTGCGGGCGCCGGCCTCACGGGCGATGGCCATGATCGACACGGCGCCGGACACCAGTTCCGGGACCTCGCGCTCGAACAGGCGACGCACCAGCTCGGGGTGCGAACGGGAGACGACGATCTCGGGGCCCTTGACGCCGCGCGCCACGTTGACGACATACACGCGCAGACGCTCGCCATGACGGTAACGCTCGCCGGGCACCTGCTCGCGACGGGGCAGAATCGCCTCGACATCGCCGATGGCGACATGCACGTTCGTCAGATCGCTGGCATCCTGCTGAACGATGCCGGTGACGAGCTTGCCCTTCTGGCCGGAGAAGGCGCCGAAGACCTTGTCGTCCTCGGCCTTACGGAACAGCTGTCCGATGACCTGGCGCGCGGTGGCCGCGGCGAGGCGCCCGAAGTTGCGCGGGGTGTCGTCGTACTCCTCGCCCAGCTCCGGTGCGGGATGAGGGTCATCCTCGGTGGGCTCCACCGGGATCTCCTTACGAGCCCACACGGTGAACGTGCCTGCCCGCGTGTCGAGTTCGACACGGGCATGCTTGGCCGCATGAGGTGTTTTCAGATAGGCCAGACGCAGCGCCTCTTCCAGTGCGGCGTCCAGTTGTTCGAGATCGATTCCTTGCTCGATGGCGAGCTGATGCATTCCTGCCAGGTCCAGTTCCATACTCAAGACCTCCTATGAAGTTATAGCCGTGGTGGCGCGCATATGGTCACAGTCGTCTATTAGTGTAGAGGCCTATGCAGACACGTCATTGGCCAGATCACGGCATTCCATGCCGTGAGAGGAACATATCTTCGTGGTGTCGCCGTATCGTCGCGGCACTCTGCATCACCGCCCTGTGCGGCGCCCTGAGCGCCTGCAGCGCGCCCCGGATCGATGGGCGCGCGGAGTCGGAACACCAGCCCAGCGCCTGCGAGAGCGCCTACTGGGCCGCCGACGCGTCGACGGCCACCATGAACGGCCGTCACCATATCATCATGCGATATCTCGCGGCGAAGCAGGCCGTCGGGCAGTGGAGCGAGGTGGCCGCCACCTGCACCCAGCGATTCGCGCAGGGCACGATCAGAAGCGCCCAGGCCGAGCATGTGGCCGTGACGCTGGGCACAAGGCTCGGTGGCAACGACACCTACCGCACGGTCTCCGACGACAGCCTGAGGCAGGTTCTGGGCATCGACCTCGACGGCGCCACCTTGGGCGCCATGTCGCTGGCCGAGGACCGCGCCGGGTTCGTCATGGAGGTGCTCGCCGCGCGGGATACGCCCGGCGCCACCCTGAGCCGGTCCGACCGGCACAAGACCGCGGGGCAATTGCTCTTCACCGCGTCCGGCTTGAGCCGCGACCCACGAGAAAAGGTCTACGACATCCAGAAGATCCTCGCCTCGCCGACCTCGATGACCGATTCCACGACCGGCCTGAGCGTGCCGACAACGGCCTTGACGGAGATCGACTGCGCCCGGGAGCAGCTCGCCGCAATGGCCGATGACGGGGCGTCGGCCAAGTCGAAGCACACCGACAAGACCGGCAACAACACCAACGGCAACGGCGATACCGACAGTGCAACTGACACCACCGACGTCAACGCCACCGATACCAACACCGTCGGCACGGAAAACGACGCACGCCTGCGTGTCCTCTCCACGCTGATCTCCTCCCACATCACCTCCGCATTCGCACTCGGCTACCCCGACATGGACGCGTTCCTCTTCTCCTGATCGCGTCACTCCCGCAGCCCTATTATGCATACGGGGGTAAAAGCAACACCCGTACGCCGCAGAAGTCAGCCCGATTGCATATGCGCAACATAACCGTTTCTTCGTAAAAGGTCTCACGTTGCCGTGAAACCCGATGGAAAAAACGCCAAACTCACCCTCGATGGCTCATCGATGAGCCAGCAACGACAACGTAGGGCCTATAGGAGCTTTTGTGGTGTTTATGATCGAGGTCTGGCCTTGTACGAGTAGGCGTGTCGGCATGTCTTTTTCCCCGCGTGGAAAAAGATGCGCTCCCGGTGGTGGGCTGGATGGTGTGAGAACGCCATCCAGCAAAGCGAAGAAATGCCCGGCATGCGGGCGTGCGATGAAGAAGAACGGACGGACCGGCAAGGGCACGCAACGGTGGAGATGCCGGGCCTGCCGGCTGAGCTCGACGATGCCGCAGCGCGGCCGCAGACGGGCGCGGACGCTGGAGGAGTTCCTCTCATGGCTGCCGGGGCCGTCGTCCCAGACGGCGTCGGAATCCACGGGCGACGCGCACGCCCTGCGCAAGCGGATCGCATGGTGCTGGTCAATCCGGCCGCGCATCGCCCCGCCGGACGCGAAGCGCCACACGGTCATGGCCGACGGCACGTACATGGGCCACGGCTGGCGCCTGATCATCGCCATCGACGGCGAAAGCGGAGAAGTCCTCGCCTTCCAGTGGCGCGCATACGAGGAGCTGCGCCGCTGCTGCCGGCGGTTGGAGAAACTGTTCCGCGCGGGGGACTCTTCGCCTTTCCCGGGCCGGCGCTTGCCGCAGGTGGGCCGGTGGCGCGCACCACGAACCGGCTGGAGGGCGGCGTCAACTCGGTCGTCAAGAACGTGTTGCGCAACCCGCGGACTGCCCGAGGAGCACATGCTCCGCGCGTGCGAATGGGTGTGCTACATGAAGACCGCGCACCCGCGGCCGGAATCATTCATTCCCGACGATCCGCTGGAGGACGGGAAAGCGACGTCGCCCGAACCGGAAGGCGACGCCTCGCCCGCATACGGGATCGGCATCGACTGGAACGAATTCCACACCGGCACGCGATATCCCAACGGCACCGACTGACGCCGAGAACCAGACCTAAAGCACCACAAAAGTTCCTATAAGCCCGAAAGAGGGTTCCGGGAGAATCCCGGAACCCTCTTTGCTGGCGGATAGGGCGAGATTCGAACTCGCGGAGGGGTTAGCCTCACACGCTTTCGAGGCGTGCTCCTTAGACCGCTCGGACACCTATCCATGCGCTGCGAAAAAACGCAACTTGTTCATTATAAGTCGATTTCCCGATTACGCAAATCAGCGCGTGGCGCACCTGCCACCGCTCCATCGAGCCTCCATCGGCGAGCTATCTGCGTTTCGAGGGGTGGATTCAGCTCCTGCAAAACATCTATCTGCATTTCAAGGGGTTGGTGGTCAAGTATGACGGCTCGCTAATCCGCATGATTCCAATAGCGTAACAAGCCGAATACATCAGGTATCGCGTTTGAGCAACCCCCTGAAACGCAGATAGATGACCCGAGCAGCCTCAATCAACCCCTCGAAAGCGAGATAGCCCGCAAAACGCCCCAGGCAACCGTCCTCACAGCAGCTGCTCGTGGACGGAGGCGTTCACCCATTGGTTCTGCTGGACCTGATAGCCCGAGAAGATGCCGATGTCGAGCATGCAGTCGCGGTAATCGCGCCCGTGGGCGATGGTGATGTAGTTGTCGTCGACCATGCGGTTGTGGGTGGGGTCGAGCCCGATCCAACGGCCGTCGTGGTAGATCTCCACCCATGCGTGCGTCGCACCCTCGCCGCCCAGCAGGCCCGCGATGTAGCGGGCGGTCAGCCCGACGTGGCGGCACACCGAGAGCATCACGTGCGCGTAGTCCTGGCACACGCCCTTGCGCTGGGCGAGCGCCTGCTCGGCGGTGGTGCGGATCGTGGTCGAGGCGGGCGTATACGTGAACGCCTGATACACCTCGTCCATCACCTCCCATGCCTGATCAATCGGAGTGGCATCGGCCGGCAGCCCGGCGATGCGCGCCCGGCACGCCGCGATCATGGCCTCGATGCACGGCCCGGGAATCGTCAGCGCCGAGTTGAACCGGTACAGCGGCTTATAGATCTCCGACTTGATGTGGGCGTTGTCGACGAACGCGATGCCCTTCACCGAATAGCTGAATATCGTGTGAGGCTGCGGGATGAACCCGGTCATGACCACGGAATCGAACGAGTCGATGGTCGTCTCCAGTTCGACGTCCGGCTCGATGGCGACCTCCACGTCCACCACCTGCTGTCGCGGACCGGTCGCAGGCACGCAGCGCAGTTGGAAACGATGGTCGGTGACCGGCGAGCTGAACGTCAGCTTCATCTCGTAGTCAAACACCAGTTTCTTCATGACGGCAGGCTCCTCGTCGGATAATGCTCGCAAAAATCCACTCTAGTCTAGCAGAAACGGCGGAGGTCATCCGTCAGCTGACGGCCGCCGACCGGTCACTCTCCGATCGGCGGCCTGCCCCTCACGGACGCTTGGCGTCCATGTTCATCGCGTTGAGCATGCCCGCGTCCTTCGGGTCGCCGGTGATGGCCCGGCTGTTGAAGTCGGTGAGGAACTCGTTCAGGCGGCTCGTCAGCTCCGGGTAGCCGCGGCTCGGCAACTGCCCGAGTAGCCAGCTGATGCCGGACACGAAGCATGAGGGCAACGGCATGCCGTCGAGTGTGCGCGAGTAGGTCTCCAACTTGGCGAGCGGCGCGTCGAGCTCGCTATTGTCCAGATGGAAGCGGGTGTACAGGTCGATGCGCTCGATGTACTTGCCGATGAACACGAACGCCTTCAGTGTGATGTCTGCGGTGGAGTTCTCGATGCCGCCCCAGAACGCGAGCATGTCGTCGGCGATGTCACGCTGCGAGTAGATGTCATCCGCGCTGGCGGAACGCTCGGCGGCCTCGGTGATGTTCTTCACCGCGAGCTCGACGTACTGCAGCAGCCTCGACGTCAGCTCCGGGCGCAGCACCACGGCGTTGTTGAACGCGGCGACGATGGCGGAGCGCACCGAGTCGGGGTTCGTGCCGTCGTAGAGGAAGGAGTGGATGAACCCGTCGAAGTCCTCGAAATCCTGCGGTAGGTCGAGCGCCTTCGCGAACGGGCGGAACGCGTCCACATCGGTGTCCATCACGCGGTCGTAGAAGGGGAAGAACTGCACGAGTGTCGTGAACGCGCGCTCGGTGTACCGCCCGAGCCAGTACAGGTTGTCGGCCTTCGACGCGGTGACCAGCGACAGCGAGTGCCGCTTCGAATGCGGAATGAGGTTCACCGAGGCGACCGACTCCTCGCGCTGCCTGTCCGTGCTGCCGTCTTCGGGCGCCAGCACCCACGTATCCTTGAATCCGCCGCCCTGCGACGAGTTGACGATCATCTGGCCGGGCACTGACGAGTAGCGCGTCAGGCCGGAATACCACACGTGCGCGTTCTGCCCGGTGACCACGAATGCGCGCAGATCGCACTTGCGCGGGCTCACCTCGCCACTGTCCGGGTCGATCACGTCGATGTCGCGGAACTGGATGACCTCCTGCGCGATAAACCGGCGCGGATCCTCCTTGATGCGGTCGGCCAGATCCTCCCGCGCGGCCTTGTCGAGCGACGAGCCGAACACGACGCCGTAGCCTCCGGCTTCCGCCACGTCCTTGATGACCAGCTCGCCCATGCGGTCGAGCACTTCCTTGCGGTCCTTCTCGAACATCGGCATGTAGGTCGGCGCGTTGTGCAGGATCGGCTCCTCGTTGAGGTAGTAACGGACCATCTGCGGCACGAAATAGTAGATCGCCTTGTCGTCCGCGGCCCCGTTGCCGGGCGCGTTGATGATGGCGACGTTGCCGGAACGGTAGGCCGACAGCAGTCCGGGAACGCCGATAACCGAGTCCGGGTTGAACGCGAACGGGTCGAGGTATTCGTCGGACAGTCGGCGGTACACGGCGCCCACGCGATGCCGGTTGCCGGCATAGTCGAGGAAGTACAGCTTGTTGTCGACAACTTCCAAGTCTTCGGGGAACGCGAGCGCCGCGCCGGTCTTCTCGGCCAGGTAGGCGTGCTCGAAGAACGCCGAATTGTAGCGTCCCGGCGTGAGCACGACGGCGATGCCTTCGGTGGATACGAAGTCCATGGCCTTGCGCAGCAGCCGCGGATAGTCGCGGTTGTCGCGCACGTGCACGTCGCGGAACAGTTTGGGATTCGTACGGCGTTCGATGTCGCGCGCGAACAGCGGGTAGCTGGCTCCCGACGGGATGCGCAGGTTGTCTTCCAGCACCCACCAGCGCCCGTCCTCGCCTTGGACGAGGTCTTCGCCTGCGATGTGCGCGAAGATGCCGCCGGGAGGAGTCACGCCGTTGACTTGCGGAAAGTAACCGGCCGACGTGTACACGTATTCTTCGGGGATGACGCCGTCGTGGATGATGCGCTTGTCTGAGTAGATGTCTTTGAGGTAGGCGTTGAGTGCGTTCACGCGCTGCTTGAGGCCGGCTTCCAGCTCGTCGAATTCGTCGGATTCGATGATGCGTGGGATCGGGTCGTATGGAAACAGCCGGTCGTGGTATTCGCCGTTCTTGTATACGCCGAAACGCACGCCGTTGCGGCTCAGTTCACGGTTGATGTCTCCTCGCCTGTTGACCAGTTCCTCGGCGAATTGTCGGGCTGACCGTTCTGTCATGGCGACTCCTTGTCTCACAGATACGCATGCTGAACGCTTATGCTCTATGATACTGAACTCGTCCCAGCGTATGCGGCCGTGGTTTCCGCATTCGCTCGAAAAATCGACAATCATGTTACGAATCGGTCGCGCCGCGAACGGTTCGCCGGCATGCCGAACGTCTGCCTTCGCGCCCACCCCCGCGTCTACAGCGTGCGCTTGGCGCGTATACGCTCGGCCCGTTCGGCGAGCTCGTCGTCGGCGGGATAGGCGACGTGCTCCAGCGTCAGCCCTTGCGGCGCGATCGGCCCTGTGGAGCCCTCGCGCAGCGGCACGGCCATCTTCTCTCGGAACCAGTCGGTCGAGCGCTTGCCCATGCCGACCTGTATGCAGCCGCCGACCAGCGAGCGCACCATGTTGCGAGCGAAGGCGTCGGCGACGATGGTGAAGCACAGCAGGTCGGATTCGGCGGCCGGCGTGCGGTATCGCTCCCCCACGCCGTCGACGACCAGCGGCCGGGTGGGGATCCGCCGCCAATATGCGGTTTTGACCTCGCGAATCGTGGTACCGCCCGGATTGGGGGTGGCGAACGAGCCGAAATCATGCAGTCCGATGGTCATCGCGGCGGCCTCGTTCATCGCGGCGACGTCGAGGTCGGCGTCGAGGTGCAGCACGAAGCCGCGCAGACGCGGGTCGACTTCGCTGGCACGGTCGGCCACGCGATACACGTAAGTGCGTTCCAGTGCGGAGAACCTCGCGTCGAATCCGCTCGGCGCGACCGTCACGTCATGGATGGTGATGTCCGCGGGCAGCATGCGTTGCAGACGGTGCTTGAGCGCTACGGTCGGCGGCACGCTCATGTGCCCGACGCAGCGGCTCAGCGTTTCCTCGCCGATGTCGAGATGGCAGACCTGATGCGAGGCATGCACGCCCGTGTCGGTGCGGCCGGCGACGGTCAGGCGCAGCGGCTCGGCGGGATCGTCGACCGGCACGCGCGTAATCGTGTGCAGCACCCGTTCGATCTCGCCCTGCACGGTGCGAATCGTCGGCTGCTTCGCCCATCCGAAGAAGCCGCCGCCGTCATATGCCAGGTCAATGCGCAATCTCATCACGCCCACCAGTATATCGACGCCGCGCCGAGTCCCCTCCCCCACCTCGCGACACCCATGTGCCGATACACTGTGTGCAAATGTTGGACGTAACGGTAAACTTTGTTTATATTGGAGCAAAGTCGCAACGAATGCGGCGATGCGCTAACCAATCAACAAAGATTCCGACAATAACAGAAACAACATTAACCACATACCCAATGGAGAGATTATGCGATTGAGGAGAGTGAAAGCGGCCATAGGCAGTGTCCTGGCAGCCGTGACACTACTGAGTATGTCGCTGACCGGCGTCACGGCGGCGCAAGCCAGCGATGACAATCTTGCACTGAATCAGACCGTAACGGCCAGTTCATATGAAGTGGCGACGACTGCGCCCGAGAAGGCCGTGGACGGCGATCTCGGCACACGCTGGGGTACCGCGCAGAACAAGGCCGCAAACGAATGGATCGAGGTCGGCTTGGGCGGCACCAAGACCGTCAAGCAGATCAACATCGATTTCGAGCGCAAAGATGCCGATCAGAACATCACCAGTTTTAAAGTCGAGCTGAAGCAGGGCGACACCTATACCAAGGTGTATCAGAAGGACACCCGCGCCAAGCAACAGGAGATCATCCTGCTTGACCAGGCACAGCAGGCGTCCGCCGTGAAGGTGACCGTACTGTCCGCCGACGGCGGCACCATGAACTGGGTCAACGTGGGCATCAACGAGATTTCCGTGTACTCCGCACCCAAGGAGACCGTGCTCGACACGGCCGACACGAACCACATGCTCGGCGCCACCATGACCGCCTCCAGCAACGAGACGGCGACGCTCACCCCCGACAAGGCGATCGACCAGAACCGCACCGGCCGCAACAATCGTTGGGCCAGCGGCTACGAGACTCCGAGCAACATCTGGCTGAAGGCGGAATTCCCGCGGCTCACCGCGGTCAAGGACATCCGCATCTATTTCTTCGAGCGTGACGTGAATCCGAAGCCTACCAATGTCCAGAGCTTCGACCTGTCCTACACCGACTCCGAAGGCACCGAGCACACGCTCAAGTCCGGCTACGCGATGACGGCCTCCGGGGCCGGTTATGTCGCTGACGTCGTCATCCAGCTCGATCAGGCCGTCAACGCCCGCTCGCTCAAGCTGTCGAACTTCGCGATCAAAAGCTCCGAATACAACAACGTGAGCGTCGCCGAATGGGAGGCGTATTCGAACGATCAGGCCGAGCCGGGCGCCACGCTCGACAGCGTGGTCTCCGACCTCGAATCCAACCACCTGACCATCGAGACCGACACCGACACGCTGGCTCTGCCCACTGTGCCCGACGGCTACACCGTCAAGTTCAACGGCGCCGACTACGAGCAGCTCATCGCCGCCGACGGCACCGTCAACCACCCGCTGGTCGACAAGACCGTGCAGGTCGCCTACGTCGTCACCGACACCGCCACCGGCAACACCAAGACGACCTCCGACATCCCCTACGTCGTCAAGGGCACCAACCAGCAGCAGGAAGGCAACAACGCCAAGCCGACCATCATCCCCGAAATCGCCGAATGGCATTCGACCAGTGCCGCCAAGCTGGCGGCCTCCGCCGTGACGAAGGTCGTCTACGACGATGATTCGCTCAAGGCCGTGGTCGACGAGTTCGTCGCCGACTACAAGGACTTCACCGGCATCAAGCTGACCGCCAAGAAGGGCGCCGCCGAAGCCGGTGCGTTCAACTTCGTCAAGACCGACTCCACGGCCGCGATCGCGCAGCTCGGCGACGAAGGCTACACGATGGACATCCAGGCCGACCGCGTGGTCGCCAAGTCATCCAGCGTGACCGGCAACATGTACGCGATGCAGACGATCCTGCAGATGACCAAGCAGGACGCCAGCGGCTTCGTGATCGGTTCGATGCGCGACTACCCGCGCTTCACCACCCGCGGACTCCTGCTCGACGTGGCCCGCAAGCCCGTCTCGCTGGAGATGATGCGCGAGATCACCCGCACGATGCGCTACTACAAGATGAACGACTTCCAGGCGCATCTGTCCGACAACTACATCTTCCTGGAGAACTACGGCAAGGGCGACAACGAGGACGAGGCGTTCAAGGCCTATGACGCGTTCCGTCTCGAATCCAGCCTGACCAACGACAAGGGTGAATCGCCCACGGCCGAGGACTACTCCATCTCCAAGAAGACGTTCAAGCAGTTCATCCAGGACGAGCGCGCCCTCGGCATGAACGTCGTGCCGGAGATCGACGTGCCCGCGCACGCCAACTCCTTCACGAAGATCTGGCCCGAGCTCATGGTGAAGGGACGGGTCTCCCCGATCAACTCCAACCGACCGCTCATCGACCACCTCGACGTGTCCAAGCCCGAGACCATCGCCAAGATCAAGGAGATCTTCGACGACTACACCAAGGGCGACGACCCGACGTTCGACAGCGACACGACCGTGCACATCGGTGCCGACGAGTTCCTCTACAACTACACGGCATACCGTAAGTTCATCAACGAGATCGTCCCCTACATCAAGGACACGAACACCGTGCGCATGTGGGGCGGCCTGACTTGGATCAACGACCACAAGACGGAGATCACCAAGGACGCGATCGAGAACGTCGAGATGAACCTGTGGTCCAAGGACTGGGCCGACGGCCTCCAGATGTACAACATGGGCTACAAGCTGATCAACACGATCGACGACTACGGCTACATGGTGCCCAACGGCAGCTACGGACGTGCCAACGCGTACGGCGACCTGCTGAACATCAGCCGCGTCTTCGACAGCTTCGAGCCCAACAAGGTCCGCAGCAGCGGCGGCTACCAGGCCGTGCCCTCCGGCGACGACCAGATGCTCGGCGCCGCGTTCGCGATCTGGAGCGACAACATCGACAAGAGCGCATCGGGTCTGACCGAATCCGACCTGTACTGGCGCTTCTTCGACGCGATGCCGTTCTACGCCGAGAAGACCTGGGCCGCCACCGGCAAGGAGAAGGGCACCGCCGCGAAACTCACGGCGCTGGCCGCCAAGCAGGGAACCGGCCCTCGCACCAACCCGTACTACCAGGCCACTTCGAAGAACAGCGTCTACGAGAGCTACGACTTCAACGACGGGCTCGCCGACGCCAGCGGCAACGGCCGCGACCTGACCATCGGCGACGGCAGCAAGGCCGCCGTCAAGGACCAGTCGCTCAAGCTCGCCGGCGGCTCCAGCTATGCCACATCCAAGCTCGACAAGCTCGGCAACGGCAACGAGCTGACGTTCGATGTGACGCTCCAGCAGGCTGCCAAGCCCGGAGACATCCTCTTCGAGGCCGACGCTCCGTACGGCACTCATGACATCCGCGTCATGGAGAACGGCAAGCTCGGCTTCACGCGAGAGCTGTACAACTACTACTTCGATTACGAGCTGCCGGTCGGCAAGACAGTCACCGTGACCATCAAGGTGGACCAGCAGACCACGAAGCTGTATGTTGACGGCGAATTCGTGAGCGACGCGACCGGCAAGTACATCGACAAGGGCATCGAGAAGAAGACCGGCATCACCGCCGCGACCTTCGCACTGCCGCTGCAGCGTATCGGCTCGAAGACCTCTGCGATCAACGGCGTCATCGACAACGTCATCGTCAAGAAGTCCGAGGCCGAGACAGACCAGTACAACAAGTCCTGCTGGACCGGCACGACCAATTCCGAGACCCAATACAACGACACGGAAGGTCTGCTGCGGTACGCGTTCGACAACAACCCGAGCACCATCTGGCATTCCAACTGGAAGGGCGCCACGGACAAGCTGACCGGTTCGAACTCGTTCTACGCCGAGATCGACATGTGCCAGAAGTACACGATCAACCAGTTCTCCTTCACGCCGCGTACCAGCCAGGACAGCGGACAGGTGACCAAGGCCGATCTGTACGTCAAGGCCAACGCGAACGACGAGTGGAAGCAGGTCGCCACGGATCAGGTGTTCGAGGCCAGCCGCGCCAAGAAGACCTTCATGTTCGACGAGCAGGAAGTGCGGTACGTCAAGTTCGTGGCCAAGTCCTCGAACGATGGCTGGGTCGCGGTCTCCGAGTTCGGCGTGGCGAACAAGCCGTCCTCCACCGTGCGCGTATTCGTCGCGGCCGATCCGGCCGAAGGCGGTACGGTGAGCGTAACCGCCGAGGGCGAAACCGGCACCGATACGGCCGTGGACGTCGCATCCGGTGCCTCGGTGACCGCCAAGGCGGTCGCGGCGGATGGCTACAGGTTCAGCGGCTGGTTCACGACAGCCAGTGAGACGGCGGTTTCCACCGATGCCACGTACACGTTCGCAGCCGACGGCAACACGGCTCTGACCGCGAAGTTCACCAAGGACTCCACGCCGGATCCCGGCCCGAAGCCGACCATCAGCTCGATCGCCGTCACCAAGCCGACCGTCACCGATTACAAGGTCGGCGACACGTTCGATGCCACTGGACTGGCGGTCACCGCCACGATGTCGGACGGCAGCACGAAGACCCTGACGGCCGGCGAGTACACGCTCGCAGCCACGCAGGACGGTGCCGCGGTCGCGCTTGACAAGGCGTTCGCCAAGGCCGGAACGGTCACTGTCACGGTCACCGCCAACGGCAAGACCGCCACCTTCGACGTGACCGTGACGGCCAAGAATCCCGATCCGGAACCCGCGACGCTCAAGTCCATCAAGGTCACGTCCAAGCCGGACAAGACCACGTACACCGTGGATGAGACGTTCGCCAAGACCGGTCTCGCGGTGACGGGCACCTGGTCCGACGGCAAGACGGCGCTGCTGAAGGACAGCGAATACAAGCTGTCCGCGGTCGACGCCGACGGCAAGACCGTCGACCTGACCAAGCCGTTCACGGCCGCGGGCGACATCACCGTCACAGTGACCTCCGGCAAGTTCACCGACTCCTTCACGATCACCGTCAAGGCGAAGACCGTGACCCCGACTCCTGGCGACAACAAGCCGGGCGAGAACAAGCCCGGTGCCGACAAGCCGAAGCCGAACACGCCTGACGAGGTCGCCAAGACCGGTGCTTCGGTCACGGCGGTCGTCTTCAGCGCCCTGTTGCTGTTGTCCGCAGGCTACCTGCTGGTGCGTAAGCGCAGGATCTGACCGAATTACGTGTCATCCCCCGCGGATGACACGCTGAGACCCTAGAGGGGGCTCCCGGTTCACACCGGGAGCCCCCTCTTCCGTTGCATGCAGGTACGTAATAACGTGTATATGTCATTATCGCCTACTGTTGCGTATCTAAGTGCGCGCCGAAACGACAAGTCCGCGCACTTAGATACGCAAACGGGGCTATTTGCGTTCCTAAGTGCGCACGGTTGTCGTTTCGGCGCGCACTTAGGAACGCAACCGCATCTGATGCCAACGCACCCGCTGGCGGAGGGCTGTCCGTGCAACAGACTAGGGCCCGTCAACAGCCTCCAGTACCACCCAACAAACAAAAACAGGGGCTGGAAACCAGTTACGGTTCCCAGCCCCTATCAATGTCTATGAGACGGGTCTCACTCGGCCTTGTCGGCGGTCTCCTCGGCAGCGGTCTCGGCGGGCGCCTCAACCGGAGCTTCAGCGGCGGCGGTCTCCTCGACCGGAGCCTCGGTAGCGGCGGCGACCTTGGTGGCGGCCTCAGCTTCCTTGACGACAGCCTTCTTCGGGCTTACCGGCTCGGTGACAAGCTCGATGATGGCGGCAGGCGTGGAGTCGCCCTTGCGCGGAGCGATCTTGACGATACGGGTGTAGCCGCCCTCACGCTGCTCCATCTGCTCGGCAATCTGAGTGAACAGCACGTGCACGACGGACTTGTTGCGGATGACGCGCATCACGCGACGACGGGAGTGCAGGTCACCGCGCTTCGCGAAGGTGATCAGGCGCTCGGCCAGCGGACGAAGGCGCTTGGCCTTCGGCAGCGTGGTGGTGATGCGACCGTGCTGGAACAGGCTGGTGGCCATGTTCGCGAGCATAAGGCGCTCATGGGCCGGGCTTGACGCCAGACGCGGGCCCTTCTTGGGTGTAGGCATAGTTTCTCCTTATAGCCCGTCGGATTCAGGTGGGCACATGCCCGAACGTCCGAATCCGACGGTTATATCTGTTGCGAAAGGTGACGTCACTCGTCCTCAGGCGAGAAGAACGTACCACCTTCCAAATTGTTGGTATCGAAGCCCAGCGGCGACGACTTCAGCGACAGTCCCATGGACTGCAGCTTGTCCTTGACCTCGTCGATCGACTTCATACCGAAATTGCGAATATCCAGCAGATCCTGCTCGGTGTGAGCGACAAGCTCGCCGATCGTGTGGATGCCCTCGCGCTTGAGGCAGTTGTAGCTGCGCTGCGTGAGGTTGAGATCCTCGATCGGGACGGCCATCTCGGGGTTGGTCTCCTCCGCGACGGGAGCGGGACCGACTTCGACGCCTTCGGCCTGCACGTTGAGCTCACGGCACAGGCCGAACAGCTCAACCAGGGTGGAGCCAGCGGAAGCCACCGCATCGCGCGGTGAAATGGCCGGCTTGGTCTCCACGTCCAGAATAAGCTTGTCGAAATCAGTGCGCTGTTCGACGCGCGTGGCCTCGACCTTGTAGCTTACCTTGAGCACCGGGGAGTAAATCGAATCGACCGGGATACGACCGATCTCATCGGTGTCCTGCTTGTTCATCTGCGCGGGGACGTAGCCACGGCCGCGCTCGACAGTGAACTCGATTTCGAGTTCGCCGTCGTCGGCGAGGGTCGCGATGTGCTGGTCCGGGTTGGCGATGGTGACACCGGCGGGCGGTGTGATGTCGCCCGCGGTGACTTCACCATTGCCGCTCTTGCGCAGATACATGACCACGGGCTCGTCGTACTCGCTGGTCAGCACGATGCCCTTGATGTTCAGCAGAATCTCAGTGACGTCTTCCACGACACCCGGCAGAGTGGTGAACTCATGCAGGGCACCGGAAATACGCACGGAAGTGACCGCCGCGCCCGGAATCGAGCTCAGCAGTGTGCGGCGCAGCGAATTACCAAGCGTGTATCCGAAACCGGGCTCAAGCGGCTCGATGACGAAACGGGAACGCTGCGGATTGATGGATTCCTCGGTAAGTGTCGGACGCTGTGCGATAAGCACTGTGTGTATCCTTTCAGCTTCTGGACGGTGGTGCACTCACCTTCCGTAAGCGGTTTTGGATGGATGAGATTGCTGAGTGCTCAGACGCGACGACGCTTCGGGGGACGAACGCCGTTGTGCGCTTGCGGAGTGACGTCGGTGATGGAACCGACTTCGAGTCCAGCGGACTGGAGAGAACGGATGGCGGTCTCACGACCGGAACCCGGGCCCTTCACAAAGACATCGACCTTCTTGACGCCGTGTTCCATGGCCTTGCGGGCCGCGGACTCGGCTGCCATGCCAGCGGCGTACGGAGTGGACTTACGGGAGCCCTTGAATCCGACATCGCCACCGGACGCCCAGGACACGACTGCGCCGGACGGGTCGGTGATGGAGATGATGGTGTTGTTGAACGTTGACTTGATATGCGCCTGCCCGACGGGGATCGACTTACGATCACGACGACGAGGCTTGCGCGCGGCCTGCTTAGGAGCTGCCATTGACCCTCGTTTCCTTGTAACGAACTGTTGTTTTGGATTGGATCCGGACGATGGGTGTCACCCCGTGGCCCGAATCGACGCCACCCTATTACTTGGTGGCCTTCTTCTTTCCGGCGACCGTGCGCTTCGGACCCTTGCGGGTGCGGGCGTTGGTCTTGGTGCGCTGACCGCGCACGGGAAGTCCCTTACGGTGACGCTGGCCTTGGTAGCAGTTGATCTGGATCTTGCGACGGATGTCCGCGTCGATTTCACGACGCAGATCGCCCTCGATCTTGTAATTGCCTTCGAGGTAATCACGCAGCGTAATAAGCTGCTCATCCGTCAGATCCTTGACGCGAATATCCGGGTTGATACCGGTCGCGGCAAGCGTTTCCTTGGCACGAGTGCGACCTACACCGAAAATATAGGTGAGGGCGATCTCGATGCGCTTCTCATTGGGGATGTCGACTCCGGCAAGACGTGCCATTGCGATTCCTTCTGTGTTCACGCAGGTCGTGCACCGAGTCTTCCGGTTTCCCGGCCCGGGCCTGCGTACCCGGGGTTCAGCTGTTCGCTGTGACTCAGCGCCTTATTTACTTGTTGCCGCTGGAATCTGCTCTCAGCCCTGGCGCTGCTTGTGGCGCGGGTTCGTGCAGATCACCATGACGCGGCCGTGACGGCGGATCACGCGGCAGTTTTCGCAGATCCTCTTCACGCTAGGGCTGACCTTCATGGTTTTCCTTTGCTTGTACCTATTTACTTGTAACGGTACGTAATACGTCCACGGTTCAGATCGTAGGGGCTCATTTCCAGCACGACGCGATCCTGCGGCAGGATGCGGATGTAGTTCTTCCGCATTTTGCCGGAAATCGTCGCCAGCACGATGTGCTTGTTCTCAAGTTCGACGCGGAACATCGCATTCGGCAACGCTTCCACTACCTGACCTTCGACTTCAATCACACCGTCTTTTGCCATAAGCCTTACAGTCCATTCCTCGGGTGTATTACACTTGTATGTCCGAAGACACACCAAATTTAAAGGATATATCATAACGGGTCACGACACGCCGAGGCGTGCATGACCCGTTATAATTTCTTGCTTTATCTTTGCTCCTGCCGGCGATACGACCGGCAACGGCAATCAGTCGCTCAGCGCGGCGACGATGTTGGCCTGAATGGCGTCGATGTCGCCGACGCCGTCAATGGCGACCAGCTGGCCGCGGCTCTTGTACGTGTCGAGCAGCGGAGCGGTTTCCTTGGCGTACGTGGCCAGACGCTTGGCGATGGCCTCGGGGGTATCGTCAGAACGGCCCTGCTCCTGCGCGCGCTTGGCGATGCGCTGCATCAGCACATCGTGGTCGGCGTCAAGGGCGACGACCTTGTCCAGCGGCGTGCCGAGCTCTTCGAGCATCGCGTCCAGCGCCTTGACCTGGGAGGCGTTGCGCGGGTAGCCATCGAGAATCCAACCGTTCTTGGCGTCGTCCATGGCCAGACGGTCCTTGACGATCTTGTTGGTGAGCTCGTCGGGCACCAGTTCGCCCTTGTCGGTGTACTTCAGCGCCTCAAGACCGAGCTCGGTCTTGTTCTTGATGTTGTAGCGGAAGATGTCGCCGGTCGAGATGGCGGGGATGCCGTAGTGCTCGGCGAGCAGGGCGGCCTGGGTGCCCTTGCCGACACCTTGCGGGCCCATGATCAACAGTCGCATGTGGTCTCCTTGGTGAAGTGAATACGTTATATATGTTCGCTCCCGTAAAAGCGGGAGCGCAGAAGGATCAGCCTTCCTTGTGGTCGATGCCTTCGAGCAGGAAGCCGGTGTACTGGAACTGCTCGGTCTGGGCCTTGGCCTGACGCAGCGTGTCAAGGCCAACGCCCGCGATGATCAGGATCGTGGTGCCGCCGAACGGCAGCTTGGAGTTGAGGTTCAGCGCCATGATCAGCACGGTCGGGATCAGCGCGACGAACAGCAGGTACACGGCACCGACCGTGTTGAGGCGGTTCATCACGTAGTTCAGGTAACGGCTGGTGGCGTTGCCTGCGCGGATGCCGGGGATGAAGCCACCGTATTCCTTCATGTTGTCGGCGGTCTCGTCCGGGTTGAACGTGATCGACGTGTAGAAGAAGCAGAAGAACACGATCATCAGCGCATACAGCGCGATGTACCACACCGAAGTGGTGTTGGCGAGGTTCTTGTTGATCCAGTCGACCCAGGACTGTCCCGACTTGCCGAACTGCGCGATCAGCGTCGGGATGGCCAGGATGGAGGACGCGAAGATCGGCGGGATGACACCGCTCATGTTGATCTTCAGCGGCAGGTAGGTGGAGGAGCCGCCGTACATCTTACGGCCGATCATGCGGCGCGTGTACTGCACGGGGATGCGGCGCTGGCTCAGCTCGACGAAGTCGACGAAGACAAGGATGACCACCAGCACGCCGGTGACGATGCCGAACTTCAGCCAATCGCCGTTGGTGCCGTTGGTGCCCCAACCGATCTCCCACAGCTGCGGCAGGAAGCCGGAGCAGATGGACATGAAGATCAAGATGGACATACCCTGGCCGATGCCCTTGTCGGTGATCAACTCGGCCATCCACATGATCAGGCCGGTACCACCGGTCATGATCAGAACCATGACGGAGAGGTTCCACACGGAGTTGTCCGGAATCGGCGAGGAGCACATGTTGTTGAACAGTGCGCCGGACTGTGCGGTCACCAGAATCGTGGTGGACTGCAGCACGGCCAGGCCGATGGTGAGGTAACGCGTGTACTGCGTCAGCTTGGCCTCACCGGACTGTCCTTCCTTGTGCAGCGCCTCGAAGCGCGGGATGACCACGCGCAGCAGCTGCACGACGATGGAAGCGGTAATGTACGGCATGACACCCAGCGCGAAAATGGACAGCTGCAACATTGCACCGCCCGAGAAGAGGTTGACCAAGCCGATGAAGTTTTCCTGGCTACCGCTAAGTGTGTTGATACAATCCTGCACCGTCTTGTAGTTGACTCCCGGCGTCGGGATGAACGAACCAATACGGTAGATGATGATCATGGCTAAGGTAAAGAGGATCTTGTTCCTCAGTTCCTTGGTCCGAAAGGCTTGGATTAACGTCCTCACAAGGATTCCTTTCCGTTGTGCGCGCCCGGCGCACCGAAGCAAACAGACTCTAACCGTCGAGTCTAGCGTACGGGGTCTACCCGCAGACACGCTGGTGTCATATGTCATATGACGAGTCGTAATGACAGATAAGGCCCTCGCCCGCGACATGAGCGGGGAGGGCCTTATCTCATTGGTCACATGCAGTGTTGCCGAACAACAATCAGTTTTCGGAAACAGAGCCGCCGACGGCCTCGATCTTGGCCTTGGCGGAAGCGGATGCCTTGGCGCCCTTCACGGTGACGGCCACGGTGATGTCACCATCGCCGAGAACCTTGACCGGGAAACCGCCACGGACAGCGCCCTTGGCAACCAGCGCGTCAACGGTGACCTCGCCGCCCTCAGGGAACAGCTCCCCAAGAGCGGAGACGTTGACAACCTGGTATTCCTTCTTGAACGGGCTCTTGAAGCCACGCAGCTTCGGCAGGCGCATGTACAGCGGCAGCTGGCCGCCTTCAAAGCCCGGACGAACCTGGTAGCGCTTCTTCGTACCCTTGTCGCCACGACCCGAAGTCTTACCCTTGGAGCCTTCACCACGACCGATGCGAGTACGGTCCTTCTTGGCACCCGGGGCGGGCTTCAGATTGTGCATCTGCAGGAGTTCATCTTCGTTGGCCATAATCAGTCAGCCTCCTCAACGGTAACGAGGTGACGAACCGTGAGAATCATGCCGCGGGTAACGGAGTTGTCCTCACGAATCACGCTCTGGCCGATCTTGCGCAGACCAAGGGACTGGGCGGTCGCGCGCTGCTTGGGCGTGCGGTTCACCAGACCATGGTGCAACGTGATCTTCAGGTTAGCCATCACTCACCATCCTTCTGTTCAGCGGCGGCCTTGGCCTGAGCCTCTTCACGAGCCTTCTTGGCCTCGGCGATGCCGGCGGCGCGAGCGCGAAGCATCGCATCGGGGGCGACCTCGTTCAGGGCGAGGCCACGGCGGGCGGCGATCTCTTCCGGCTCCTCAAGCTGCTTGAGGGCGGCCACGGTGGCGCGAACCATGTTCACGGCGGTGGCGGAGCCCATCGACTTGGTGAGGATGTCGGTGATGCCGGCGCACTCCATGACGGCGCGCACGGGGCCACCGGCGATAACGCCGGTACCCGGGGCGGCCGGGCGGAGCAGCACGGTGCCGGCGGCATCATGGCCGATCACCGGGTGGGTGACGGTACCACGGATGCGCGGAACGGTGAACATGTGCTTCTTGGCGTCGAGCTGGCCCTTGGCGATGGCCGCCGGGACCTCACGGGACTTGCCGTAGCCGACACCGACGGTGCCGTTGCCGTCGCCGACCACAACGAGGGCGGCGAAGCTGAACGTACGACCACCCTTGTGGGTCTTGGACACGCGGTTGATGGTCACCACGCGATCGAGCATCTCGTCGCCGTGGTTCTCCTCACGACGGTTGCGACGCTCGCCGCGGCGGCCTTCGCCACGCTGTCCACGACGGGACTTGCGCTCATCATTGTTGTTGTTCTCGGGTGCCGCAGTGTTCTGAGTCTCTTCAGCCACTTGGGTTTCCTTCACTTCGTTGTCGCTCACAGTGCCAGACCTCCCTCACGGGCGCCATCAGCGACGGCTGCGACGCGACCGGTGTACTTGTTGCCACCGCGGTCGAACACGACCTGCTCGATGCCTGCCGCCTTGGCCTTCTCAGCCACCAGCAGACCGACCTTCTTGGCGGCCTCGGACTTGGTGCCCTCGAAGCCAGCGAACTCGGCGGTCAGCGTGGAGGCGCTCACCAGGGTGTGGCCCTTGGTGTCGTCAACGATCTGAGCGACCATGTGACGGTTGGAGCGGGTGACGACGAGGCGCGGACGCTCCGGGGTGCCGACGACCTTCTTGCGAAGACGAGCGTGACGACGAAGGCGCGCGACCTTCTTGCCCTTACCTAGAATCTTGACGCTCATATCACTTACCAGCCTTTCCGGCCTTGCGCAGGATGCGCTCGTCCGCGTACTTGATGCCCTTGCCCTTGTAGGGTTCCGGAGCACGCAGCTTGCGGATGTTAGCGGCGACCTGGCCAACGACCTGCTTGTCGGTGCCCTTGACGACCACTTCGTTAGCGTTCGGCAGTTCGAAAGTGATGCCTTCCGGCGGGTTGACGGTGATCGTGTGAGAGTAGCCGAGAGAGAACTCGATGCCCTTGCCCTTGGCGACGGCACGGTAACCGGTGCCGACGATGAGCAGGCGCTTCTCGAATCCATCGTGCACACCCTTGACCATCGAGGCGATGATCGAGCGGCTCAGACCGTGCTTGGCACGGGTGGGACGCAGGTCATCCGCGGCGGTCAGGATAATCTCGTTGCCTTCGACCTGAGCGGTGATGCCCTCAGGGATGACGTAGGAATCGGAACCCTTCGCACCCTTGGCGGAGAAGTTCTGACCCTCGATAGCGACTTCCACGCCAGCCGGGATGGTGACGGGGAGCTTACCAATATGCGATGCCATGTGTCAGCTCTCCTTTCTCACCACACGTAGGCGACGATCTCGCCGCCAATGCCCCGGTCGAGGCATTCCTTCTGGGTCATCAGTCCCGAGCTGGTCGAGATGATGGCGATGCCGAGGCCACCGAGCGGCATCGGCAGGGAGTCGGACTTCGCGTAGCGACGCAGGCCCGGCTTCGAAATGCGCTTGATGCCCTGGATGGAACGCTCGCCGTTCGGGCCGTACTTGAGGGTGACCTCAAGGTCCTGGCCGACCTTGGCTTCCTTGGCGGTGAAGTCCTTGATGTAGCCTTCGCGCTTCAGGATCTCGGCGATGTTCGCCTTGAACTTGGAGTACGGCATTTCCACGGTCTCGTGCTTTGCCGCGCTCGCGTTACGCAGACGCGTGAGCATGTCTGCGATCGGATCTGTCATTGTCATGTGGGCTTGTTGCCCTTTCTCGCCGTGGTTTCCGCCGCCCTAGCGCCTGCACTGCAGACGTTCGGGCCGCGGACCTTCAGCGTCGATGTTTACCAACTGGACTTAGTGACTCCGGGCAGCTCGCCGCGGTGGGCCTTCTCGCGAAGGCAGATGCGGCACAGGCCGAACTTACGGTACACGGAGTGGGGACGACCGCAGACCTGGCAGCGCGTGTAGGCGCGCACCTTGAACTTCGGCTTGCCGGCCGCCTTGTTCTTAAGAGCGGTTTTTGCCATATCAGTTCTCCTTGAAGGGGAAGCCGAGGTGCTTGAGCAGCACGCTTGCTTCCTTGTCGTCCTTGGTGCTGGTCACCACGGTGATGTCCATACCACGCTGGTGATCGATGCTGTCGGGGTCGATCTCGTGGAACATGGACTGCTCCGTGAGGCCGAAGTTGTAGTTGCCCTGACCATCGAACTGCTTGCCGTTGATGCCGCGGAAATCGCGGATACGCGGCAGAGCCAGCGTCAGAAGGCGATCCAGGAACTCCCACATGCGGTCGCCACGCAGGGTGACGTACGCACCGATGGCCTGGCCTTCACGCAGGTGGAACTGCGCGACGGACTTCTTGGCCTTGGTGATCTTCGGCTTCTGGCCGGTGATCAGAGTGAGGTCCTTGACGGCGCCTTCGATGAGCTTGGAGTCGCGGGCCGCAGCGCCGACGCCCATGGAGACGACGACCTTCTGGACACGAGCGACCTGCATGGGGTTGGAGTACTTGAACTCCTTCTCCAGTTCAGGAACGATGACGTCCTTGTACTGCTGCTTCAAGCGCGGAGTTGCCGGCGCCTCGATAGTGCTATCGGTCATGCCAGCTCCTTTCCGGACTTCTTGGCGACGCGCACGCGCACGGTCTTCACCTTGCCGTCACGAGCCTCCTGCTTAACATTCACGCCGACGCGGGTCGGCTCCTTGGTCTCCGGGTCGACCAGCATCACGTTGGAGCGATGGATCGGGGCCTCCACGGAGACGATGCCGGACTGCTGTCCCTGCTGCGTGGCGCGGACGTGCTTCTTGACGATCTGCACACCCTCGACGATCAGACGGTCGTTGGGCAGCACGCGGGTGACGGTGCCCTCCTTGCCGCGATCCTTGCCGCGGATGACCTTGACCAGGTCGCCGCTCTTGATCTTGGCTACCATGTCAGATCACCTCCGGAGCGAGGGACACGATGCGCATGAAGCGCTTGTCGCGCAGTTCACGGGCGATCGGTCCGAAGATACGAGTGCCCTTCGGTTCACGGCCGGAGCCGAGAATGACGGCGGCGTTCTCGTCGAACTTGATGTAGGAGCCGTCGACACGACGGTGCTCCTTGACGGTACGGACGACAACGGCCTTGACCACATCGCCCTTCTTGACCGACCCGCCAGGGATCGCGTCCTTGACCGAGGCGACAATGACGTCGCCCAGGCCGGCATAGCGTCGCTTCGATCCACCGAGCACGCGAATGGCAAGGAGTTCCTTGGCACCCGTGTTGTCGGCGACATGAAGCCGCGTTTCCTGCTGAATCATTGATTCTCCTTAGCCGAGCTGGTTCTCCCCGAGCACCCTGCCTGCCTATACCAGCGCAGGCAGGGTGTCTCGCGGAGCCTTGCCGAACTTGTTTACTTGGCGCGCTCGATGATGGATTCGAGACGCCAACGCTTGGTCTTGCTCAGAGGCCGAGTTTCCATAATACTCACGAGGTCGCCAACGTGGGCGTCGTTGTGTTCATCATGGGCCTTGACCTTCTTGGTGGAGCGAACGACCTTGCCGTACAGCGGGTGGGTCGAACGCTGTTCGAGCTCGACGGTGATGGTCTTGTCCATTGCCTCGGACACGACATAACCGCGACGAACCTTGCGGAAGTTGCGCTCTGTAGTATCAGCCATGCTTACTTCTCCTCCGACTTGGTCTCGGTAGCCTCAGGCTCCTGACTGATGCCGAGCTCACGCTCGCGCAGGACGGTGTACATCCTGGCGATGTCGTGCTTGACCGCCTTGAGGCGGGCAGTGTTGTCGAGCTGACCGGTGGCAGCCTGGAAGCGCAGGTTGAACAGCTCTTCCTTGGACTTCTTGAGGAAGCCCTCGATCTCTGCGTTGGTCTTCTCGTTCAGATTCTTGATTGCGTAATCAGCGGTACCGACTGCCATCAGATATCACCACCTTCACGTGCGATAATGCGGCACTTCATCGGAAGCTTGTCGATGGCGCGGCGCAGAGCCTCGCGAGCGACTTCCTCAGACACGCCGCCGATCTCGAACATCACACGGCCGGGGTGGATGTTGGCGATCCAGAACTCGGGGGTACCCTTACCGGAACCCATTCGGGCGCCCAGCGGGTGCTTGGTCAGCGGACGGTCGGGGAAGATGTTGATCCACACACGACCACCACGCTTGATGTAGCGGGTCATGGCGATACGCGCGGCCTCGATCTGACGGTTGGTCACGTACGCCGGGGCAAGCGCCTGAATGCCGTAATCGCCGAAAGCGATTTCGGTACCGCCCTTGGACATGCCAGAGCGGCCCGGACGATGCTGCTTACGATATTTGGTCCTCTTTGGGATAAGCATCAGCTCACTCCTTCGTTTCCGTTGCGGCAGGAGCCTCGGCGGCGGCCTGGGCCTCAGCCGGAGCGGCTTCGGTCGCGGCCTTCTGCTGAGCGCCGGCGGCACGGTTGCCACGGCGCGGGCGGCGATCGCCGCGACGGCCCTGACGGTTGTTGTTCTGCTGCGCCTGCTGCTCTTCGAACTCACGCTCGGTCATGTCGCCCTTGTAGATCCAGACCTTCACGCCGATGCGGCCGTAAGTGGTCTTGGCCTCGAAGAAGCCGTAATCAATCAGAGCGCGCAGGGTCTGCAGCGGAACGCGACCTTCGCGGTAGAACTCGGAACGGCTCATTTCCGCACCGCCGAGGCGGCCGGAGAGCTTGATACGGATGCCCTTGGCACCGGCGCGCATGGCGTCCTGCTGGGCCTTGCGCATGGCGCGACGGAAAGTGACGCGGTTGGTCAGCTGCTCCGCGATGCCCTGAGCGACGAGCTGGGCGTCCAGCGCGGCGTTCTTGACTTCGAAGATGTTGAGCTGGACCTGCTTGCCGGTCAGCTTTTCGAGCTTGGCGCGGACCTTCTCGGCCTCGGCGCCACGGCGTCCGATGACGATGCCCGGACGGGCGGCGTGGATGTCCACGCGCACGCGGTCACGGGTACGCTCGATGACGATACGGGACACGCCCGCACGCTCGAGATCCTTGTTCATGACCTTGCGGATCTTGTCGTCTTCGAGCACGAAATCACTGTAGCGCTCGCCGACCTTGTTGGAATCGGAGAACCACTTCGAGCGATGGCTCTCAGTGATGCCCAGACGGTATCCGAACGGGTTGATCTTCTGACCCATCTCAGCGATCCCCTTCCTTGTTGGCAACGATGACCGTGATGTGGCTGGTGCGCTTGTTGATACGAGCGGCACGGCCCTGTGCACGAGCACGGAAACGCTTCAGCGTAACGCCCTCGTCCACATAGGTCGTCTTGACGACCAAGTCATTCTCGCGGAACGGCTCATCGGCCTTGTCGGCCTTGACGCGAGCGTTGGCGATGGCGCTCTCCAGCACCTTGCGGACCGGAAGGGCCGCGGCCTGGGGGGCGAACTTCAAAATGGTAACGGCTTCGGTGGCCTTCTTGCCTCGGATGAGGTCGACCATGCGGCGAGCCTTGCGCGGCGTCACGCGGACGTGACGAGCGATTGCTTTAGCTTCCATAAGTCATTCTCTCCTTTAGCGGCGGGCCTTCTTGTCGTCCTTCACGTGACCCTTGAAGGTCTTCGTGGGGGCGAACTCACCGAGCTTGTGACCGACCATGGCCTCGGTGACGAACACCGGGACATGCTTGCGGCCGTCGTGAACAGCGAAGGTGTGTCCGATGAAATCAGGGGTGATCATCGAACGACGAGACCACGTCTTGATGACGTTCTTGGTCCCCTTCTCGTTCTGCTCGTCGACTTTCTTCTGCAAGTGGGCGTCGACGAAGGGGCCCTTCTTGATGCTACGAGTCATCTTCTCGATACTTCCTTACTTGCGGTTCTTACCATTCGGACGACGACGAACAATCATCTTGTTCGAAGCCTTCTTCGGACGACGAGTACGAACCTCACCCTTGCCCCACGGCGAAACCGGCGGCTTGCCACCGCGGGTACGACCGCCGTGCGGGTGGTCGACGGGGTTCATGGACTCACCACGGGTCCACGGACGCTTGCCCATCCAACGGGCGCGACCGGCCTTGCCGAGCTGAATGTTGGCGTGCTCGGAGTTGCCGACCTCACCGATGGTGGCGCGGCAGCGAGCATCCACATTGCGGATTTCGCCGGACGGCATACGCAGCTGGGCGTAGGCACCGTCCTTGGCGACGAGCTGCACGGCGGCACCGGCGGAACGCGCGATCTTCGCGCCGCCCAGCGGACGGAGCTCGATGGCGTGCACGATCGTACCGGTCGGGATGTTCTTCAGCGGCAGGTTGTTGCCGGGCTTGATATCGGCCTTCTCGCCGGTCTCAATGGTGTCACCCTGCTTGATGCCCTCGGGGGCGATGATGTAACGCTTCTCGCCGTCGGCGTAGTGCAGCAGCGCGATGCGAGCGGTACGGTTCGGGTCGTACTCGATGTGAGCGACCTTGGCCGGCACGCCGTCCTTGTCCCAACGCTTGAAGTCGATGAGACGGTACTGGCGCTTGTGGCCACCGCCGCGGTGGCGGGAGGTCATACGGCCGTAAGAGTTACGACCGCCGGTCTTGCTGAGCTTGCGAACCAGCGACTTCTCAGGCGTGGTGCGCGTAAGCTCGGAGAAGTCCGAGACGGACGCGTTACGACGGCCCGCGGTCGTCGGCTTATAAACGCGGATAGCCATAATATAGTTCTTCCTTTAACTTTTCTCGGCTAACCTTCAGTTGCCAAAGATGTCGATCGACTGGCCCTCGGCAACGGTCACGATGGCGCGCTTCTGGGAAACACGCTGGCCGAAACCGGTGCGGGTGCGCTGGCGCTTGCCGGCGCGGTTGAGGGTGTTGACGTTCGTCACCTTGACCTTGAAGATCTCTTCGATAGCCTGCTTGATCTGCACCTTGTTCGCGTTCGGGGCCACCACGAAGGTGTACTGGCCGCGATCGGACAGGGCGTAGCTCTTCTCAGAGACGACAGGCTTCAGGATGATGTCATGTGCTGGCTTGTGAATAGCGACCATGATCAGGCCTCCTTGGCGGCCGGCTTGGTCTTCGCGTCGACGAAGGCCTCAAGGCCTTCCTTCGTGAAGACGACGTACTGAGCCGTGACCACATCGTACGTGTTGAGCTGATCGGCGAAGATCGGGTGAACGGTCGGGATGTTGCGCACCGACAGCCACTCGTTGACGTTATCGCGGGAGAACACCACGGTGGTGAACTTGTTCTCAGTCACCGGGGTGAGCGCGGCGATGGCGGCCTTGGTCGACGGGGTGTCGGTGACACCGAAGTCAACCACGACGACGCGGCCGGCGTTGGCGCGATCGGAAAGCACGTAGCGCAGGGCCGCGGCCTTCATCTTCTTGGGGGTGCGCTGCGAGTAGTCGCGCGGCTGCGGACCGAACACGGTGCCGCCGTGGTACCACTGCGGTGCACGGATGGAGCCCTGACGGGCACGACCGGTGCCCTTCTGCTTCCACGGCTTCTTGCCGCCGCCGGAAACCATGCCGCGGGTCTTGGTGGCGTGCGTGCCCTGACGGGCGGCAGCCAGCTGGGCCACGACGACCTGGTGGATCAGCGGGACGTGAGCCTGGACCTCGTCGGCGGTGTGGCCGAAGAGCTCGGCGGGCGCCTCAACGGAGCCAGTGGCCTGGCCCTTGCCGCCAGTGACGTTGAGAGTAACGTTTGCCATGATAATCAGGCTCCCTTCACTGCGGTGCGGACGAGGACGATGCCGCCCTTGGGGCCGGGAATGGCACCCTTGATGGCGAGGACATTGTTCTCGGCATCAGCGGACATGACGGTCAGGCTCTGGACGGTCGCGGTCACGTGACCCATGCGGCCGGCCATGCGCTTGCCCTTGAGGATACGGCTCGGAGTGGCGCATGCGCCGACGGAGCCGGGGCGACGTTCGTTCTTGTGAGAACCGTGGGTACGGCGGTAGGACTTGAAGCCCCAGCGCTTGATCGTGCCCGCGAAGCCCTTGCCCTTGGTGGTGCCGGTGACATCCACCTCTGAGCCCTCGGCGAAAGCGTCGATGGACAGCTCCTGGCCGGGCTCGTACTCGGCGGCGTCCTCGGTGCGCACCTCAACGAGGTGGCGACGCGGGGTCACGCCGGCCTTGGCGAAGTGACCAGCGAGCGGCTTGGTCACCTTGGTGGGATCAATCTGGCCGTAACCGATCTGGATGGCCTTGTAGCCATCGGTCTCCTCGGACTTGACGGCCGTGACCACGTTGGTGGACACATCCACCAGCGTGACGGGGACGAAGAAGCCGTTCTCGTCCCACACCTGCGTCATGCCGAGCTTGCGACCCAGCAGAGCCTTGTGGCTACCTCTTTGCGAAGTCATAACGATCCCTCCTCCCTTACAGCTTGATCTCGATGTTGACATCTGCAGGCAGATCGATGTGCATCAGAGAATCCACAGCCTTGGGGGTGGGGTCCACGATGTCGATGAGACGCTTGTGCGTACGCATCTCGAAATGCTCGCGAGAATCCTTGTACTTGTGAGGAGAACGAATAACAACAAACACGTTCTTCTCGGTCGGCAGAGGAACCGGGCCCACCACAGTGGCACCCGCGTTCGTCACCGTCTCGACGATTTTCTTCGCCGATTGGTCGATGACCTCATGGTCATAGGACTTAAGCCTGATGCGGATTTTCTGTCCCGCCATTGCCGTCCGCCCTTTCTAGCGATTCGTTGACTATTACCATCCTGCTAAAGGGCACCGGCGAGCACGACACACGAAAATACTTTTCGCGGCCATAACCACATCAGTGCGTAGACATGCAAGAAGCCCGTCGAAACGGACCCCTTGTTCCACGCTCGCTTTTTTGATTCCAATTTGCGAGCCCAAAACAGGCAACTTGTTAATTAAAGCACCAGGGGTACCTATAGGGAATTCGGGCGTGTCGCACGCCCGAATCCTGTCATATTTCCTCAGGGCTGCCGCCCCTCGGCGTCGCCTACCGGCAGCCCACCGGGCTACCGGCCACACGGCTCCGCGGGCGTGTCGCACGCCCGAATCCCGCCATATCCCCTCAGGGCTGCCGCTCCTCGGCGCTATCTACGTTTCGTGAGGTTGATTTGGTGCCTCGGGAACGTCTATCTGCGTTTCGTGAGGTTGTCAGAGCACGATACCCTCGGTATCACTGTCCTACGGTTGTTGGAATCATGCGGTTCCCGGAGCGCCTCTACTCTGCCATCAACCCCTCGAAATGCAGATAGCCCATTATTCTCACCTCTCAGTGCGCCGATACACCTATCCGTACGCGATTTTCAATGGGCTATCGGGAAAGGCAGTAGCCAAACGGCCCCGCGCACGGTTTTCGTGCTGTACGATGACAACCAACTTGGGAGAGACATTCAGGGAAGGGGGAAGATTCCACTCTGCCAGGCTTTCGTGCACCAATATCCACAATCCATGCCCGAAGGTTCGGAAACGGTCAGTATTACGAGAACACCAGCGGCCTCGACGTGCAGGCGAAGTGGAAGAGCTGTACGACACCACCGACGCCAGCAACCCGTGGTGGAAGTACCCGGTCACCGGCGATGAGAACGAGACCGATCAGTTCGGCGGTACTTCCGCGGCGTACAACCGCGGCGCGCTCGCCCTCGCCGCGCTGCGTTCGACGGTCGGCGATGCGAAGTTCCGTGAGATCGAGAAGACCTGGGTGCAGGAACATCAGGAGCAGTTCGACCCGACTGGTCTGAAGATTACCGCGACTTACTCCGACAAGTCCACGAAGGCCATCGACGCAGCCGAACGGCGTGTCCAACCCGCTGTCCAAGACCGGCGCCAGCACGGCTCCGATCATCGCCCTGGCGGCACTCGCACTGCTGACGGGCGGTGCCGCCGTGGCGAAACGGCACTCGGAGCCTGAACCGCAGCATCGGAGGTAGCCGCGAGCGCCTGAGTGATACTGGGCGGCGTCAACGCGGACACCGTATGGCTGTTCGCCGCCTGGGTGCTGTGCTATTGCGTGCAGTTCTCCGCGGCGCGATGGTTCAAATCACGGTTCGCCCGCCGTTGGATGCCGCCAACGATCGTGTATTCGGCGGCCTTGTGCGTGGTCGGACTGCCATTCGTCATCATGCGTCCGGGCGCGCTGCGGTGGGCGCCTTTGTTCGTCGTACGCTGGCCGGGCTGTCATTCCTCGCCGCATGGCTGCGCCGGGAGCGCTCGCTGTGGGGCAACGACGGCCGAAACCGATGATCGCCGGCGTCACCGAAGCGATGTGCCTGCTACTGGTGTTCATAGCGGTCATCATCATCTGTCCTCACCTGGCATAGCGGCGATCCGCCTCCCCCTTCCTATCCGACTCCCTCCCCGACCATAGTCCCATTTCAGAGGCCGCAGATGGGACTTTGGCGGGATGAGATGGCTGTGTTGTTCGTGAGGCAGGTCACAGCGCAGGCGCTCCCCTATGTGAAGCCCGCGTTGAAGCGCCCCGCGTGCTGCATTATCGTAATCACCGTGACAAAATCGCAAGCTGCACAGATCAAACCCATCACGGCGCATCACGCCAACCAGCTGTACCAGCACGGCACGCTGGCGCTGCTGGTGCCCGGACTGCTCGAAGGCACCACGACCATCGGCGAACTGCTCACCCACGGCGACACCGGCATCGGAACCGGCGAAGGGCTCGACGGCGAGCTCATCATCCTCGACGGCGTCGCCTATAAGGTCGGACAAAGCGGCGTGGCGGAACGCGTGCCGGACGATTTCACCATGCCGTTCGCGAACGTGCATCACGCCGCGTTCCAATACCAGTGCGAGCGCCGCGATATCGGCCTGGAGGATCTCAACAACCGCATCGTCGAGGCGAACGGCCGCGCCAACACGTTCTTCTCGGTCATCGTGCGAGGCACCTTCAGCTTCATCAAGACGAGGGCGGTCATCAAACAGCAGGCCCCGTACCCGACTCTGGTGGAGGTCGCCGACCGGCAGGCGATGTTCCTGCGGCACGACGTGAAGGGCACGATGCTGGGATATTTCTCGCCGGAGATGTTTCATGGAGCCGCCGTCGCCGGTTTTCACGAGCATTTTCTGTCAGACGATCGCACGTTCGGCGGTCACGTGCTCGACGCGGTGCTCGATCACGGCAAGATATACAGTCAGGTGTTCGACACGCTGGTGCAGCATCTGCCGGTGGATGATCCTGAGTATCGCAACCACGATTTCCGGCATGATCCGATAGCCGAGGCGATCACCGCCGCGGAGGGAGACAAGGCAGGTAATTGACGGATTCAGTGGGTAGTCGCGAAGAGAAGATTAGTGGAGGTAATCACTGAATCCGCGTGACCACTCACCGGCACTACGTGCCACCTCCCGCCAGCGGGAGGCAGGAATGGCCTGAAATAATTGTGGGGGCCTTCCGCATAGGAAGACCCCCACATTGGTTCAATCACCTGGGATGGGTGATGTCATGCCATCGTCAGACGCGCTCGGACGCCTCTTCGGTGGCGGCCACGCCCTCGCGCTCGACGCGAATCTTGTGGCCTTCGGCCTGCGGCACGCCGTAGTATGCGGCCACGGCGATGTCCTTCATGTCCTCGATCATCGGGATGCGCGGGTTGGCCGGGGTGCACTGGTCCTCGTAAGCGCGCATGCCGATCTGGTCGAGCACGCTCCAGAAGTAGTCCTCTTCCACGCCGCAGTCCTGGAAGGACTTGTTCATGCCGAGCTTGTTGTCGCGGTAGTCCTCGACGGCCTTCGCCAGGTTCTCGACGCCTTCGGCCGGGGTCTTGCCCGGGTCGATGCCGATGATGCGGGCGATGTCCTGGTAGCGCTTGTCGGCGACGTACTTGTTGTACTTCGGCCAGCTGGTCGGCTCCTCCGGGACGGCACCGTTGTAGCGGATCACGTACGGCAGCAGGATGGAGTTGGTGCGGCCGTGGGCGATGTGGCACAGGGCGCCGATGGTGTGGGCCATGCCGTGGCACATGCCGAGGAACGCGGAGCCGAACGCCATGCCGGCCATGGTGGCGGCGTTGTGCATCTTCTCCTGCGCGTCGGTCTTGGCGAGACCCGGCTCGCCGTTGACGGACTCGGCCAGGTTGTCCCAGATGAGCTTGGCCGCGTGCAGGGCCATGCCGTCGGTGAAGTCGTTCGCGTACACGGACACGTAGGCTTCCATGGAGTGGGTCAGGGCGTCGAAGCCGGCGTCGGAGGCCAGCTTGCGCGGCTGGGTGCGGGCCAGCACCGGGTCCACGATGGCCACGGACGGGGTCAGCGCGTAGTCGGTGATCGGGTACTTGTATCCGGTCTTGTGGTCGGTGATCACGGCGAACGGCGTCACCTCCGAACCAGTGCCCGACGAGGTCGGGATGCACACGAGCTTGGCCTTCTCGCCCAGCGGCGGGATGCGGAACGCGCGCTTGCGGATGTCGAAGAACTTCTCACGCACGTCGGAGAAGGAGATTTCCGGGTGCTCGTAGAGCAGCCACATGATCTTGGCCGCGTCCATCGGGGAGCCGCCACCGACCGCGATGATCGTGTCGGGCTCGAACTCCTCGCGCATCATCTCGGCGCCGCGCTCGACGGTCTCGACGGAGGGCTCCGGCTCGACGTAGTCGATGATTCGGAAGGTGACGCGATTGTCACGGGCGCGCAGCTGGTCAATGACCTTGTCGACGATGCCGAGCTGCTCCATCACCTTGTCGCACACGATGACGGCCTTCTCGATGCCGTGCATGTCGCGCAGGTACTTGATGGCGTTCGGCTCGAAGTACGTCTTGGCCGGAATCTTGAACCACTGCATGTTATTGTTCCTCCGAGCGATGCGCTTGATGTTGATCAGGTTCACGGCCTGGACGTTGCCGGACACCGAGTTGCCGCCGTAGGAGCCGCAGCCCAGGGTCAGCGACGGGGCAATCGCGTTGTAGATGTCGCCGATGCCGCCGAGCGAGCTCGGCTGGTTCCAGATGATGCGGCAGGCATGCATGCGCAGGCCGTACTCGCGCACCAGCGCCTCGTTGTTCGTGTGGATGGCGGCGGTGTGGCCGGCACCGAGCTTGAGCATCTTCTCGCACATCTCGAAGGCCTGCTCCTTGTCGTCGGCCTTGAGCACGGCCTGCACCGGGGCGAGCTTCTCGTGGGTCAGCGGCTCGTCGTCGGAGACCTCCTTGCATTCGGCGGCGAGGATCGTCGCGTCGGCGGGGATCTCGAAGCCGGCGGCCTTGGCGATGAACTGCGGGGACTTGCCCGGCACCACGGAGTTGAGGACCGGCTTCTGGCCGGAGCCGGCGGTGCAGCCGAACATGTACTGCTCCAGCTTCGCCTTCTCGTCCGCGTTGACGAAGTATGCCTTGCGGCGCTTGAGCTCCTTGACGAGCGGCGCGTAGACGTCCTTGTGGGCGATGATGGCCTGCTCGGTGGCGCAGATCATGCCGTAATCGAAGTGCTTGGAGAGGATCAGGTCGTTCGCCGCACGTTCGATGTCCACATCGGTATCGATGTAGGCCGGAGCGTTGCCGGCGCCGACGCCGAGGGCGGGCTTGCCAGAGGAGTACGCGGCCTTGACCATGCCGGGGCCGCCAGTGGCCAGGATGGTGGCGACGCCCGGGTGCTTCATCAGCGCGCCGGTCGCCTCGATGGACGGGTGTTCGATCCACTGCACGCAGTTCTCGGGTGCGCCTGCTTCGATCGCGGCGTCGCGGACGATCTTCGCGGCGGCCACGGACGACTTCTGGGCGCCCGGGTGGAAGCCGAACACGATCGGACAGCGGGTCTTGAGTGCCAGCAGCGACTTGAAGATGGCGGTGGAGGTCGGGTTGGTGACCGGGGTGACACCGGCGACGACGCCGACCGGCTCGGCGACCTCGTCGATGCCCATGACCTCGTCCTCGCGGATCAGGCCGACGGTCTTCTGCCCGGCCATGTAGTGGGTGACGTGCTCGCAGGCGAAGATGTTCTTGGTGGCCTTGTCTTCGACGAGACCACGGCCGGTCTCATCGACGGCCATCTTCGCGAGCACCAGATGCTTGTTCAGGGCCGCGACGGACGCCTTGGCGACGATGCGGTCGACCTGCTTCTGATCGAGCTTCTCGAACTCGTCAAGGGCCTTGAGACCCTTCTTGACAAGGGCGTCGACCTCGGCTTCGGCCGCCGCGCGCTTCTCCTCGGGGCTCGGCTTGGCGGGCGCCTCGACCTGTGTTGCTTCTGCCATGAATACTCCTCGACTAGCTGTGGTTTCATTCCGTTGTCGTTGCCGCCATCACCTGGCGGATCATCCATCCACATGCTCGCTATTGCGCATCTGTGGCCTACGTCACAATCTACGTGATACACTGCGCAAACGCACACGAACAAAAACGACGGCGTTTCGTGTTTGTTTTTGGTATTTATTTGTTGCTATTTGTTACATTTAACCTTGTTTTGCTGCCGATATTCCACGAAATGATATCTTTTGTTCGCTTTTTGCGACATCGCACACCATCAAACGAATTTTCGAGACACAACTTATATAAAGCATGTTTATAAAAGTTGCACTCGTCGACAAACTTTTATAAAATTATTTATTAAAAGCGGTGTCATGCGTCCGGCACCACACGGAATCAACCCAGCAACGAGGCCCCAATGACGACCACGGACACCGACATCGCCACAACCCGAAACATCACCAAGACGCGCAACAGGCAGGCCATCATCCGCCACCTCGCAACGCACGGCAACGTCACCAAGCGCCAGCTGCAGCTCGATCTGCAGCTGAGCCTGCCGACCATCACCGGCAACATCCGCGCGCTCGAACACGACGGCATCATCACCCCCGGCCCCCTGACCGACTCCACGGGCGGCCGCAAATCCCAAAGCTACCGGTTCAACCCGAGTCATCGCACCACAATCGGCGTCACCATGCACCGCAACACCCTGCGCCTATGCGCCATCGACCTGCAGGGGCGCCCCATCGCCACCCTCTCGCGCACGCTCCCCTATGCCAACACCAACGCCTACTACCAGCGGATGGGTTCGGCAATCAACGATTTCGCCGCGGAGACCGAAAAGGCCCACGGCCCCGTGCTCGGCGTATCCTTCGCCATCCCCGGTGCCATCTCGGCCGACGGCACCGTCATCACCTTCAACGACTCGACCGGAGCGACCGGCGTCACCATCGACACCATCGCCCAGTCAGTGCGCTACCCGCGTCAACTAATACGCGAGGCCGCAGCCATCGCCATGACCGAAACGCTGCACGACACCGCCATCAGCGACGCCATATGCCTGTACCTGAACCGCAGACCCAGCGGCGCGCTCATCATGAACGGCCGCCTGCACCGCGGCCCGAACCTGTGCGATGGCGCCATCGAACACATGACGCTCGTCCCAGGCGGCAAACCGTGCCACTGCGGCAGGCGCGGCTGCATGGCCGCCTACTGCTCTCCCGAAAACCTGCCGGAGGACTACGAGAGCATCCCCGGCTTCTTCAGCGTGCTGGAGCAAGGCGAGACCCATCACCGCGAGCGCATGAACGACTGGCTCGACCACGTGGCGCTGGCCATCGCCAACGTGCGGTGCGTCATCTGCGCCGACGTCGTCATCGGCGGGGAGGCGGCGCTGTACCTCGACCACGACAACATCGCCGACCTGCAGCGGCGGGTCACGGCCCTCAGCGTGTTCGGCACCGACCATCTCACCCTTCGGCTGAGCCGCAGCGACGAGAACAGCGGCGCCATCGGCGCGGCCATGCAGTTCACCGACCCCTACATGGACGCGCTGTGCGGCTGGAACACGGGCCCGCACCCGTCCTCGCCCGCTCCGACACGGACGAAAATCGACACCGCTACAATGGGTGTATGAAACACGCGATACCTCAGCGGTATGCAATCCCTCATCGCTATGCGACACGACCGGGCCTGTACTTCACGGAAGACGGCGGCGCCGATGTCATCGTCCGTTCCGAAACAGCCGATCAGGTGTGGCTCTGCATCTACGAGAAGGTCGATCAACCCACCGCCTTCTTCAACGACGCCATCCGCATCTTCGATGATTCAGCAACGCCGTTCATCAACGAAATACACGAGCACGCCGTCTGCACGCGCATCATCGAGCCCATGTACGTGCGCGAGACGCTGTTCCGCATGGATGGGCCGAACTACGGCCTGTGGTACGTGCATCTTCCCAAGGCGTGGGACGGCATGCGCTACGCCTACCGAGTGGACGGCGCGTGGGATCCGAGCAAGGGGCTGCGGTTCAACCCGTACAAGCTGCTGCTCGACCCGTATGGCAAGGGGATCGACGGCCGCATGAAGCTGTCGCCGGCCGCGTTCTCATACCAGTGCGACGTCAGCGAGGACGGCAAGGTGCGCGGCTCCGCGTTCGGGCCGATGAGCACCGTCGACGCACTGGGCAACATGCCCGTGTCGGTGGCCATCGACGACCGGGACAAGACCAAGCACGAGCCGACCCCTCGCACCCGCACGTGCCGTGGAGCAAGACCGTGCTGTACGAGCTGCACATCAAGGGATTCACCGCGAACGCACCCTGGCTGCCCAAGGAACTGCGCGGCACGTACGCGGGTCTCGCCCACCCGACCACGCTCTCGTACCTGCAATCCCTGGGCGTCACCTCCATCGAACTGCTGCCCATCCAGGCCAAGCAGGACGAGCTGTTCCTGCAGGAGCGCGGGCGGCACAACTACTGGGGGTACTCGCCACTCAGCTACTTCTCCCCCGAGCCTTCGTACGCCACTGCCGAAGCCCAGCGCAAGGGGGCCCGGGCGATCCGCGACGAGGTCATCGGCATGGTGCGCGCGCTGCATGAGGCCGGGTTCGAGGTCATCATGGACGTGGTGTACAACCACACCTGCGAAGGCGGCGTGGAAGGGCCGACGACATGCTGGCGCGGTCTGGACGCGCTCTTGTATTACCGGCGTCAGAAGGGCAATATCGGGCGGCTTGAGGACACCACCGGCTGCGGCAACACCTTCGACTTCACCAACACGCACGTGGTGACGTTCGCCGTGGACTCGCTGCGGTATTGGGCCAAGCGCATCGGCATCGACGGGTTCCGATTCGATCTCGGCGTGTCGCTGGCGCGGCTGGACGGGGACTTCACCAAGCATCACCCGTTCCTGTATGCGTTGCGTTCCGACCTGCTGCTCGGCAACCTGAAACTCATCATGGAGCCTTGGGACCTGGGGCCGCAGGGATGGAGGACCGGCGGATTCGGCATGCCGTTCAGCGAGTGGAACGACCGGTTCCGCGACACGGTGCGCCGATTCTGGATCACCGACACCCAACCGGGGGCGCCCAGCGGTATCGGCATGCAGGAGATGGCCACGCGACTGTGCGGTTCGTCCGACCTGTTCGCCACGGAGCCCGGGCGCGGATGCGTGTCCTCGATCAACTACGTCTCGTGCCACGACGGATTCACGCTCACCGACCTGACCCGATACGCGGTCAAGCACAACGAAGCCAACGGCGAGAACAATATCGACGGATCGAACGTGAACCACTCCGCGAACTTCGGTGTCGAGGGGCCGTCCGACGACCCGGCGATCATCCGCAAACGCGAGCAGGCCGCCATGAACATGCTCGGCACGCTGATGCTGTCGCTGGGCACGCCGATGATGCTGGCGGGCGACGAATTCGGCAACTCGCAGAGCGGCAACAACAACGCCTATGCGCAGGACAACGACATCACCTGGCTGAACTGGGACTGGATGTACCAGACCCGCAAAACCATGCAGATGCACCGCCTGGATACGGTGTCCCGACTGCTGTCGATACGCAAGTCGCTGGGACTGTACCATCACGAGGAGTTCTTCACGCGGCTCACGCAGCTCGGCCTGTTCAAGCCGTCGAGCCGCGTGCAATGGTATCTGCCCGACGGCACCACGCCGATGGATCGGGACTGGTTCGACACGACGATACGCAGCTTCGCGATGCGACTGCTCTCGCAGGATGAGGTCGATGTGCTCATCGTGATCAACGGCGTCGACGAGGTACGCCGGTTCACCCTGCCGAGCGACTGCTCCTGGCAGTGTGACTGGAGTTCCGCGACCGCGGTCGGACTGCGGCCGGCGCCGGGCGATCGGCTGCAGCGTATCGGCAAGAACCAGGCGCTGCGCAGCAACTGGACCATGTCCGTCAGCGAGAAGGACAACATCCATCAGCTATTGAAGACCATTCAGGCGTCGCTGGCCGAGCAGGACAAGCTGGATCTGTTTGGCGCCACCACAGAGCATGCCGATGTGCTGTTCGAGGATGACGAGCAGGCCCCGGGCGTTGGCGCGGATGTTTCGGCGACCATGTCTGCGGCCAGTACCGTGCATGGCGCTTCCGCGTCGGCCCGTGATGACGGCGACGCTACGGTTAACGGGTCGGCGGTATGGACGATGCCCGCACTCAGCATCAGCGTGATGCGCAGGCTGCAGTAGAGGTGCTCATAACGAACGAGGCCCTTTCGGGAAACGATGTTTCCAAAAGGGCCTCGCGATAGCCAGAACTGGCGTATATTAACGCTTCGAGAACTGCGGAGCGCGACGTGCCTTGTGCAGACCAGCCTTCTTGCGTTCCACGACACGGGAGTCGCGGGTCAGCATGCCGGCCTTCTTCAGGGCGGCGCGGTTGGCGTCACGGTCGATGGCGTTCAGAGCGCGGGCAACGCCGAGACGGATGGCACCGGCCTGACCGGTGGTGCCGCCGCCGTCAACGAGGACGATCGCGTCGAACTTGCCTTCGAGCTTGAGCAGCACGATCGGGGAGTTGACCTCACGCTGCAGCAGCTTGGAGGGGAAGTACTCCTCCAGGGTGCGCTTGTTGATGGTCCACTTGCCGGTGCCGGGAACCAGACGCACGCGGGCGACGGCTTCCTTGCGGCGGCCGGTGCCGTAGCCCGGAGCAATCGCGGAAGTGCCGGTGCCGGCACCCGCGTTGGTCTCGGTGGTGTAGCTGGTGAGCTCCTCTTCGGTTGCCTGAACCGCGGAGTCGTTGGTGTTTTCAGCCATGATTCTCTATCTCCCTTCGGTTCACTTGGCCTGCTGCGAGACCTGAGCGATCTCGAAAACCTGCGGCTGCTGCGGGGTGTGCGGATGCTCGGCACCACGGAAGATGCGGAGACGGTCCAGCTGCACCTTGGACAGACGGTTCTTCGGCAGCATGCCCTTGACGGCAGCCTTGATGATGCGCTCCGGCTTGTTCGCCAGCAGCTCGGCGTAGCTATCGCGACGCAGGCCACCGGGACGACCGGAGTGCGAGTACAGTTCCTTGCCCATCTTGTTGCCGGTCAGAGCGATCTTGTCGGCATTGATGATGATCACGTGGTTACCGGAATCGGCGTGAGGCGCGTAGGTCGGCTTGTTCTTGCCGCGCAGCAGCGTGGCGACCTGAGTGGCCAGACGACCGAGCACCACGTCGGTGGCGTCGATGATGTACCAGTCATGAGTCAAATCGGCTGGTTTCGGAGTGAAAGTTTTCACTGGTGTACCTTTTCTTGCTTATTGTGTTCCGGGCTTGGACTGCCGCGCTGGTCAGGCTTGGCGGTTTCGGCCTCATTATCCGTGGGCTCCCTGAAAGTCCTCGATGGCGAGTGGGAAAGCGCTTTGAAGGACCCCTTAGGGAAACACAACAATCCTCTATGATAACGCCACCTTTGACATTTCGCAACGCCACACGACACACTTCATCATCCGGCCGAACGACACCTCATGTACGGCCGGATGGCATGCCCATATCGCACCCTCAGCGCCCCTGCATGACCTTGGCGAGCGAGAGCAGACGCGTGTTGGAGAACAGCTCCTCCAGCGGCACGACATTGCCCTTGCCGTCGGCCAGCGGGATGCGCCAGTTCGGATATTCGTTGTTGGTGCCGGGCTGGTTCTGGGCGCGGCGCTCTCCCACGCCGTCCACGATGGACGCCGCGAGCAGCTTGCACGGGGAGCCGCGCAGGCCGCGGTACAGCGCCTCGACGATCTCCTGCTCGTGGGCTTTCTCGTCCTTCAGCAGGTCGGGGTCGAGATAGCCGTTGACGATCAGCATGACCATCATGGCCTTGTGCTCGGCGCGCGCGTTCTGCTCGAAGTCCTCGACCGATCCTTCGATCAGTCCCAGGCGCTCGCGCAGTTCGACGTGCTCGTATGCGAGATATCCGGCTGCGGGCGGCAGGTCGTGCGTGTTCACCGAGGCGAGCGAGAACTCGCGCCAATCCTTCGGGGCGCGGAACTTGCCGTCCATCTGCTCGAACCATTCGACGGCGCAACCCAGCACCTGATGCGCGGACAGCGACGTCGAGACGTGGTCAGGCACGACGCCCAGATCCTCGCCGACGACCACGCCGTGGGCGCGCGACGCCTCAAGTGCCAGGATGCCGAGCATGATCTCGGAATCGTACTGCACATAGGCGCCGTCCTTGGGCGTGTGCCCGGAGGGGATCCACCACAGGCGGAACAGGCCGAGGATGTGGTCGATGCGCACCGCGCCTGCATGGGCGAACATGCCCTGCACCATGTGACGATACGTGAGGTAGCCGGTGTTCTCCAGCTCGATCGGGTTGAGTGGCGGCTGGCTCCAGTCCTGCCCCTGCTGGTTGAAGTAATCCGGCGGCGCGCCGACCGTGGCGCCCTTGGCGAAACACTCCGGGTTCCACCACACGTCGGAGCCGGACGGATGCACGCCGACCGCCATGTCGGCCATGAGGCCGATCTGCATGCCGGCGTCCTTCGCGGCCTGCTGAGCGGCTCCCAGCTGCTCGTCGGCGATCCATTCCAACCAGCGATAGAAGTCCAATGTGTCGGGGAACTGTCGACGCAGCCCCTGCACCTCGTCGCTGTTCTTGTCGAGGCGCTTCTCCCAGCTGTCGGCTTCGCCGGTCGGCGCGCCCCACTTGTCGTAGCACAGGCACCACGTGGCGTAGGCCTCAAGCCCTTCGGCGGACGTGCTCTTGTAGTCGTCGAACGCCTTCTGACGCTCCTCGCTGCGCCCGGCCTTAAAAATCAGCCACAGGGCGTGCATCTTCACGCGCCACATCGAATCACGGTCGATAATCTGCGCGTCCCCGTTCAGCGGTTCGGCCTGCGCGTGCAGCTCGCCGATCTGCGATTTCAGTTCATCGCCGAGGCCGGCATATTCCTCGATCGCCTCGGGACGAATGTACGTGAAGTTGATGAAGCGGCGGGAAATCGGCAGGTACGGCGACGGGGTGAGCGGCGCTACCGGCTCGCACGCGTGCAGCGGGTTGACCAGCATGAAATCGGCGCCGGTCCTGCTGTGCGAATCGACCATGAGGGTCTTGAGGTCCTCGAAATCGCCCACGCCCCAGGATCCGGCGGACCGGATGGAATACAGCTGGGCCATCCAGCCCCACAGCTGGTCATGTTCCATGGCCGGCAGCATCGGAATACGCTCGGGGGCGCTGATCAGCGTGGCGTCCTGCGTGCGGTCGCCCACGCTGACATGCAGCGTATGGTATCCCATCGGCAGATCCGCGGGTATGGTGATGGATGCCGTCGCCACGAACTTGCCGTCGACCTCGTACGCCTGCGATCCGTCTCCGGCTCCCGGCTCCAGCGCACCCTGGTATTCGTCGCCGTTTTCCAGTGTGATGGTTGCGGAGGGAATCTGCATGATACCGGTGTTGAGCAGCACACGATCTTCCTTGCCGACGACATGCAACACGGTCGGGGCGACGAGACGCCCGTGGCGCTCGCGAAGGATACGGACAACGGAATCATCGATGGCGTCATCGTCATGGGCGTCCACGCCCAACGCACCCAGCAACGCCTTCAGGACATCATCATCGATCTCGTGATAGTCGTCGCTCATGCCGATGTAGCTCGTGGCCAATCCAACCAGACGCGCCAGATGGATCAGCGGACGCGCGAGACGCTCCGCACTTTCTGTACTCTCTGTCATATTCCTTAGTGTAAGCCCGCTTTTGCTCGGCACGCTTACGTATACCGCGAATTGCGCCAGATTTTACCCGCGATTATCGCCTGATCCGCCGGCGGCGGACGGGTCGGAACGAAACGGGGTCAGTACGGGGGTGGCAGGAGGGAGCGCAGGGAGGGTGTCGCGCAATGATGCGTCACGAGGCGTCCGAGGTCCGGCTCGCCGCGGCTTTCGCCACTTCGGGCGAAGGGTCGTCGCGCAACCGGTCGAGCGTCTCCTGCGAAGTGCCGGGGTTCAACGCCACCGCGCGCCGCACCATCGTCGCGAGAATCGCCGGGGCACCGGATTCCTCCGATACTCCGAGCCTTGACAGCACGTCCAGGGTGTCGGCGTCAAGATCGGTGTTCTGCGCTCCCTCCAGCCGCATCTTCCATGATGTGCGCTTGTTGCGCAGCGCCGCGTCGCGCACCTCGGGGACCTCGTCCTTGGTCAGGCGCCCCACCAGCCAGTTCTTGTCGTCCTCGTTGGCCGCCACGGCCCTGCGCACGTCCGGACTCGGGTCCGTCGACAGCTTGACCAGGATGTTCGGGAACGGCATCGTCTCCGCCAGCATGATGCGATCTTCCAACGGCGTGTGCCGGTTGCCGGCGACGGCCTCCAGTAGTGCCGTCGCACGGGAGAACGCCGCCTGATCGGAACGGTCCGGCAACGGACGGCGCGCGAACTCGGACAGTTCCGCGCTATCGGTGGAGTGCCGCAGCCGCTCATACGTGGCGGTCAGAGGCTCGAAGGGCGTGGAGTCAGTGGCGCTGTCGGGCTGAGACTGCGTGTCAGGCTGAGACTGCGCTGCAGTCTGCGCCATGGCCTCGCGCACCGTGGCCTCGTCATCATGTCGTTGCATCTCGCTCATAGTCATCACCATACCCGAGGGGTCGCCGAACCGAACCATATCTTCCGCAAAGTATTGCGTTCCTGCTGACGGGTGAGCTGAGTACCACAAAAACCACCCCCAGTCATACTACGCATGACAGCCCCCGCCAGCGGGGGCGATTAGGAGGTGGACATGCTGCGCATAACATCGCGCCTGTTTAGATTGCGACGGGACGGCTTATCAGTTCACCGGATTCGGGCGTCACCGTCGCGCTGAACGCCTCACGCACGCGCCGGAAAAATTCCCGCTCACGCTCCACCGGCACCACCGCGTCCAGTACGACACGGTCACTGTACCGCTCATTCTCCAGCGCGGCCCCGCAATCCGAGGCGAGTTGACGGAACACGTCAAATTGCGGGTACTGCAGCGCTGTCGTGTATCTGCGGCACGTCTCGATGGACGCCAGTCTGGCCACCTTGACGCCCAGCGAGGCGGCGGACGAATACGCGCGAATCAGCCCGCCCGACCCCAGCAGGATACCACCGAAATACCGGGTGACCGTCACTGCGCAGTTCATCAGATCTCCCTGCCGCAGCACGTCGAGAATGGGCTTGCCGGCGGTGCCGGATGGTTCGCCATCATCGCTCATCCTCTCCCGCACGCGACCATCGCCGTCGACGCATATCGCGGCGTACGCCACATGCCGGGCCTTGGGGTGCAGCTGGCGAACGGAATCGACGAACAGCAGCGCCTCGTCCAACGCATCCACATGGCACACATCGGCGATGAACTCGGACTTCTTCTCCACCAGTGCGTCATGCGCCGGCCGGTCGGACGTGTCAAGAACGGTTTTCATCGGTGATGTTCCACTCCTTCACGACGTTCTTGTCGGCGCCCATCGAATAGATGACGTTCCATATGCGCTGGCGCACCTGCGCATCCTGCGATTCGGACCAGCATGTGCCGTTGGGATGGTCGCTGGAGATCGGACACCACTGGTATGAGCCCTGCCGCATGTTCGCGGTCGGCACCCAGTCGATGCGGCTGACGCGCCATGCCCCGGCCACGCCCTTGCGGCCGGCGAACTGGATGCGGGCGGTCACGCCCTGATTGTTGACGATTCTGCTGGCGGGGGCGCTGACCGTCACCGTGTTGCCAAGCCCGTAGATGATCCACGTGCCGTTGTAGTTCTCGATGGGCTGCGCGCAATGGCATCCGGCGCCGTAGATCACGTCGAACGCGCCGGTGTCCGCGAGCTCATGCGCCTCGGAGACCTGCCACGAATCGGCGTAGTCGATGTATTCCTGCACCGAATGCATGGCCATGGCCACCACGTCGGCGCCCTGTTCACGGGCGGCCTTGGCCTTGGCGACGGCACGGTCGATGTCGGACTGATGCTGGGGGTCGCCGGCTTCGCGCAGGCGGTCGACCTGCCAGTCATGGTCGGCGGTCATGCCGTTGAGCGACACCGTGCCGGTGACCAGGCCGAGCTTGCCGCCGCCCGTGGGCGAGTCGATGACCAGCGGCTTGGTGGAGTCCTCCTCGTTCTTGTACGAACCGGTCTGCGCGATGCCCTTGGACGCGAGCGTATCCCACAGGCGGGCGATGCCGTCGGCACCCTGATCCCATGAATGGTTGGTGGCGTGCGTGCAGGCGGTGTAGCCGACCGAGGCCGCGGCATCGGCGACCTCCGGCGGCACGTTGAATACCGGATAGCCGGTGTAGGGACCGCCGCGTTTGGCGATCGGCGTCTCGAACTCGCACACGGCGATGTCGGACGCCTGGATGTATGGCTTCATGGTTTCGAACAGCGGCGTGAAATCGAACGCCGTGCCGTCGGTGGCGGCGGTGTTCGCACCGGCGAAATGCTTCCACAGGTTCGGATGGAACAGCAGGTCGCCGTTGACCAGCATGGAGATGCAGTCGGTGTCCGGGCAGTCGGGCGAATTGCCATGGTGCTCCACAACCGGTTCGGGTACGGCCTGCTTGTTGTCGAGATCGACCCGGGTCACCGTCGCGGCCTTGTCCGGTTTCGCGACGGGAGCGGCGGCCTGCATATGCCGCACGACCAGCCATCCGCCGCCGACGAGCACCGCCACGATGACCAGCACGACGACGAGCGCCCTGACGGGCGAATGCGATGCCGTCGTCCTGTGATGCCCTTTTCCCCGGATGTGCCCCATCGTACGCTCCTCGCTCATCTCGTCCTGATGGTTCTCAGTCTAACGCCCGTCAGCTACTGTCCAGTAAGCGGACACGACACGCGCGGGCGAATCTCCCCTACGACACAAGCACAGACGTGCGACACGCGCGGGAAACCGGCATATGCAATCACATTGCGGCGGCATCTTTCTTACTATGTGAACGATGACATCATCGTGTCACGGTAAACGAAGGGGGTAGAATGACTGCTTGGAGACGGACGGACAATGGCGTACCTCCGCCCCCCCCTGCTTCGCTATAAGGGACGGTGCGCCTTGCCCGGATGGCCGGTCGCGCGGATTATGCACGACCGGCTTTCTCATATCATGACCACACAAATCCCAGCGAACATTCAGCTTTTCGTGGCTTACCGATTCCCTACCAGTCACACAGCATCGACCCACGCACCGGCGGCTCCAGCCTGCTGCCATAATACGGGCTGCAATAGTCGTTCTTGACGTCCCTCGAGAAAGACCCGGAAAAAGCAAAAAGCCCCGGGCAAACGTCCGGAGCCTAGTCGGCGGAGACAGAGGGATTCGAACCCTCGAGCCGCTAAACACGACTAACACCTTAGCAGGGTGCCCCTATCGGCCACTCAGGCATGTCTCCATGTTGCACATTGGCGCAACAACATGGCATCTTACCATCGTCCCCCGGACTTCAGCAACACGGTGTGCCGCACGCGGCGTCATACGGGGCCTGACGGCGGGTCAACGCGCCGGATTCGAGTCGCCCGTGAACGTGACGATCCCCGCGACGATCAGCAGCAACGCCAGCAATTTCGCGGCGCCCTGCACTCCGACAGGCCAGGCCACGCGCGGGCGGCAAAGAGATTGCGACGGCCGCTCCCCAACCGGTACGGCAAGGCCCGCTCCATCCCAGCCCGGCACGGTACGATAAGGGATATGAGCACCGCACCTAGACTGGCCGCCGCCAAACGCGATTGGGGGCATGACGAGACCGGCTGCACGGTGCTGCACATCGACATGGACGCCTTCTACGCCTCGCTGGAAGTGGCACGTCATCCCGAACTCAAAGGCAAGCCGGTGATCATCGGCACCGGGACGCGCTCGGTGGTGTCGGCGGCGAGCTATGAGGCACGGCGTTACGGCGTCAATTCGGCGATGGCGAGCGCCCGTGCCCGTCAGCTGTGCCCGGACGGCGTGTTCCTGCCGGTGGACATGCACTACTACCGGATGATGTCTCGGCGCATCGTCGAAGAGGTGTTCAGCCAGGTCACTGACCGGTTCGAGCAGGTTTCGGTGGATGAGGCGTATATGGACGTGTCGGGGGCGCTGCTCGCCTGGCAACGGCCGACCCGGATCGGCGCCTGGATACGACAGGAGGTCGCCTCGCGGTTCCATGTGACCTGTTCGGTGGGCGTCGCCGCGAACAAGCTGGTCGCGAAAATGGCGTCGACGAATGCGAAGCCTGATGGCATGCTGCTGATTCCCGTCGCCCGTCACGCCGAGTTCGTACAGATGATGCCGCTGCGGGGCATACCCGGCATCGGGCCTTCGCTGGAGCGGCGGCTGGCGGAGTGGGGCGTGAAGACCGTGGCCGACCTGGCGAAGATGAGCGAGCAGACGCTGGCCACGGCCATCGGCTCGCAGACCATGGCCCACGGCCTGTATATGGCCGCGCGTGGCATGGATGAGCGTGCGGTGACGCCGTACACTCCGGAGAAGTCGATCGGCTCCGAGAGCACGTTCCCCGAGGACACGCGCGACATGCGACGGGTATGCGACCTGCTGCGCCGGTGCTGCGACGAAGTGGCGAGCTCGCTACGCAGACGCGGTCTGGTGGCGCGGACGGTGACGGTGAAACTGCGGTTCGCCGATCTGAGCTACAAGTCGATGTCACACACCATGGAACGCGCCGAGGACACGGCCGCCGCGCTGTATCCGCAATCCGTAGAGCTACTGTGCCGGATGCTGGGGATCGAAGGTGGCGTCGCCGCCATGCGGAGCCCCGGCACTCCCCTGCCGCGAGACATCCGGCTCGCCGGCATGAGCGCGAGCGGATTGGCGAGGTCGGCTGGTTCGACCGTGCAGCCGACGTTGGATGACGTGCTGGAGGAGACCGAGGCACAGTCCGCCGGAACCGTCACGCGGTCGGCGCGGCAGCGCGACGCGGAGCAGGCGCTGGACGCGATACGCCGCAAATACGGCAAGGGCGCGGCGTCGCTGGGATTGTGAGCCGGTGGGTGAGCCGACCGACGTCAGCGCGAGAGACGCCTCGCCGCGTCGGCGACGGCATCGTCACTCGCGGTGGCGGAGAAGCGCAGGCATTCCGGCGCTCCGTAGAACTCCCCGGGGCTCGCTATGATGCCGAGCGCGGCCAGATCGTCCATGTCGCGCCAGCAGTCGCCCGACTTCGCCCGCACCCACACGTACAGCGCCCCCTGCGGCATGCGGGCGTCGTATCCGGCGGACCGCAGCGCGCCGACCAGCGTCTTCAGACGGCGGCGATAGCGCGTCCATTGGGTTTTCGCCGCATCGAAATCACGCAATCCCGCGGCCATCGCGGACTGCACCGGACCGGGGATGATCTGCCCGATCTGCTTGCGGTACACCGACATCTCATGCACCAGGCCGGCGTCTCCCGCGATGAACGCGGTCCGGTATCCCGCCATGTTCGACTGCTTGCTGAGCGAGTACAGCACCAGGATCCGGTCTGCGGTACCATCGCAGACGGCGGTGTTCAACGCGCACGGGGACGTCGCCAACGACACCGGCGTCGACGCACCGGCCCCGGCACCGTCCACGTGGAAATCACGCGAATTCGACGACCAGCACATCAGGGCATAGCACTCGTCGGACAGCACCACCGCGCCGATGCGACGCGCCGCCGCGACGATATCGGACAGCCAGCCGCCGGACAGCACGCCGCCGGTGGGATTACACGGCGAATTGACCCATACCGCCTTCACACCCGGCACATGGCACCATGAGTCGACATCCGAGACGTCATCGACCTTCAGCACGCTCGCACCGGCCAGCTGCGTGCCGATCTCGTACGTGGGGTACGAGACCTTCGGCTGGACCACGACATCGCCCTCGCCGAGGTGCAACAGCGAGGCCATCAGCGCGACGGCCTCCTTGGAGCCGACCGTGGGCACAACGTCGGCGTTGATGGATTGCAGGTCCACGCCGCGCACGGCACGGAACCATTCGAAGATGGCGTCGCGCAGATCACCGGATCCGGCCGTCACCGGATAACCGTGCGCGTTCTTCGCGTCCGAGGCCACGGCAAGCGCCTCACGCACGGATTGCGGCACCGGGTCGACGGGAGAGCCCACCGACAGGTCGACGATGCCGCCCGGCACCTGTGCCGCCTTTGTCTTGTACGGGGCGATGCGAGACCAATCGTATGGCGATGAATAAGCGTGAAAGCCCATGCTGGTCCTTTCCTCGACGTCCTCCGGCCGGCCGTGGCGTGTCACCCGGCGAAGGAACCGTGCTCTATGAAAGCGGCCGCCGCACAAGGCGACGGCCTGCAGAATGATACCGGGCGGATCAGTCCTGATTCTGAGGCGGCAACGCGGCCACCTGCTCGGGATCGTGGCCGATCGGGCCGTGTGCGGAAGCACCGCCGAAATCACCGACCTCGGCGAAGAAACTCACCGCGGCATCCTTGTACCAAGCCCACTCGTCGGGCAGGTCATCCTCGTAGAAGATGGCTTCGGTCGGGCACACCGGCTCGCATGCGCCACAATCGACGCACTCGTTCGGATTGATGTACAGGGAACGCGAACCCTCGTAGATGCAATCGACCGGGCACTCGTCCACACAAGCCTTGTCCTTGACGTCCACGCACGGCTGGGCGATAACGTATGGCATGACTCCTCCTTGGCTTAGCTTGACTTACCACAGTACGCGGCAACGGGGACGCACGGTCACGCTCCCGCCTTGCTCCACCCCGCAAAAGTCCCATCTAACGCGCACGAGATGGGACTTTGGGCGGCTAACGCAGGTCCATGCCGACGACGACCGGCTCGGGGACGAGGCGGACGCCGAACGCCGCCTCCACGCCGTCCTGCACGGCATGCGCCAGCGCCGCGATGTCGGAGGCGGCCGCATCCCCGCGGTTGGTCAGTGCCAGCGTGTGCAGCGTGGACAGGCCGGCCGGCGAGGATTCGTCGACCTTGAACCCCTTATGGAATCCTGCATGATCGATCAGCCAGGCGGCGGAGGTCTTCACGCCCGCCGTGCCATCCGGCAGCGTCGCGGGGAAACGCGGGGCGTCCTGCGGCAGCCTATCGGCCGCATCGGCGGGAAGCACCGGATTCATGAAGAAGCTGCCGCAGCTGTGCCGGTCGGGATCGCGCACGACGGGCGTGTCCGCGCCTGCGGCCAGCTGGCGACGCTGCGCTTCGAGCGCGATGCGCACGTTGACGTCGCGCTTGGTGCCGGCCATCGCCGGCTGAAGATAACGCGCGGCATCCTCCAGCATCCCCTTGGCCGCACGGACCTTGAGCACGGCGTTGCGGATGGCCGCGGTCTCCATGCGGTCACCGACCTCGACTCCCAGCGCCTTGGCGAGCTGTCCGTAACCGACCGTGCCGGTAGTGCTGTGCCGCAGCGCGAATGTCACCGACAGCACCACGTATCGCGGCGTCGGGAAGAACTCGCCGGCCGGCACCGCCGGAGCCTGATACATGCTCGTCTTGAGAGCGCTCATACGGTATCCGAATCCCATGTCGGCAGCCGCGATGTCCAGCGTCCGCTTGTCCCGACGGTCCCACGCCTCCACGGATTCGACCGCGCCTGCGACTTCCTGTCCGTACGCGCCGATGTTCTGCACCACCGAGGCGCCGACTGTGCCGGGGATGCCGGACAGACCTTCCACGCCCTCCAGCCCGAGCTCGACGGTGAACGCGACGAAATCATCCCAATTGCAGCCGGCTTCGGCGTTGACGTGCACGATTCGCTCGCCGTTCTCGACCGGCGCGGCCTCGTCGGGCACGGTGATCTGCCGGCGGGCGTCGCGCACGACGACGCCATTGAACGGCCCATCAGCGACCAGCAGATTGGATCCGCCGCCAATCACGCATAGCGGCAGCCCTTTGGAGTCCGCGTCCTCCACCGCTTCAATCACCCCGACGCGCGAGGTCGGTTCGATGAATCGGGCGATATGGCCGCCGACGCCGATAGTGGTCAGATCTGCAAAACTCGTCATGCCCTCTAGGGTACACGCGCCCGTCCCGCGAGCGGCGGCCGTGCGACGGCCGGGGCGATGAAACGACAAAAGCCCGACCGGTGAAGGTCGGGCTTTTACGACAAAGACTTGATAAAGCTCAGCGGGTCTCGCGGTGCACAGTCTGCTTGCCGCAACGCGGGCAGAACTTCTTCAGCTCAAGACGGTCGGGCGTATTACGACGGTTCTTCGTCGTGATGTAGTTACGCTCCTTGCACTCAGTGCATGCCAGCGTGATGCCCGGACGGATATCGGCGCTTTTGCTTGCCATGTGGTTCACCTCTGTGGTCGTTGTTTACCGGTGGCTTACCGGCCTTTGTAGCGAGAAAGAGACTCGAACTCTTGACCTTACGATTATGAGTCGTACGCTCTAGCCAGCTGAGCTATCCCGCCAGAGAGCCCCGAGTGAGAATTGGACTCACGACCTCTTCCTTACCAAGGAAGTGCTCTACCACTGAGCTATCGGGGCGTGGCGGATAGTGGATTCGAACCACTGAAGCACGAAGCGGCTGATTTACAGTCAGCTCCCTTTGACCGCTTGGGAAATCCGCCATGGCTGCTTGTCGAGGCTGTGGCCTCAACCGGCAACTTGGCTATCTAAACACAAGTCGCCGACTTTTGCAACTCGCGTGTCGCACACGGCATGTCGCAAGTATTTCCAAGGTATCACGGCATCTCACCTTCGATACTCGCATCATGTTTTTCTGCGCAATGACGCCGGGAACAGCCATCTGAACATCCGCCAGACCGCATTGCCGCGTCGTTTCGCGGCGACGGTGCACCGGGCGCACAACCCGCGCAACGGTTCCGGCGACGGCGCGACGGACGTCGGACGCGCCGGCTGTCACATGGTCCGCGAGTTCGGCCAGATACGCGCCGAAATCGGACTCCCCTTCCGGCGTCACGGCTTCCAGACATTCGGCGATGCGACCGGCAATACCGCGCTTAGTGTCGACAGGCGACCATCTCACGCCCGCGTCCCATGCCGAATCGCACGCCTCGCGCCACGCCGCACGCCAAGCCCACCCCATGCCGTTAGTCGCGTCCGGCGATCCGGTCTCTCCGACCGCCTCCATCAGGCCGAACCGCATCCGGCATCGACGCTGGCGCACACTCGATGGGCGAGCACCGGGACCACCACCGAGCGCACGTCATCCGCCATCACGAAATCACGACCCTGCATCAGCGCCCGCGCACGGGTCATCGCCGCCACGTTGAGGCTGCCTCGCGGCGACACTCCGAACCGCACGCCCTGCGCGTCACGGGTCGCCGCGGACAGCGCCACGATATACGACGCCATCTCAGGCGCCAACGTCACCCTGCGGCATGCCGCACGGATATCACGGACCCTTTCGATCGAGCGAATCTGCCGCAGTCCGTGGGTATGCCCGTCCACGCTGATCTGCCCCTCGCCCATGGCCTCCAGCATGGCGGACTGCGCCTTCGGATTCGCACGGTTGACCTCGTCGGCGATGACGATATTGGCGAACAACGGTCCCGGATGGAAATCGAACGAACCGGTGGCCTGCGAATACACGCTGACACCGGTCAGATCGCTCGGCAGCAGATGCCCTCCCGCGACCAGCGTCATTACCGCAAGCTCAATCACCTCGCGGGAGCACGACAGCACACCGGCAAGTGCGTCGATGATGTCGCCGATGACCGCCGCCGACATGGCGGGAGTGTCGATCGCGATGTCTTCGTCAGCTCCGCCGTTGCTTTCGATACCCGTTGCGCGTACCACCCCAGTCGGCCCCGCCGACAGTCCCCGTCAGCGGGTGCGGCTATTGTGCGGCGTCCCATACGGCGCGGGACAGTTCGGTGATCTGGCTTGGGGCCACGGCTGAGGAGATGTCGCTGCTCATCACCGCGAGCACATACGGATGGGTACCGAACACGATCGCCACGTCGTTCTGAACGGCCGCCAGCTCGCCGGTCTTGTTGGCGACCTTCACACCGGACGGCACGCCCGCGGGAATCTTGGTGCGCCGCGTCTGGCCGAGCAGCAGCTGCATCATGCGTTCGCTGGCGTTTTTCGACACCAGCGTCCCGGCGTACACCTGAGAGAGGAACGAGCCGCAGTCGCGCGTCGAGGTCCAGTTCTCCACCGCGTTGCCCGAGGCCATGCCGGTCAATGTGCGCAGCTCCTCGCTGGAGGTGAAGCCGTATCGTTGCGCGGTCGCGGTGACGGTGGCGATGGCGGCTTTGCCGTCGCCGTTGCCGATGCGCGACAGCAGCCCGTTCGCAGCTTCGTTCGAGCTGACGGTGATCATCTGCTTCAGCAGGGCGTCCACGTTCGCGTCATCGGTGATGGTGTCATGCTCGATGCCGTCGAACACGGCCAGCATGATGTAGAGCTTGACCAGTGACGCCGCCACGAGTTTCTCGTCGTTGACTGTGACGTCGCGGCCTCTTTCCAGATCGATGTAGGGCGCCGACCATGTGCCGCCGTACTGCGCGAGCTTGGTATCGAGCACCTGTTTGACGGCAGCGACACGCGTCTCACTCGGGTCGGGTTCTTTCGGCGCTGCGGGCGCGGGCACGGCCGTGACCTCCCGCGCTGATCGGCTTGCCGCAATTCGGACATACCATCATGATTGCCTGCCTCATCGGAATTCCCTTGTATCGTCTTCCCTTCCGCACAGTCTACCAAACGAGTGCGGCCAGACATAGGAAAACCCCGGCGCATATCATGCGATCCGGGGTTCCGTGCTGACGGCGCTGTCGTGCAGCGTTCACTCAGCCAAGAATGGCGAGCACGTCACGAGAGGAGACGATCAGGTAGTCCTCGCCCTCGTAGTGCACTTCGGTGCCACCGTACTTGGAGTACAGCACCTTGTCGCCGACCTTGACGTCCATGGGGATGCGCTCGCCCTTGTCGTCACGACGGCCGGGGCCGACGGCCAGGACTTCACCCTGCTGCGGCTTCTCCTTGGCATTGTCCGGGATGAACAGACCGGACGCGGTCTGGGTCTCGGCAGCGGCCTGCTTGACGATGATCTTGTCTTCCAACGGTGTGAGCTTGATCGACACTGTGGGTCACCTCGTATTCTTGAAATCCAATCGTATGGTCCCGCGATGGAATGCCGCCATTCAGAGGCTGACGATCACTTCGGGCATCATCCCTTCGCGCTAGCACTCATCGTAGCGCGATTGTTAGCACTCTGCCAACTCGACTGCTAACGCTCTGAGAGAAAATCACACGCAATCACGACGAGCGGCGCGCAAGAATCGCCTCAAGGCCGGTTCCCAGCGAGTCGGAGGACGCATCCGGGGCATCCACACTTGACCGCACCTCCGTCTGATGGAACGCGTCGGTATCGTTCACCGAGGCGTCATCCATGACCGCGGCGACGGTGGCATCCGCATCCGACTGCCCTGCATCGCCGCCGTCCACGATGGTGGGCTGCTCGGCAACCAGTGCGGGAACGGCCTTCGCGACCTGCTTCGTCGATTTGATCTCCAGGCTCTCCGGCGCGGGCGCATGGCGGTCGACGCCATTGCGCGGCTCGCCCAGCGAGAACGAAATCAGATCCTGAGACGCGGCCACTTCGAAGGCGTCCAAGGCCGCGGCCGGGTGCACCCGATCCAGTTCCGTGGTCATGTCGCCGCCCGAGGGGGCGCTCCCCTCCTCGACGACCACTTCGGCATGGGAGTCCGCGGGCTCCACGACATTCGTCGCGGACTCGTCCGCGGACGGCTGCGCGACGGCATCCTGCCGCGGCTCAGGCTGCACGGCCGACGTTACGGCCGCTTCCGGCTGTTCCGATGCCGCATCCACATCATGCCGGCCGTTTTCGGACGCAGCCATCGCATGGGCCTTCTGCCGCGCCTCACGGGCGGCCAACGCGCGATCCTGCTCGATACGTGCGCGGTGAAGCGCCTGACGAATCTCCCGGCGTTCCATCACGTCGGTCTTCACTTCGGTCTCGGCAGAGGGATTCGCGGTGGCGGTTACCTGGTCATCGGCCGTATCAGCGATTGCCTTCGCCGCAGACTTGTCTGGGGACGTGGACTTTGCCTGAGACGGGGACTTTGCTCGCGGGCGGGCACTCGCCCCGGCCCGTTTCGCCAGACGTTCCCTGCGCCGCGCCTCGGCCAGCGCATGCTCCCAGCGACGGGCCTGACTGGAGGCCCGCACGCCCAACGCCAACACGACCGCCAGCAGCACGCCCGGAATCAGCGCGAACAGGGCGCTGAAAGGCAGGACCATCGACAGCACCAGCACCAGCACCGTGATCAGCAGCAGCGATAGCGCCAATATGCGCCGACGACGGACCGCCGCACGCCGAAGCTCGCGAATATGCGCCACTTTCGCCGTGGTCGGCGTCGTGGTGCTCGTTTGCGCCCGCTGCATAATAGCCCCTTTCGGCTGCGGCGTATGCTCGTCGGAGAATCGAGTACCGCTGTCGGCATCCACCAGATGCAACGACGACGAGTACCTGTCCTGACGGTGCTCGGCCACCTTTTTCATGCTGTTGACCGTCCGCCTGGGCAGCCAGCCAACCGCGATAACCATCAGAATCACCAGCACCACCACGGTGCTCAGCGACTCATAACCCATGTCCTTAAGAATAGGAGACTCCCCTTACGATTGCACTGATTCCGGCATGGCGTGTCGAGCTATCAGACGATGGATGAACCCGTCGCCGGCGTCCTCGGCGAACAGGCTGTAGGTCTCATGATCGCGCCACTGCCCGTTGACGAACATGTACCGGGGCCGCACGCCCTCATAATGACACCCCACTTTACACGCCACCCTGCGGGAGCGCTCGTTTTCCGGCAGTAATGCGATTTCCATGCGGTGCAGCCGAGGGCCGGTCGGATCACAGAACGCCCAGTCGGCGAGCAGCGCCACCGCCATCGGCGCGAAGCCATGCCCCGCGTACCGCTGATCGACCCAATACCCGATCACACCGGTGCGCATGGATCCCAGATCTATCGCTCCCAGCGAAATCTGGCCGACGATATGCTCATGATAATCGATGGCGAACACCACTCCGCGGCCGGTCTGCTCGTTGTGACGCATCTGCTGCATCCACTGGTTGTAGGTCATCGGCGAGCCGTGCATGGGATCGCCTGACTCCCATGGATGCAACCATGCATCGTTGCGCCACCGCACCTCGTTCCACTCCTCTTCGTCGTCCGCCGTGATCGGCCGCAGCTTTATCGGGCATTGCGGAATGCCGATCCACCGCGGCACGCGGATGGATGGCGCTGCCGGCTGCCGGAACACGGCGCATATCGATTGCAAAACGGACACGCACCCATTGTGCCATCGTCGCGTCTCCGACACGGCGCACCGTCCGCCGATGACGGACATTCGTCCGTGATAGAACGTAACCATGAACCTTTGCCAACGCCGGCAGACGACCGATGCCGATATGTCGGACGATCTGCGCAAGAGACAGCTGAGACGGGACGCCATCGCGCGGCGTAAGACCGTGACGCGGCAGGAACGGGACGCGGCCGCGGCGGCACTGGCCGAACACATTGTGCCGTTGCTGGACTTGGTCGGCGTGCAGGCCGGCACGTCTGGCGTCATGTCCGCGCCACACGGCCGCGGACACCGGCCGCCGACCGTGGCCGCCTACGTGTCGATGGGCAGCGAAATCCCCATGCGGCCGCTGCTGTCCCTGCTGCTCGACCGCGGGCTGCGCGTCCTTGTGCCGCGCTTGGGCTCCGGTCTGGACGTGGGATGGGCTCTGCTGCCCGACATGGCCTCATTGCATGGCGTGACCTGCGAGGGAACCGGCATGGCACAACGGCCGGATGAGCCGGATACGCAGACGCTTGGCCCGGCGGCCCTTGGCGATGCCGACCTGATCATCGTGCCCGCGCTGGCCGTGGATGCGCATGGCGTCCGGCTTGGGCGCGGCGGCGGCTGGTATGACCGCGCGCTGACATACCGACGCGGAGGCGTGCCGGTCGTCGCCGTCTGCTGGCCGTGGGAATGCATGGCAGACGACCTGCCCCGCCAGTCTCACGATATCCCGGTCGACTGGGTGGTCACGCCGCAGGGAGCCCGACGCCTGTAGTTCGCCATCCACGCAAGTTCGCGGAGGGAACAAAACGAGACGTCGAGCGGCGCGGTGTCCGCGTGACGACTAGGATATGAACGGACTTGATGCGTATGCCGGGCATCGCATACGTGCCGGAATCATATAATGAGCTTCGACCAGGGAGGAACCGTGCCAACCTATCATTACCGTTGTAAGAACTGCGGATACGATTTCACCGAGCAGCAGTCGTTCGAGGACGACCCGATCACCGTGTGCCCCCAGTGCGGGCAAGAGCAGGTGCGCAAGGTGTATTCCGCCGTGCCGATCGAGTTCAAGGGGCACGGCTTCTACCGCACCGACGGGCGCGGCGGCTCCGGCAAATAAGCAGCTGCCATTGGCGCGTTCGCCGTCTTCCGGCGGCCAGTGCTCGGCCCGCGCATGTGCGACACGCCCAAGATGTGGATAACTGCCGAGCCTTCGACCACATTTTCGTCACGGCTTGCGCATCGGAACAACGTTCAGTCACCATGCTTGCATGGTGACTTTTTCTATATTGGAGAAGCTGAAGCGCCCCACGTTGCGCCAACGTCGGATGCTGCGGCTCACACGGCGGCTGATGGCGGCCTGTTGCACGGCCATTGCAGCATTCGCGACACTGCAATGCGTGACGGCGAGCATCGTCACGCAACCGGTCGTGGTGGCGGCACGGCTCATCCCACGCGGCGCGCGTATCGGCGCGGAGGACGTGGAGATCCGGCAGATGCCCGTATCGGATGGTTGGGATACGGCGCTCGATGCGGCGAATCAGGCGGCGGGAGGCATCGCGCAGACGGACATCGCCGCCGGGCAGCCGCTTTTCGGCGCCATAGTTTCGCGGCGGCCGGTGGCGGAACCCGGTCAGACGGTGATCGATGTACGGGTCACCGGCACGGTGGACGGCATCGCGGCCGGTGATGTCATGGATCTGGTATCCGGCGCCCCTTGCGACGCTTCGGCTGGTACGACTTCATCGCGTGACGAATCCGCAGGCGGCCGGTCATGCGTTCTCGCGCGATCGGCCACGGCGATGGATGCCGCCCATGACGATGCGATGACCGGCGGCACGCTCATCACGTTCGCTTTGACTCCCGACGAAGCCATATCAATCATCAACGCACAGGAACTCGGTCCGATTATGGCCGTCACTGCGCAATAGCTGCGGTTGCTCAGCCACAGCAGCCACCTCCAGTCTTGCTGTTCGCGCGACTGGGGTGGTCACCACACTCAACGTTTGTCGTTGAAGATGGCCCAGTGGGGTGGCAGTTCGCCGAGGATGCGTTTGTCGTCGTCGGCCTCGCGCTGCTGCTCGGTGCGCATATCGCCCGGTTCGAGTTTCACGCCGTCTGCATCGAAGCGCTCGGTTCCGTGGAACACGACGCGTTTGTGCTCGCGCCGCGTACGGCGCGAGGCACTGTACGGCCTTGGCTCCGGGGCATCTGCGGCCACACGATCCCCGTCACCAGTAGTATCGCCGCTCATCGCACATCCCCGTAGATCTCGCCGATGCGCGACACGATCGCATCGACCTCCTTGTCCGGGTTGACGAATGCGCCGACACTCCACACGCTCATCACCGACCAGCCCAGCGACGCAAGGTCCTGCATCAGGCCGCGATGCCGTTCGCGCGTGGACTGCACGCTCATGAACTGCGCGTCGTCGGTCAGCACGGCCAGCGCGAACGGCTTGTCGGGCAACCCGACGACCATCGGAATGTGCAGGCCGCGGTCGAACCCGTAGTCGACGGCGGCGTTCAGTCCGCGGGACCGCACGCGCTCCGCCAGATCATTGAACAGCACATTGTTCGACCGGGTGATGGTCACCGGACGCACCACGTGGTCGTCCAGCTGCTCCACCCAGCGCAGCATGGCATGCAGCAGCTGCGGTCCGGGCTGGTGAAGTCGCTCATCGTCCAGATCAGACTCGTCGAACGCCGAAACGATATCGAGATGGCGGTCGCACAGCGCCAGCGCATCCAGCAGCATGGCACGTCCGCCTTCGCCCTCCAGCACGCCGAACTGCTGCAGCAGACGCCCATGCACGGTCTTCGCGTAGCACAACGACAGAATCACGTCCGTCGACTGGGCTCCGGCGATCTCCGGCAGCGCGACGATGCGCACGTGGCGCAGGAACTGCCCCATGGTCTTGTTCTTCGACGCCAGCGATTTCAGTTCCGCACCGAGTCGCGAACGGAACGCGTCGGTGAGCGTGACCACGGTCAGCGTGTAGCCGACCGGCACCACGTTGAAACTCGCCGCGCGTTCGGTGATGATGCGGACGACCTCATCGATCTCCTGCTGGCTGCTCTCGACCAATCCGGTGGCCATGACCGGTGTTCCGTTCGCCTCGACCTTGTGGAAGGCCACCCGGCCTTGCGACGGCTCGGTCGTGACGTCATAGCGCACCTCGCCATACCCCTGGGATTCCAGGAACGCGGCGAGCCTGGGCGCGCGCCGCACGGGGTGGGAGCGGACCTTCACGCTCGGCAGCAGCTCCATCAGCGCCTTCACGCTCGGCGAGGTCACGGTGGACCGGTGGGCCAGCACGGCCACCTGCTTCGCGCGGCAGACGATGGTCAGCAACTGGATGGCCGGAATGTGCGCGGCCGCGTCGATGATTGCCACGTCGGCGAGGGTCGTCGGATCGGTGAGCGCGGCAAGCGTGGCCGGGGTCGCCACGATGATGGGCTTGGCCGCGGCCAGGATCTCGGGGTGGTCACGGCGTATCCGGCTGAGCGGGATGCGGGTCTTGCCGGCCAGCACCGTGTGCAGCTGGTTGGATTCCTGCGTGCGGGAGAACAGCATTTCACACAGGCGGCGCATGGATTCCTGCGCGACCATCGGACCGACCGAACGCACGTGTTCGGTGTCCACCTGCGCGAAACGATCCGCAGCAGACTGCAACGCCGACCCATCCTGATTGGAGATGATCGCGGACGCCCGCACGATGTTCTCGAACACCGTGGTCCACCATGCCAGCTGCAGTTCGGCATCCACCGATTCCACCGGCACACGGCGCGTGTGCAGGTCCTCAACCAGTTCGGTGAGCCCGGCCGTCTGGAATTCATGTTCGAGACGGCAGCGCTCCGGCAGTGTGTCCAGCGCGAGATGGTCGTCGAACAGCGCCTTCAGACGTTCCTCGACGGCGACGAAATCCTGCGATTCCAGATCGCCGCCCTGCACGGTGGTGGACAGTACGGCGTCCAGCGCCGTCAGGTCGCGGGCCAGCTCCTCCTGCGTGGCGATGATGTCGTCGAGTTTGTTCGGCAGCACCGGCCACCCGCCGTGAGGCACGAACATGCGCCATTGCGCGGCCTGCTTGGCCACGACCTGCAGCGCATCGTGCAGGTTCTCGACCTGTGCGCCCACGCGCAGCAGGCTCTTGGCCTCCTTGATATGGCGGCGACGCTCCCAGAATCCGATAGTGGTGCCTTCGGCCTTGCGTTCGGCCTTGGACTTGCTCGACTCGATCATCGCGTCGATGTCGCGCTCGAAGATCTCCGGCTGGAACACGTCGAGCACGCGGCGCAGGTTCTTCAGCACCTGCACCTGACGGCCCCACTCCTGCGCGGTGTTCGGTATCGGGAACCCGCATGTCTGCACGGTGGACGACACCTGTTCACGGGTCAACGGCAGCAACTTGCGCAGCAGATCGACCACACGCTGGTAGACGGTCACAGCCTCGTCCTCGGACGTAATGGAGGCCTTGAACCAAGCGGTATCCTCCGGTCCGAGCGTGAATTCGCCGAGCTCGCCGGCACGCCTGAGCTTCGCCGCCCATTCGTCCAGATGACCGCCGATCTCACGCGCGGTCTCCTTGCGCAACCGCACTCGGGTGGCGGGATGCGCGGGCAACGTGGCGATTTCGGCGAGGTTCTGTATGGTCTGGTACGCGGACACGCCCCACTGCTTGTCGGTGCAGTGCAGGTCACCCAGGTACCGGGTGAGACGGGAACGCACGCCGACCAGCTCATCGGCGATCTGGTCGAACCGGGAGCTGGCGACGCCGGGCTGGAATCCGACCGCGGCGATCAGCTGATGGTCGATGCTGTCATTGCAGCGCTCGTCCGAGACGTCGAGCACTTGGCCGCTGAGCTCATTGGCGTTGATGGCCTGACGGAAACGACGCTTCTGATCGGCGATGCACGGCACGTACAGTACGCTGCGGCCGTTCATCACGCAGCGCGACGCGATGGCGGCGGCGTAATCGGCGGTGTCACGCCCGTTGACGACATCGACTCCGAGCGAATGCCCGGCTGCGACCATATCGGCCGCGTACCGCACGGCGTTGTCGACATCGCCGACTTCGAACTCGTTGTGCGGATCGGCGTCGAATGGGCTGAACGCAGGTGCGCCGGAGTCCTTGAGCGCTTCGGCGGCCTCCTTGCTGCCCGCGAGCGCGTCCAGCACCGTGTTGCCGGTCGCCCCCTCGGCCAGCGTATCGATAATGTGCTGGCTTTCGGCAAGAATCAGCGAGCCGGGCGACATGAAGCAGCCCAGGATAATCTGCCGCTCGATGGTGAAATCGGGGAACACCTTCTCCGCACGCTTGGTGATCGCCGCGAACACCGCGGACGTTTCGGGCGTGCCGCTCTCGTAGTTGGCGCCGTTGAACAGCTCCCGCTCGTCAAGTTCGACGTGCTGCTCGCGCATCACCGTCACGAACGCGGGGTTGAGCCGGACATGCCCGACGAACCGGATCACCGCCACATCGCCTTCATCCTGGGCGCTTTGCACGGATACCGGATACAGCAGCACCGGCATGGCACCGTCGTCCCATGTGGCGACTCCCACGGTGAGAGACAGTTCCGCGACGCCGCTGACGCGCAGTTTCGCGGCCTTCTCGTCAAGCACCCGCTCCAGTCGGCGGTTCGCCGCACGCAGCATGCCGTTGTCGCGAAACAGCAGATCCAGCGACGCGCGGCCTCCCGCGAACAGCTGGGCGATGCCGGAGGGATGCGCATGGGTCAAATCGAGCTTCGCCCCAAGCTGGTTGATGTCCTCCAACGGGGACGGCACCAATCCGGCGCGGTACTGCTCATGCCATTGACGCATGCGTTCCAGCGATTGGGGCGCCTGTTGCATGCTTTCGCTCATGACCCGACTCACTTCCCTACCGCTTTGCGGTAACTCTTGTAGCCCTCATTGTTCTCCAGCGCGGCGTCGATGTCCGCTTTGCCCTGATCTTCCAGCCAATTATAGAGGTCATCGTACAGCAATGGATTCATGGCGAGGAACGGCAACAGCTCTTCGCAATTCGCGATGGCGAACTGCTCGGTGTAGTCTTCCGTGGTCTTCGCCTGGTCAGAGGTGTACCCGTTGACTTCGATTTTCGGTTCGGCGGCGGCAAGCCTGCCTTTCGACACGAGTTCGAACACCGATCCCGGCTCGAATGCGGGTCGGAACGAACCGGTCGAGTCCGCCTCGTCGTCGTTCGGCTGCGCGAACCGGCGGTGCTCTTCCGGAATCTCCCCGTGGGCGGTGTCCGTATCGGCTTTCACGACGCCGTCGCCTGCCACGGCGCCGGCGGTGACTTCCACACCGGCCGCGTTGGCTGCGACCTCGTTCACCGCCTGACGGATGTCATCGTGCGCCTCCTGATCGGATGACGCCTGCTGGAATCGGTCGTCGGACGGCTGTCCGTTCGCCAACTGATCCGCCTGCTCTGCGGGCGCGGTGGACTGCCCGGCCTCTTCGCTGTCCTCGGCGAGCGCGTCGGCGAACAGGTCGCGGGGCAACGCCACCACCGGCTTAGCATCGGCCACGTTCAACGGCATGGAATCGGGCTCGCTCGGCTCATCGTTGGTCTGCGATTGGGCCGCGGTCACTACAGAATCAGATACAGCGGAATCAGCCGGTACCGTATCCGCGGCGGACTCGGATGCCACGGTTCCAGAAGTCACGGTTTCAGGCGATGCCGTATCGGATGTCGCAGTCTCAGTGGATACGGCCGCGTCCGCGGCATCAACGGCATCCGCAGGCGCCGCATTCTCGGAGGACTCGGCGGCTTCCGGAACCTTGGTCTCGGCATCGCTCTCGGCAGCGTCGGCCTCAGCCGGCGACACGGTTTCGGCCAGCACCGCGGCCTCAACGGGCATGGCAGCATCCGACGAAACGGCAAGCTCCGGATCCGGCTCAGCGGCGCCGGCCGCGGAATCCGCCGCCAATCCATCCGCCGTGGTCGTCTTCTGCGGCGGGAACGTCTGCGATGCGGCGGCATTCAGCTCACCGACACGCTTGCGCACGGTGGCAGCGCTGATCGCGGCGGTAGGTTCCCCGGCACGCAGGTCAAGAATGTCATCCACCGACATGTCGGCCACATCAGGCTCCTGCTTGACGGTCTCCAAAGCGTATCCGAACAGGTCGGGCACGACGAACGTGTCGCTCACCGGCTGCTCCACACGAATGAAATCGACGGGGACATCGCCGAATTGCAGGCGCATCGGTGAAGTCGGCAGCAGGAAATCGACGTTCGGCGGCAGACGCATGAGATCGCCATTGCCCCGCACCACATATGACCCGTTGGTCGAGCCCAGATCGCGCACGGTGCCGCCGCCGTTCTGACTCACCGCGAAGGTCGCATGGCGTTTCGACATGGACCGCGTGCCGTCCGCTATCTCCAGGCGTTCGGTGCCGTCATCGGGCAACGGCCGCAACGGCTTGCGCCCGATTTCGATGCTGTCTCCCGGCTTCACGGTTTTCTGATCGATGCCACCGATTCTCACCGTCCACTGCTGTATCGTCCGCTGATCGCCAGTCACGTGCCGCCCTTCCTTTCACGCTCGTTCGCATACTATGTGCCATTGTGTCATGTCCCGCTGTGTTTTCAGGGATTGATGACCGATGAATTGACAACATTATCGCATTGATGCCGGTATTTCGGATTGTAGCGCACACCGGTGCGGAACGCCCATGTCAGGCCGTGTCAGGCGTTCACAGAAGCGGTCTCGGCTCCGGTGCGCGGACCGCCGCATACGCGCAGACCCTGCGACCGCGTGTGCGACAGCAGGGTCTGTGCAAAGCTGCAATGTGCGGGTTTCACTCCCGCGATCATTACTTGAGCTCGACGGTGGCGCCAGCCTCTTCCAGCTGAGCCTTGGCCTTCTCGGCGTCTTCCTTCTTGGCCTTCTCCAGGATGGCCTTCGGAGCGCCATCAACCATGGCCTTGGCGTCAGCCAGGCCAGCGTTGGTGATGGCCTTGACAGCCTTGATGACCTGGATCTTCTTGTCGCCGACAGCGGTCAGGACGACGTCGAACTCGGTCTTCTCTTCCTCTTCGGCGGCAGCGCCGGCAGCCGGAGCGGCAACGGCGACGGCGGCCGGAGCGGCAGCCTCGACGTCGAACTTCTCTTCGAAGGCCTTGACGAACTCGGAGAGCTCGACGAGGGTCATTTCACCGAAAGCTTCCAGCAGCTCTTCGTTGGTGTACTTAGCCATGATGGCTTCCTTTCATTCTGGCGGCGGCCTTCAGCGATTGCCGTCCGCCTGATGTGTGTTGTTTTCCGATTGTGGTTCATGCGGCAAGCCGCATGAGAATCAAGCTGCCTTTTCCTGCTTCTCGCGCAGAGCGTCGATCGTACGCACGGCCTTGGTAGGCACAGCGACGAACAGGTACGCGGCCTTGGCGGTCGTGGCCTTGAGGTCGCCTGCGAACTTGGAGAGCAGCTGCGGACGGGACATCATGTCCGCCAGCTTGGTAGCACCCTCGCCGTCGTAGACGGTGCCGTCGGCATAACCGCCCGAGATAACGAGAGCCTTGTTGGTCTTGGCAAAGTCACGCAGCGTCTTCGCAGCCTCAATGAAGTCGCCCTTCACGAAGGTGATGGCGGTCGGGCCCTTGAGCAGGTCGTCAAGACCCTCAATGCCCGCTTCCTTGGCGGCGATGCGCGCCAGCGTGTTCTTAGCCACAGTGTAGGAAGTATCGCGGCCTAGCTTTTCGCGCAGTTCGGAAACCTGCGGAACGGTAAGCCCGCGGTACTCAGTCAGGTAGACAGCGTCGGCGTTACGGAACTGTTCCGTAAGCTGAGCGACTACCGCTTCCTTTTCGGGCCTCTTCATGGCGTTCCTTCCTAGATCGGCCATTGATCCTGCGAAGTCCTGCGCACCCTGCCAGGGCAATAAAAAAGCCCTGCGCACAGGCAGAGCAACATACAACCGTTTCCGGCGAGCCGTATTACAGGCACATATTTCTCAACCTGCGCTGGCTTGGCGAACCAAACTTCGTGAGTGCTTGCACACTCCAACCAACGGTCTGTGGTTTACAAGTCATATAGAATACGGCCGCGAGCGGACACCTTCAACCCGGGCGTGTCGCGACCGTCCGCCCAGCACGAGCGCCACTCCGGTAATGCCCGCCGACAGCATGGCTATGATGGCCACGACGGCATCGGAGCCGCGCAGGGCATCCCGTTTCCCGTTGCCATCGGACGAATCGCCGGCGTTCCCGGCGGCGGTACCCTGCGAGGTAAGGCCGAATTCCACGCCGGCTCTTTTCGTGGCGCCGTTCTCCGTCTCGTTTGCGATGACCCGCTCCCTTCCGGTGGAGCCGATGATCTGCGCCGACCGGTGCATGACGCCTGCGATCTGCTCGGCGAGGAACCGGTACCCGTCGTCGTTGAAGTGAACGCCGTCGGCGTCATACAGCTGCCGCCGGTTCGCGGTCGCCGCGTACAGGTCGATGGTGTTCCAACGCTCGTCACGGATCAGCGACTCCTGTACGGGATGTAACCTGTTCACGGAGTTGACGGAGACATATTTGGTACCGGGGGCGACCCGGTATGAGTGCGGTGAACTCGCGAAATACACGACCGGTCGGCTGGCGAGATCCCGGTACACCCTCACCAGCTCCTTCGCCTCGGTCCTGTACAGTGTCTCGTTCCAGTAGGCGTCCTTGGAATCGTTGGTGCCGAGCATGATGATGACGATATCGGGGGCGAACTCCTTGCTCTGCCGGAATTCGGCCGAATCCCAATATGACCAGCCCGTGCCCCGCAGCAGCGTGTCACCAGCGGCGCCGAAATTGCGCACGTCATAGCTGCTGCCGAGGATGCGGCCGAGCCACGCCGGATATGCGGTGTCGCCTTTCTTGCCGCCACTGGATTTGGAGCCGTCCGTAAGGCTGTCGCCCACGCATGCGATCTTGATGGGCGCGGCTGCGTGCGCTTCTCCCTCGCACGGCACCATAACCGCCAATAAGGTCAACGTCAGCACGGCGAGCGCCGCGGCGAGCAGACGGAACGGCGAATTGCGATGAATCACACGGTTCCTCATGTCGCAGACCTCGCTATCCCTTCACGGCGTCAAGCATTATCAACGCCACGCTGCCAATACCATAAGTTTCTCACGGCAATCGTGGCCATAAGTGAGGATTTGCCAGCGAAGACCTATGCGGCTCACATCGGTCCGGAATGTTGACTAAACAGGCGGCATTCCATCGCGACACGCCCGGAGTGCTCAGCAAGATCGGCATGCCGAATTTCATGAAACGCCGCCATGGAGCCGATTCCCGCAAACGCGCGCGACGATTGTGCTACGCACTCCGGGCGTGTCGTGGTCGGAGGCTGCAAATAATCGGCCCGTCGGACGAAAAATCTCCGTCCGACGGGCCGACCCGCCCCATGGCGTCTCAGCGCTTGGCCAGTGCGAGCGCCGCACCGGCCATGAGCGTCAGGGCCGCGGCGGCGATCGGAACGATGCCGGCACCGGTGGCGCTCAGCCCGCCCTTCTTGCCGGTATCGGGCTTGGTCTCGTCGCCCTTGCCCGGCTTGCCGTCGCCGGGCTTGCCGTCACCCGCGCCGGGCTTGCCACCATCACCCGGTCCGGGCTTGTCACCGTCATCCTTGGCCTTCAGCCCGTCGATGGCCGCATCGATGGCGGCGGCGAGCGCGTCAACCTGCGCCTGTTGCATGGATTCGTCGGCGTCTCCGGCCTTCGCGGCCTTCACTGCGGCATCCATCTTCGCCCACGAGTCAGCCGTGTAGTCGGCCGCATTCAGCGCCTCTGCCCGCTTGATTGCCGCCTTCAGTCCGCTGCGGTCGATGAGACCGTTCGCGTATTCGACCTCGCCGAGCTTGAACTTCGCCTGCTTGATATAGCAGCGGTCGGTGGTGACGCCGCCGGGCCAGTTCTGCGAGAATTCCTTGTCCCAGTGACCGTACGTGTCCATGATGAACGTACCGTCGTCGAGCACCGCTACGCCCGCGTAGCCGGTGTCGCCCGACTTCGCGTTGTTCGCCCAGTCCTCGGCCAGCAGGATGCGGTATTCGCCGTCCTCCTGGTTAATGAGCTGGTCGTAGGTGCCGACCCAGGCCACCCAGTCGCCGGCATTCCAGTCGTTGCCGCCGTCGAACCGGTTGTTGCCGTTGAGATCGTAGTTGATCTCGCGGAACGTGACCAGCAGACGGCCGGAAATCGGATCGTAGGCAATCTTGTGCCGTTCGCCCGCCAGCGAGCCGGGCAGATCCATTGGCTTGCTCCACGTCTCGCCCTCATCATCGGAGTAGATCAGTGTCGCCGGGTTGTTGTGCGACTGGCTGCGCGCCAGACCGATAATCCGCTTGCCGTCGGGAGAACGGAACATGCCGATCTCGCACATCTGGTATGCGCTTTCGATGCTGCGCCATTGCGTAAGATACGGCTCCGATTCGCTCCACTGCTCGTCGCCGTTCTCGTCGAAAGTGAGGTACGTCCTGAAATTGACGTACGCGTAGTTGTGGTAGACGCCCATCCATTTCTGGATGTCGTTGCCGTCGGAGTCCTTGAGCTGCACGAGGCTCGCCATGGCGACGATGGCGTCGTTGTTGGCGTTGTCGTACGTGCGGTTGGACTGCCAGTGCCGGTATTCGGTCCAGGTCTCACCGTTGTCGTCGGAATACGATGTGTTCCATCCGTACCTGTTGCCGGCGGAGTCGGTGCCCCAGCCCGGGCAGGCGGTGATCATCATGATGCGTTCGGTGCCGTCGGCCAGGTTGAGCACGTACAGGGTCGGCGTCTCCTGCGAACCGGCCCACGACGCGGGGATGTCGGTCTTGCGCGTCCAGGTGGCGCCGTCGTCGTCGCTGATCTTCATGATCAACGGTCCCTTGCCGTGCCCTTGCGGGAACGAGGTGATCAGACGGCCGCTCTTCGTGCGGATCATGTCGGGCTGGCCGAAGTACTGGTTGGACGTGTCGAGTGACTTGTGCACGTCCGTGACCTTCGTCTGGTCGAGCTTGTACTGCGGCAGCGTGTTCTTGATGGTGAGTTCGCGGCTCACGTTGACGGTCACCATGTCGGTGAATCCACCTCCCCGGACGGTAATGACCGCCGTTCCGCGGGACACTCCGGTAACGGTGCCGGAGGCGTCGACCTTGGCGATGGTCGGGTCGCTCGACTCGAACGTGACTGTACCATCGCCGTCGCCGCCCTGCAGGTTGGCGACGATGGTGTACGTCCCGCCGATGTACATATCGGTCTCATGCTCGGCGAGGTTGAGACCGGGCAGCAGCATGCCGACCGCGATCTCGGTGTCGGAGAGCACGCGCTTGTAGATCTTCACCTCGTCGATCAGGCCAGTGAAGCCGGGGCCGCCGATCACGTCGATCGGGGCGACGACATCGTGCATCTTCGTCCACGTGTTCGTCACGCCGATCTTCGTGCCGTTGACGTACATGGTCAGTCCGGCTGCCTTGTCCTGAGTCCACGCGGTGTAATACCACGTGCCCGGCTGGAAGTCGTACCGGAAGGTGAGCACGTCGCCGCTGGCGGTGCCGACGCGGAAGCCGGATTCGCGGTCGGCGTCCATCTTGAGGTCGGCCGAGTACTTGCCGTCCGCACTCGTCATCACGGCCGAGCGGCCGGTGAGTTCGGCGTCGGAACGCACCCAGTAGCCGATCGTCCACGGATCCGTCTTCGCGATGTCGTTGCCGCCGGCCAGGGTCACGCCTTTGCCGTCCGTGACCTTGAGCGCCTTGCCGGACTTGCCGTCAACGTATTGCGCCGTGGCGTCGGCGGTGCCGTTGCGGGTGCCCCAGGAGTCGTTGGCGTTCGAGTCGTCGAACGAGTAGTAGTGCAGCCCCTGCGCCACGACCTGTGGCGTCACGGTGAGGGTGATGCTCGCCGATTTCGTCGGGTCGGCCTTGGACGTGGCGGTGATCGTGGTGGAGCCCACGCCGGCGGCGGTCACCACGCCCTTGGCGGATACCGTGGCGACGCCGGTCTTGGACGAGCGCCATGTCACGGACGCGTTCAGCAGGTTCGCCGGCTTGAGTGTCGCGGTCAGCTGCTTCGCCGTGCCCAGCATGATCTCCTGGTCGCCGCCGTCGATGGCAACGGATTCCACCGTGCTCGTGCCTTGCGCCTTGAGGGATATGTACTTGTCGGTGAGCATGTCGAGGTCACCCTTGAATCCGCTCATCTCATTGGCAAGCTGTGTGACCTGCGCGGCGGTCAGATACGAGTGCGAGGTCGTCACCGTCGTTCTGATCTTCGCGTACATCGCGTCGGCATCGGCCTGCAACGAGGGGATCTCGGTGACCATGAGCCTGATCTTGTTCACGTCGCGCACGCCCTCGGCGATGCGCTCCAGGCGCACGGACGACTTGGACACCTTGTCTCCGCTCTTCTCGCTCGGATAAATCAGGAACGGGTCGCCGGGCTCGAAGGCGTTGTGCGTGGCGTCGTTGAGCGGGTCGGCCACCCATGCGTCGTACGCCCAGCGCAGGAAGCCGCTGGTCTGCTCGCCCGCGTTGACCACCGACCAGTAGCTTTCGACCGGGGCGGACAGCGAGAAGTTGCCGGGCTCATGCTCGGTGCAGGAGTACAGCGTGGTGCGAAGGCCCTTTGCCTCACGCGCCTCGATCAGCCGGGTGAAGTCGGTGGGATGGGCCGCCGCCGCGGTGTCGCCGACGTTCAGGTCGGTGACGCGCAGCGCCAGGTCGAACTTGTTGACGAAGCCGTCCATCGCGCCGGCGGTCTTCAACGGCACGTCGTGGATATTCCGTATCGAGTCGATCAGGTCGAACGCGTCGGCGCTGAAGCCGCGCTCGTCGATGCCGATGTACGACTCATCGAACCAGCCCTTGTCCATCAGATGCTCGATGAGCTTGCGCAGGAAGTCGGTCCACACGCTCCTCCAGCGCTCGGATCCGACCGTGTATTTCTCGGACTTCATCGTCCCGTTCTCCCAGTACGTGAAGTTGCCGTGCCAGGGCGCGATGCTGTATATCACGATCTTGTCGCCGATGCCGAGTCCCTTGTTGAACGTCACCCACTTGTCGAAGTCGGTGAAGTCGTAGGTGAACCCGCCCCCGCTCTTGGTCCACTTCACCATCGACGGGTAGTGGATGGCGTTGGCGCTGTAGGTCTGGCCGGACCATGCGTCCTCGTTGATGGTGGTTGTGATGGCGTGGCCGCCGATGGACTTGTACAGTTCCATGCTTGATCTGAGGATCTGCAGGTGCTCGTCCGAGAACGGGGTGACGCCGTAGTATTCCGCGGAGGAATACGGGTACTGCCACAGTTCCACGTCGAAGTTCTTCTCATACTCTGCCGGATCAGGCAGCGTAGCGGCCTTCACCTCGATGGTGTAGGTGAATGTGAGCGGCGTTTCCATCCCGTCTGCGGTGGCGGTCAGCGTGGTGGTGTAGGTGCCGGCCTTGGCGTCCTTCGGTATGGCGAACGATACCCAGATGTTCTGCACCTGATTGGCCTTCACCGTGATCGGGCCGCTTTGGTAGAGGATGTCGTTGCTTTCGGAGCGGTTGGTCTCGGTGGCGGCGGGCACCTCGCGGTTCGGGTCTCCGTAGCCGAGATAGCTGCCGTTGTATGCCCTGGTGGACTTGATGAACGTGGCCGTGACGTTGCTTTTGGCGATGACGTCGCCGCCCTGCGACGTCAGGTCGCTTGCGGTGACCGTCAGGTTCGAGACGGTGGTGCCGACCGCGGCGAGCGAGATCTCGCTGTTGACCTTGTCGTTCTTCCATGCTTTCAGCGCCCGGTTGTTCGTCGTGAGAGCCTTCACCTCGTCGAACCGCTTCTGCGTGTATTGCGTATCGGGGTCCACGATGCCGCCGGTCAGGTTCGGTGCCATCCTGGCGACGGTGACGTCGACGGTCTTGCTGATGCCGGCCGCAGTCGAGGCCACGGTGATGGCGGTGGCTCCCGGCGCGACCGCGGTGACCGTGCCATCTGCGCCGACTGTGGCGACACTCGTGTCGCCGCTCGTGTAGGTCATGTCATCGATGGTCGCGTAATCGGGCGCCACCGTATACGAGATCCGCTTGCTGTCGCCAACGCCCAGCGTCATCGAGGTCGTGTCGAGTGTGACGCCGGTGACCACGTACGGCTGATGGGTCACGACGACCTTGGCGCAGTCGATCAGCGCGTTCGTGGAATTCGTGTCCCGCTCGCCTGTGGCCACCGCCTTGAACACGTGCTCACCTTCGTCAAGCCCGGTGAACGACGCGATTTTCGTCTCGTTGATGTTGGAGGCGTTGTACAGGCTGTACGTGCCTTTTTCCGCTCCGTCAATATAGTATTTCACCTTGCCCATGGGCCTGTTCTTGCCTGCATAGACGTCGATTGCGCTGCCGAAGAATCGGACCGTATACCAGATGTCCTCCGCCGGGAGGCTGTCGGATGGCGCCTTGGACCACGTATGCACGTCGTTGCCCGGATCCCAGGCGTTGTCGGCGAACGTGAAGTAGTTGCCGTCGCCGGTGATCTTGGTGTGCGGGATGGTGGTGGTCTGCACGGGCTCGACGGCCTGCGCCCGCATCCCCGCGAAATGGGGGCCCATGACCGTCGCCAGCATCATGGATACCGTGGCGATCACGGCGGCGGCAGGTCTCCATGGAGAGCCACGACCGCGCAGCCACATAGATATTCTTCGGTTCATTTATGGACATCCTTTCTTTCACCTTTGAAAATCGGCCACCCTATTGTGTCCCAGCCTTTATCTTTGCCAGCTGTTTCTGATTGTCCAGTATGCCAATCGCGACCTTGCGCTCAGCATCCACTCAGTCTATGTGTTATGAAAGACAACGGCCTCGATCTTATCAGGACACAAGCTTGGCGAGATCGTTGCCGTATTCGCCAAGCCTCGGCAGGTCGACCTCGCGCCCGTTGAACGGCTCCTGCTGCCATGAGCTGTAGGAGCATGTCACCGTGGCATCCTTAGGCTGTCGAGCAGCTGGCCGCTGATGTAGATCTCGCAGGCCACGATCTGATCGTCGTCTGCGGACGGATCGCCGCCCACCGTCAACACCATCGTCGCGACGGGTGGTATAGGGCAGTCCGTTCTGTCCCTTACATCCATCGTATTGCCGAGAGAGCAAACACACAAGACGGCACGATACGAATCCGGCCCCCGCTGGAAAACCAACGGGGGCCGGGATTCAAGGCAGGGCAGATGCCATTACAGCACTGCCAGCAGGATGAAGTTGAGGATGAAGAGCAGCGAGACAATCCAGATGATCGGGTGAACGCTCTTGGCTTCCTTCTTGCAGGTCTTGACGATGCAGTAGGTGATGAAGCCGGCGGCGATGCCGTAGCTGATCGAATACGCGAGCGCCATGAACACGGCGGCGAAGAACGCCGGAATCGCCTCGGAGATGTCGCTCCACTCGATCTCCTTGAGGCTGGAGGCCATCATGCAGCCGACGATGACCAGCACGCCGGCCGTCGCTGCGGACGGCACCGCGGAGATCACCGGGGACAGGAAGATCGACAGCGCAAAGCAGATGGACACGACCACGGAGGTCAGGCCGGTGCGGCCGCCCGCCGCGATGCCCGCGGAAGACTCGACGTAGGTGGTGGTGTTCGAGGTGCCGCAGATCGCGCCGATGGAGGTGGCGATCGAGTCGGCGAACAGGGCGCGATCCAGCTTGGAGGAGAAGCCCTTGCCGTCCTCCATGTGCTTCATGTCGTCATCGGAGAAGATGCCGGTGCGGCGGCCGGTGCCGATGAACGTGCCGAGCGTGTCGAACGTGTCGGACATCGAGAACGCGAAGATCGTGACCAGCACGAGCGGCAGTTTGGATACGTCGGAGAACAGCGCCGGGAAGCCATCGGCGCTGAAGATCACGCCGAAGGTCTGCGGCAGCTGGGCGAACGTGTCGGAGATGGACACGGAGTTGGACATGCTGGTCAGGCCCATCGGGATGCCGATGATCGCGGTGATGACGATGGTCAGCAGCATGCCGCCCTTGAGCTTGAGCACGGTGAACACGATGGCGAACAGCAGGCCGATCAGGAACAGCCACAGGGTCGGGGTGTTCAGCGTGGCCAGACCAGGCGTGGCGCCGGTGGCCAGGCCCTTGCCGGCGGCCTTGGTGTCCTTCGGGGTGAAGGTGACGAGGTTGACGTTGAGTATGCCGACGTAGGCGACGAAGATGCCGATGCCGCCGCCGATGGCGTTCTGCAGCATGGGCGGGATCGCCTCGATGATCATCTTGCGGATCTTGGTGACGGTGATGATGATGTTGATGAGGCCGCACAGGAACACCATGCACAGCGTCTCCTGCCACGTGAACTTCAGACCGAAGCACACCGTGTAGGTGAAGAACGCGTTGAGGCCCATGCCGGCCGCCTGCGCGTACGGCACATTGGCGAACAGGCCCATGACGAGCGTGCCGATGATGGCCGCGATGATCGTTGCCAGGAACACGCCGCCCCACGGCATGCCGGTCTGGTGCAGGATCTGCGGATTGACGACGATGATGTAGCTCATCGCGAAGAACGTGGTGAGGCCAGCCACGATCTCCGTGGACACGGTCGTGCCGTTCTCCTTCAAATGGAAGAACTTCTCCATACTTTCTCTGCTTCCTTGAATGTGCGAGGCCATCCGGCCTCGGCGAGACAAACTGCTATTCGCCCGGTTTCCCGAACACGCCCACCATAACATCTTCATAAGTCATGGATGTTATGGTGTCGGACGGCCTGTGGATATATGTGGATAACCCGTTCTCCATCCACATATCCACAGAAATCCCGCCGTCGGTGGCGCGCGGGCCCCCGACCCGCTAGCGTTGCGCCCATGAACGATTACGAACCGATACCGGGCGAGCCGACAGCCACCATGTTCCAGTCATTGGAACAGATTAGGCGGCAGACTCTGCAACGCTGCACCGCCACGGTAGGGCAGTCCGACCGCCAGCTGCTCTTCGGCATGACCACCGCTCTGGAACTGCAAGGCGTGCCGGTGCCCTCCCACTGCAATCTCGACACGGCCGCGCTGCATGTCACGGTGCAGACGCGATCCGGCAGGCCTCATATTCGACCGTTGAAATCCGTCCCGGTCATTGTCCACATCTGGAGCCATTGCACTCCGCAATCACTCATCCACATATCGAATGGCGTGCACGCATTGCACGTGTTTCATGTGTGGGCGCAGCTGTCCCCATATCTTTCGACAGAGGATCTTGTTGTGCTCGGAGATTCCATTCTCGCGATGCTGGTGCGCAATGGCGCGCCGGACGCGGACAAATTGTATCTGGAGTTGCAGCGTTTCATAAAAGAGATGCCGCCGTTCCGAGGAAAAAGCATTTGCAGGCAAGCCATGACACTGGTACGCCCCAATGTATGGTCTCCCGCCGAAAGCTCGCTACGGCTGGGCGTTCAACGCCACGGAATACCGGATGGACGATGCAATGTCGTGGTTCCTGGAATCACCTTTCGTTCAGGAGCAGCCATTTCGCTGGACATCGCATGGGCCGAGTTCAAGGTCGGAGTGGAATATGACGGCGATCATCATCGAACGGATAAGGTCCAGTGGCGCCGAGACAACGAAAAAAGGGAACGGTTGCGGGCCCACGGCTGGATATTAATCATCGTGACCGCTCAAAATCTGATTGACGAGATGTCGATTGCGGAACTGGCCCTGCGTATAGCAAGACGACTCGCCGAGCGCGGAGCGACGATAGAATTCGAGGTCATCGCAATCAGCCTAGAGGAACTGGCGAGGAAGCACGGGTATCGGTATGACCGAAGACGATAGGCGTCGAATCATGCTATGACCGGGAACAACGCGAACGTTCTCGGGTGGAGCGGAGCGTGACAGTCAAGAATGTCGTTGTACAACATCTGCAAAATCGCACAACACGGCAGTTGTCCAGCATCGCCGTCGCTTCTTCTATTCCGGAGCTCCCCCTCACAAACGCGAAGACCCCGCGCGGAGGCGGGGTCTTGTGGCGATGGACGCGCGGGCGGATGCAACGCATGCGATCCGCCAGCGCGCCGCCGATCAGCCGAAACGACCGGAGATGTAGCGCTCGGCTTCGGCGTTCTGGGGGTTGTTGAACATCGTGGTGGTGTCCGCGAAGTACTCCAGGTGGCCGGGCTCGCCGACGGCCTTCAGGTTGAAGAAGGCGGTGTAATCGGCGATACGGGCGGCCTGCTGCATGTTGTGGGTCACGATCACGATCGTGTAGTCGCCCTTGAGCTCGTTGATCAGGTCCTCGACGGCCAACGTCGAGATCGGGTCGAGCGCGGAGCACGGCTCGTCCATCAGCAGCACCTGCGGGTGCACGGCCACGGCGCGGGCGATGCACAGACGCTGCTGCTGACCGCCGGACAGGCCGATGCCCGGGTTGTCGAGACGATCCTTGACCTCTTCCCACAGGTTGGCGCCCTTGAGCGCCCACTCGACCAGGTCGTCGGCGTCGGACTTGGAGATGCGGCGGTTGTTCAGGCGCACGCCGGCGAGCACGTTCTCACGAATCGTCATCGTGGGGAACGGGTTCGGGCGCTGGAACACCATGCCGACATCGCGGCGCACGGCGACGGGGTCCACGTCCTTGGCATACAGGTTCTTGCCTTCGAGCTCGACCTCACCCTTGACGTGGGCGCCGGGGATGATCTCGTGCATGCGGTCGAGGGTGCGCAGCACCGTGGACTTGCCGCAGCCGGACGGCCCGATGAACGCGGTGACCTTGTTGGGTTCGATGTTGATGTTGACATCCTCCACGGCCAGGAAGTCGCCGTAGTAGATGTTCAGATGTTTGACGTCAATGCGTTGTCCCATATGAATTCCTTTATTGATGTATATACAGTGTACGGCGGCTTACCGTTCGGACTTCACGGCGAAGACACGAGCCACGACACGGCCGATGAGGTTGAGGATCAGCACGATGATGATCAGCACCAGGGCGGCGGCCCAGGAGCGTTCCATCGGGATCGTGGTGACGCAGGAGGAGCCGGCGTTGGGCGGGCAGTTGGCACGCAGCTTGCTGTATTCCTGGTAGACGAACACGGGAAGCGTGGTCATCTCGCCGCTGAACAGGTTCACGTTGGTGAACGTCGCGTAGCCTGCGGTCATCAGCAGCGGCGCGGTCTCGCCGATCACTCGCGCGATGGCCAGGATGACGCCGGAGACGATGCCGGGCAGGGCGGTGCGCAGCACGATCTTGCAGATGGTGCGCTGCTTGGAAACGCCCAGCGCGTACGAGGCCTCACGCAGGTCGCCGGGCACGACCTTCAGCATCTCCTCACTGGTCTTGACGACGGTCGGGATCATCAGCAGCGAAAGCGCGACGGAGCCTTCGAAGCCGCTGATGGTGCCGGGGCCGCCGATGAGCGAGAACATCGAGTAGGCGAACAGACCGGCGACGATGGACGGGATGCCGCTCATCACGTCGACCAGCAGGCCGATGGACTTGGCGAGCTTGTTGCCGCGGGCCGCGTACTCGATCAGGTAGACCGCGCACATCAGGCCGACCGGCACGGAGATGACCATGGCGCCCAAGGTGATCTCCAACGTGCCGATGATGGCGTGCAGCACGCCGCCGTATCCGCCGGAGGGCGTCTGGCTGCCGCCGACGACGCCGGACATGTTGTACGAAAGGAAGTTGAGGTTCAGTCGCTTGATGCCGTTGGCGACGGTCGTCCACAGCACGGAGATCAGCGGGATGCACGCGATGATGAAGGCGAGGCAGATCAGGCTCTTCATGAAGACGTCCTTGCGCTTGCGGGACGCAGCGAAGGAACGGCTGGTCTTGAACCGGTCGAAGTCGATGTCGGGCAGTTGCTTGTCGTTGCGCGCGGCGGGCGTCTTCTTCACGGCGTTCGCGTCGACGCTGATGGTGCTCTTTACAGTTGCTTCACTCATCATGCGCTCGCTTTCTCGGTGATCTTACGGGCGACGAAGTTCACGAGGAACGTGATAACGAACAGCACGAGGCCGGTGCCGATCAGCACGGGCACGCCGATGTTCGGATCGGCTTCCGGGTATTGCGCCGCGATGTTCGCCGCGATGGTCTGGTTCTGGGATGCCCGCAGCAGCTTGATCGAGTACGTCAGGCCGGGGGAAAGAATCATGAGGACGGCCATGGTCTCGCCGAGTGCGCGGCCCAGGCCGAGCATGGATGCGGAGACGATGCCGGACTTGCCGAACGGCAGCACGGCCAGCTTGATCATCTCCCACTTGGTGGCGCCCAGGCCGATGGCCGCCTCCTCCTGCAGACGCGGGGTCTGCATGAAGATGTCGCGCGACACCGAGGTGATGATCGGCAGGATCATGACGGCCAGCACGACGGCGACCGTGGCGACGGTTCGCGAGGGGCTGTCGGCGACCGACGGGTCATTGAGCGATCCATCGAAGATGTAGGTCCACCTCAGGTACTTCGCGAACCAGTTCCACACCGGCTGGATGGCCGGCACCAGAATCAGGCCGCCCCACAGGCCGTAGATGACGGACGGGATGGCGGCGAGCAGGTCGACCACGTAGCTCAGCGCGGTCGCCAGCTTCTTGGGTGCGTAATGCGAGATGAACAGGGCGATGCCGATCGAGATGAAAAACGCGATGATCAGCGACAGCGCGGAGACAAGCACTGTGCCGAACACCAGCGGGCCCACGTACTGCCAGAAGTTGTGCGCGCGGTTGCCGGTGAATGATTCGATGGTGGCGGTGTTCGCGGCCTGATCGCCTCCGATCAGCGGCCACGCCTGAAACAGCAGGAACAGGAACACCGCCGCAAGCGCGACGAGAATGAGAATGCCGGCAGCATAGGCGATCGTCTTGAACACGACATCGCCGGTCTTGCCTGTACTGGCCGGACTGTCTGCCGCTTTGTCTTGCGAACTCACAGGTTCTCCTTCGTATGCATTTTCAATGGTGGCTTCACGGCCGTGTACAACCGACAGAAGCCGCAGACACCTTTCATTGTGTCAGGTGTTCTGCGGCATCCGCCATACGGCGTGTCAGCTCACGCTGATCACTTGGTCTTGATGGCCTCGATGGACTTGGTGACCTTCTCGACGATGTTGCTCGGCAGCGGGGCGGAGCCGGCAGCGGAGGAGGCGGTCTTCTGGCCTTCGTCGCTGGTCACGTAGGTGAGCCAGCTCTTGACGAACTTGGCGGTGTTGGCGTCCTTGTAGGCGGGGCAGGCGATGTCGTAGGAGACCAGCACGATCGGGTAGGCGCCCTTGGCTTTGGTGGCGTGGTTGATCTTCACGACCACGCGGTTGTCGCCCTTGACGGACGTGTCGATCTCGGAATCCTCGATGACCTTGGAACCGGCGTCAGCGGAGATCTCGTTGTAGTTCTCGCCGACCTTGATGGCCGCGGTGCCCAGGTCGCCGACCTGGGAGAAGTCGGCGTAGCCGATGGTGCCATCGGCCTGCTTGACGGCGGTGACGACGCCCGAGGTGCCCTTGGCGCTCTGCTGGCCGGGGATGTCAGGCCAGTTCTCGGAGAGCTCATGGGTCCAGGAGTCGGGGGCCTGGTCCTTGAAGTAGCTCACGAAGTTCTGCGTGGTGCCGGACTTGTCGGAGCGGTGCACGACGGTGATCTGGGTGTCGGGCAAGGTCAGGTCCTTGTTCTGGTTGGCGATGGCCGGATCGTTCCACTTGACGATCTTGCCGTCGAAGATCTTGGCGGCGGTGTCGGCATCGAGGTTGATGTGCTTGCCGGCGTCGGAAACGCCCTTCAAGTTGAAGATGATGGCGATCGGGGAGATGTAGACCGGCACGTCGAACGCGGTGGTGCCGTTGGCGCACGCCTTGTCGGAGGACTGGGTGACCTCGTCATCGGAGAGGGCCTTGTCGGAGCCGGCCCACGCGGTGGCGCCGCTCAGGAAGGTGGTGACGCCCGCGCCGGAACCGGTCGGGTTGTAGGTGACGTTCGCGCCGGAGTTCGCCGCCATGTAGGCGGAGATCCAGGCTTCCTCGGCCGCCTGCTGGGAGGTGGCACCGGCGCCGGAGAAGCTGCCGGTAATCTTCTCGGTCGAGGTGGAGCCGGAGTTGTTGCCGGCGGACGAAGTGTTGTCGCCACAGGCGGCGAGCGACGCCAGCATCACGATGCCGGAAACCGCCGCGATGGAACGAACGAAGAGATTCTTACGCATTGTTTCTTTCCTCTTATCAACTGTCATAGCGGCTCGTGTCATACGATTCAGAGCCGATTCCTTTTCATGACAGTTACTAGCCTATGGGCTGTTCGAGGGGTCGGAAGACAAAATCGGTAAACAGAAGATGAATAGTTGCCGACCTTGCCACGTAGTTGGAATGCGCGGTTTGCGGGATATGGTTCAGCCCGCCTGCACCGGGTGGTTCAGGCGGGCCGAGGGCGCTTTATACCGGGTGCGGGCCGGTCACTGCTGCGGGCTGTCGATCTTGTAGCCGAGGCCGCGCACGGTGGTCAGGTACCGGGGATGGGCCGGATCCTCCTCGATCTTGGAGCGCACGCGCTTGACGTGCACGTCGAGGGTCTTCGTGTCGCCGACGTAATCGGAGCCCCAGATGCGGTCGATGAGCTGGTGTCGGGTCATCACGCGCCCCTTGTTCTGCATGAGGTATTCGAGCAGTTCGAATTCCTTGAGCGGGAAGAACACGCTTTCGCCGCGCACGGTGACCTGATGCTGGCCGACCTGCATGGAGATGTCGCCGCACACCAGCGGGATGTCGTCGTCGACCGCACCGCTGGCCTCGACCGCGCCCTGGTTGCGCCGCAGGACCGCGCGGATGCGCGCGAGCAGCTCGCGGAACGAGTAGGGCTTGGTCACGTAATCGTCCGCGCCGATCTCCAGACCGACGACTTTGTCGATCTCGGCGCTTTTGGCGGTGAGCATGATGATCGGCACGCGGCTCTGCTCGCGGATGCGCCGGCACAGGGCCGTGCCGTCGATGCCCGGCAGCATCAGGTCGAGCAGCACCAGGTCGATGCCGCCCTTGGTGAACAGCTCCAGGCCCTCCTCACCGCTGGCTGCGGCGGAGACGTCGTAGCCCTCGCGCGTCAGCTGGTACACCAAGGGCTCACGATATGATTCCTCGTCTTCCACGATGAGAATGCGTGTCATGTTTACCTTTCACACATACTGTGTTCAATGTCCGTACCGTCACCATCGTAGCGTGTTCCGGCACCGCCCGCATTCGGCTCCGAAGACTACGTTGCTTTTCCGCGGGTTTCACGATGGGTGGCCGACGTGCCGGGGAGACCGTGGCGGCGGGTCTACTCCTGCGTCGCGGCGTCGCCGGCCCCCGGCGCGCCGACGGTCTCGCCGGGTGCTTCGCCGTCATCCGCCCGCTCGCCGTCATCGTCATCCGGTTCGGGGGCGACCGGCAGCTCGATGGTGAACGTGGAGCCTTCGCCCTCGCGCGACCATACGGAGATCGTACCGCCGCACTCCTGCACGCAATGCTTGGTGATGGCCAGGCCAAGCCCCGAGCCGCCCGTGGCCCGCGACCGCGCCGGATCGACCCGGTAGAACCGTTCGAATACGCGGTCCAGCGACGCCGAGGGGATGCCGATGCCCTGGTCGATCACGCGAATCGTCATGGAGCTCGGGTCCTTGCACAGCGAGACGCTCACGCTGACCGTCGTGTATTCGGGCGAGTAGCGGATGGCGTTTTCGACGAGGTTCTTCACGGCCATGGTGAGGGTCTCCCGGTCGACCATGATGGCGATGTCGCGCTGCGCCTCGTCGTCCGCGGCGGCGTCAGCGTCGACCGGCGCCTGCTCGCCGCGCAGCGACAGCCGTATGGCGATGTGCTTCGCACCGGCCTGCACCAGGTTCTCGCCGACGGCCGCGCGCACCACCGACATGGCGGATATGCGCTGCGCCTTGAGCATCGCCGGCGCGTCCTGCGCGCGCTGCAGTTCGATCAGGTGGGTCACCAGTTCGGTCAGCCGCGCGGATTCCTTGGTGATGCGGCCGGCGAAATACCGCACGGCGCCAGGGTCATCCGCCGCGTCGGAGACGGTTTCGGCGAGCAGCGAGATCGCGCCTGCGGGGGTCTTCAGCTCGTGGGAGACGTTGGTGACGAAGTCGCGGCGCATCCGCTCGAACCGACGCTGCTCGGTCACGTCGTTGATGAACACCGCGTACAGCCCGTCGCAGATATGGCCGACGCGTACGCGCAGGTAGCTGTCGGAGGGCGCGGAGCTGCCGGCGGTGACACCTCGTCCGGAAATCGCGCTCGACATGCGGGTCAGGTCGAGCGAGACGCACATCTCGCGTTCCCGCACGCCCCCGTTCTCCACCACGACGTGCAGGATGTCGAGGATCTCGTCCTTGACGATCCAGCCGTTCTCGATGACATCGACGTTCACCTGGCTTTTGCTGGAGCACCGCACGGAACCGTTGCCGTCGCAGACGATCACCTCGGACGGCATGACGTCGATGAGCCCCTGTTCCGCCTCGCGCACCGGCACGTCGGTGCCGAACAGCGAGCCGGAATCGCTCCCCTGCCCCGCCAGCGTGTCGCGTTCGCCGGACTCGCGCCCCAGCGCGTACGACCTCGATACGGCAATCACCAACACGATAATCGTCACCAGCACCGCCAACGCCACATGTACCCATGTCATCGGACCCGCCCCGCCTTTCCTCGGCCCTGCACCGCTCTCATCCACCCGCACCGATGATGCGGATGCGGATGGTTTCAGCGTAACGGCTCCGCACGTCCCGCCGCCAGCGCGACTACGTAAGTTTGCCAGTTGTTCAACTTGCCGTGTCCTTCCGCGGCGCAGCCCGTCGGAGCGGGCCACGCCCGGCGTCACATGCGCCGCAGGATGTCGAGCACGATGCGGGCCGCGGTATCCGCGTATTCGGAGATGTCGAAGCCCTTGAACTCCTCGTAGTCGGTGTCGGCGTTGTCGCTCAGCGCGCGGATCACCAGCGCGGGTACTTCGTTTCGGGCGGCGACGTGCGCCACGGATGCGCCTTCCATCTCGACGGCGTCGGCGCCGGTGTCGTGGATGACCTTGGCGATCTGCGCCGGCGTATCGACGAAGTAGTTGCCAGACGCGATGATGCCGATGATGTGCGTGACGCCCATGGCCGCGAGCGCCTGGTCGGCGAGGGACAGCAGACGGTCGTCGGAGTGGAATTCCTCGACGGGCTGCTGCTCGGTGCCGGGCTTCCATTGGCCGACGAGTCGCATGTCGGTGTCGAGGTAGCGCAGTGTGCCGCCGAGCACCACGTCGTTGATGTGCAGGTTCCGGTTGAGGTTGCCGGCGATGCCGGAGAAGATCACCGCGTCGGGATGGTATGTGTCGATCAGGTGCTGGGTGGTGGCGGCGGCGTTGACCAGTCCCATGCCGCCGACGGTCGCGACGGCGGTGACGGTGCCTCCGTCGTTGGTTCCCAGCGTGCCGCGCGTCACATCGAGGCCGGCTTGGCGGTCGTGGGTGACGTCGTTCAGTGATGCGGCGATGAGTGCGACTTCGTCGTCCAATGCGCCGATGATGGCGATGGTGGTCATGGGAATCCTTTCCGTGTGGTTGTTCGTGAAGAGTGATGGACGCCGTTTCAGCGCCAGCGCCGGGCGGACACCGCGTCGGCGAGCTCGTGCAGCAGCCGTTCCGTCTCGTCCCAGCCGATGCAGCGGTCGGTGATCGACTTGCCGTAGACCAGTTGGTCGAGCGGGGCCGCCGGCTGGTTGCCGCTTTCGATGAAGCTTTCCATCATGATGCCGGTGATGCCTTCCTCGCCATCGGCTATGCGCCGGGCGATGTCTCGCACGACCTCTGCCTGCCGGTGCTCGTCCTTGCCGGAGTTGCCGTGCGAGCAGTCGATGATGAGCCCGTGGGTGGCGGCAGATTCCGCCGGCATCATCGCGCGCACGTCGTCCATCGCACGGCGCACGGATGCGGTGTCGTAGTTCGGCCCGTGGATCGAGCCGCGCAGCACCACGTGGCAGTCCGGGTTGCCGAGCGTCTCCACCGCGCAGGCCCGGCCCATGTGGTCGATGCCGAAGAACGTGTGCTGCTGCGCGGAGGCGTAGCAGCCGTTGACGGCGGCCTTGACGGACCCGTCGGTCGCGTTCTTGAATCCGATCGGCATCGACATGCCGCTGGCGAGCTGGCGGTGGACCTGCGATTCGGTGTTGCGGGCGCCGATCGCGCCCCAGCTGACCGCGTCGGAGATGAACTGGGGGCTGGTGGGCTCCAGGAATTCCGTGGCGGCGGCGAGTCCTTCGCCCAGCACGCCGATCAGCGTCTTGCGCGCGAGCAGCAGGCCCTTGCGGATGTTGTGGCTGCCGTCGATGTCGGGGTCGTTGATCAGTCCCTTCCAGCCGACCGTCGTTCGCGGCTTCTCGAAGTACACGCGCATCACGATGAGCAGTTCGCCTTCGGTCTCCTTCATCACCTTCGACAGCCGGTGCGCGTAGTCGAGCGCGGCGTTCGGGTCGTGCACCGAGCAGGGGCCGACGATGACGAGCAGACGGTCGTCCTGCCCATACAGGCAGGCGCGTATCTCGTCGCGCGAGTAGGCGACGATCTCCTGCGCGGCGGAGTCAAGGGGCAGTTCTGCCAACACCTGGGCCGGGGTGGGCAGCGGTTCGAGCTCCAGCACACGGCGGTTGATGATACGGCTGACGCCCACCTGATCCTCCCAGCGCGGCACGCCCGTGGCGAGCAGCGGGTTCTTGCCCTCGTCCATGGCCTGCCGGATGGCCCGCAGCTCCTCCGGCGTGTTCAGCGGCTTCGGGCCGGCGTGACGCGGCGTGCCCTGCGGCGTACGCTCTCCCATGTTCTGCTGCTGCATGACGTGATGTCTCCTTGCCTTGTTCTCTCCCCCAAGGATAAGGCACGGCCCTGTACTTGGCCATACACGGGCCGGCACACGGGCCGCGCCAGCCCGTATCCGCCGCGCATGACGAACGTCCCCATGCCCCACGTCGAACGGGCACGGGGACATTACGATGTTCTGGAGCGTTGCCGTCTCGCCGGCCGCGGCGTCCTTGTAGTCGCCGGCCGCGATCGCGACCACCAGCAACACCGCCAGGATCGTCCTCCAGGGAGTTTTGCGCCCTGGGTGCCGTGCCGATTCCGCCATCACGCGCCCTCCTTCACCGACGCGAACAACGTCACGCCTTCGCCCACAGCTGCCGTGCATTCATCATGATGAGCCATGCCCTTTCAGTCTTCTCTGACTTGCGCCACGCTGCGGTCGCGCACTAACACCCCTGCCCGCGCTGGCACCTATGCCGACACGCGCCGGTATCCGCGGTGTTTCTCGAAGGAGAGGAACCACCGCTTGAACTCTTAGGCGAGCCTAACATGAAACGGGGGAAAACGGGGCACTTGATTTATACAAGAGTTGTTGTACAATATTTCTTGTCAATTGGATATCGCTTCATAACATGAGCGCAGCATCACACGCGACAGGTGTCATGAGGCATGGAAGGAACGGACATGGCACAGGCTTCCGACACGGCGCAACCGCAGACGCCGCCCCGCCGCGACAACACCGCGACAGTCACCGGCACGAACCGCCTGAAGGCGCTGTCGCACCCCACACGACTGCGCATACTGACCGTGATGAGCGATACCAAACCCGTCACGGTCGGCCAGATCGCCGAACAGCTCGGCGAATCGGCCGGAACGGTCAGCTATCACCTGAAACAGCTCGAAAAGGCCGGATTCGTCACGCAAACGCCATCACCCGACGGAGACAACCGCAGAAGCTGCTGGCTGGCCGCCCAAAGCAGACTGGAAATCAACGCGGACGCGGCCGTCGATTCGGCAATGGCGACGACAATGGATCAGGTCAGCTCCACGTTTCGGCAAGAGGCATGGCAGCGATACAGGTCGGCCTCTGACAACCTGCCCAAACAGTGGACGGACCCAACGGTGACGAGCAGCAGCGTGCTGCGGCTGACAAGCGAGGAATACGCGCGCATGTCACAGGAGTTGCGCGAGCTCTTCAACACATGGACATCACGCGACCTCGCACACGAGGAAGGGGACGGCTCGCAACCCGTCATGCTCAACATCGACGCCTTCAGATGGCTGCCATAACGGCGGCCTGACATACCCTCTCACCCCACGCCCTGCGCCCACAATGCAATGGGCGAGCGCAAGCATACGCAATTTCACCCCTCGACGCACAACACCCCTCAACTTATTCAAAGGAAACATCATGCCCGAATCATCGCAGGCGCAAACCGCGCCACACCGCGAACGCACTTCCCCGCAACGCAGTGAATCGCTGTGGGGCAACCCCACATATCGTCAATGGTTCACTGCAGACACCGCCTCGACGATCGGAGCCGCGATGAAAGGCTTCGCGATCTCGCTGATCGCCTTCTCGCTCACCCAATCGGTGGTGCTCGCCGGATGGCTCGCCACGTTCAGCCAAATTGCCACGCATGTCAGCGACGTGTTCGGCGGCACGGTCGTGGACCGGCACAACCGCAAAGGGCTCATCATCGCCAACGCCGTGTTCGGCACGCTGCTGTGGGGAACGGTGTTCGTGCTGATCGCCCTGCATGCGATCGCATTCCCGATATTCGCCATCGTGACGGTCGCGGCGTCAGCGGTCAACGGACTACTCGCCAACGCGACCAACGCGATGCTGCGCACGATCATCCCGACCCGCGAATATCCGAAGGCGCAAAGCCTCAATCAGGGGCGCGATTCCGTGGTCAGCATCGCGGGATCCCCGCTCGGCGGCGTGCTGTACGCGGTCGCGCCGTGGCTGCCGTTCGCGGTCGCCTCGCTGATGTACGCGATCAGCGGTGTCAGTGCCGCCCAGCTGCGCGTCGACGAACATGTCCGCGACATGGTGACGACAGATCGCAAGAGCAAGCGTCCCGACACCGCGTCGCAAGCGGGCTGCACGTCCGATGCCGTCGTCGCGCCCGACGCCGATGCGACAGCAGAGCCGGCGCACACCTCGTTCTTCGAGGATTTCATCGAAGGATGGCGCTGGACGCTGCGCAGGCACACGCTGCTGGCGATCTGCGTAATCGCCGCGCTGGTGAATTTCGGGCTCAACGGCGTGTTCGCCGCGGTGAACCTGCAACTGGTGAGCACCCACGTGGACTCCGTGCGACTCGGTTTCGTCAACACCGTCATGGGAGTCGGCATGCTGATCGGCGCGGTGATCGCCGCACGGGTATGCGAGCGAGTGCACATGGGCACCGGTCTGGTCGTCCTGTCGGTGACGTCGCTGCTGACATTGCTGCCGATGCTGTTCAGCAGCGATTACCTGGTGATACTGGCGTCATCGCTGATCGTCGGGCTGCCCATCCCCACCATCAACTCGCTGCTGATGGGATTCGTGTTTGCCAAAGTGCCGAGCGAGATGCAGGGACGTGTCGAGTCGGCGAGCGGCATGCTGTCGATGATACCCACGCTGTTCTGCTCAGCGCTCGCCGGCTCCCTGCTGCCACGCATCGGGTTCGGCGCCACGATTGGCCTGTTCCTGGCCGTGCTTGCGGTCAATGTGGTCATCGCGCTGCTGATGCCGTCGATCCGCTCGCTCCCCGCCGCCGACCACTGGGACGACGCGTCGCTGTGACGATGCATCACTGAAGCAGCGCCAATGCAAAAAAACGGTTCGGCGCGGCCTCTCGAACAGACAAGGCCACGCCGAACCTACGTATATGCTAACAGCCATGTATTGTGGCATGCCCCACCTAGCGGCCTAGGCCGGGCGCCGGATCAGAGCGCGCGACGCGCGTCGATGGCGTCGGCGAGCGTGTGCAGCAGCTCCTCGGTGCGCTCCCACGGCACGCAGGAGTCGGTGACCGACTGGCCATACACTAGCTGGTCGAGCGGTGCCGGTTTCTGATGCCCGCCCTTGAGGAAGCTCTCCATCATGACGCCGAGGATGCCCGGCTCTCCATCGGCGATACGCGAGGCGATGTTCTCAATGACCTCGGCCTCGACGTTCTCGTCCTTGCCACAATTGCCGTGCGCCGCATCGATGACCAGACCGCGTTCGCTCGGACCGCTCGCCTTCGACGCGCGCAGCGCCTCAAGCGCGGCCGCCACGGAAGCCGCATCGTAGTTCGGGCCGGTGTTCGACCCACGCAGGATCAGATGGCAGTCCGGGTTGCCCTTCGTTTCGGCGGAGATCACGCGGCCATCCAGGTTGATCGACAGGAAATGGTGCTCGAACCCGGCCGCGAAACACGAGTCGGCGGCCGGCTTGATCGAACCGTCGGTCGCGTTCTTGAAGCCGATCGGCATCGACATGCCGCTCGCCAGCTCACGATGCACCTGCGACTCCGTGTTGCGCGCGCCGATCGCCCCCCAACTGATCAGATCGCAGATGTACTGCGGCGTAATCGGATCCAGCCATTCGGTCGCCGTCGGCAGCCCCAGGCCAAGCACGTCGGTCAGCACCTTGCGCGCCAGCCACATGCCCTTGCGGATATCGAAGCGGCCATCCAGATCCGGGTCGTTGATCAGACCCTTCCAGCCGATCGTCGTGCGCGGCTTCTCGAAATACACGCGCATCACGATCATCAGTCGGTCCTCAAGCTCGCCCTTGAGCGCCGCAAGACGCTGCGCGTACTCGTGCGCCGCTTTCGGATCGTGAATCGAGCACGGGCCGACGATGACCAGCAGACGATCATCGCGACCGTGCAGGATGTCGCGGATCTCCTGACGCGATTGCAGCACCAGGTCGCTCATATCATCGGTGAGCGGCAGTTCCCTGAGAAAATACCGCGGTGCCGGAATCGGGTCGAGCTGGCGAATGTTCACGTCCACCGTTTCAGGGAACACGGCATTCCCGCCCAAATGCCGCTCGTCCTCGGAACTGTCCGGACCACGAAGCCCTGCCATCGCTCTGCTCTCCTTCCGCACCGCAGGCCGGCGTCTTTCGACCCGCGCCCTCACGTCGCATACCAATACCGAACACACAATAGTAGATGCCGTCGGAATACGGAAAACAACGGCTGCAATGCGGGCACGGCGGAGCTGCGAAGCCGTCACCCGGCGAAAGTCCCATTCCGGCGGCTGCGGATGGGACTTTCGCGGGATGGAGATGGGGCACTATTCGCAGGCGACGCCGTCGCCGTCGCGATCGAGTTTGGCCGAGTAGCCGGGCTGCCCTTTGTATAGCGGAGCTTTGCCGGCTGCACGCACCGCGGCGCAGTTCTTGTAGTAGACATCGGAACTGTCGCCGTCAGGCGGAGCGGCCGGCTCCACCACCGTGCTCGACTCGGACTGTTCGCCCGATGAACCGTCCTGCGATGAGCTGCCTTGCGACACGTCCTCCTGCGGCGCCACTGATTCCGCGCCGTCGCCGGTCGGAACGGTCTGGGCCGGGCAGGACGACAGCACGCGCGACATCGCATCATGCTCGGCCTGCGTCACCCACAGCGAGTACTTCGCCTTCACGCCGATCTGCCGAGCCACGTATGAGCAGCGGAACGATTTGTTGGCGGGCAGCCAGGTCGCCGCGTCGCCGTCGGACTTGCGCTGGTTCGACGGGCCGTCCACCGCGAGCAGGTTGTACGGGTCATTCGCCAGCTGCTTGCGCCGGTCGGCGATCAGCTGCTGCGCGCCCTTCTGCCATGCGTCCGACAGCGCCACCACATGATCGATCTGCACGGCCGCCGAGGTGCTTTGCCCGCGCACGAAATCAATCACCGCGGCGGTGTACGGGTCGACGAGCCGACCGCTGGTCACCACGCAATTGTGCGTACCGGCCTTGTAAGTCTTGTTGGTGAGGTCACGGTTGAGGATGTCGTTGCGCGTGTCGCACCCGTTGTGGTCGACGTCGGCCCATGCCGCGCCGAACTGGTCGCGCGAATAACCGGTTTTCGGTGCACGTCCCTTGACCGGCAGCGTCTCCAGCACGCTCGTGGCGAGCTGTCCGCCGGACGCGGAAGCCGAGCTTGACGGTTTGGACGACTCAGCCGATTCGGATTGTCCGGACGACTGCCGCTCAGCCGACCCCGCATCGGAGCCGGGAGTTCCGCATGCGCCGACGGTCAACACGAACGCGATCGGGATAAGACACGTCAGTATTCGATTGAATGTATTGAATGATGTGCGGCTTCCGGCCGACGATTTCTTCATCATGCAGCTTTCTCTGGGCTTATTCCGCTATGTCGCAACCGATGCGCGGCCCTCTGGCTAGAGACATCATTGTCATCCAACAATAGCGGAAGACCGCCGTCAATGACGATTCCCCACATCGAACGGCACATTCCTTTCGTAAAATGTCCATCCGACACGGGGAATCGACGAAATCGGTCATTCAGTCTCGTGCTCGACGCACGGGCCGATACCTCGCTCAGGCCAGCGCACCCATCGGATCCCATGCGGGGAGCATGGTGGCGGGCTCGGCGAGCGCGGCCTGATACTCGGCCGGGAGCATCGCCTTGGGCACGGCCACCTCGTACACGTACTCGGTGAACCAGTCGTCGCTCATCGTGAAGTAGCCCTTGTCGGCAATCTTGTCGCCCCAGGAGTTCTCCACGCGCCAGCGACGGGTCGTGGTGCCGTCATCGGCCACGTCCACGCCGACGAACGCCATCGCATGGTTCATCGCGGAGTCGCCGAAGCGTACGCGCGACTCCTTGTCCATGTCGAAGTCCACATCGTAGACGCTGCCGTACTCGAACAGGTCAGTCGCCCACGCGCCGCGCTCACGATCCATGAACGGACCGCAGTCCGCGCCGAACCACACCGGGATGCCCTTTTCGGTCAGGATCGCGCGCACGCAATCCTTCATGAACTGGTTCGGCACGTTCAGGTACTCGGTCGGGTTGCCGCCGGCCACGTTGCCCAGGTGCTCGATGCCGATCTTCTTGCCCTTGGCATGCTCGCGGCGCGGATCGTCCACGAGGCACACGTAATCCTCAAGGTCGGCGGTGCCCACGTACTTCTTCCAGAACTCGACGGGCGTGATTTCGCCGTCGCGGTGGAACATGCCCTCGGAGTCGGTCCACTCCCAGTCGAAGCTCTTCGGCGGCTCGCCCAGGTGAATCGTCAGGATGCGGTGGCCGGCGGCGACGGTCTTGGCGACCTCGTCGTCGATCGACGCGGGGTCGGCGTACATGTGTGCCACGGCAGTGTGCAGCAGGTGGCGCAGCTGCGTGTTCATAGCGCCCGTGTTCTTCGAGGATTCGGTCTCCGGGAACAGGTCCTTCGGCACGGCACCGTACTTCTTGTACACGTTCAGCGCCATCGTCCACTGGCCTCCGTCACCCATCACGTCGGCGAGCAGGTGCTGGATCAGGCGCGAGTCGGACGGCTCTCCGGCACGAACCAGCGCGGCGACGTCCTGCAGGAAGTAGTTGACGCGCTCCAGCTTGTCGAAGTACATCGCGTAGTTCTGGGAGAACTCGAACTCCTTGACGCCGAGGTTCTTCTTGGCGACGAAACGGGCCACATTCAGCGAGCTGAACAGCCAGCAGCGACCGGAACGGTCCTGATGGGTGACCTCGCCGTTGTCGACGGTGACGGAGAAGCGGCGCTGCAGCAGACGGGAACGGTCATAGTTCAGCGCGACCTTGTCGATACCGGCGGCGGTGACGGCGTTCATGGCCAGACGGTTGGACTGGCTGGCATCGAATGATGCGACCAGATCGTTCAGCTGCTCGCCGGACAGCGGTGTGATTTCAGACGATGACGTGTTCTCGGTCATGCTGCTCCTTTGACTTGGGACGTGCGCGGCCGGTTTTGTGGCCGCAATGAAACGTGGCATCCAGCGTTTGACCGGATGCCACGACGGGTCTCTAATGAGTGTAGCGGCGACAGCGGATTCCCGCCATCGAACCGGTTCAATACCTTGATTCGGCAGGAGCCCGGCGACTTCTACAGCCGCCTGCGGGCCGGACGGCGAAGCCCGGCATCCGACGCTTCGGAATCCCGGCCGACTGCTATTCGGCGGTTTCGGCCTCGCCGGCCTCGGTGTGCTCGGCCACATGCTCGGCCACATGCTCGGCGGCGACCGCTTCCGCATCCTGATTGTCGGCATGCTCCGCGACGGCATGCGACTCATACGCCGGTGCCGGCTCATCCTGCGCGGCGGCATTGTACAGCGGCACATCGGGCGCTCCCTGATGCGACGCGGCGCCAGGCTGCTCCGCCCCCTGCTCGTTCATGAACCCGAATCCGCTGAACGCCTTGGTAAACATCGAACGCAGCTCGGACACGCGCTGCGTGATGGCCGCCTCACGCGATTGCAGCTCGGCGATGCGCCCCTGAAGATCCTCCAGCTCGACCTGCGCGGCCTTGCGGCGATCCTCGATCTGCGACGCCGCATCCTCGCCGGCCTTTTCCAGGATCTGCGCGGCCTGATCGTCGGCCTCCTTGCGCTTGCTCGCCGCATACGTGTCGGCATCCTCGCGCACGGTCTTCGCCTGGCCGATCAGCTCGTCGGATTCCTTCTTGGCGGCCACGCGACGCTCTTCGAGGTTTTCGAGCAGCTCGCTCACCTTCTTGGTCGCTTCGTCCTGCTGGGCGGCGATGTCAGTGCGAATCTGCTCGACCTCGGCGTTGACCTGGCTCATCGTCTGCGTGTGGCGGACCTCGGCGTCGTCGCGAATCTCCTGCGCCTTCGCCTTGGCCGCATCGATAATCTCGCCCGCCCTGCGCTGCGCATCGGCCATCATCTTGGACACCTGCTCGCGCACGTCGGACAGTTTCTTGTTCGCCTCCGCGAGCGCCGCCTGAATCTGGTCGTTGGACTCAGACTTGAGCTTGGCAATCTCCTCGTTCGCGCTCCTGCGCTGCGAGGCGATCTGCTGGGTCGCCTTCGCCTGCATCTCGGCGATCTCGCGCTCCTGCTTGGCGCGCTCCGACGCCATGCGCTTTTCATGCTCCTCGCGCGAATTGGTGAGTTCGAGATCGACGGACTGACGCTGCTCGGTCACGATCTTCGCCGTTTCGGCGCGCAGCTGGGCGGCGTCCTGCTGCGCGCTGGTCGTAATGGTCTGCGCCTGATTGGTGGCGTTGCCGGTAATCGTATCGGCCTTGGCCTGAGCGTCATCGAGAAGATGCTGCGCATCCAGCTTCGCGTTGTTGATCAGCGTCTCCGCCTGAGCCTTGGCGGACGCGCGAGTCGAGGCGGCATCCTGCTTGGCACGCTCCAGCAGCTCGGTGCTGGTCTGCTCCGCGGAGGCAAGCATCTGCTGGGCGTTGGCGCCCAACGAGGCGAACGTGTGGTTCTTGGACGACTGACGGTTGCGCTCCTCCTGCAGCTTCGCCTGCAACTGCAGCAGACGATCCCCGTCCTGCTTGATCTGCGCACGCAACGCGGCCAGCGTCTGCTGCGCGCTGGCAAACGCCCGGTCCACCTGCTCCTTATCGTATCCACGTATCACAATCGGGAACTGGTCCGCCATGTTCGGTTCCTTTCGCCATTACACCTGCTCGTTAGCACAACCACACACGACTGTACCGCATGGCGTCAAGCCCACGCCAGAAACGCGACGAACCATACGCGAACGTACACACATGCCAGCAAGAAACCAGCTGCATCCCAGCAGAACGTCAGGCGATGAGAATATCCCCGGACGACGGCTGCAGATAATAACGGACCGTCTCGCGCACCACATCGCGCCCGGCACGCACCTGCTGGCGCAGATCCAGGCCATTCTGCAGCCTGCTGCCGCCATTGATTGGAGGGAAGCTGACGAAGCCGGCCAGCACACGATCCTGTGTCGCCGTCCAGTGCAGCAGCTGGTAGAACAGCGAATTGCATACGAACGTGCCCGCGTCGGAACTGAGCGTGGCGGGTATGCCGTCGCGCGCGAAATCGTTGATGATGGCTCGCAACGGCAAACGGGTCCAATATGCGGCCGGGCCGTCCTTGATGATCGGCTCGAACCGCGGCAGCGCATTGTCGGCGTCGGGGCGGGCGGCGTTCATCAGGTTCGTGGCGCAGCGTTCCATCGCCACGCTGTGCGCCGCATGCTTGAGACCGGTCGCGATCACGATGTCCGGCCGGGTCGCATCCAAGGTCTCCAGCAACGTGGGCCAAGCGTTGGCGAAGCTGACCGGGAGCGCCACGGTGTTGATGGACACGTTGGCGTCATGCAGCGGATCGTCCACGTCGGACGGCTCCCCGATGCCGTCGCGGACGAGCGCCTCGGGCACTTCGTACGACGGGTTGACGTCGATGTTCTCGTAGTGGTCGAACCCACAAATCACGACATTGAGCTGCTGCATGATGCCAGTGTACCCCGCGAACGCCTGCCGCTGCTATTGCTCACGGACCTGGGCGAACACCTGATGCATCCGTTCGCGTGCGAGACGCTTGCGGATCTCCAGCGAGATCTGCTCGGCCTGGGGCAGGTCGTCGCGCGTGGTGATCTTCATGTTGGTCCGGGAGCCGGCCACGATGGCGACCGGGACGTCGGGCAGGTAGTCGACGACCACGCGCGTATCATCGGTCGGGTGGAAATCGGGGTCGCGCGAGGCTAGCTCGTATGCGCGGCGGATGGTCTCGAACCGGAATGCCTGTGGAGTCTGCGCCCGGAACATGTTCGCGCGGTCCGGGACGGAGCGCACGACCTTGCGGTCGCCCAGATCCTCGGTGAGCAGCATCGTGTCGGTGGAGGCGAACGCGACCGTGGCTGCCTCGAACTCGTCCAGCGCGGTGACGCAGCCGTCGATCGAGGACTGCTCGACGAACGGACGCACCGCGTCGTGGATCAGCAGTTTCGCGCGGGGCGGGATGCCAGCTGCCCCCAGCGCCTGCAGAGCCGCCGCAGTGCTGTCGGCGCGTTCGGCGCCGCCGTCGATGATCATGCGCACCTTCGGGTAGCCGGCCTCATCGACCAGACGTTCCACTTCATCGCGCACCTGCGGGTTGACGACGACGATGGTGTCGGTGACATGCGGGTTCTGCTCGAACGCCTCGATGGACCAGCAGACGATCGGCTTGTCGTCGACGCTCACCAGCTGCTTGGGGTTGTCCGGATCGAAGCGCGTGCCGAAGCCGGCGGCCAATACCACGGCGACGACCGGTGCTTCGGGTTCTCTGTCATCTCTCTGAGTCATACCGCCCACCGTATGCCCCGCCCTGCCCGGGTGTGACGGAAGCCACACTCTTCTGCACGGAATTTTTTCTGATTCGACGACGAACAGGCCGCCGACACCGGTGTCGGCCCGCCGCAACGGACTATCTCGCTTTCGAGGGGTTGATTTCGACTCCGCCGAACATCTATCTGCGTTTCAAGGGGTTGCCAAAACACGATACCGCGAGTATTAAGCGCCAAACGCCATTGGAATCATGCGGTTTAGGGCCTTGGGCTACTTGGCCATCAACCTCACGAAACGAAGATAGATGTTCCCGACCGGTGGAATCAACCTCACGAAACGAAGATAGCGGCCCGATTCGTCACAACCGAGGCAAATCGGGGTCAGCCGCGCATGATCAGGGCGAGCAGGCGTCCCTCGTGCGTCTTGCCGGCAAGCGAGGCGCGGCGGTGGGAGTACCACAGCGGATTCTCCAGCGTGCACATGCTGTGGCGCACGGTGCTCCAGCGGTCGGCGAGCGCAGGCTCGCCTTCGCCGTCGGCGGCACACAGCGAGGCAAGCTCTTCGTCTTCATACAGGTATTGGGAGGCGGCGTTGACGCGCGGGCGCGAATCGACGATGCTGTCGGCGGGAACACCCGCCTTGGCGAGCTCCATGCGGGCAGCCTTGGCGATGTCGATGCCGGGGCCTCCGAATCGCGTCAGGGTGAACGTACCGGGGAATTGCGCGTCGAACTCGTCGGCGATGGCGTCGCCGACCTCGTAGCAGTCGCCGCAGATGCACGGTCCGAGCGTGGCCGCGATGCGCTCCGGCGCAGCGCCCTTGGCCACCATCGCATCAATCGTGGCACCGATGATGCCGCGCTGCAGGCCCTTGCGCCCGCAGTGAGCGGCGCCGATCACGCCGGCCTGGGCGTCGGCCATCAGCACCGGCAGGCAATCCGCAGCGAACATGCTCAGAGCCACACCCGCGCGAGACGTGACTTGCCCGTCCGCCTCCACGACGGTCGCGGCCTGCGCCTCGCCGTCGGCGGTCACCTCACCGGGCGTGCCGGACACATCGAAGCCGAACGGGGTGTTCAGATGCCATGATGCATCCACGTCCACCGCGCGCCCGGAATGCACCTGACTGACCAGCGAGAGCCCGCAGCCGACGGATTTCGCGAGCGACACGCGATTGGCGAGAATCGCCTGCGGGTCGTCGCCGCCCTTGCCGCCGAGATTGCAATCGCCGAAATCGCCGTGGCTCACCCCGCCCAAGCGCGTGGTGTAGACGACAGTGACACCAGGCGCCAGCGCGATCGGGATCGTCACTGGAACCGGGTTGCCCTCCTCGTCGGTGGGGCTGATGGCGTTGCTGTCCAGAATCTCATCATCAAACTGCGTATCGCTCATGATTCCTTATCCTATGTGATTGCGTGCTCTTCGGCTCGGCGATTGGCGTCAGGCGGCTTTGAGGGTGGGGTGCTTGGTGCGGGAGCGGATCGCGGCGTTGACCGGCACCTCATGCGGGCACGGCATGGAGAACACATGCGCCGGATTGTTGATGGCTTGCACCCAGTTGCCGTCGGCGTCGCGAAGGCCGTTTTCGGGCACGGTGTAGATGAGTGGCGCGTCGCCCGGCAGCAGGAATTCGATCTCCTGGCCGGGTTCGATCTTGTTACGGCTCATCAGCGTGACGCGACCGCCTTCGTCCGGGCTCCACGACAGCACTTCGCCGACGACCAGCCATGAGCGGAAGTAGCCGCTGCGGTTGGTGTTCTCGGTGACCTTGCGGTCCGGGTAGTAGAAGCCGGTGGAGTATTCGCGGTGAGCGACCTTGTAGGGTTCCTCTTTCAACCATTCGGGCAGTGTGACGGGCGGCGCGGGCGCGACGGCCGCATGCTGCCAGCCGTTCGTGTCGATCGGGGACTCGTCGCGCGTGTTCGATTTGCGGCGCGTGCTGCGGGCCTGTTGTTCAAGATCGGAGATACGGTCTGGGGCGGTGGGGCTCTGGCCGACTTCCAGGACGCCGTCGTCGCCGGGGACGCCGGCGAAGGCGACGTCGGCCTGTTCCATGATGTGGTCCGTGAGATCGGCACCGGACAGTTCCGCCGCGTACGGGTCATCGTTCAGCCAGACGGGGGCGGGCGCGTCGGTGCGAATCACGCGGTCGTGGAACGGGCGCAGCGTGTTGCCGTCCGCGGCCTCGAAACCGCGCTGCACCATGTATTCGTTGACGGCGGTCTTGTAGGCGTTGGTCATCGCGGCGATGTAGTACGCGCTTTTGGCCCGGCCCTCGATCTTGAGGCTGGTGGCGCCGGAGTCGATCAGGTCATCCAGGTGCTCCATCATGCACATGTCCTGCGAGTTGAACAGGTACGTGCCCTCTTTGGTCTCCTCGACCGGGAAGTACTGGCCGGGACGCTTCTCCTCGACCAGCGAGTACTTCCAGCGGCACGGCTGCGCGCATTCGCCGTGGTTGCCGTCGCGACCGGTCAGATAGTTGGAGATCAGGCAGCGTCCGGAGAACGCCATGCACATCGACCCGTGCACGAAGCATTCGACGTCCATGTCGTCGGGAATGTTGGCGCGGATGTCTCGCACGGCCTGCAGATCCATCTCGCGGGCGAGCACGACGCGTCTGGCGCCGAGGTCGTACAGCGCGTTGGCGGCACCGTAGTTCGTGACGCCCGCCTGCGTGGAGACGTGCAGTTCCAGCTCGGGGGCGACGCTATGCGCGGTCATGAGCACGCCGATGTCGGTGACGATCAGCGCATCCACACCGGTGCCGGCCAGCTGGCTGATGTATTCCTGGATGGCCCTGACCTCGTTGTTGCGCGGCAGCACGTTGCAGGTCACATATACGCGGGCGCCCCGCGCATGGGCGTAGCGGGCGCCCTCTTCGAAGTCCTCCAGGCTCAGGTTCTTCGGAGCACTTCTCATGCCGAACGCCTTGCCGCCGCAATATACGGCGTCGGCCCCGTAATCGACCGCAGCCTTCAGCCCGCGCAGGTTGCCCGCCGGAGCCAGCACTTCCGGCTTACGCCGGGCCATTCGTTGTTGATATTCAAGCACCCCACCAGTGTAGTGCATGGAATCTGGTGCCAATGTCGCGCCTCTGACATCAGGCGTCAAGTACCCCCCCCTAACAAAATCCGCTCCCGGCGAGTTCTAGTGATCGTTGCAACACCTGACCTACCGCAAGGAGGGTCAGGTGACCGGGAGCCACCGAAACGAAGACCGTGGCGGGGAACGCCGTTGGACGTTCAACGGCGTCGAATATCCGACGAGGAAGCTGATGTGCGCGGCGAGGCGCGAGGAGTACGTGCGTCTGCTGGACGAGAAGGGCATGAACTTCACCCAAGCCGCCCATGCGGTCGGGGTCTCCAAGCGCACCGGCAAGGTATGGCGCAACGGGCGCACCCGCGCCACCGGGAGGAACGAAAAGGCAAGCATGGACTGGTATCGTTCCACCATGGACAAACCCAAACGGATCCACGCGCGCTACCTCAATCAGGAGGAGCGCATCCCGATCGCCGACCGGCTGCGCCCGGGCGATTCGATCCGCGCCATCGCCCGGCTGCCGGGACGCGACCCCGGCACGGTCAGCCGCGAGATCGAGCGCAACAGGAACCCCGGGACCGGCGACTGCGAGCCCTGCCGCGCCCAGCAGAAGGCGGCCGGCCGGCTCAAACGCCCCAGACCGCGCAAGGCGGCCGACGGCACGCCGTTGTGGGCGGAGATACCGGCCGGGTTGCGCAGGCATTGGAGCCCGGAGCAGATAGCCAACCGGCCGAGGCGGAGGACCGGGCGGTCCCCGGCCACTGGGAGGGCGACCTCATCACCGGCACCCGCAACCAAAGCGCGATCGGCACGCTCGTCGAGCGCACGACCAGGTTCACGATCCTGCTCCACCTGCCCCATGGGCACGACGCCGAACACGTCCAGCGGACCATCATCGACAAAATGGCCTCGCTGCCCGAACTCCCGCGCAATTCGCTGACCTGGGACCAGGGAGCGGAACTCGCCCTGCACAAACGGATCGGCGCCTCGCCGGACATGGCCGTCTACTTCTGCGACCCGCACTCCCCGTGGCAGCGCGGCACCAACGAGAACACCAACGGCCTGTTGCGCCAATACTTCCCCAAGGGCACCGACCTATCCAAATACCCCGAGGACTACCTCGACGCGGTCGCCGAGGAACTCAACGACCGGCCACGCAAGACCCTCGGCTACATGAAACCAAGCGAGAAGATCATCGAACTGCTCGACGCCGCGTGATAGCCTCAACAACCGACAACGTGGCCATGGAAGGCCGCTCAAACCTCAGGTGCTGCAACCACCACTAGAATCCACCTCATGCAACGCATGACTGGGGTGGCCATGCCCTGGAGTCGCAAGACTCCAGTGAGACTACAAAAGCAGGCTCTCAAAACTCGCGGATAGACAAGGAAAACCGCTATTCCACCGGTGTATCTGCGAGTTTTGAGAGCCTGTCGCCTTAAAGCCTCACAAGCTCGTCGGGGGTGAGCTCCAAATCGCCGGCATGCAGGCTGTCGAGGATGGTCTCGGGGCGGTGGGCGCCGGGGATGACGAAGACATGGTCGCCCTTGGCGAGCTCCCACGCGAGCACGACCTGCTGGTAGGAGACGCCACGAGCCGCCGCGATCTCGCGGAACGGGTCGAACTTGGTTTCGTCCTTGGGCTTGCGGAAGCCGCCCAGCGGGCTCCAGCACACGAAGTTCAGACCGACTTTCGCCGTGTATTCCAGCGTATCGGCGGTGTCGAGGTAGATCGGCGAGTACTGGTTCTGCACGGCGATGAGCTTGTCGCCGAGTATGCCGCGCGCGATGTCGATCTGCTCGATGGAAGCGTTGGAGATGCCGGCCTCCTGCGCCACGCCCTCGTCCACCAGCTGCTTGATGGCTTCGACGGACTCGTTGTACGGCACCTTCGGGTCGGGGCGATGGAAGTAGAGCAGGTCAATCGTGTCGACGCCGAGCGCGAGCGCGCTCTCCTTGCCGCGCTTGATCAGGTTTTCGGGGCGCCCGTCCACGTCCCAGGTGGGGCGGCCGTCGGTGAAGTTGCGGAAATGACCGACCTTGGTGGCGATGGTGACCTCGTCCTTCGAGCCGTTCCAAGAGGCCATGGCCTCGCGGATCAGCTTTTCGCCGGTCTGCTCTTCGCCGCCGGAGCAGTAGTAGGCCCAAGCCGTGTCGAGGTGACGGCAGCCGGCGTCGAGTGCGGCGTGGATGGTCTCGATGCCCTTATCGTGGCCGAGGTTGTTCTCGATGGTCAGCGGCATTTCGCCGAGGCCGATGGCGGTGGTGCCGAACGGACCGAGGTTGCGGTGCAGTACCATGTGCATCTCCTTGATGGTCATATAGTGTCGCCCTCCACAATACGCCGAGGCCGCGGCGGATACGACCCCGGTAGCAGCGAACGGTTCTCAATAAGAAACGTGCGAGGATTCCGCACAATTTCGCACAATCGCACAAATAGGCAAAGTCCCGGAATTCCAGGGCTCAGCCGATTTTGATGTTCATTTCGGCCGACAGCAGGCTCGCACCTTTCTTATTGAGAACCGTTCGCTGCTACAAATCCGCCCGGAGACCGCTCATGTGACTATCCCCACATTTCACGCCGACACCAAAAATCCACCATCGCCCAAAATCGGCATCATCCCAACGAAACACTACATATAGTGACCACACACTGCGCGCGACACGACTTGTAGGGGTTCTTGACTGCAAATTACAACGCTGTAGTCTGAGCGAGTCAACACGTTCACCCCAGCGCATCAAGGGAGCAACATGACCGTCACCGTGTTCACCAAACCGTATTGCCCGCAGTGCGACGCCACCAAGCGCCAGCTCACCAAGCAGGGCGTGATTTTCGAGACCGTGAACCTGGAGCAGAATCCGGAGACCCTGGCACAGCTGCAGCAGGCCGGCTTCCAGCAGGCTCCCGTCGTGATCACCCCCGATGCATCCTGGACCGGCTACCGCCCGGACCTGATTCGCGAGCTGGCCAAGAAACTGGCCAAGAAGACCGCGCCGGTGGCCGCATGAACGGCCGCGCCCCCGCCACCCCCGGCACGCCCCAGCCTCATCCGCGCAGCACCCCGATCGACCTGACCGCCGCGCACGCCATCCCCGCCGCCGACAGCACCACGCCCAGCACCCCCGAGCAGCCGGCCGGCAACACGGTCGAGCACATCGGCGCAGTCGTGTACTTCTCCTCCGCCTCCGAGAACACGGCCCGGTTCATCGAGTCCTGCCAGCTGAGCGGCATCGGCATCGCCGTGTACCGCATCCCCCTCAAGCCGGGCTCGGCGCCGCTCAACGTGCGCGAGCCGTACGTGCTGATGGTGCCGACCTACGGCGGCGGCGACGCGAAAAAGGCCGTGCCGCCGCAAGTGAAGCGCTTCCTCAACAATCCAGCGAACCGCGCGTGGATCCGCGGCGTGGTCGCGTCCGGCAACACCAATTTCGGCACCGCATACTGCGCGGCAGGTGACATCATCGCCGCGAAATGCCGCGTGCCGTTCCTCTACCGTTTCGAGCTTATGGGCACGCGCGAAGACACGCGCAAGGTGCGCGATGGACTCGTGCGCTTCTTCCGGGACCACCGCGGCTGAACGCGCCACAATCACCGTTATTCCAGTTACTCCAAGGGAAAACTATACTCATGACTGACTTCACCGACACCGAGCTGCCGCTCGACAACACCACCGACACCACTGTCGAGCAGTACGATCCGGCGCACGACTACCATGCGCTCAACGCGATGCTGAACCTGTACGACGCCGATGGGCGCATCCAGTTCGGTAAGGACAAGGCCGCCGAACGCGAATACGTCACCGGCCACGTGGCCACGAACACGAAGCGCTTCGAATCCACCGGCGAGCGCCTGCGCTACCTGATCGACCACCAGTATTACGCCCCGGCGGTGTTCGAACGCTACTCCCCCGAGTTCCTGGACGACTTCTACGCGCACGCCGAATCCTCCGGATTCGAGTTCGGCACGTTCCTGGGCGCGTTCAAGTTCTACACGTCATACGCGCTGAAGACGTTCGACGGCAAACTGTATCTGGAGGACTTCCCGCAGCGTTGCGCGGCGGTCGCGCTCGAATTGGCGGCCGGCAGCGAGCAGCGGGCCGTCGAATACCTCGACGAGATGCTCTCCGGCGCGTTCCAGCCGGCCACGCCGACGTTCCTGAACCTCGGCAAGGCGCAGCGCGGCGAGGCGGTCAGCTGCTTCCTCGTGCGCATCGAAGACAGCATGGAGTCGATCTCGCGCGGCATCAACGCGGCCCTGCAGCTGTCGAAGCGCGGCGGCGGCGTGGCGCTGCTGCTCAGCAATCTTCGCGAGCTCGGCGCCCCGATCAAGCACATCGAGAACCAGTCGAGCGGCGTGATCCCGGTCATGAAGCTGCTGGAGGACTCGTTCTCGTACGCGAACCAGCTTGGCGCGAGGCAGGGCGCCGGCGCGGTGTACCTCAATGCGCATCATCCGGACATCCTGCGCTTCCTCGACACGAAGCGCGAGAACGCCGACGAGAAGATTCGCATCAAATCACTGGCGTTGGGCGTCGTAATCCCGGACGTCACGTTCGAGCTGGCCAAGAAGAAGGCCAAGATGGCGCTGTTCAGCCCGTATGACGCGGAGCGCGTGTACGGCAAGCCGTTCGCCGACATTTCCGTCACCGAGCATTACGACGAGATGGTGGCCGACGACCGCATCAGGAAAACCTATATCGACGCGCGCGAGTTCTTCACGACGCTGGCCGAAATCCAGTTCGAATCCGGCTACCCGTACATCGTGTTCGAGGACACGGTGAACCGCGCGAACCCGATCGCCGGGCGCATCACGATGTCGAACCTGTGCTCCGAAATCCTGCAGGTGCAGGAGGCGAGCTCCTACAACGAGGACCTGACCTACTCGCACGTCGGGCGCGACGTGTCCTGCAACCTCGGCTCGCTGAACATCGCCAAGGCGATGGACGCGGGCCTGGCCGGCACCGTCGAGACGGCGATTCGCGCCCTGACGTCGGTGTCCGAGCACACGCGCATCGACGCGGTGCCCTCGATCCGCCGCGCGAACGATGAAGGGCACGCAATCGGCCTGGGACAGATGAACCTGCACGGTTTCCTCGCCCGCGAGGGCATCCAGTATGGTTCCGAGGAAGCGCTCGACTTCACCGACATGTATTTCATGACGGTCGCCTACCACGCCTACCGCGCCTCGCACACGCTGGCCGTCGAGCACGGCACGGCGTTCCGCGGTTTCGCCGATTCGGCGTACGCCAAGCCGGCCGGCGAGGGCAATTATTTCGACAAGTACACCGACGGCCGCCGATCCCTCGCCCCGCGCACCGAACTCGTGCGCGCCCTGTTTGAGCGTTTCGGCGTCGCGATCCCGACCGAGGCCGACTGGGCCGAGCTGCGCGACGACATCCTGCGCGACGGCATCTACAACCAGAACCTGCAGGCTGTGCCGCCCACCGGCTCGATCTCGTACATCAACCATTCCACCTCGTCGATCCACCCGATCGCCTCCAAGATCGAGATCCGCAAGGAAGGCAAGCTCGGGCGCGTCTACTACCCGGCCGCCTACATGACCAACGAGAACCTCGAATACTACAAGGACGCCTACGAAATCGGCTGGAAAGCCATCGTCGACACCTACGCCGAAGCCACGCAGCATGTGGACCAGGGACTCTCGCTCACGCTGTTCTTCCCCGACACCGCCACCACCCGCGACCTCAACAAGGCCCAGATCTACGCCTGGCGCAAGGGCATCAAGACCCTCTACTACATCCGCATCCGCCAGCAGGCGCTGGAAGGGACCGAGGTGCAAGGCTGCGTCTCCTGCACGCTCTGAGGAATCGATGGATGATGTATGCGTATACCGCCTTTCTTCGGCGCTCGACGTACCTTCGTACGCCTTCGGCCTCAGACGGCGGTCTCCACACACGTCATCCACCGATTCCCCTCCACAGCCTTGCGCACGCCCGCAACTCAAGGAACCCACATGTCGCCAATGATCTACCGGCTCATACTCCGCCTGACCGCGCCGGAGGAGTTTGAAGACAAACCCGCCGACGACGAGATCGACGTCATCCGAAAGAACGTAACAGACCACCCCAACAACGAAAGACAGACAACCATGGCACCAATCTCCGTACCGCGCAAACCGCTCAAGCTCATCGACCGCGTCTCCGCGATCAACTGGAACCGTCTGGAGGACGAGAAGGACCTCGAAGTATGGGACCGCCTGACCGGCAACTTCTGGCTGCCCGAGAAGGTCCCCGTCTCCAACGACATCCCCAGCTGGCAGAAGATGAGTGACGACGAGCACACGCTCACCATGCACGTGTTCACCGGACTCACGCTACTCGACACGATTCAGGGCACAGTCGGCGCGGTCTCGCTGATTCCCGACGCGCTCACCCCGCACGAGGAGGCCGTGTACACGAACATCGCGTTCATGGAGTCCGTGCACGCCAAAAGCTATTCGAGCATCTTCTCGACGCTGTGCTCCACCAAGGAGATCGACACGGCGTTCGACTGGAGCGAGCGCAACGAGTTCCTGCAGAAGAAGGCCGAAATCGTGCTCGACTACTACGAGGGCGACAGTCCGCTGAAGCGCAAGGTCGCCTCCACGCTGCTCGAATCGTTCCTCTTCTACTCCGGCTTCTACCTGCCGATGTATTTCTCGGCGCACGCGAAGCTGACGAACACGGCCGACGTGATCCGTCTGATCATCCGCGACGAGGCCGTGCACGGGTATTACATAGGCTACAAGTATCAGCGCGGGCTTGAGCGGGTGAGCGACGCGAAGCGCGAGGAGATGCGCGAGTACACGTACAACCTGCTCAACGAGCTGTACGACAACGAGGTGGAATACACCGAGTCGCTGTACGAGCGTGTGGGACTGACCGACGACGTGGAGAAGTTCCTGCGCTACAACGGCAACAAGGCCCTGATGAACCTCGGGTATCCGGCGCTGTTCCCGGCCGAGGCGTGCGACGTGAACCCGGCGATTCTGGCGGCGCTGTCGCCGAACGCCGACGAGAACCACGACTTCTTCTCCGGCTCCGGCTCGTCCTACGTGATGGGCAAGGCCGAGGAGACCGACGACGAGGACTGGGACTTCTGACGGATGTGTGCCCTCGCACGGTGGCTGAAATTGCGTCACCGTGCGAGGGCGCACAGCGTGACGGTACCCTGAAAACCGTTGCAAATACTGGGCTCTAGCAACACCGTCACTGTGAGAGGGCACATACAGTGACGGTGGCCTCACACAGTGACGCTTTGAGCGGTACCCCTGCGCCCCTCAGCGCGACGGTTCTTTGCATGAGGGGCTATCAACCGTTGGAATCGCACCGGTTACGCGCGTAGGCGTTCGCCAGCGGAGTGACGGCGCTGACGGCCACGTTCACGACCGTGCTGAACCGCGGCGACCACGCGATCTTCTCCGACACGGCCGGCACGCTGCTGTCGGTGGACAATACGTTCATCTCGCCGTTCAACGCATGGCTCATCAACCGCGGCTTAGTCACGCTGCCGCTGCGCATGAGGCAGCACAACGCCTCGGCCCAGGCCATCGCCGAACACCTGCAATCACTGCCGCAGGTGCGGTTCGTGGCGTATCCGGGGCTCGAATCGCACCCGCATCACGCATTCGCCGCCAGCCAGCTCGCCCGCCCGGACGCCGGTTTCGGCGGGGTACTCACGTTCGGACTGAACACCGACCATGACGGACACAACCGTTTCGTCAGCAAACTCAACGTCATCACGTCGGCGGTGTCGCTCGGCCATGACGAAAGCCTCATCGTGTTACTGGGCGAAGACGACGAACGGCAGTACCTGTATCCGCCCGGGTTCCATCAGGGTTTCTTCCGTCTCGCCGTCGGTCTGGAGGATATGGACGACCTGATTCGCGACATCGACCACGCGCTTAGCTGAGGTCACGCTCTCAAAACTCGCAGATAGAGGGGCTTTTCAGTCGAGAAGCCCCTCTATCTGCGAGTTTTGAGAGCGTGACTTCAGCGGCCTCCGAAAGATCCGCCGCCAATGCCGCCGGAGGAGCCCCCGAAACCGCCACCGCCCGAGAACGAACCGCCCGAGATACCGCCGAAACCGCCACCACCGGACGTCGCCGCGTGGATGACGGAGCCGATCTCGGAGAAACCGGCATTCAGCCGCGCGCCGAAGTCACCAAAGTTCGCGCTGAACGACGCCGGGTCGAAACCACCGCCGACGCCGCCGGCACCCGCCCCGGCGGTCGGACCTCCCATATAGCCATACCCGTACGGGCGGTAGCTCCAGTACAGCAGCGAGCCGGCGCCATGCGCGTCCAGCCATTGCGGATCGGTCACCTGCGGGTACGCCTTGGCGAACTCCGCCATCACGCGGTCCGAAATGCCGAACGCCGCGGCATACACCAGATACCGGTCCCACAGCACCATGTCGGCCACCCCGCGGTCACTGAAATTGCTGAAATCCTGCAGATACCGGTACAGTCCCTGCACCTGTCCCGCATACCGTTGGCCGGAAGACGTCAGCACGCTGGACGCAGCATATGAGCACACGACGATCGACAGCATCATGATCGGTGCGGAAATGATCAGCGCCAGTGCAATATTGCCGCCGAACACCGCGATGATGCCGGAGACCAGCGCCAGTGCGGCGCCGAGGCCGCCCATCCAGCTGGCCAGCGTGCCGCCGTTGCGCGTCGCTCCAAGCATCGCGAACTCGGACGAGCACGCTTCGGTGAACAGGTTCAGCGCCTTGTACCCGTTCTTCCAGTCCTCGCAATGCCGCTTCATGCCGTCCAGATCGAACACGGGAGATCCGACGCGCTTGGAGACCTTCTGCATCAGGCTCAGCGCGGCACGCTCGCTCTGGCTCAGGTTGAGCTCCCGCTCCGCGTCCTTGTCGAATCCCGCCGGCAGCAGCACTATGGTCATCGTCTTGCCCAGCGACTTCGCCTTGCCCTCGTCGGCGCCAATCATGCCGGCCAGCCGCACGTTGTCGGCATTGCTCATATCGATGCCCCGGTACAGGCTCGACGGACCCGGATAGATGGCGATCGCCTTCTTCGAGGCGAGCGACAGCATCGTCGCCGTCATCTGCAGCGAGTCGACACTGCCCTTGGACAGTCCCATGACATCCGCCATCTTCGCGGCCGAGGCAGGGCTCATGTCCGGCGGCTCACGCCAGTATTCGATGTCGCCGTGGTATTGGGATTCGCGATAGCTGCGCACCGCCGCGACCATGCCGATGACGAACAGCGCCAATCCGGCGAGGACTACTGCGATCCACAAGGCCACGCGCACGCGGGCCGGGCCGGCCTGCTGTTGCCGCCACGCGATTTCCTGCTGGTCTTCGGATTGCTTCAGCTTCGGCAGGTACGTGCGGCCGGTCTGCTGGCGCACCCACGCGGCATCGCCCTGCCGCCATCCGGACGGAGGCTTGACGGCGGAGGCGTCGTAGGCCGCCACCACGTCGAGATACTGCCCGGCGCGAACATCGGACGCACTGAAACGCAGCGAGCCGTCGTCCATCCGGGAGGTTTCGGAGACGCCGGCGTAGTGCAGCCATGCCCAGCTGCTGGAGGCGTCGATGCCGTCGGGGAAGCGCACAATTCCGGTGACCTTGCCGATGGGGATCAGGTTGCTGTCACCGAACGGCTCCCACTGCCACGATGCCACGTCCTTGTAGAGCGTGGTGCCGCCGTGGAGCGTCATCGTCACGTCGAACTTGAGACTGCTGGCTTTTTTGGTCGCGGGGATGTTCCAGCCGATCTCCACGTCTTTCGACCGCCGCGAGGTCGTGTTGTCGCTGATCTCGTACCCGTCCTTGGCGGGATCGAACGGCTGGGGGTTCTCGGCCCCGTCGGTCACGTCCGCGATGTACCAGTGCCCGGCGTATTCGCGGTCCCATGACGTATCGGAATGGTCGGCCGGCGATGCCAGCGCGCCCTGCTCATAGTTTTCGCCGGCGGTGACGTTGCGCACGCTGATGTCGGTGATGTTGGTCAGGCCGTCCTCTCGCAGCGTGTACTTCTGGTACAGCTGCCGCCATGGTGTGTCGCCGTCGCGCGTGCGGAGCTTCATGTCGATGTGCTGGGTAACCTTCAGGCTGCCGTCGGCTTGAACCGCGACGTCATAGTCCAGCGTGCGGTAGCTCAGGTCGGGCGAGCTTCCGCTCAGCATCAGGCCGGCGCCGATGACGATGGCGAAGACGACGAGTGTGCCGGCCAACGCCGTTGCCAGCGAGCGGAGCAGACGTTTCAGGTTCATGGCGATCTCCAATGATCAGCAGCGGCGATGGTTCCGGCGGTCGGTGACGTCGGGCGTCAGAAACGCACCTGCGGCACCTGGCGGGACCCCTCGTCGGCCTGGAAGTACTGTGCCTGCTCGAAGTGGAACATACCGGCGATGATGTTGCTCGGCACCGTCTCGATCTTGGTGTTGTACTTGAGCACCACATCGTTGTAGAACTGCCGCGCGTAGGCGATCTTCGTCTCCAGGTCCTTGAGCTGCGCCTGCAGATCCATGAAGTTCTGGTTCGCCTGCAGCTGCGGGTACGCCTCCATGGTCGCCTGCAGGTTGAACAGCGCGCGGGACAGCGCGTTTTCGGCGGCGGCACGCTCGACGGTGGTCGCGTTCGGGTTCGCCGCGGCCGCGACGGCTCCGGCGCGCGCCTGGGTCACCTGGGTCAGCACGGAGGATTCATGCCCGGCGTACCCCTTGACCGTTTCGACCAGGTTCGGTATCAGGTCGGCGCGCTGCTTGAGCTGCACGTCGATCTGTGCCCAGCCGTTCTTCACGCGATTGCGCAGCGCGACCAGCGCGTTGTAGGCACCGACCGCCCACAGCAACAGCGCGATGATGACGACGATGACTATCGCCAGAATGATCCACCCCATGTGCACTCCTTCGTATCGTTGTTGCCGCCATTGAAGCATGACTATGTGAAATGATACGTCACCGTGTCGCCGTCCATGTCCTTCACTCCGCACGGTATCATCAAAGGACGTGGCCGCCCTCGCCGGCGTCGCGCAGAGCACCGTGTCGTATGTCATGAGCGGCAACCGGCCGATCTCGCAGAAGACGCGGGACAAAGTCGAGAAGGCGATGCGGGAGCTCGGCTACGTGCCCGACGCGCACGCCCGGGCCATGATCAGCAACCGCTCGTACATCATCGGTCTGCTCACCGAAACCACGGAGACCACGCAAGGCGCGGAGCTGTTCCCCATCCTGCGGGCCATCCGCGCCACCGCGAAGGAACACGGCTACGACCTCATCCTGATGTCATCGACCTGCACGACCGAAGACCTCGCCGACATGCGTCGGCTGGGCAAAGGCAACCTCGTCGACGCATTCATCATGCTGGACATCCGGCATCATGACGGGCGTCTGAAATCCGCAATGAAACTCGGCCTGCCCATCGTGCCGTACGGCGACCCCGAGTTTCCGTTCATCAACATCTTCGACCGGGAGAGCGTCATATGCGCCGAACGGCATGGGATACAGCTGGAGCGGTTCGAGGCAAAGGACACGCGCTGGCAATCGTTCGAGCCGCTGACAGGGAAGTTCCCGGAGTGGAAGGGCAACGGCGTATGCATTTACACCCGCTCGCCGCGGACGCTTGCGTGGATAGAGCAGATGATGCTGCTCACCGGCGTCGCCCCAGGCAAGGACATCGGACTGATCGGCGAGGGCGGTCGAAGTCGCCATCGAGCAGATCGAAGGCAAGGAATTCGAGCCCGGCGTAGAACGCACGCCGCCGAGATTCACCCGCCGCGAGACCACGATTCTCGGATTCGCGGGCTGAGGCCGCACAAGGGGCATGCGGCCTTTGCCGCAGGCCACATCCGGAAACGGTGCCGCCTCACCTACCGTGGCGAATGCCCCGCCAGGCCGGATCATCCCCAAATTACGGGTTGAAATTGTCGATATCTGTGATTCCCCGTGCGAAATCGCCGTTTTAGGGCCCGAAAGCGGCGATTTGACACGGGGAATTGCGAATAACGACAATTTCAACCCGTAATTTGACGTGCAGGATGGGCGCGCGGCACAGAAAACACAAAAACGGGGAGCCCCGTGATGGGGCTCCCCGTAAGTGAGGCGCAGGCTACCCGCGTTGGCTCAGAGGACGCCGGTTCTCGGACATCGAGCCGTTAGCGCGAGCGGCCATGCTGCAAGAGATCAGTTCTCGAACGGATCGAAGTCGCGACGCACGCGGCGGCGCGGACGCTCGGAGCGCTCCACGCGGTCGGCGCGGTACTCGTCGTAGTTCTCGTCGGTCGCGTAACGCGGGTTGCGATCGTAACCGCCACGACGGCCACCACGGCGATCATCGGAACGGCCGCCACGGCGGTCGTCGCGATCGTAATCGCGGTCGTCACGGTCGGAACGGCGACGCGGACGGTCATCGCGGTCATAGCCGCGGTCGTCACGGTCGTCGTAGTCGCGGTCGGAACGACGACGGCGCGGTCGATCGTCGAAATCGTCATCGCGGTCGTCACGGCGGGAGGAGCGACGCGGACGGTCGTCGTAGTCGCGGTCGTCACGGCGGTCATCGCGGTCGGAACGGCGACGCGGGCCTCCGCGGCGGTCACCACGGTCGCCACGGTCGTCACGACGACCACGGCCGGCGTTGTTCTCCTGGTCCTCGAAACCGGGGATGGCGAGCGAGATCTTGCCGCGGTCATCCACGCCCTGCACGACGACCTCGACGGTGTCGCCTTCCTTGAGCACATCCTCGACGGCGTCGATGCGCTCGCCGTTGGCGAGGTTGCGGATCTGCGAGATGTGCAGCAGGCCGTCGGTGCCCGGGGTGAGGTTGACGAACGCGCCGAACGACGTGGTCTTGACGACCTTGCCGTTGTAGGTCTCGCCGGCTTCCGGCACGTGCGGGTTGGCGATCTGGTCGATGATGGCCTTGGCCTTCTCGGCCGCTTCGCCGCCTTCGGAGGAGATGAACACGGTACCGTCATCCTCGATGGCGATCTCGGCGCCGGTGTCCTCCTGGATCTGGTTGATCATCTTGCCCTTCGGCCCGATAATCTCGCCGATCTTGTCGACCGGAACGGTGGTGGTGATGATGCGCGGGGCGTACTCGCTCATCTCGGCCGGGCCGTCGATGCACTCGTTGATGAGGTCGAGGATCGTGGTGCGGGCCTCGTGAGCCTGCTGCAGGGCACCAGCCAGGATATCGGCCGGAATGCCGTCAAGCTTGGTGTCGAGCTGCAGGGCGGTGATGAACTCGGAGGTGCCGGCGACCTTGAAGTCCATGTCGCCGAACGCGTCCTCGGCGCCCAGGATGTCGGTGAGCGTCTTGAAGACGTGCTGGCCATCGACGTCACCGGAGACCAGACCCATCGCGATACCCGCGACCGGGGCCTTCAGCGGCACGCCGGCGGCGAGCAGCGACAGCGTGGAGGCGCACACGGAGCCCATCGAGGTGGAACCGTTGGAACCGATGGCCTCGGAGACCTGACGGATGGCGTACGGGAACTCCTCGCGGCTTGGCAGCACCGGCACGATGGCCTTCTCGGCGAGGGCACCGTGGCCGATCTCGCGGCGCTTCGGGGAGCCGACGCGGCCGGTCTCACCGGTGGAGTACGGCGGCATCTCGTAGTTGTGCATGTAGCGCTTGGACTGCGGGCCGGAAAGCGCGTCGATCTGCTGCTCCATCTTGAGCATGTTCAGCGTGGTGACGCCCAGAATCTGGGTCTCGCCGCGCTGGAACAGGGCGGAGCCGTGCACGCGCGGCACGATGTCCACCTCGGCGGACAGGGTGCGGATGTCGCGCAGGCCACGGCCGTCGATGCGGTAGTCCTCGGTGAGGATGCGGCGGCGCACGATCTGGCGCTGCAGCTCCTTGAACGCGTTGCCGAGTTCCTTCTCCTTCTCGGCATCGTCCATGTCGGTGAACTCGTTCGCGAGCACCTCACGCACGTGCTCCTTGATCTCGTGGATGCGGTCCTGGCGCGGCAGCTTCTCCGCGATGGACAGTGCCTCGTTGAGGTCCTCGTGGGCGATCTCGTCGATGCGGGCGTACAGCTCGTCGGTGTACTCGGGGAACAGCTGGAAGTCCTTGGTCTCCTTGGCTGCCTTCTCCTTGAGCTCGTTCTGGGCTTCACAGATCACCTTGATGAACGGCTTGGCGGCTTCGAGACCCTGCGCGACGACTTCCTCGTCCGGCTTGATCTGGCCCTCGTCGTAGATGAGGTGCCAGGCGTTCTTGCCGGCACCGGCTTCGATCATGGCGATGGCGACGTCACCGTTCTCGATGACACGGCCGGCGACCACGATCTCGAACACGGCGCGCTCACGCTCGCTCCAGCGCGGGAAGGCGACCCACTGGCCGTCGATCAGCGCCAGACGCACGCCGGAGACCGGGCCTTCGAACGGCAGGCCGGAGATCATCGTCGAAGCGGAGGCCGCGTTCAGGGCGATGACGTCGTAGGCGTCGTCGGGATCGATGGACAGCACGGTCTCCACGACCTGCACTTCGTTGCGCAGCGTGTGCGGGAACAGCGGGCGCAGCGGACGGTCGATGATACGGCACGCCAGGATCGCCTCGGAGCTCGGGCGGCCTTCACGGCGGAAGAACGAGCCCGGGATCTTGCCCGCGGCGTACATCTTCTCCTCCACGTCGACGGTCAGCGGGAAGAAGTCGTAGTTCTCCTTCGGGCTGGAACCGGCGGTGGTGGTGGACAGAATCATCGAATCATCGTCAAGATAGGCTGCCACCGCGCCATCCGCCTGCTGTGCGAGACGACCCGTCTCGAAGCGCAGGGTTCGTTTTCCGAACGAACCATTGTCAATAACGGCCTCCACGGCCTTGATTTCGGGACCCTCCATAGGGTTCCTCCTTTTTTGTTCTATTGTCTGCTGATATCTGTAATCCACATCGAGACGCCGAAATCCCGATTTGTTCAAGCTTGTCGGCTTTTCTCATTGACGCGGCCCGTCCCGGACCGCACCCGTTCATTCCAGATTCTTCTTCATCATCGGCCCTCAACCGCCGGGCCACAGTATGTCATCCGCGAATTCGCAACATCCTCATCCACATGCCGATATGCAAAACGCCCGAGCAAGGAATGCCCGGGCGGAAGTTCTCTTATCGACGGAGACCGAGACGCTCAATCAGGGAACGGTAACGGTTGATGTCGACGCGCTTGAGGTAATCAAGCATACGACGACGGTCACCGACCATGAGCAGCAGACCACGACGGGAGTGGTGATCGTGCTTGTGCTCCTTCAGGTGCTCGGTCAGGTCGGCGATACGCTTGCTCAGCAGCGCGACCTGGACCTCGGGGGAACCCGTGTCGCCTTCGTGCGTCGCGTACTTGGTGATGATTTCCTGCTTTTCTTCAGCCGTAAGTGCCACGGCATCCTCCTTATGGTTGCTGCGCGGTGCACCCGGCTTTATGCCGGTGCGCTCTCTATCCGCGGGCGAAACACGCCAATGGGATAGTATAGGCAAGGGGTCGGACTACTTCCGGCCTTTCGCGGCAGGGTCTCACACCGCCGTCAGCAATCCGCCGAACAGCACAATGAGCAGCGCCGCGGTCTCGATGGCGAAGAACAGGATGAACGAAGCCCAGCTGCGCGTCAGCACGTTCAGCGGAGAGTCCTTCTTGATGAGGATCAGCAGGCCGACCCACACGACCGCATACACCGCCACGCCGACCCCGGCCGCAATGATTCCCAGATTCGCCGCATTCGGCAGCTGCGCGGAGTCGCCGTACACCACGTACGTGGAGTACCAGAAATTCAGTTTGAGCAGGCTCAGGCCGGCGATGAACTGTTCGGCGGCCAGCCCGACCACGAACACGATGCGGCACAGCCAGTTGCGCGACTCCACCACGGCGAGACCGAGTCCGGTGAACGTTGTCAGCGTCACGGTCCACGACACGAAGGCCACGCCGCGCGGGGTGAACAGGTTCAGATGGGTGATCAGCCATTGCGTGTGGCCGACCGCCAGGGAGCGTCCGAGCCAGTACGGCGCGATGATGGCGGCCAGCACCGCCACGATGAACACCGCCCATGGCACCGGGTGCGACTGCCGCCGCTCGATATCGGCCAGAGACAGGTCGGTCACCGGGATGGATGGGTCCGGATGCTTGGAAACGTCAACGGTTTCGACGTGGTCACCGACCAGTTCCGTCGCCTCGTTGTTATTGGTTTCGTCCGCCATGTTCGCCTCGCTCGCCATATGTTCTTTACTGACTTCCATGCACGACAATACGGGCTGAAATAGACGGAATCCGGGATTCACCGTACAATATCGCCGTTTCGGCACCGCGAAACGTACCATTTCGTACGGGGAATCTTGGATTCCGGCCATTTCAGCCCGTAATTGCCAGCGTCGTCCGGGCCGGCGCCCCGGCTCTCACGAGCGAGGGCGACCGCCCGGACTCATGCCGAATCAGCCGATCCGCTTGCGCAGGCCGGCCATCGTCACGCCCGCCGCGGCCAACATCGTCATTGCGGCGATGAGACCGAAGACGTCGGCGCCCGTGTTGGACAGCTTGCCGTCGGCGCCGGGCTTGCTGACACCCGGCTTCTCGCCGGGCTTGTTCTCGCCAGGCTTCTCGCCAGGCCGCTCCGGCTCGGTGCCGTCGCTCTTGACCAGGCCCTTGATGGCCTTGTCGAGCGCAGCGCGCAGCGCGGTGTAGGTGGCGGGATCGTCCTCACCGTTCGGGTCGGCCTTCAGCTGCTTGCTCAGGGCCTCATACGCGACGGTGAACTTGGCATAGCTGTCCTTGGTGTACTCGGAGGCCTTGCCCGCGTAAGGCTCGGCGTCGTTCAGCGCGAGCTGCGCGTAGTCGCGTGCGGACTGGTCGTAGCGCAGCGTGGACTTCGCGGCGGTGTAGGCCGCTTCCAGCGCCTCGCCGTCGGCCTTCGCCAGATCGTCGGCGTTGGCCAGCGCGGCGGCGAAGTCGTCGTACGCGGACTGGTACTTGTTGTAGCTCGCCTCGGTGTAGGTGGCATCGTCGTTGGAGACGTGCTCGGCCTTCAGCTGGTCGGCGGTCTTCGCCGTGTACCGTTCGACACCCTTCATCGCCGATTCGAGCGCGGCGACGGCGGCGTCGACCTTGGCCTGCGTGGCGTCCTGGTCGGCAGCGACGGCCTTGGCGGCGGCAATCGCGCCGGCGAGAGCCTCGCGGCTCGACTTGGTCCAGTCGGCGGAGTCGACCTTCTCGGCTTCGGCGACCTTGGCGTTCAGCGCGTCCTTGGTCACCGTACCGGGTTCGTCGATCTTGGTGGCGGACAGGTCGTACACCTTCCACCACTTGGAGGTCTGGGCCAGGTTGGTGATGCGCACGGCCTTGACGGTCGCGGCGGAGTCCAGCGTGAAGATCTGCTTCTGGTTGCCGTTCACGTCGCCGATCTTGGTCCAGTTGCCATCTGCATCCTGGTATTCGATCTTGCCGTTGACGATCGTGTCACCGCCCTTTTCCGCCTGGATGAAGCGGAACTCCTTGGCCTTGCGGGCCTCGGCGTAGGTGACGGTGAGGGTGGCGTTGGCCTTGACGCAGTCGCAGCCGGCGGACTGCATCCAGAAGAACGTGCTGTCGTCACCGTCGATGACGGCCTTCGGATCGACGTTCTCATGCCATGCCGCGGCGCCCACGCCGTTCGTGCTGACCGTGGCGTCGGAGGGCGTCGGGGTGACGCTGCCGCTGGTCTTGACCTTGACGAAGGAATCGAGTGCCTGCACGGTCGGGCGCACGATGACCAGGCCGCCGCGGGCGGGCTTGTTGCGCTGGTAGTAATCGGCGATCGTATGCGTGTCGGACTTGGCGAAAGCGGCCTTCGCGGTTGCGTAGGTCGCCTTCGCGGCCTCGGTGTCACCCGCGAGCGCCTGCTTGGCGGCGGTGATGTAGTCGATGGCGGAGGCGGTCAGGTCGTCCCAGTAGCTGATCCACGGTTCGATCTGGTCGAACATGTTCTTGTCGCCGGGGTTCGCGCGGTAGTTCTTCGCGGCGCGCTGCAGCGTGGTGTAGACGGTGAGCGCCTGGCTGAAGTCGGCCGCGGTGGCGGTGCCGTCGTCCAGCTTGCCCTTGAGTTCGGTCAGGACGCCCTTGACGTCGAGCTTGCCGGTGTAGTCGACGGACTCATTGTTGATCCACCACTTGTTGACGGCGTCATACTCGGCATCCTTGTGCGCGCCGTCGATACCGCCGTCGTTGAGGATGCGCATGTTCATGGCGAGGTCACGCAGGCCACGGGAGCCCTTGGACGCGATCGGCGAGTTGTGGTCGATGTAGCTGAAGGAGTCCTCCCAGGACTGTTGTCCGTCCTTTTCGCTCTGCCACAGGTTCCAGCTGTAGTCGGCGGCCATGAAGATGCCCTGCTTGCTCGGCTCGGACTGCTGCATCGGGTTGAGCATGATGCCGTCGTAGGTGCCGTATGTGGCGCCGGGCTTGAGGAAGTTGTTCTGGCCTCCCATGACCAGGTACTGGTAGGCGGTGTTGCGGTTCATGTCGGAGCACGGCCAGTTGATCCACATGAACGGGGCGCGACCGGTGTTCTTGGTGAACGTGTCGGCGAAGTCCTTGCTGGCCACGCCGAAGGTGCGGCCGCCGGTCATGACGATCTGCACGTTGGACGGGATGTCCTTGTACCAGACGTCACCGGCTCCGGTGTAGCTGTACAGGGCCGGGCAGTAGAGGATCGTGTCCTTGAGGCCCTCGTACTTCGCGGTGCCGTCGTCGTTCTTCTCCTGCTGCAGCTCGTGGATCCAGTCGGTCAGGTCCTTCAGCACGCGCACGTAGGTGTTGTCGTTGCCGTACTGCGCACCCCAGTCGGTGGAGTCGTCGGCGAGCAGTGCGATCTGGCGTACGCCGGCGTCAATGGTCTGCATGTACTTGGCCTTGAGTTCCTTGAGGTCCTTCTGGTAGTGCTCCTCGGTGTCGAAGCGGAAGTGCTTGCCCCTAGCCTCGCCGTCGTTATGGAACGGCGCGAGCGCGTAAACGAAACGCACCTTCGACTTGTTGCCGGCCTCGGCCTGCGGCTTGATCTCGTTCTCGATCTGGTCTTTGGTGTACAGGCCGCGCCAGTTGTTGCGGTGCAGCGGATCGTCCTTGGGGGGCGTACACGTAGGTGTTCATCTTGTAGTAGCCGCCCCAGGTCATCAGGTTCACGCGGTCCTTGGTGCTCCACGGGCTGCCGTAATAGCCCTCGATGAAGCCGCGGGACTTGACGTCGGCCCAGTCGCTGAAGGTCAGGTTGCTGACGGCGCGGCCCGGCAGCTGCTGGAAGATCTGGTACAGGGTAGTCAGGCCGTAGAACGCGGAATCGGTGTCGCGGCCGAGCACGAGGATCGTGTCGGGCGTCTTCGCGTTGCCCTGACGGACGGCAAGCACATAGGAGTCGTTCTTGGAGAACGTGCTGTCGTCCACCTTCAGGGTGCCGTCGGCGATCAGCTGCTTGGCGTACTTGTCGACCACGCCGTTGGATCCGTTGATGCCGACCAGCACGTTGAGCTGGTACGCGGTTTCGGGCACGGCGTCGGCCGCGGTGGTCTCGATGCCCTTGAGCTTCAGGGCCTCGTTCAGACGGGCCTTGGTGGCGGAATCGATTCCCGGTTCCACGACGGTGTTCGCCTTGTCGCGCAGAATCAGACTGCCGTCGCCATACTCGGTGTTCTGCGGCTGGGGGTAGATCTTGTACTGGCCCGACTGTTGGGTCGTGCCGGAGCCGGCCGCCGTGCCGCTGTCGCTGGCCGCCATGGCCGGAACCGCGAACGCCGCGGTCATGGCGATCGACGCGATGGCCGTCACGATTTTGCCTAGAATCTCATGCGTGGAATTACCATTCGCTCGCATTTGTTTCCTTATCTGTTCTTGTGATACTGTGCACCGCCCGCGCATATGCCTCATCACATGACCAAGCCCACATCCCGGTGGGCCTGTCCTCGTCGCTACGGTATATCTGGCGTGCGGCGAAACGATTGCGTTCCCGCGGGTTTTCGCCAGATGCCGCGATCCATATTTCAGCTTCTCGTGGCAGTCGTCATCGACGACGCGTTCTCTCAACCGTTCCGATTAGTCATGCTAGTCTTACTATCGAATCACGTCAAACGCGATTGGACGGCCGGACTTGCCGGTGAAGTGGCAGTGGAGCGGATGACGGGAATCGAACCCGCGTAATCAGTTTGGAAGACTGAGGCTCTACCATTGAGCTACATCCGCGAAAATGTCGCTTTTGGCGACTTGAGCTATTATACACATCGCCGACGCTTTGGCAACTCCCGTGTCCATGCGGAACGGGACCGTCAAAACAGGACCGCCGGAACAGGCGTCACACCATGAGACCGATATCGCCGGTGCTCAGCCTCTCCGTCTCCCCTGATGCCGTGCGCACGCTGATCGAAGCGTCATCGTTGAGCGATACCACCTTGCCGGCGATCGTCCGGCCGTCGATGAGCTGCGCGTCGATCTGCCGCCCCATCATCCAGCAGACGTGGTGCATCTCGGAGCGCAACCGGGAACTCTGGATGAGCGGCATCTGCACGAACGCCTCCAGACGGGTGCGCAGTGAAGCGACCAGGCGCGCCGCGATCATGTCAATCAGTTCCGCGGTCGGCGGCAGCGGCGCGACGTGCATCCGCAGCGACGTGGATTCCGGCGTCGGCAAACGATCCGCGGGCACCGACAGGTTGACGCCCACGCTGAAGATCACGGCGACGTCACCGTGCCGGTCGGGCGGCGAGGCGACCTGGGTGAACGTGCTGCCGAGCTTGAGTCCATGGCAGTAAATGTCGTTCGGCCATTTGAGATGGAACCCGCATTCGGGGTCGAACGGGACCGCGCCGCACTCGTCCAGGGTTCCTTCGATGGCATCCAGAGTGGCCAGCCCGGCAATCATCGACATCCAGCCGTTGACCGCGTCATCGGTCGCCACCGATTCGGGGATGGTCACGATGAACGATATGGCGAACGAATGCCCGGGAACGCATGCCCACGGCCGGCCGAGCCGTCCTCGGGCGTCGTCCATGGCACCGGCGGCGACCACGGTGATGGCGATGCCGCCGTCATCGTTGCGCGCGAACCTCCCCCGCTCGATGAGTCGGCGTGCCTTCGCATGGGTGGAATCGATGCGTTCATAGGCGGCCACCTCGTCCGCCGCTTTCGCAGTCCGGTCAAGTCGCGGCGCTGCGACTTTGTATAAGGCAATCATGATGATACTGTACGCCGGAAGATATGGCAGCGTCAAAACGGATGTATCGTCACACAAGCGTCGGCCGCATACGATACGACCCGCTGGCGCGTCTCCCGGGAGTCTTGCCCGAGCCTCGCACCAGCGGGCCGTAAACAGCCGACGAGCCCGATGCCGGATTCTGCCCCGACATGGATGGCGTACACTCGCCAGCCGATGTCTGCGGACGCCCCAACGGATATCCGCCTGCATACATACCTATGACGCACGCTTATTTCGAGCGTCGTCTTCAAAGAGTCTGAGAACTGTCTGTATAGCGGCGTCATGACTGCCGAAAACCACCGTCACACGGTCAACATGGCGACGGCCGAGGCGATACCGCCATCATGGCTCAGCGAGACATGCCACCGAAAAACCAAGGAAACCGATGCGCTCGACGCCGCAGCCGGCGCGGAACCCGTGCTCACCGGAGTCACGATCGGCATCCGCATGACCGGAGGCCCCATCCTGACCAACCCGGGCGCGCCCGACATTTCATCGGAGTTTCTGGAGGCTGCGGGGGGCAGCGACGCACGCAGCTTCCGCTCGACGTCCGGCCGCAACGCAACGCACGGTCGGCCGCGCGAATCATCCACGATTTCAATGCCGTTCCACGGGAAATTCTCGATGGTATACGGGTTCGGCATGTCGCCGAGCGCGTCGCACCAGGCTTTCAGCACCGCTTCCTTGCCGGCCCACTTCGCCGCCAAGTGGGTGGACTCGTCATCGTTCTTGCGTCTGGCCCGCTCGCCGGCCTGCCTCACCTCGCGCACAGAGAACAGCCCTCGCATGCGCGAACCCGGTTCCGCAAGCTGTTCGGCGAACGCCGAGACATCGACGACATCGTGCCCGAGACCGAGAACCGACATACCGCGCCACCTTTCCGAGAGACCTGTTCCAGTGTATGACGGGTCCGGGCCGCTTTGCGTCCCTAAGTGCGCGCCGAAACGACAAGTGCGCGCACTTAAGGACGCAAATGGGCTGGTTTGCGTCGCTATGTGCGCGGACACGTCGTTTCGGCGCGCACTTACGGACGCAAAATGGGCCCACACGCGGAAACGTGCGGGCCCATCATTCAGCAGTCAGACGTGACTCGGCAGATCAGGCTTCGAAGAAGCCAGACTGACCGAGGCGGGCGTCAGGCTGAGCCGTCAAACGGGGAGTCCAGTGAACTCCCCGTAGGCGAAGCGAGCGGGCGCACTACCGGCGCCCGCGAGGGAATCCTGGCGAACGACTCGGCAGATCAGGCTTCGAAGAAGCCAGACTGACCGAGGCGGGCGTCAGGCT